>WBZX01000155.1_pt1 | contig 65152 bp, 104 predicted proteins | sample 5204211 | NCBI WGS metagenome assembly WBZX01 (sample SAMN12344362, study PRJNA552823) | activated sludge metagenome | biome: Activated sludge suspended growth; feature: Nitrification reactor; material: Wastewater; isolation source: activated sludge from nitrification reactor of wastewater...
CGCATCGCCGCCGAGGTCAACCGCAAAAAAACCAACTTGGCAATAATCGAAGGAGTGCCGGTCAAATGGCAAAACTGAACGAGATCGAGGGTCTGGATGAGGCTCTTGCCCAGGCGCGCGCGTCGGCTCGTGCCGAGGGCGTCACCGAGGGCTATGCGCTCGGCCGCAAGGACGCGACGGCCATCATGTCCAAGACCGGCCACGCCGGGCCCGAGTTTGCGGCGAAGCTCGCCGCCGACCCGTCGATCAAGCCCGAGACGGCCGCGGACCTGATCGCCGCCGTTCCGGAGCCGAAGGCCGCCGCCAACACCGTCGGCGACTACCGCCACAAGCTCGCCGCCGTGTCCCCCAGCGTCGGGGCCGACAACCCGGCGCAGTCCGACGACGACAAGCGCACGGCGCGCATCGCGCAGCTGAGCGACATCGCCAAGCTGTCGCGCAAAATCTGACCCCCCAACGGAGGACACTGATCCATGACCATCCATCGCTCGGGGCTCCCGCACCCTGCGGCCGGCGGCACCGTGTCGGCCATGACGTACAACCAGCTGGTGATGCCCGGGAAGCCCGAGGCGCGCCAGCGGTTCCAGATCAAGGGCGGCCAGGGCGTGCTCAAGGCCGGCACCATCATGGGCGGCATCACCGCCGCCGGTGCCGACCTCGGCAAGCTCATCGTGTGCGTGGCCGCCGCTACCGACGGCTCGCAGTACCCGGTGGCGATCCTCCCCGAGGACATCGACACCGGCAGCGCCGACACCGTGCACTCAGTCTATGTCGAGGGCACCTTCAACGAGACGGCGCTGATCTACGGCGCCGGCCACACGGCCAACACCGTGCGCCTGCACCTCCGCACCGTCGGCATCCTGCTCGACGCCCCCATCCACTCGAGCAAGTTCTAAGGAGCTAAGGCATGAACGCCCCGACGATTGACCGCTACTCCACCTGGGAGATGGACGCCATCGTGCAGTCCATCGACCCCGAGTTCTCGTTCCTCCACAACACCTTTTTCGCGACGGAGGTGCTGTTCAATTCCCAGACCGTCGAGCACGACATCGTCGAGGGTGGCCAGCGCGTCGCCCCGTTCGTGTCGCCGCTCGCCCAGGGCGTGCCCACGCGCCGGACGGGCTTCCGGACCTACGCCATGCGGCCGGGTTACATCAAGCTCGCCGACGTCGTGCGTCCGCAGGACGGGCAGACCCGCCTTCCCGGTGAGCCCTACGGCGGCACCTACGACCCGCAGACCCGCGTCGATCTGCTCGTGGCAAAGCAGATCCGCACGCACCTGTCGATGATCGACAACCGGCTCGAGATCATGGCGCGCGACGCCCTGTTCGACGCCCGCATCACGATCACCGACACCACGGGCGCGATGGACTACCCGACGGCGACCGTTGATTTCGAGCGCAACCCGAACAACGACGCGACCGCCGGCACGCTCTGGACCGCGAACGGCCGCACGCCGCTCAAGGACATCCAGAACCACGCCCTCACCATCAACCAGACGAGCCGCGGCGCGGTTGTCGACACGCTGCTCATGTGCGGCGAGCTGTTCGACCTGATCTCGTCGGACGACAGCTTCAAGGCGCTGCTGTCCCGCCTGACCAACCTGTCGCCCGGGACCCAGAGTGCCGGCTTTGAGACCGGGCCCCGTTCGGGTTCGCGCAAGGCTCAGTTCCGCGGGCGCCTGGCGAGCCAGTACGACCTCTGGACGTATGACGGCTACTTCGAGGACGATACCGGCGCCCAGAAGGCCATCATGGACCCCGACAAGATCGTGTTCCTGGCCAACCAGGGCGAGAACTCCGGCATGGAGGGCCGCCGTCTCCAGGGTGCGATCATGGACATGGATGCGGGCATCCGCGCGCAGAAGGTGTTCGTGAAGGCGCGCAACCTCTGGGACCCGTCGGGCGTGGAGGTGCTGACGCAGTCGGCGCCGATGGTCTCGATGCGCCGCCCGAACGCCACCGGCACGCTCAAGGTCCGCTGAGGTTCTTACCGACCCCGGTAAAAACCCCAACCCCCTCCCCCTCCGCGGGGAGGGGCGTCAACCCGTTTTAGGAGCAGCACATGCAGCGCACCACCTCCATTCTCCCCGGCGCCGCTTCGGCCGTCGATGTCAAAGTCGCCGTCTCGCCTGCCGGCTTCGGCGGCGTTCTCGGCGAGCGCCGCGTCACCGAGGATTGCAGCGCCAGCCTCGAGGCCGCCGACCCCGCATCGTCGGGCAACGAGGGCATCACGATCCACGCCGCCGACGCCCGCGTCTTCGAGGGCTGCGGCCTGGTCACGCCCATTTTCACCTTCTCGCCGAGCTCGTTGACCGATGCCACGCACGCGGTCGCCTACTCGGCGGACATCGACGTGACCGGCGGCCTGGCCCCGTACACGTTCGCCGTCAAGGAGGGCGACGCGCTGCCGACCGGGCTCTCGCTCAACGCCTCGACGGGCGTCATCAGCGGCACCGTGGCCTCGGCCGGCGGCCCGCACACCTTCGGCATCGTCGCTACCGACGCCGGGGGCCGCAAGACCACGAAGACCTACAGCCTCACCGTCGGCTGATAAACAAGAGGGCACATCACCATGACTAAGGTTGTTGCACTGTCGCCGATCGTCGGCTCCTACCCCGTCGCCAAGGGCGAGACGCCCGACTTCCTCCAGCGAGAGACGCGCACCGTCGGCGAGATGGGCGAGGTCGTCAACGTCCAGGTGGGCTATCGCGCCGTTCGCGTGACGCTCGCGCTCGAGCGGGCCGCCACGCCTGGGGACCTCCAGGACGACGCCGCGCGCGTGGCCCAGGGGGATACGACGCGCATCCACCGCGCCGGCAACGTCCCGATCCTGATGGTGCCGGGCACGGTCTCGAGCGGCGGCGTCACGATCGAGGGTGATCCCGGCGAGAACCCGGTGTTCGACCTCCCCGACGCCACGGCCAAAGAGTGGGCGGAGCGCGGCCTGGTCAAGATCGTCGAGACGACGGCCGATCAGGTGGCGTCCCCGACGGCGCCGCCGGCCGACCCTCGCACCGTGGCCAAGCGTAGCCTGGCGCGCCCGGCCGAGAGTGCAGCCTGACCCCGATTGGCGTCCGCACACCCTGCGCGCCAATCCGGCCGGCCCCCGCCGCTCCCGTGCCCTCGGTGAGTGGGGGCCGGCCGTCCATCATCCCTAAACAGCGAGGCCCAGATGATTGTCTCGACCCCGGTGGTGCAGAAGCCGCCGCGCCGGGCCGTGTGCCCGGTCAATTCGCCCGAGCCGACCGGGGTTGTCCTGGCTCAGTCCGGCGCCATCCCGCCCAGCATCGACGGTGACGAGATCCTGATCCGCCAGGGCGACATCATCGACGTGGGGATTGTCTGGTCCGCGTGGCTGACGGCCAACGATGCGGCTCTCAAGACGTCGGCGTGGGCGGCCGACGCCTCGTCCCCCAAGACCCCCACGGTATCGAGCAGCGGCATTGACGCCGCCGCCGGCCAGACGGTGGCCGTGCTCGACGCGACCGCCGCCGCCGTCGGTGACGTCTACGTGCTCAACAACACCGTTACGGTCGATGACGCCACGCCGTCGGGCGGCTACGTGCTGCCGGTGCGCACGCTCAAGCGGTCCATCCATGTGCGGGTGGTGCTGTGAGTGCGTTTCGCGCGGCGCTGGCGGAGATCGGCCAGGCGGCCCGCGATGAGTTCGGCGAGACGGTCTGGCATATCCCGACCGTCCGCCAGCCCAACATGCCCCCGTCCGATGACCCGAACCGCCCCCGGTACAAGGTGCGGGCCGTGTTCGATCGCAACGCCACCGGCCACCGTCGAACGGAGGCCGAGGTCGCGATCCACCACAAGGGGCAGCACAACATGACCATGGTCTTGCCCCAGCCGGTGCTGACGATCCGGCGCAGTGATCTCCTCTACCCCGTCGCTCAGGGCGATAGCTTCCTGATCGAGGAGGACGGCGAGTTGTATCGCGCGCTGAATGCCGAGCGGGCGATGGCCGACATGGTGCGCGTCCCGCTCGAGCAAATCGGCCACGTGTCGGCCAAGTCATAGGGGGCGTCGATGAGCCTGATCCGATACCGGCTGCGCACAGCGGCCGTGGCGGCGCTGCTCGGCAACCCGGAGGCCCCGCCGACGATGGCGGGGCCGCTCGTCTGGGACAGCAAGATGGATCCGCTGGCGGTCGACGAGGGCGAGTTCACCGTCCCGGCTATCATCGTCTACACCGACGAAACGACCCTTGGGCAGCGCGAGGCCGGACGTGGCGGCGTGGCGTTCTCTGGTGCCGATACCAAGCTCGTCATCGACCTGGCCGTGGCGTCGATCACCAAGGCCGGAATGACGATCGCCACCACGGACCCGGAGCTCGAGGCCATGCTCGATATTTTCGAGTGGGAGGCCTGGCGGGCGCTGACGAACCCATACGCCCCCGAGACGCTGCCGTTCCTGAGCCTCGTCAAGGCGGTGACCGATTACTCCTCGGTGCCCGGGCGCGCCGCTGACCAGGCCAACCGCGTGGCCATGCGCCAGATCACGATCACCGTGCGGACGCCCATCGACTGCGGCGCCATGGCCGCGATCGGGGCGCCGCCGCCACCGCCGGCCGCTGCTGTTCTGGGTGGCGTCCCCTACCTGGCGGACCTCGAGAAGCGTCTGGGCGAAGACCCGGCCCTGTCCGCCGTCGCGCAGCGCCTACAGGCCGCCATCACCGGCACGCCGACGATCGGCCTGGCGCAGCTGCGCACGATCCGGGCCGGCTTCTACACCGCCAAACCCGCTACCGACGCCGCCGGCAAGGAGACGCTCGCCGCCGCGCCAGGGAGCCGCGTCAACGTCAACTGGCAAACATGAGAGGACAGATCGCAATGATGATCTACGTCACGCCGAAGCCGGGCGCGCACGTGCGCAACCCCGACACCGGCTTCCAGCCGCTGCCGCCGGAGGGCGCGCCGGTACAGGACAGCACCTACTGGCGGCAGCTTGAGCGGATGGAGGACGTCAAAATCTCCAAGACGCCGCCCGCCGTTTCGCAGACCGACTGAGGGGAGCCCCTGACCGATGACCATCCAGTTCAACGACATCCCCGCGAACATTCGGGTCCCGCTCTGGTATGCGGAGATCAACCCGGCCCAGACCCCGTACCAGTCCAACGCCCGGCTTCTCCTTGTCGGCCAGAAGACGTCCGCCGGCATCGCGACGGCCAGCGAGCCCGTGATGATCGTCTCCGACCCCGAGGCGATGTTCGGCCCCAACTCGATGCTCACGGCGATGTATTACGCCGCGCGCGCCAACGCCCCGTTCCAGGAGATCTGGGCGCTGCCCCTCGACGATGACGCCGCCGGTACCGCCGCGACGGCGACCATCACCATCGGCAACATCGGCGCCGTTCTGTCCGCCCAGACGGTCGGCGTGTGGATCGGTGACGTGCATGTGCGCTGCATCGCGTACAGCAACGACACGACGTCCACGCTGGCGACGCGCCTCGCCGCGGCCATCACGACGGCGATCACCGAGCGCCGCCTGCCGCTCGCCTCGGCGGCGGCCGTCAACGCCGTCATCACGTTGACCGCCAAGCACAAGGGCGCCGTCGGCAACAACCTGCGGGTGGAGCCGGTGTACTATGCCGGCGAGAACCCGACGTCGGCCCGCATCATGACCGTGGCGCAGTTCTCCGGTGGCGACGGCGATCCGGACATCACCACGGCGCTGGCGGCGCTGGGCGACGATGAGTACGACTGGATCGTTGCCCCCTACGCCGACACCGAGAACCTGTCCGCGGTGTCGAACTTCCTCAACGGCGCCTCGGGCCGCTGGAGCCCGATGCAGCAGCTGTACGGGCACTATGCGGCCGTGAAGTCCGACACGGTCGCCAATTTGGCGACGTTCGGGCTGACGCTCAACGAGCCGCACGTCTCGGTCCTCGGGGTCTACAAGTATCAGTCCCCGACGTGGTCGATTGCCGGCGCGCTCGGTGGGCGCATGGCGGCGCACCTCCAGTCCGCCCCCGAGTTGTCCCGCCCGCTCCAGTCGTTGCAGCTGATCGGCATCCTCGGCCCCAAGGCCAAGGCCGACCGCTTCAACATCACGAGCCGCCAGTCGCTCTACTATGACGGCATCTCGTGCCTCAACGTCAGCAAGACCGGCTCGGTGCATATCGACCGGATCATCACGACGTACCGGACCAACGTCTGGGGCTCGCCGGATGCGTCCTGGCTCGACGTCAACACGCTGGCCCAGAACATGTACGCCATCCGGTACCTCAAAGCCAAGGTGACGGGCACCTGGGGGCGCGCGGCGCTGGCCGATGAGAACCCGCTGGGCGTGCAGGGGCTCGCGACGCCGATGGCGGTCCGCGACACCATCCTTCACGGCTACCAGGAGCTCGTCGACCTGGCCGTGGTCGAGAACTTCGACCTGTTCTCGCAGGTGCTCGTCGTGGAGCGCAACCGGGTCGACGCGAACCGGCTGGACATCTACTTGCCCGCCGACCAGGTCAACCAACTGCGCATCATCGCCACCAACTACGTCAGCCACCTGCAATACCCGTCGGGTATGGCGGCGTGATCGAGAGGGGACACTGATCCATGAGCATTCCGTGCTGCGACAATTCCGGTGGGCGCGTGGCGCTCACCATCGACGGCGTGTCGTACTCCGCGCGCGCCTCGGTGACGATCCGGCCGACCAACGTCGAGAAGGAGGCCAAGGCCAACCACGACGGGACGATCTACACGACCACGAAGGCCGTCCCGGCCGAGGCCGACATCACGCTCAGCGACCGCTGCGGCCTCGACCTCGAGACGCTGACGAAGGCGTGCCATGTGGACGCCACCATCCAGCTGATCGACATGAGCAGGACCTACCTGTTCTCGAAGTGCTCCGTGGTGGGGCGCCCCGAGATCAACAGCGAGGACGGCGAGATCAAGGGCCTCAAGCTGGCGTCGATGGCGACCAAGTCCATCGGCAACTAAGTCGTGCGTGAGTGAGTTCGGCGCGGTCCCGCGCCGGTGGGGGTGGGCGGGGTTGACCCGTCCACCCCCTTTTCTGTTTCAACCCCATGGAGGGCACACCATGTCGAAGACCATTGCACTCTCGAAGCCGCTGGCGACGCACAAGGGGGACGTCTCCGAGATCGTTCTGCGCGACCCGGTCGGCTCCGACTTCATCACCATCAACAAGCTGCCCCTGTCGTTCGCGTCGGACGGCACCATGCAGCAGACCACCCCCGACTTCGTCGTGGCCGTGCAGTGGGCGGCGCGCCTGTCCGGCATCGACGCCATGCTGCTCGGTACGCTGAACCGCAAGGACTTCGCGGCGATGGTCAACGGGCTGCTCGAGCACCTGAACAGCGAGGCGGACGAGCCGGGAAACTCACCCGCCTGATGGACGGCCTCGTGTTTGACGCGGGGTTCGATCCGGCGACGGTCGAGGCCATGACGGTGCGCCAGATCCATTGGTGGTACCGGCGCGGCGTCAATCACCGCAAGCGCCAGAAGCAAGCGAGGTGAGACGTGTCTTCGAGAACCCTGACGACACGGGCCGTCATTCAGGCGGTCGACAACCTGACCGGCCCCCTCGCCAAGATGGGCGGCACGGTGCGGTCCTGGTCGTTTGCATCGCAGCGGCACCTCGACGGCCTCAAGGCGTCTTATGCCGGCATGGCCGCGAAGATCAACTCCATCCCCATTCTCGGGGGTGGAGTGGCCGGCGCCATGGGCCTGGCGGGCATCACGCACCAGCTGGTCGAGTACGACCGCAAGGCGCGCCAGGTGCAGGCTCTCAACACCATGAGCGCGCGGGAGTGGAGCCAGCACCAGGCGCGGTTCAATCGCATCACCGACGAGTTCGGCATCCACCCCGACAAGGTCCTTCACGCTGCTGAGGCGTACCAGCAGCTTGTCGGCTCGATGAAGGGCTTCAACGAGATCAGCATCGTGGCCGCGAAAACGTCGCGGATCACGGGCACGGAGATGGCCGAGCAGGTGAAGGAGGTCAACGCGCTGGCGCGCTCCTTCAAGCTCGACGCCACCAACAAGCAAGACATCGAGCGCATCGAGCGGTCCTATCTCATCGCGGCCAAGGGCATGATGGGCGGCGCCCACGCCTTCGGCTCGGCCATGAAGGCGTTCGCGCCCGTGGCCTCGATGATCGGCCTCGACTTCGAGCAGGCGTCGGCGTTTGTGCAGACGCTCGGCGGTCAGTTCGAGGGCGGCGAGATCGGTACGGCCCTGAAGTCCACCATGCTCCGCGTGGCGGCTCCGAAGGACCCGGCGCTCAAGGCGATGTCGGCGCAGGGGCTCTCACCCCTCGACTATATGGTCATCGACCCGAAGAAGCTGGCACCCGGGGCCGGTCCCGAGGCGTTGCGCAAGGCGCTGGCGGCCGGCGGCTTCGACCCCAAGAAGGCGAACCTCGATAAGATTTTCTCCGGGGTTGACCTGACGACGTTCGAGGGTCGGCGCCTGTTCCACAAGCAATACCTCGACGCCATGGGCGGCATCTTCGGCAAGCATGGCAAGGGCGGAAAGGGCAACAAGTTCGAGGGTAAGGACCGCGGCGAGTTGATGGAGATCGAGCGCCAGTTCCTCGCGCAGCTTGGCGGCAAGATCGACCCGACGAAGATGCTCAACGTGCTGTCCAAGCACAAGGACAACACCTGGCTGATGAACCGGGTGTTTGGCACCGAGCATATCGCCAAGGGTATGGACCTTCTCTACCAGGCCCACCACTACGAGGAGCGGCTCGACCACATTCGCAAGGCATCGGCCGGGATGCGCTACGTGCACTCCAAGGGCACCGGCACGATCAAGTCCACGGATGCGATCGACACCCGGTTCAACATCGTCGGGGCGTGGAAGTCGATCAGCTTCCAGTACGACCGCATGATGGGCAACATGGCGGCCTTCTGGCAGACGATGAGCTCGAAGGGCACCGGCGGCGTGCTGACGACGGCGTTCCGCGAGATGGGCAACTTCTTTCGGACGCTGCAATACGTCGACCCCAAGGTGGTGCAGGGCGTCACGGCCGGCCTGATCGGCCTGGCCGCGCTGCCCCTGGGGGTGTTCGCGATCGGGGCCATCGGCAAGTCCCTGGCGACCGTGGCGGCCCTTGGGCTCGCCCCAGCCCGCGCCATGGGGGCGCTGGCTCGCGTGCCCTACGCTGTCGCCGCCGCCGGCATGATGCGCATGGGGGTCGCCACACGTCTCATGGGGGCCACGATGGCCGGCAACGCCCTGATGGGCCTGTCGCGCTTCACCGGCTTCCTGGGCAGCATCGCGCGCTTCACCGGCATGGGGATGGCGCTGGGAGGCCTCTGGTACGCCGCCGAGAATTGGAACGAGATCGTTGACGCCTTCAAGGGTTTCTCCGGCACCAATGCCGCCAAGGGCATGTTCGCCTCGTTCGGCGCGTTGGGAGAGACGGCGAAGGGTCTCGGGGCCGACTTGGTCGGGGTCGCGGACAACCTGTTCAAGATCCTCGGATGGAAGTCCGAGAGCCCCGACGGCGCCGGGGGTGCGGCCGGCACGCTCGAAATCATGGCGGGCTGGGCGAAGGCCCTGGCCGACAACCTCAACATTGCGCTGACCGCGTTTCAGGCCATCGTCAAACAGGCCGACCAACTGCCTGACTGGATGCCGCAGTGGATGAAGGACAGCCACAAGTACAACGTCGACGCGGCGGCCAGGCAGCGCGAGCAGGGTGAGGGCAATTGGGACGCCACCAAGGGCTTTTTATCGAAGGCATGGTCGTTCCTTTGGGCCGACACAAGGACCCCCGTTGAGAATGCCCAGCGGCGGCTCTTTGGTGGCGGCACAGGCGAGGACGCCCTGGGTGTGCCCCAGGAGTTCCCGCGCGGCAGCTTCGAGCGGTTCCAGCTGACCGATGCCACCGGGCCCGTGACGGGGTACGGGCAGACCTTCCCGACCGCCACGGAGATCAACCAGCCCATCGTCGACGCCACGGCCACGGGCGCAACCGAGGTCGGCGGCAAGGTCGACGCCGCCGCCATGGCCATCGTTGCCGCTCTCCAGGCCCTCGGGCCCCAGATGGCGGCGGCGGTTGCCGGGGCGGCCAGCCGGTCCTTCGGAGGTCCGGCCTCGGCGTCGGCTCCGGCCACCGGCAACGCAACGGGGATTAAGCGATGACCTGCGTCGATTGGACGAAGCTGCTGCGCCCCGCGTCGTTCCGCGGGGTGCGGTTCTGGGTGCATGGCGATCAGGCCAAGTACGGCCGGCGCCTGGTTGTGCACGAGTTCCCGAACCGCGACCGCCCGTTCGTCGAGGACATGGGCGAGAAGGCGATCCACTACAGCCTCGACGCCTACGTGGCCGGCGACGCATCGCTCGCCGAGAAGGCGGCCCTGGTGTCGGCGTGCCGGCAGCGCGGGCCCGCAACGCTGTCGCTTCCGACGGACGGCGGCGCCAGCGTGCGCTGCATCTCGTGCGAGCGTGCGTTTGATCTCGACCGCCTGGGATACGTCGGCTTCAAGCTCGAGTTCGTCGAGGCGGGTGCCGGCCTATCGGCCCTGCCGATTGGGCTGCTCGAGGCGCTGGTTGGGACCGCCGTCACGTCGGCCATCTCCGGGATCGTGTCGGCGTTCATGGGCGCGTTCTCGACGGTGGCCGCCGAGGCCTGGGTGCTGGCCGAGGCCGCGGGGTCCGTCAATGAGGTGGTCAATGCTCTCGACGCCACCCGCGCCCGGCTCCCCATGGCCAGCGATGAGGCGCGCGCCGCCGTCTATCAGTCCCTTGTCGCGGTCCAGGGCGGCACCGACGCGCTGATCCGCGACGGCCGGCCCGATGTGCCGGTGGTGCCGCAGTCCTACGTGGCGGCCAGCGCGGCCGCGACGGGGCGCCTGGCGGAGGCCATCTCATCGACCATGGTGCTGATGCGCGAGAGCGCCGCCAATGAGATCGACGCCGCAGACGCGCTATGGCCGCTCGTCGACTACGGCCTCCCCGATCCGGTGCCGGCCTCAACCGGCGGCGCCGAGCGGCTGGTGACCGGGAACGCGGCGGCGGTCAACGTCGCGGTGCGCCGCCTGGCGCTGTGCGAGCTCGCCGTGGCGGTCGCATGGGCCGACTTCCCGGATCGCCCAACGGCGGTGCGGTGGCGGGCCCGCGTGGCAGAGGTGTTCGCGCGGGAGCTTCGCGCGGCTCCCCCCGAGTTGCGTCCGCTGCTAACCGACGTCCGCGGCAAGACCGCCGATGCTATCAGCCGCAAGCTGGCCGACTTGCAGCCGGTGGTGACGGTCAGCGCCGCCGACCCGGCGCCCGCGATCGTGTGGGCGTATCGCCTCTATGGTGACGCGAGCCTGGCCGCCGACCTGATCGCGCGCAATCGCGTGCGGCGCCCGTCGGTGATGCCGCGCACCTTCACAGCGCGGGCGGCACCCAGCAACCGGGCGCTGACGCTCGCCGAGCGCAACGCGGGGCTGACATGAACAACGCGGAGGTTATCACCCTCGTCGTCGGCGGGGGGAAGTACACGGCTTGGAAGTCGGTCAGCGTCAAGGCCACCTTCGGGTCGCCGGAGATCAGCTTCCAGCTTGTCGCCGCCGACGAGGCTCCGGACCTGCTGTCGAATGCGTTTCTGTTCGAGCCGACCACTCCCGTCCAGGTGCTTGCCGGTGGCTCCCTGCTCTGCGACGGGTTCATCAACGACCTGGACATCACGTTCGACGAGCATGCCCACGAGTTGCGTGTCTCCGGCCGCTCGAAGGGCCAGGACGCGGTCGACTGCTCGGTGAAGCACAAGACGCACGAATGGCGGAACAAGTCGGTCGACGCGATCGCCAACGACACCGGCAACAACGCCAAGTTTGTGGCCACCGAGAAGCTGCCGCCTATCGACGTCGTTCGCGCCAACGTCGGCGAGAAGGTGGCCGCCTTCGTCGACCGGCATGCGCGGGCGCACGGGGTCTTCCTGACCGGCCGCCCGGAGGGCCACATCGAGATCGGCAAGGGCGGAAAGCAGCGGCACGCCGGCGCCATCGTCGAGGGCGTCAACCTCAAGCGGGCGCACGTCAAGTTCTCGGACCGCGACCGCCACGAGAAGGTCAAGGCCAAGTCGCAGCGCGCGAAGGGGACCGGCAAGAAGGCGACGCAGATCGCCGAGGAGGCGGTTGACGGCGGCGCCCGAAAGGGCCGGTACCTGGCCATGATGCCGGACCACCACATGGACAAGGGACGGGCCAAGACGCGAGCCGAGCAGGCCCGGGACAAGCGGATCGGCGAGAGTGTGAAATTCACGGCGACGGTGGTCGGGTTCCGTGATGACGGCGGCAAGATTTGGACGCCCGGGTGGCTGGTCTTCTGTCTGAGCACCCTTGGGCACCTCTCGCAGGACCTGGCCATCCAATCGGTCGAGTTCTCGCAGAATGATCACATGGGCTCGATCAGCCACATCGAGCTTTGCGATCCGCGGGCGCTGGGCGGCAAGGGCGGCGGCAAGTCGAAGTCGGCGAAGGCGTGGACAAAGGGGCTCGGCAACCGGCCGGCCGGAGGGGGCAAGTGAGATGAGCGGCGAGTGGGGCGACAACGACAACGAGAACCGCGGGCGCGTCTCGCGGGTGATCATCACCAAGGTCCGCAACGACGGGCCGCAGCAACGCATCGACTACGAGGGTGTCGAGGGCGAGGTCCACACCGACGTCCTGCGCGTTCAGGTCTTCGGCTTCACCAACAACCCCCCGGCCGGCGCCGAGGGCGTGGTGCTGGCGATGAACGCCCGCGACGCCCCGCTGCTGCTCGGGATCGAGCACCCCGACCACCGGCCCGCCGACGACCCGGGTGGATCCTCGCGCCAGTACGACGCCGCGCAGTCGACCGTCTATCTCGACGGCTCCGGCAACGTGCATGTGAAGGCGGCGAGCGGCAAGGTGACGGTGGAGGGTACGACGGAGATCACGATCAGCGCCCCAACGGTGAAGATCATCGGCAACATTGAGCACACCGGCGACATGACCACGTCGGGCGTGCACATCGACAGCAACGGGCCTCACACAGCATGATCGAGCAGCTTATCGCCAGGGTCTTCGCGACCCGCAACGCGGCCAAGCTCCTGCATTGGCGGGGGCCGAGCTATCCGCACCATAAGACGCTGGACAAGTTCATCGACCAGGCCGGCGACGCCCTGGATGACGTGGTCGAGTGCTGGCAGGGGTGCCACGGGGCGATCGACTTCGGCCAGGTGCCGTCCTACGCGCGGCCGGCGCCCGAGGCGGTGCTGGCCCACATCGAGGCCGAGATGCGCTGGATCACCAGCGCGCGGGAGCAGATCAGCGACGACCCGGCCATCCTGAGCCTGGTTGACGTGCTCTCGACGGTCTACCAGCGGACGGTCTACCTGCTGCGTTTCCAGAAGTAGGCCCTGGCGTGGCCGTGCACGGGCGGGAGCGGCGGGGGTACCTATCCCCCGTCCGCGATGCGTTTGCCCGTCCTACCCCCGTTTCTGTTCGATTTTGAGGGCATCCGCATGGCTTGGTCCGTTCGCCTCGCCGCCGATGAGGCGTGCGACCCCGTTACCCCGTTCCTGACACCCGACCTCCTGCTCAAGGTCAACATCGGTCCGCAGCTGGCGTTCGACTACGGCCTGGCCGAGCCGGACGAGACCCACAACCGCGGCGGCCTGACCGCCAAGCGCGGCCTTCATACGGCGATCATCCTTCAGCTGTTCTGCGACCGCCGGCTCCCGGAGGACGTCGAGCCCCTGGACGAGCTCGACCCGGACCCCCGCGGCTGGTGGGGCGACAGCGTCGACCGCCAACCCGAGGAGGACGACATCGGGTCGCTCCTATGGACGCTGCGCCGGGCGCCGCTCAACGAGAACACGGTCCGCCGGGCCGAGGACTACGCCCGCCAGGCGCTCGCGATCATCATCAAGCAGGGCGCCGTGGCCCGCTTCGACGTCGTGTGCGAGGGCCAGCACCGCCCCGACATCGACCCCACCGCCGGGCTGCTGGCGATCAAAATCGACGGCTACGGCGAGGACGGGACCAAGCGGTACGCAACCCGCTTTGAGGTCCTTTGGGATCAGATCGACACCCTGCGCCGGCAGGGCATCAGCTAACGCGAGGACCGCATGAGCTACCCCGTCCCTTCGCTCGAGCAGGCCGTCCGTCGGTCGCGCGAGCGCCTCCGCGCCGAGATGCCCGGCACCGACGCGGCAATCTGGCCGAACACGCAAGCCGTCAACGCCAAGGTGACGGGCGGCGAGGCCTTCGAGCTCTATGGCTTCATCGAGTGGGTCGCGAAGCAACGCTCTGCCACGTCGGCCGACGGCGACATGCTCGACCCCATCGGCGCGCAGTACGCGGTGCCGCGGCGGCCGGCCACCTTCGCGGCGGGCGTCGTCAACGTGAGCGGCCAGCCGCTATTCACGCTGACGACCGGGCAGGCGCTGACCCGCTCGGATGGCGTGCAATTCCTGGTCGACGTCGACACGGCCATCGGCCCCGGCGGAACGGCCGCGGTCCCCGTGACGGCGGCCGGCACCGGCGCCGGGTACAATACCGACGCCGGGGCGCTGCTGGAGACGACGTTTGCCACCGACCAGATTGCCGAGATCATCGTCGGCCCCGACGGGATCGGCGGCGGCGCCGATGTCGAGGACCACGAGAGCTACCGCGCGCGCATCCTGTTTCGGCTGCGCTACCCGCCGCATGGTGGCGCCGCCCATGACTATGTGCGCTGGGCGCTCGAGATCTCGGGCGTGACCCGGGTCTGGGTCGACCCGCTGGCTTATGGCCCCGGGACGGTCGGCGTATGGGTTATGGCCGACAACAACGGTACGCCCTACGGCGTCCCGCGGAACGGGGAACTCGCTGCGGTTGCTGCCTATATCGAGGGCGAGCGACCGGGAACCGCTCGCGTTGTCCTGCGGGCGCCGTTGATCGCACCGCTTCACGTGCAGATCTCCGGTGTGCCGAACCCGACGACGTCGCTCCAGCAGCGCATCGAGATAGAGCTACGGGACGCCCTGCGCCGGTCCGCCCCCGTGTCGGTCCCTAACGCGCCATTCACGCTGCGCCGCAACCTGCTCTGGCAGGCCGTGGCCCGCGCGACCGGCGATGCGGCCCACGCGATTGATATTCCATCGGCGGACGTCCCGATGCCGGTCGGCTACCTGCCGGCGCTGGAGAGGATCTGCTTTGTGTAGGGGGCAAGTCCAATGACCGAAACGTGCCAAGGCGCGACGGGGCCGCAAGCCGCGCTGGATGGTTTCACCGGCGGCTCAACGCTGGGCTGGGGCCCGGTCGGCCCGGCAAACCTGTCGGCGAAGTTCTTGATAGACGGGAGCCAGCCGCCTGAGTTGTGGTCCGGTCCAATCTTGATGGCGGGGTGGGAGTTCTTCAACCCCGACGGCCTGGCGCAATGCTTTTCGGCGCGCGCGGCGAAGGTCCCTCCGGGCTGGGCGATGGACGCCGCCAGCGACGCCGGCTCCATGGTCGGCGCCGAGACCCTGGCGCTGTCCGAGATCGCCTATGACGTCACGAAGCGGGCGCTCGAGCTTCTCCCCGAGTGGGCCTGCTCGACGGCTTGGCACACCGTTCCGGATTGGTGGGCGGATTACGGTCTGCCGGACGAGTGCGGCATCGACAATCTTTGCGCCAAGGTCGCGGCCGTCGGCGGTGCGACGTGCGAGTATTTCGCAGACCTTGGCGCCTTGCTCGGGCACGACATCTCCTGCGACGACATTCCGCCGGAAATTCAACCCGGTTGCTGGGGGCTCGGCGTCGACCAGATGCCGCCCGACCCCGTTTACGCCGGGGGTGGCTGCGAGCTCGGCTATGCGTACCTCGGCGAGTGCCCAGAGGGCGATCCGGAAGATGGCACGGATGGGTGCCACCCGTGGCTTCCGCCGGCCATGGGGCCGTTGCTGTGCGGGTGCGCCGCCCCCCTGGCGCTCGATTACACGGGGACGGCCTATCACCTGCTGGTAGGGTTGCCGCAGCCGGTCGGGATCATCTCTCCGACCGCGGTCGCCGGAAGCTGGTCTCTCGGGTGCGTGCCGCTTTGCACGCCGCCGCGCGAGGAATTGCTTTGCTTCCTGGCGCGATACCGGCCCGCGCATGTGGTGATGGTCCCCGTGATGCGCCCCGCCGAAGACCTGGGCGATGTCGACGGCGGCAGCGCCAGCACGGACATCTGGCTTGGAACGATTGATGACGGAGGGGCCTGATGGCTCGCAAGCTGCAACTGCGGCGTGATACCAGCGCCCGCTGGATACTGCGCAACCCGGTCCTTCTCGATGGTGAGCTTGGCATCGAGACGGATACCGGCCTGGCCAAGCTGGGCAACGGTTCCGACGGCTGGACCGCGCTCGACTACTTCGACCCGTCGGGGTTCAACGCGCGCCTCCAGGCGGTTGAGAATGGAACCTATACCGGCCCCGCCGGCCCGGCCGGTCCACAAGGCCAGCAAGGTACGCAAGGCCCCGCAGGCGCCGCCGGACCCGTCGGCCCCGCCGGCCCCGCCGGCCCCGCCGGCCCCCAGGGAAGCGTGGGGCCAGTGGCGTGGGGCGACCTGACGGATTGGGGGCCGGACGTGGCCTATTCGGCCTCGGCCCCGAAGTCCCTCGTGCGCTACGCTGGGGGCTCCTACGTCTGCACGGTATCGCACACCTCGACGGCGGCGTTCGACGGCACCAAGTGGGCGTCACTCGCAGCGCAAGGTCCGGCCGGTCCGCAAGGCCCTGCCGGTGCCACGGGCGCGCAAGGCCCGACCGGTCCGCAGGGTGCGCAGGGTGCGGCGGGTGCCGCTGGTCCGACTGGTCCCCAAGGCGCGCAGGGCAACACCGGACCGCAAGGGCCGGAGGGTCCAACGGGTCCGTCCGGCCCGCAGGGTGCGCAGGGTCCCGACGGGCAATCCTTCGTGCCGGACATCGCGCTAGATAGCACCCTGCGGACCGTCTACGACGCCGAGGCCACGGGCTTCTCGTTCCTGGCCGTCGACCTCGGCGCCATCGCGTTCAAGAAGTCGGCGACGTCCGGCGACTGGTCGGCCTGGGTTCCGTTCGGGCGCGGTCCGACCGGCCCCCAGGGTCCGCAAGGCGCAACCGGCGCCACGGGCGCAACCGGCGCCACCGGCGCGCAAGGTTCGACGGGTCCGCAGGGCGCGACCGGCCCACAAGGGCCGGAAGGTCCGCAGGGGCCGGCCGGCGCCCAGGGGTCGCAAGGCCCGACAGGCGCCACCGGCCCGGCCGCATGGACCGCGATCGCGGCCTGGGCCACGGGCCAGACCTATGTCGTCGGCCCCCCCGCGTCGGCGGTCACCTACGGCGGCGAGACCTATGTTTGCTCAACCGCCCACACGTCGACCGGCACCTTCGATGGACTGAAATGGACGAAGGTCGCCCAGAAGGGCAGCGACGGCGCACCGGGCGCGGCCGGCGCAGCGGGCGCCACCGGACCGCAAGGCCCCGCCGGCCCCCAGGGCGCGACCGGCGCCACGGGTCCGCAGGGTCCGGCCGGAACGGCTGGCGCCACGGGCGCGACCGGCGCTCAAGGGCCGCAGGGTGTGGCCGGAACGGCTGGTGCCACGGGTCCGCAGGGTCCGGCCGGGCCGCAAGGCAACACCGGACCGCAAGGGCCGACGGGTGCCACCGGCGCCACGGGTCCGCAGGGACCGCAAGGCCCGGCGGGATCAAACGCGACCGTGACGGTGGCCAGCATGGCCGCCGCCACAACGGGCTCGCCGTCCTCGATGGCGATGTCCCAAGACGGTGGCGCCACGACGGGAAGCCTGGTGGCGCGCGCCTCCGGGTCCGGTGACGCGAACCTGGCCGGCATGACGTTCTGGAATGATGCGTACGCCATCAAGCTCGGCGTGCGCGCCGACGGGTACTTCGGCCTTGGCGGGTGGTCGCGTGCGGCGTGGTCCTGGTACTCGGATGCTTCCGGCAACATGGTTGCGGCCGGCAACGTCACGGCCTACTCGGACCCGCGGTTGAAGCGCAACTTCAAGCGCATCCGTAACGCGATCTCGATCGTGCGGCGGTTGACCGGCGGCACGTTCTGGTGGCGGAAGGGGTTCAAGCATACGGCCGTCAAGGCCGGAAAGCGCGACTATGGCGTCCTCGCCAACGAGGTCGAGGCCGTCATGCCGGAGATCGTCACGGAAAGCATCGACATTGACGGTGAGCGGTTCAAGACGGTGGCCTACGAGAAGCTCGTGCCTGTCCTAATCGAGGCCACGAAGGACCTGGCCGACATGCTCGAGATGCTTGAGGCCGAGGTCGCCGACCTGCGCGCAAAGCTCGGAAGGAGAGGGGTATGACGCTGCAAGCCTCTGGCGCCATCGCCATGAGCCAGATCAACGCCGAGTTCGGCCGCGGGAACAACCTCAACAGCTACCGCGGAACCGGCTGGTGGACGGATGGCGGCGCCAGCGGGTCCTTCTCCGCTGGCGCCATCAACTTCTCGGACTTTTTCAGCAAGCGGGTGTCGGCCCCGGGCACGCCCGGCAATGACGCCTACACCAAGCTCCTGCTGCACCTTGACGGCGCCTATACGGACAGCTCGTCGAATGGCCTGACGGTGGCGCAGACGGTGGGGTCCCCTTCGTTCGTCGCGTCGCCGGTCAAGTTCGGGGGGAATTGCCTCTATCTCCCGGCCAGTTCCGTCATTCGATACAACCACAACGCGGCGGCGTTCGGGAACGCCTTCCGCTCTGACTATACGGTCGACTGCTGGGTCTACCCGACCCTCGCGACAGGCGTGCGCCCGATCTTCGGAAAAGACGGCGTTTGGGGATGCTACTTCACCGCCGGGAAAATCAAGTTTGAATATTATGGGGACGGCGGCGGCCACTATAGTTGCGTGTCGGCTGGGACCTACGCGGCCGGCACCTGGCATCACGTCGCCGTCGTTCGTAGTGGATCGACAATCAAGGTGTACGTCAACGGGTCTCAGGCCGCGTCGCTGACAGTTACGGACGAGGTCTATGCCGACACCATGGTCAAGTTCTCAATTGGCAGCTATGCCGCCCTGGTGAGTGGCTACCTCACCGGGTACGTCGACGAGTTTCGCGTCTCGAACGGCATCGCGCGCTGGACCGGCAACTTTACGCCGCCCAGCCTCCAGTACGTTTAGGAGGGGCTATGACCCAGAACACCTTTCGAGGCTATAGCCTCATTTGGGACGGGGCGGCCGGCGCCCTCAACGGTATGCCGCTGGCAGAGAAGCCAAGCCTCGGTTTTTCCTTTGATGCCATCGACACAAGGCCAGCGGAGCCCGTGAAAACGATCGGAGGGGCGGAGGCGCCCTTAACGTGGGCGGAAACGCTGGCGGTCATCGAGTATATCGAGGCCGCAACGGGGGCCGTTATCAGGGTGAACGGGGCGGACGCCGACGGCGTGTACCGCGAAGGGGTTCCAGCGGCGGAGATTGCCACGCCTCTGCCGGGGTTGCCGGCGGCGCCAAACGGTGAGTTGTGGCGCTGGGGTGCGTCCGGGTGGTTCGACGCTCGCACCCCGGAGGAGTTCGCGGCCCATACTATGGCGGCAAGGGTCGATGCCAAGCGGCGGCTTGCAACCGCCGCCGACGCCATGGCGCAGGTGTTGACCGGGGTCGCTCCGCTGGCCGAGCAGCTGTCCTGGCCGGTCAAGGAGGCCGCCGCCCGCGCGACCCTAGCGGGGACGGCGGATAGCGGGCAGACCGCGCTATTGGCCGCCGAAGCTGCCGTGACAGGCGAGACGGTCGCCGACCTGGCCGGCAAGGTCATCGCGAACGCCGCCGCCTACCATGCGGCCTCAGGGTACATCGCCGGGTGGCGCCGAAAGACGATGCAAGACGTCGACACGGCGGCGGATGACGCCGCCATCGCCGCCATCGTCTCTCAGGCCATCGCCGAAGCCGAGGCGCAGATGGCTGCGCTCGGGTAACGGGAAAGGAATTGCACCATGGCTGCGGGTTTCGGCCCCGGGCACGCCAGCGCGGTCACCGACCGCCCGGCGCCCCGGGTTTCTGGGTTTGACGTCCAGACGTGGTTCCGAGACGCCTCGGGGCCCGGCGCTGTTGACGGCACGGTGGCGGACGCCTCGTTCCTGAACTTCATTGTCGGCAATCTGATCTATCTTTGCATGCGTGGGGGCGTCGACCCGAGGAATGATCAGAGGGACGATGGGTACCTTTACGAAGCCGTATCGGGCGTCATCTCAGCCGCGCTGTCCGGGGTGGCCGGCCTCTCGGCGGTCACGCACGACGGCACCCTTGAAGGGGACGGCACCGCGGGGTCGCCTCTCGGTCTCAGCCCCGCTCTTCTGGAAGCCATTGCCTCAATCGGGAACCTGGCGGCGGCCATCGTCCAGGAGCGCAACCGCGCGATTGGGGTCGAGACGGGTCTAGCCGAGCGATTGAAAGTGCTTGAAGAGGGCCGGGCGCCGCGCGCCACGCCAACCACCTACGGTTTCGCGCGTCTCGGTGTCATCAACAACCCCGACCCTGACGGCGCAACCGTGCCGTGGGTCCTGATCTAAATCAAAGGAGATCCCCATGCCATCTTCGGCAGGCTTCGGCCCGCTTGGCCCCCGTGCGTCTCTCACGCGGCCCGGCCCAGACGCGGACATCTATCAGGGCCTTCAAACGTGGTTCAAAAACTGCTCCTCTCCCGGCGCCGCCGACGGCACGGTCCCGACTGCGAGCTTCTTCAATCACTACATTGGCAACTTCGTTTACGCCGCCGCCAAGGCGGGCGTGCAGCTGGCTAACGATCAGTCAGACGACACTTACCTCTGGCAGATCATCCAGGGGGCCATCGCGCAGGCTCTTGCGCAGCTGGCAGCGACCGGCGGCACCGGCGGCGGCACCGGCGGCGACGGCGGCACCACAAACGGCGCCACCTGGACCCTGATCTAACCACCCCATTCTCGGAGCATTCCCACATGGGCACCCCTAACGACACCCTGTTCCCCCCGAACGTCGCCGCCGTTGTCGGCAACCTGGCCGTCCCCGGCACGACGACGAACTACATCTTCGAGTTTCGCGAGGCGGTCATCCGGGCGCTCGGCGCCTATAGCTTCCTGAACGTGACACGGCAGGCTAACGAGCCGCCGTCGCCCGCGGCCTGGGATTTCTGGATTGTCCCGGCCACGCTCTCGAATGGCGTTCTGACCGCCGCCGACATCAAGGTTTACGACGGCGCGCAGTGGCAGAACATCACGCCGACGCTGTTCGCGAAGGCCATCACCTACCGGGCGGCCGGTGGGGTCTGGCGTGAGGCTACCAACGGCCTCATCGCGGCACCGTCAAACAAGACTTATACCGTGTGCCTCAAGGCGCCCTTCGCCGGCAAGCTGACGATGTTCGGCGCGCAGCTGGCGAGCGGAACGTGCGCCGTCGACCTCGTCATCAACGGGTCCGCCGTGCAATCGCTCAGCGCCTCCGCGACCTACACCTCCGCGGCGCCATCAATATCCGTGGCCCAGAATGACAAAATCGCCATCACCGTCAGCAACGCCTCGTCGCCGGTCGACCTCGCGTTTGAGTTCCAGATCCAGCGGGGGTAAGCGATGGACTTCATTTACATCGACGACAGCGTGGCTGTTTCGGTGGCGCCGCCGGCAATGCCATCGATGGTCCGCGGTTTCGTCTCCAGCCAGGCTGTCGCGGGGCAGGGCGGGACGTCCCCGTACACCTACACGATCAGCGCCGGGGCCTTGCCCGCGGGTCTGTCGCTTGTCGGCGATACCGTCGCCGGCACGCCGAATGTGGCCGGCGCCTACGACTTCACCATTGCGGCGACGGATAGCATCGGGCGCATCGGGACGCGGCGGTACACCGGCACCATCGCGACGCCGGTGATCACCATCACGCCGTCGTCTTTGACCACGCTGACGCTGGGCGTTGCGGCGTCGGTCGACTTCAACGCATCCGGGGGCTCCGGGGCTTATACTTGGGAGCTGTCCAGCGGGTCGCTGCCGGCCGGCCTGGCCCTCAATGCGTCAAGCGGTGTCGTCTCGGGCACCCCGACCGCCATCGGGGCCTACGTCTGCACGCTGCGCGCAACCGACGCTTATGGCAACTCCGGGACACTGTCGCTGTCTGGGTCGGTGCTGGACCCCTATCCCATCGGCTACCAGCTTCAGTCCGGGCCGTGCCGGCAGGATGTCACCATCGCGTGCGTGGGGACCGGAACGTGGTCGGCGAACCCCGCTTACGGAACCATGATCGCAAGCGGGACTATGGAGTTCTTCACCGTCGGGGAGGTGCAGTACGCGAAGGTATTCGGCTCGATCATGCAGGAGGACGGCAACGGGCGCCTCAATTTCCGCTATGGCGCCGGTGGCGGCGGCGGGGTCTACGGCATCGACGGCTACCCGGGCGCGGCATACTTCCAGATGCCGGGAACCCCGAGCGGGCGGCGGTGGCGTCTCGATTATTGGGATGACCGGGATGAGCCGGCGCCGGCCCCTTACGGGGGCATGTATAGGGCCACGACGCCCGCCACGATCACGCGGGTTGCGTGACGCGGACAGCGGCCCCGGTTGCAGCCGGGGCCTTTTCATTTAGGAGGGCACATGGACGACAACCGCTTTCTGGCGGCCCTGGCGCTCGTTCTGCGCGAGGAGACCGGCTATGAGCAGCCGATCGGCGGACCCTATATCCGCCTGGTCGTGACTGCGAGAACGAACGACCGTCGGCGCAAGAAGGGGCTCACCCCCTTGCCGCTCGGAAAGTACACGCTCGACACCGGCGGCGGGGCGCTGCGCAACGTCGCCACGGACCTGCGTATCGCCATCCCCGACGAGCCCGACGGGATGGCGTTCGATGACCACCCAAAGGACCCGGGCGGCCGGACAGGAATGGGCATCCTCCAGCGCGAGTACGACGCCTGGCGCCACGCCAACGGCGCCCCGAAGGCCGACGTCTGGCGCATCACCGACAGCGAGCTCACCGCGATCTATCGCCGGTCCTATTGGGACGCCTGCCAGTGCTCCCGCCTCGAGCCTGGCGTGGCCGAGTTCACCTTCAACACGGCCGTCAATGCCGGGGTCGACATCGCCGGCCGGCAATTGCAGATGGCCGCGAAGGTCCGCGTGGATGGGCGCATCGGCGACGTGACCGTTGTGGCCGCTCGCGCGGAGCCAGCACTCGAGATGGTCCGCGCGCTCGCCGCATCCCAGCGGGCGCGGTACCCGACGCTGCGCAACTTCAAGACGTTCGGCGACAACTGGATGGCGCGCACCGAGCGCGTCGAGGTCTTCGCGCTGGCCCGCGCCCATGACCTGCCCGTCGGGAGCCCCTGGGAGACGGCGACGTTCGAGGACATCGGCCACCCGGAGGAGCGCACCCAGCGCGCCCACGAGGTGCCGCCGGAAAGCGCGGACAAGTCGAGCACCGTCCAGGCCGCCGTGATGGTGGATTGGGCCGGGCGCCTGGTCCCGATGGTGCCCGTGTTTCGCGTGCTGTCAGAGTTCCGGGCGGCGGGCAAGCCGCTGCTGTCTGTCGACTTCGCGCTGGCGGTCATGTCGAGCCCCGACGTCCTTGCGGCGCTCGGGATCGCCATCGCCATCACCGCCCCCGCCAGGCATATCGTTGCCGAGCGGGTCCGCAAGATCACGACCATGGGGGTGTGACATGCCATTCGTTAATCCGTTCGCCTGGCTGACCGGTGCCACGGTCAAGTCGCTGGGGCCGATCCTGCTGACGCTCATCGCCGTGGCACTGATCAGCTTCTCGCTGGTGACGGGCATCTCCGGCCTGGTCGGGCTCGTGCGCGGCGAGACCGAGGCGCGGTACCAGAAGGCGGCGGCCGACGGCAACGCCGCCGCGACGGCCGCCCAGGCCCAACTCAACGAGGCCGCGGCGGCGGCGGAGGCGCAGGCCCGGGAGATGGCCGAGACGGCCACCGGCGAGCGGGAGCGCGTGCTCGAGCTCGAGGCCCAGATCCGCGCCCTGCAATCCAACCCGCTGCTGTTCCCGGCCAAGACGAAGGGGGGCTCCAAGTGAAGCACGCCATCATCATTGCAGCCGCATCGCTCGTCCTGGGTGGATGCAGCCTCGCCGATCTCGTCGCCGGGAACGCGCCGCCCGTGACGATCGTCCAGCCGGCGCAGGTCAAGCCGCGCATCGCGCCGGAGTGCTTCGACGACAAGGACCCGAAGCCGCCGGGCTGGGTAGAGCGCGACGAGAGCCGCGACGTCTTCCTCACGGACGAGATGCGCCGCGAGGCCGAGAACAAGGAGCGGCAGCTGGCGTTCGCTCGGATCATCACCAAGCAGCGCCGCGTCTGCTCCGCGGGGCTCAAGGTGCTGGCGAGGTGATGGCCATGCAGAATTGGATGCGACACCATGATCAGCAACCCGTGGCCTCCGCGGCCGTCGCAGCCCGCGCCCTCGCCGCCGGACGTCACGAATGGCTGGGGCAAGTATGTGGCGGCTGTCCTGGGGGAGCACAGCGTCTGGATCCAGGTGCTGCGCGAGGGGCAGAGCCACGCGGACCTGCGCCTGTCCCAGCTGGAGGCGGCCAAGTCGGCGCCGCCCCCGAAGCCCCCGCCGGCCGACCGGACCGAGCTGTGGAAGGAGATCAACTCGGGTCTGCGGACCTTCCTCGCGGTGGTCCTGGTCCTGGCCTTCCTGTTCGGCAAGATCGACGCGGACGCGATCGAGGTGCTCAAGAAGGCGGCCTCGATCGCGCCTTGAGGATCGCGGCCGTGGCGCTGCGCCGGTCCCGCCTGGTGCTGCCGCGCTGGGCGTCCTGGGCGCTGCTCGCCGGGGCCGCCGTCCTGTTCTTGGGTGATGCGGCGATGCAATCGCACCGTCCGTCGGGTGCGGCATCGGCGGTCACAGTGCGTAGCCGATAGGCAACCCGTCCCGGCAAAAAGTACCATTTGGCACCCGCAACTATTGCGCGGCCCCGCCGGACCGGGCTAACCCGGCGGTGAGGCTTCGGTTGTGCGTGCCTCTCCAACCATAGGAGCGACCATGCGCACCAAGCACCGCCGCCAGCCGCGGCACCACGGCACCAATCTGATCTATACGGCGATCGCCGCCGCCTTCCTGTTCATCGGCGGCATCGTTTTCTTCGCCGGCCACTCCCGCGCCGCCGACCTTGGCGGCAACTGCTGCGCCGACCTCGAGGAGCGCATCGCCGAGCTCGAGGCCACCGCGGCCCGCAAGGGCAACCGGAAGGTCAGCCTCCAGGTGTACGGCAGCGTCAACGAGGCGCTGACCATGATCCGCGCCGACGGGCAGAGCGAGCGCCGCATCGTCTCGAACCAGATCGACCCGACCAAGTTCGGGCTGACGGGCTCCGGCAAGACGGGCTTCGGCTCGGTCGGCTTCCAGATCGAGGTCGGCATCAGCGCCGATCATTCTGACCTGTCGATCCGCGAGAGCCGCGTTTGGGTCGAGACCGTTGCCGGCCGCATCGACCTTGGCCACACCACCACGGCCACCAAGGACGTCGCCGCGATGAGCGTCGCCAACACCGTGGTTGCCTCGAAGATGCTCAGCCTGGCGCCGCACAACGGCACCGTCGGCATCCCCGATGTCGGGTACAACGACGGCCGCGCCGATCTGGTGAAGTGGACGAGCCCGGCCTTCGGTGGCTTCGTGGCCTCGGCCTCCTGGCAGGCGGCGAACGACGCCTGGGACGTGGCGCTGCGCTGGAGCGGTGAGGCGATCGGCTTCAAGGCCGCGGCGGGCGTCGGCTACGTCCGCACCGGCGGCCTCGAGTACGCCGCTGGCTCGGCCTCGCTGATGCACGTCATGACGGGCGCGTTCATCAACGGCGCCGTCGGTCAGCCGACCGCCGGGCAGGCGACCAAGCCCAACATCGAGCACATGACCTGGCAGGTGCAGGGCGGCCTCGAGCGCAACGTCGGGCTCGGCGGTGCCACCACGGCCTTCGCCGAGTACGGCCAGGCCGGTGACGCCACGCTGATCTCTGGCGTCGGCTTCGTGCCCACCGACGGCGTCACGTTCTACGGCGCTGGCGTGGTGCAGGCGGTCGACAGTGCGGCCCTTGATCTGTACGCCAGCTGGCGCCGGTATGACGGCGGCCCGGCCCCGGTGGTCGACGTGATGATGATGGGCGCCCGCGTTCGGTTCTGAGATTTCTGCGCGGCCCTTGCCTGGACGCCGCAAAGAGGAAGCCCCCGCTCCGGTGACCCCGGGGCGGGGGCTTTTTGCGTTTCATGGGCTTCGCGTTAGTGCTCAAGCGGCTCAGGCTTCACGGCGCTGCGCACCATCGCCGCGGCCGTTTTCCCGTCGGTCTGACCGAGCTTTTCCAACGCGCGGGCGATCGCCTCGCCGGTTCCCTGGATAGCGGCCTCGACCTCACGCTTGGCCGTCTCCGTGATCTCGGTGAAGGCGGCCCTGATCGCCTCGCGCAGCGGCCCGTCGATCTCGGCCACAAACTCGTCGATCGGGACGTGGGCATTGTCCCGGGCGCCCTCGACGATCAGGCGCACGCCCTGCATGGCGCGGTCCTCGAACCCCTTCAAGCGGTCATCCGTCACGGCCGGTCCTCCATGTTGACGTTGAATTTCATCTCGGCCTCCACGCCTTGACCGACGTCGTGCACCAGCCGCCCGCGTCGGCGTAGACCACCAGGCCATCGCGCGTGTCGCCGCACGTCAGAAAGGCGCGGCCGTCCACCTCAGTCTCCCCCCGCCCGAAGTCGACCCGCAGGCGCACGGGAAGGCCGATCGCAAGGTCCGGCTTGGCTAGGCCGCGCCAGTCCTGCGGCTCGCGCCAGACCTCCGTTACCAGCGCCGGCATAATCGGGGACGACGCCCCGAAGCCGAAGGCGAGCTCAATGAAGGCCCGTAGGGTGCGGACAAGCACTTCAACGGCCATCCCGACCTGATTGTGCAAGGCCGCTACGCCAACAACGCCATTGCGAGCGGCACGGATGGCGTTGAGATCAAGAGCACCCGCAAACGCGGCGGAGCCGTGGATACACACGGCGCGCGCGATCAATGGATGTGCGTTTTCGTCTACACCATCGACAACGAAACCGAGCCTGTCACCGCCCGCGCACCCATGCGCTTCATCGAAGTTTATCTCGCGCATGTCGGCGTCGATGACTTCCGCCGCAACCCGCGCGGCGATCTCGGCACCCGGACGGCCACGCTGCACGCCGAAGGCGTGAAGAAGCTCCGCGAGAACTGGATTTATATCGACGTCTAGTCCGCCGCTTCGATCTTGAGCGCCGCCAGCGCATTGACCGACTTTGCCGCCATGTCGAAATATTCGCTATCCCGATCCGCACCAAGCGAGCGGTAGCCGAGCGACTGCGCCGCCGCCAGCGTCGAGCCAGAACCGGCGAACGGATCGAACACGATCCCCACCCCGAGCGGGAGCGAGGCGCGAACGACTTGCCGCAAGAACCGCTGCGGCTTCAAGGATGGATGCGGCGCAATCGTGCGCTCTTTGCCGCGCGTCGGAGAACACGCAATCAGATCCTTGAAAGGCTCGCCGTTCTCCGGTCGGCGAAGCCCACCGGCTCCCCACTCCCGGAGGTTTTTCGCAACCGTGCCCTTGAAGGGTTTTCGGAATAGCCCCCAAGGCTCATGGCACGAGCGGGGCATCACCGAGATATCGACGAATTCTTGCTCCGCGCCTTTAGGCTTGTCGCCGCCGCGCAACGTCTGCACCAGCCGCACGACCTCGCCGCGCTTTTCAAGGCCGCCGCTTTGCATGGCGTGAAAGCACATCGTCGAAAGCAGCGGATTAGCTGCGATGAACACATGACCGCCCGGAACCAGAATCCGCCGCGCCGCCTTCGCAAAGACCGAAAAGAATCCGTGCAACGCTTCCACGTCCGCCGCGGACAGAACCGTGAACCGGGGCAGGGGGCTGCGCTTTGCGCCATCGAAAGACGGCGGAATCCGCCACACGCCGCCCTTGCCGTCGCGGCGCTTCTGCGAGTTTTTCTCATCGTACTCGATCAACCCATAGGGCGGATCGGTAACAATCGCGTGGATACTGTTCTCGGGAAGCCGCGCGATGAGATCAAGCGCATCCGACAGCGCGTAGATGGTGCGCGCCGAGGGTTGAACGTCTGCGCCTTTGGTGATCGCCTGTATCGCCGCCCATTGTTCGGCTTCGCGTTCGGCAAGCTGCGCCTTCCAATCGACGACGACAGGACGCGGCGGACGAGCCTTCGACTTCGCCCGCTTTCGTGCGGGGGCGTCGCCGGGCGCAAGCCGTAGGCCGCCCGTGAAGTCGGCGGCGATCGCCATTGCCCCATCCGGCTCGGCCGTGAAGACGACGTTGGGGAGGGTTAGGGTGCTCTTGTTCATGGCGACACCCCGTAGGCCGACCGCAGCGCCGCGCAGACGCGCTCGATGCCTTCCTCCCGCCCGCGCCGCTCGATGACCGCGCGCCGGTCCCGGAGCAGGACGTCCCCGGTCGCATAGCTCAACGCGAGGCCCAGGGAGGCGTCGCGCCGCTCCCGGGACCACGGGGAGCCGCCGCAGCGGGCGGCCATGAACCCGGTGTTGGCGTAGTCGGTGGCCGCGCTCATGGCCGACCAGGCGTCAGCGGCGAGCGCGGGGGTAGCGGCGAGCAGCGCCGCGGCAATGGCGATGGATCTCATGACGCGCCCCCGTATCGGAAGCCCATCAGCACCCGCATACGCGGGCCGTCGCAGCGGACGATTTCGCGGTTGGCGTTCTCGCGGCGGAAGTCCTCGGCGATGAAGCCGCGGTCGATGCACGCGGCCTGCCCCTTGCCGGACTTCGAGAGCGCAACCAGGAACATGACCCTGGTGGGGACGGGGTCGGGGTGGCGGAGCTTCTGGTGGGCTTTTCTGGGGTGGACGTAAGTCACGGTTCTAATCTCCCTCGTTGGAACCCCCGACGCCGGGCCAGGCGCGGCCCGTGGCGGGCATTTGCGGTCGCCGGGTAGGTCTACCCCGCCCGGCGCTTCTGGCCACCAGCGGTCACGCCAGCGGCTTTCTTGATGACGGCGCCATGGCGAACGGAGCCGTCGGTGGTGTAGTCGGGGACGCGGGCCAGTGCCGGCAGCTGCGCCGGCTCGACCCAGATGTCCTCACCGTCGCGCTCGACCACGCGCAGGGCGAGGAAGACCGGCGGCGTGGCGTTGGCGGCGATCAGGAAGAACCGGCGCCCGACGGCGAGGTCCTTGCCGGGGTTGCGGAGGCGGGTGCGCGTCATGGCTGCGCCTCAATTCAGGAGCCGAAGGGGGCCGTCACGCTCCGCCTCGCGGCGAAGGTGCGCGGCGACGACGGCCATGGCCTCGCCCGAGTGACCAGGCAAAGCGAACCGCCGAAGGAGGCCGGCCATCGCCAGAGTGATGGCCAGGGCCACGACGTGCTGCTGACGGCCATCGATGATGGGCGCCAGGGTCTCGAGTATGGTAACGGATAGCTCACGGACGGCGGGCGGGATTGGGCCGTCGTCGCGCGGCAAGCCGGTGCGATCAACCTTGAACTGCATTGGGGGCCTCCTGAGTGACGAGATAGTTCGTGATGCCGGCGGTGGCCCGGCGGCGGGTGATGCCGCGCAGGGCGCGCTTGAGCGCCTGGGTGGCGATGGCGGCGGCGTCCTGGCCCGGCGGGGTGGCGACGTCGACGGTGACGGTCAATGTGATGCGGTCGCTCATGGCTCAGCGCTCCCAGACCGTGTTGCCGGCCTCGTCGACGATGGCCCATATTTCTGCCCGCTGGGCGTCATCGCCGGGCCGCCACGTCCACGTTTCACCGCAAGCCTCGTATATTGAGGCGGCCTGGGCTTGCTGAAGGGCATCGTCGACATCGTCCGCATAAACGGTGAACTCCCCTAGCTCCTCGACGAATTGCTGGCAGAGGATGCGATACGACGCCTTGGGGGCCGCCTCGGGCTCAGGGGCCGGCGCAAGAGCGTCACCGGGGCGCCTGTTCCAGGTGGCCTCGGCCGCTTCCGCGCTCGGCATCGCTGCCGTGGCGATGCCGCACGAAATGCACTCGACGGCATGGACCAGCGCGTTCGCTCGGACGCTAGACGCGATCGTGACCTTTGGGCTCGCGCAGCAAGGGCATGGCTTGAGCGTCATGGCGCCACCTCGATCTCGGCGAGCAGCACGGCAGCGAGCGGGTGCAGGTCCGCGATCTCCTGATAGGCGTAGCCGATCTGGTCGAGGTCGGCGTCCCGGAAGCGTGCGGCCCAGCGGTCGCGGGCCTCGCCGATCCTCCAGGCTCTCGGCACGGGCGGAAGGCTTTTCGTGATCTCCGAGACGTCGAAGCCGAGACCCTCAAGCTCCTCGACGAACCCCACCATGCGGTCCCGGATTTCGAGCTCAAGGACGGCCCGCAGCGCGGCCGGCACGGGGAAGTCATTGAGCAAGAACGCGCGCTGATCCGCGTTGGCGCGGATGATGAGGTCACCCCAACCGGCATATTTAGCCAGGGCGCCCCAGATGCGGAACTCGTCGACGATCTTGCGTGCGTTGTCGATGTCGGTGGTGCACGGGTTAGGCATGGTCCACCCCCGCCGTCTCGAGCCCCTTCCACGTCGCCAGCGCATCGTCGCCCCAGCTGCCGGCCGGGGCATAGCTGACGAGGAAGACGGCATAGGCGAACAGGGCGTGGCGGTTGATGTCGTCGGCGTAGGACGCCGCCTCAACCAGCCGGTTGCGGATCACGGCGCAGAGGAACGTCCCCGGCTTGATGCCGTCGACGATCCAGCGGACGAGCCCGTCGATGCAGTGCTCGGGCACGCCGGAGATGCGGGCCTTGGCGGCAAGCTGTTGAGCCTGCGTAGGTGTTCCGGTCATTGATACCCCCATGGGTTGCTTAGTTGAGTGGTGGCGTTCCGAGGAGCCGGCGGAGAAGGTCGGCCTCGGCAATGGCTTGATCGACGTCGGCGCTGCTCATCGGTCGCGCTCCCTGGCGATGGCCTCGAGCATCTCGCCGACGGCGATGACCCTCGCGTGGCCCAGGGTGCCGGTGGCGGCCGTCCAACCGATAGCGGCCACCATGCGGGCGACCGCCTTGCCGGCGCGCGCGCCATTGGTCAGCCCGAGTTCCTTGAACACGTGCTCGCGGTTGCCATTGACCCATTGCTCGATCAACTCGTGTGCGCGCCGGAACCGGCCGTCGATGCGGTCGCACCGTTCGCTGTGTGCGGCTCCCATCAGCCCCTCCCGCGGTTGGGGCACTGCCCGAAGACGCGACCCGGGGCGAAGCAGGTCGGGAACGGGTCGCCGCCGAACAGGCACCCGTCATGGGCGCGCGGCGCGGCGCACCCGACGGGGCGATTGACGGACCCGGCGGGGCGGGCCGGTAGCTCGGGTGGCGGCGGGGTGTGCACGGCGGGAGGTTCGACCTCGCTTGGCGGAACCGGCTTCGGCTCCGGCGGGGCGGCGTCCCGGGCGGCCGTCGCGGCCCCCAGGTCGGCCAGGGTGAGCTTCTTTCGTGGTGCCATTGGTCAGTCCCCCAGGTTGTCGCTGTGCGTCTCGGGATTGATCGGCGGCATCCCCTCGCCGTCGGCCGGGTGCTGGAAGCGGTCCGGCACGGAGCCGAAAACCGTTCCGATGTCCTCGCCCGCCACGTTGAAGAAGTCGCCCATATCGTCGAGCGCCTCGGCGCGGGATTGGAAGGGGCCGGCGGGGACGTTGGGGTCCGGGTCCTCGGGGTGGGGCTCGAGTGTCGACCAGTAGAACGCGCCCCGGTCGATCCAGATCGTGGGGCCGTGGTTGTCCATGATGTGCCTCCGTTGGGGTTGTGGGGCGGCGCAACCCGCCCCGGTGGTCAGATGCGGCCGGCGGCGCGAATGGCCGCGGCCTTGGTGGCGAACCGGCGCGGCCGGCCGAGGCGGTCCAGCAGGTCGCGGCCGGCGCGGGTGGCGATCCACGGCCTAGCTCCGCGGCCCTTGCGGCGAGCGCCGAGGACCGGGGGAAGCGGGGCCGGGAAGCGGCGCCGCAGGGGCGCCGCCGGTGGGGTTGGGGTGATCATCTTTGCCTCCGTCAATAGCCGCGGGCCGCCAATTCGAGGCGCGCCAGGGCAGGCTCTTGCCCCATTTCGATGACGCGGATCGCGTGGGCAAAGCCGTCGAGGTCGGTATGGATGGCAGGGTCGGTGAAGAAGAGATAGTGAACAGACGATGCCGGCCAGTCATGGGCGAAGAAGTCCTCGACCTTGGCGCGGTCGTCTGACCCGCCGACAACGACGCGGCGGTTGGTGCGGAGGTCTAATGCGGTGACGGTGAAGTACATGGTGCGTCCCTCTCAGGTTGTGGCAGAACGTCTTAACGCCGTAATTGTTACGCCAATCCGTTGCCGTCGGCAAGGGGGCTAAATCATATTTTTCCGGGCGCGGCGCCAGGCCGCAATGAGGTCGGCTGTGGCCTGCCAGTCGGTGGCCGCCGTGCCGGTGGCGCCGTCCAGCGTGCAGTGCCAGGCCCACGCGGAGCCGGCGGCCGTCACGAAGCCCTCGAGGGCCCCGTCGGTTGTGGTGATGCGGTAGGCGTGCATTGTGGCCCTCCATCGGTTGATGGGGACCACCTTGCGCCGGGTCGGTTAAAGAAGGGTTTAGCGTTAGCCCGGAATGATACGTTGAGAGTGGCCGTCGCCCGCCATGCGCCAGGCGAGCCGTAGGACGTCCATCACGGCGCGGTGCCCGATGACATCGTTGACCGTCTCGGCGGGGCACTTGTAGAGGCGCTGGGCGGCGAGGTCGATGCAGGCGCAGACGTCGGCGCAATGGGGACCATCCTCGGCGTCCGGCTCAATCCGGGCCGCCTTGAAGACGGCGCCGAGGACATCCCATGATCTCGCCCCTCTGCGGCGGGGGCCGATTTCGGCGCCGTCCTTGTCCCGGGCGAGGGCACCCTGGCACCACCGATTGGGGTTGGCGATGCGCTGTGCGGCGTCGTGGATGATGGTGCGCATAATCCTGCCCCGTCACACAATTGGCTCGCCGAAACGCCGCGCGAACTCGGCGAGGTAGGTGCGGTACTCGTCGTCACTCTCCCCCGCATGCTTGCCTCTCGGGCCAACCGGCCCCATGGCGCCACGGATGCCCACGCCGGGTTCCCCGATGGGGCCCATCGGCCCGGTGAAGCCCCGCGGTCCACGCAAGCGATTTATCAGCCAATCCCACATGATGCCCCTCCTCACGTCGTCGACCGGATGCGGTCGAGAACCTGAAATGACCCGAGCCAACCGCTCTCGACCCCGTGCGCGCGCTCGAGCTCGTCCCACCGGGGGCGGTCCGCCAAGCGGCTCGCCTCCAGCATGGCCCGCTCGATCAGGAGCAAATTCGTGAGGCACGCGATCATGCCGCGGAGGGGGCACGCCTTGAAGTCGGGCGTGGCCAGCATCGCCTGCCGGGCGTCAACGTCCCGCAGGAGCATGGGCAGGTGCCGGCGGGCGTAGGCCTCGCCTGGCAGGGCGGGCGTCAGCACGGCCTCTGGGGTGGTCTCGGTCACGGCTTAACCTCCGTTGCGTTGAAGAACTCCGGGTCCTCGGAGATGAACTCGAACACATCGCCATACTCGAGCCCGAGGCGATCGTGCACCATGGCCCAGAAAGCACCGTCGGGAAGGTCGAGGGCGTCAACGTCGGCCATGGTTTCCCGCACCTCATGCTTGGATGGCCGGCGCGTAGGGTTAGGGTTCTGGGGGCGGGGCATGGTGCTCTCCTTCGGTTAGATGTCGAAGCGCCGGGCGACCGCCCCGGCATCGGCCTCGGTGACGCCGAGGTACGCAATGGTCTGCGACAGCGAGCGGTGCCCGAGCAGGACCCGGACAGCCTCGACGTCGCGCGTCTGGGCGTAGATGTGCGCCGCCTTGGTCCGGCGCAGGCTGTGGTTCGAGTACCGCGCCGGGTCGGCGTGGCAGAGCGTCGCCCACTGCTTGACCAGGATGCGCAGCATGTCGCTCGACAGCTGTGGCCCGTGGGGATGACCGCCGGCCGTGAACAGGAAGTCGTCGGCGCGCTTGCCCTCCTCCTCGATCAGCGCCGCGAGCGCCTCGTGAGTTTTCGGGGTCAGATTGACCACGACGGGCTGCTGGGTTTTTCGTTGCAGCCAGGTCAGCGTGTCGACGAAGGCGCCCCGGTGGTCGAGCACGTCGCGGACGCGCAGGGCCAGCAGGTCGCTGCACCGGAGCATGCTGTCGATCCCGAGGTTCAGGAGCGCCAGGTCGCGGGTGAGCCCCTTCGCCTTCAACGCGGCCCGGATCAGCATCAGCTGCTCGGCCGTGAAGGGGGCCATCCGCCCCCTGGGTTGCCGAGGCTTCGGGGCTCCGATTTTTAGCTCACGGCGCAATTTTCCGGAGCCGATGACGCGAGGGGCCTCCGGAGTGCCCGTGTTTCGGGGCTTTGCGGCCCTCATTCCGGTTTTGTTATTGGAAGTGCGAATGGTCACGGCGTACCCCCTCCCATGTCACAGTCACGGTTGCCCGGGCCGGGTCTATCGTTATGACCGGATCCACCGTTCCGGTCGGCGGGACCAGACCGGCGGCGGTCATCCCCCGCACGCTTTCGGTGACGCTATTCTTGAAGACCGGGAGGCCAATCCCAAATGGCAGTCCAGAGGCCTCGGCCGCCGCGCGCAAAAGGCGGTCCTCAACGAACGCGCGAACCTCGATCATCCGCTCGTCGCTGATCGTTTCCGTCGGGCTGATGTAGGCGAGCGCCCGGAATAGGGAGCCCTCCTCGAGTTCGGTGAAGTGGTGGAAGCTCACGGCTTGCTCTCCTGGTCCGGGAACGGCGGGAGCATCCCCAGCAACTCGGCCAGCTGCGGCGGCCCCGGGCGCGGAAGTAGAACTCGCGCCCGAGGAACGTCCCCTCGATCTGCACCGGGCAGGCTCCGCACGTCATACGGGCGTTGGTGTCAGAATGGAATTTCATCGGCCGCCGCATCGTCGGCCGCCCGTTGCTCGGCCTCTGCCGCCGTGATGGCCACGGCCAGGCGCTCGGCCCGGTCGAGCGGCATGAAGAACGTCAACTCGACGTCCCCGACAAATACGCTCAGCCAGGTGGTGTCCTCGTGCCCGGATGCTGCCGCGCGGATAGGCTCGTTGTCCGCGCCGTGGATGCTCGTATAGATCCTGCTCATATCCCCATCGCCCTTTCGATTGCCTGCCTCTTGATCCGCGCCCACGCCCGGGCCGCGGTATGCCACCGGCGGACGAGCCGCCGGTCCGATGACGGCGAGCCGTCCTTGTTCCGCTCGATCCACCGCCAGAGCGCCTTGTACCGGCGCGTGAGGGACCGATCGGCGAGCCGCCAGTGCTTCCCGCAGATCACCTCATCCTGCCCGCGATCCGGCACCGTGCACCGGCAGAACGGGACACAGCAGGCGACGCGCTTGCTCATGGGTTGCGCTCCGTGGCCATCAGGCAAACCTCCCGGCGGCCGGCAGGCGGTCCCCGAACGTGACGCGAATGTCGCCATTCGGGTCGCTGGCCGACGTGACGGAAAGCCCGGCCTTGCGAGCCGCGGCCAGGATCGCGGCGGGGAGGGCCGCGGCCACCTCCGGCCCCATCTCGCACTGCTGGGTCATGGTGACGATGATCACGTCACCGGCCTGGTACCGCGAGAAGTCGAGGCTGTCCGCCGGCACGACGTCGGCCTCGCGCCGCGGGACGAGCGACAGGATGCGCCGGCCCGTCATACCAGAGCCCTCCCGGCCAGCGGCTTGGTGTCGAACCTTGGCGCCTTGTCCGAGACGCCGATCACGACGACCTCGGCCGTGCCGCGCTTGGTCTCGACGAACACGCGGTCGTTGACGGCCACGGGGGCAGCGTCGTTGTGGTAGGTGTACGCGCGCTGGTCCCAGGGGTTGAATTTTACCTGCACGTATTGACGGGCCATGGTTTGCCTCCGAAGGGTTAGAATTGGAACGCCAACTGTTCACGCTGCGCGATCAGAAGCGGGGCGTGCGTGGCGCGCTCCGCCGGCTGCTCGGCCTGCCACATGGCGACGAGCTCGCGGCCGACGGCGCCGGTGGGGTCCCCGTCCGGGGTCCACTGGATCGCGTGGCACTCGAGCAGGTAGGCCGTGGGGGCCATCGCCCACGGGCGGGCCTTGAAGCGCGCCCATAGGTCCCGCGCGACGGCCACCGGGGTCTGCCCCCGATAGCCTTCGATCTGCGCGGTAATCTCGTCGGCGCGGGTCATTCGCCGTCGTCCTCCTTGAACGCGGGGACGTCGGCCGTAATCACGGGCGCCTCCTCGGCGTGCCGGCGCCTCGCGTAGTCCCCCGCCGCTTCGACCGTCTCGAACAGGTACCCCTCGGTCCGAAAGTCGAAGGCGGTCCGGTGGTCGATGCGGCTGTCCCCGAGACACCGGAGGATGACGAGGTCGCCAGCGTAGGCGTCCCGCCCGCCCTCCCAGATGGGCCTGTTCAGCGGGGCGGCGCAAACGCCGAGCACCTCCCAGATCGGCCACGTCTCCATCCCGTTAATGGTCTCGCTATCGGCGGCCACAAAGAGCTTGCCGGTGACGGCTTCCTCGAACGTCTTCATGGTGCAGTGCTCCCCTGCTGGGTTGGAATTACTCGGCCGCGGTGCTCGCCGCCGCCGCCTGCCTGGCGGCCTCGGCGTAGACTTCCTGGGCCTGCATCACGCCCCCCGTGATCTCGAACGTGATCCGGGCGATCCCCGCCATGAGAAGCACGTCGTCCACGTCCAGGCGCGGGTCCTCCGGGGTCCCGCTGATCGTCGCGGCGTCGAGCAGGATGCCGGCAATCAGCCCTTTGGCAACGGCCTCGCGCTCGTATGGGGAGAGATCGAGAAGCGCCTCCCGTACCTTGAGCGCGGCGGCGTCGACGATGTCCTTGCGGAAGATCGGCGCGTCTTCCGGCGCCTCGGTGGTCTCGGTGGTCATGTGTCCCTCACATCTGCAACGGTGGCGCCCGGGAACGCCTCACGAACCGCCGCCGCCTCCGGGCTCCTCTCGGCGGTGATCAACTCGCGCGCGAGGCGCCGAAACGCCTCCGCGTATTGAAGCTGGAACTCGAGGTTGGCGACGATCGAGGCCATGGCGGCGATCTCATGGGCGGCCGCAGCTGGCGACAGCTTCCCGCGCTCGATGAAGCCGGGGTAGACAGCCTGGCGCAGCGCAAGCTCGCGGCGCGCGGAGGCCAGCTGACCGTCGAGGGCGACCTTAGACATTGGGGTCCCTCACGTCCTCGAAGGTCCAGACCTCGAGCAGGATGGCCATGCGGGCGTCATAGGACGGGGCCGCATACAGCCGCTTTGCGATGCCGATCGGGTCGATGCCGACCAGCTTCCAGAACCGCCGCGTCCCGATCGCATGCTCGGCGCGCTTGCCGGTGCGGTGGTGCCCGGCACAGAGCGGCAGCGTCAGCCAGTCGTGCGGCTTCACGGCCAGCCCGACGTGCTCGACGCCATAGGTGAGATCGGCAAGGCGGATATGGGCCGCCTCGCTGGGGGCGTGATGCCGGCAGACGATGCACGGCAGGCGCCGGATCTCGGCCAGGTGCTTCTCGTCACGTTCGCGCCCGCGGGACGCCGCCGTGCCGCCGGTCTTGAAGCGGGGTGTAACCTGGGTTGCGTCCGTCATTTGATTGTCTCGAGGACTTCGGCCAGCAGGCGGTCCCGCCCGGTGCCCGGGAGAAGCTGAGTGCAGATCAGGCTGATGAAAGTGTCGAAGACGGCCTGGAACCGCTCCTGGGTCATCGACTGAAAGGCGATGCTTTCCAGAACGAGGTACGTTGTGACCTTCGGCTCGCCGGTCTTCGGGTCGAGCACCGGCAGGCCGGTGCGCGGGTTGGTGTGGACCTTGATCACCGGCTCGGCCATGCCGGCGGCAATCTTCAAGTCGCGGAGCAGCTGGTCGACGCTGCGCCCCTTGGGGTCGGTCGCGGCGACCTTGTGAATGGTCGCCATGAGGAGCTTGTGCTGTTTCGGGTTGCGGGCCTGCCGGACGTCCACGAACACGTCGCGGCCGGCCTGGAGCGCCATGACGACGTCGTAGGAGTAGGGGTCTCGGGGAACCAGGTGCCCGCGGTCGCGAACCATGACGATCTCGGTCATTCATCCCACCATAGGTTTGCGGCGAGGGTGACGGCGGCGACGCAGGCGAACAGGATCACCAGCGCCGCCGCCACGGGGAGGGCCTTAATCCGCCGGGTGGCCATCGAGCTCGTCCCGGCGGTCGTTGTACGCATCGGCCCACGGCTTATTCGCCTCGCCATCTGGCATCTCGGGCTCGAACAAGTCCCAGACCTTATCCGCGGCGCCGGGCGTCTTCGCTGCCGCCAGGGCGGCCTTGAACCGCTCCAGCGGGTCGGCAGGCGCCTCCGAGGGTGCCGGGTCGATGACCTCGCCGGTGGCCTCGTCAATCACCTCCGCCTCCTCGACCGCCGAAGCCTGGGGCGCGGCCCTTTCGCCGCCCGCCGTGATCGGGGCGCTGGGGACGGCAGCGGCGGCTTCGGCGAGGGGGACGGGAGGCGCGGCGTAGGAAACGACCTGGCCTTCCATCTCCTCGGCTGTCGGGTCGCTGATCTCCTCCGGGAACGCCTTGCGCAGCGCCGCGGCCTCGGCGCACTTCTCCAGCTGGCCGTGTTGCCGCTGTTGCCACATGCTGTTCGGGAGGTCGGAGCGGCCCTGTTTCCCGTAGGCTTCGAGCCAGTAGACCTTGGCCGTGAACGGGCAGCGCACGCCGCCGATCATCTTATACACGGTGACCTTGGCCCAGGCTGGGAACTCGAGATCCTCGACGGTCTCATCCTTCCACTGGTTGTCGCGCTTGACCCGGCCGGTGAAGGTCCGCGTCTCGAGGGGGCCATACTCGGTGTCGTCGATGCCGGCATAGACCCCGGTCCGGTGGGCCGTGATGCGGTGCTCGGTGATCGACGGCCAGACCGTCTCAATCATGCACCCCCGGTTGCTATCCCAGACCGGGACGATGTTGACGGGCCGCTTGAAGGGGTCCAGCTTCCGCGCCTTGCAGTAGGCGAGCGCCATGATGACGCTGTCGGCGGTCTTGGCCGACGGGAACACAGCCTCGACCAGCGGGCGCCAGGTCGTCTTATTGACGCCCAGATCACCGAACCGCTCCTCGAGGCCGTGAATGTAGGGAAGCCGGGCCTCGGCGATGGCGACGGCTGTTCCCTTCTCGGCTCCCTTCTCGGCCTTCGCAGGACGGGGCGCCGCCTTGGCAGGCGCCTTCTCCGATGGGGTGCGCTTAGGTGCGGCCGTTGACATGGGCGCCCTCCTTCCCGGTGAACAGGTCAGACGGGCCGATGACGGCGCCTTCCAGGGTATCGAAACGCCGGTCGACCAAATCCAGCGCCTCGCTGACCTTTTCCTCGAGGGCCGCGACGCGCTTCTCGAGCGCCGCCACCGGGTCGACCTCCGCCGGGCGGCGCAGGCCGCCGAAGTTCTCGCCGCGGATCAGCGAGACGCTGTGAGTGCTGACGGCCTCGCCCGTCTCGCGGGCGGCCTCAGCGGCAACCCGGCTATCGTCCCACCCATCGGCGTAAAGGGCTGCACCGCCATCCTTGGTGCAGACGCGGTTGAGGATGATTGCAATCGCGAATTTCACGCGGCTTGAGGCGACCAGGCGCTTTCCTTCGGGTTGGCGGGCCATCAGACGATCCTTTCCTCGGTCGTAACGGTGATGCCGGGGCACTTCGCGGCGGCCTCCGGGTTAGCCTTACGCACGGCACGAAACAGGGTCTTGATAGCCTCGCCGACGTTCTCGAGGCAGGTTCCGCCCAGCCAAACGGAGGGCTCGGCCTTGGCGGCCAGATAGAGCGACGCCAGCGCGGCCACGGGGTCGGTGACGGTGATCGTCTCGAACTCCCGGAGGCCGCCGGCATGCCTTCTGCCGTCAACGACGACGTTGGCGCCGACCTGGGCTTTCCTGGATGCCGCGGCCTTGGCCGCCGCCTCGGCTTCCTCGGCCTGCCGGGCAAGCTCGGCGGCGTGATCGTGAGCCGAGAACGTCCCGGCCGTCAGGGCCTTCGCAGCGGCGGCTTCGGCGTCGCGCTTGGCGGCCAAGGCCGCGGCCTCAGCGGCCTCCCGCTCCTTGGCGATGCGGTCGCGCTCAGCCTTCGCGAAGTCGGTCAGCTTCTGGTTGATGGGACCGTCCAGGCGGTCGAACGCCTCGATGACGGGAAGCCACTTCTTCTGCACGGCCGCCGCCGCATCGTCGTGGGGCTTCTTCTCGATCTTGCGGGCCTCATCGGCCTTCCTGCGCGCCGCCTTGACCTGCTTCCGCCAGGCCTCGGCGAGGTCAGCGGTCGCCTGGTCGGTGATGCCGACTTTCAGCCAGTCCTCGCCGGCCTGCCGAAGCTCCGCATGGCGGTCGCGGTGCTCATCGAGGCTGTCGGCCTTCGGTGGGGCGTTGTGCCCGACCGGAGCCGGGTGGCCCGCCGGGTTGCTTTCGGCCGCCCGGGCCGCCTTGTCCTCGACCGACTGTCGCGCCACCGCCTCATCGGCCGCCGACGGCTTAGGCGCCGCCTCCGTCCGTCTCTTGCTGATTGCCATTGTGCCTCCGAATAGGTGGGCCGATCGCTGCCGCGCGGGCAACGTCGGTGGTCAGGTCGTCGTCGGAGACACTACCGCGGACGCGGTACTCATCGCTGTAGGGGGTGCCGGCGACCTTGGCGCGATACGCGGCCTCGGTCGTCGGGTTGACGCAAACGAAGTCCCAGAACCGCCAGGGCTCGACCTCGTCGCTTCCGTCCAGGCAACGCAACTCCCCGTCTTCACCTGGCCAGATCGCGACGGGCCGCCATGGCCCACCCTTCCCCATGCGACGGCGCCAGAACCCGGCCTGCGGCTCCTGTGGGATTTCTCCGCCAGGAACGCCGTCAACAAGCTCGCGCCAGTAGGCGTAAGCGTCTCTCACCTGCATGGGGTGCCCCCGATTGACCCGTAGACGTTACGCTTATTCGCGTTTTTTGCGCAAGCCCGAAAATACGGATTTCCCCGCTCTGTGGCGGCGGCGCTGCGACATCTGGAAATGTGCGTTTCCGGCCTTGTGATCCTCGGCGAACTCTGTCAAGCCAAAGGCTTGTGCTGTGGCGTCGGCGTCTAACCCCAACCCAGGACCGAGAGGGCACACCATGGCCAAGAAGCTGAAAGACGAGGCGAAGGTCGTCGAGAAGTCCCCCACCACGAACATCAATTTCGAGAAGCTCAAGGAGCTGGCCGACGCGCTGATGAAGCAGCGCGAGGTGATCGCTGGCGAGAACCAGGAGGCCGGCGCCATCGTGAAGTCGGCCGAGAAGGACTATGGTGCCAACGCGGCGGCCTTCAAGAGCCTCGTGAAGCTCGCCAAGATGTCCGAGGAGGGTCGCAGCGACTACCTGCGCACGCTTCTCCCCGGGCTGTCGGCCATGGGCCTGATGCCGCGCAACGACCTCGTCGACATGATGGAGACTGCGTAATGCCGAACACCGTCTACACCTTCCACCCGCTGGCCGACACCCTGCCGCTCCTCGAGGGCCAGGAGTTCGATGATCTGGTCGCGTCGATCCGCGAGAACGGGCAGCGCGACCCCATCTCGATCTATAAGGGCCAGATCATCGACGGCCGCAACAGGTACCGCGCCTGCCAGGCCGCAGGCGTCAAGGCGCTGGTCGAGATCGTCGATGACGACGCCACCGATGATGAGTTGCTGGCGTTCGTCGTCGACAAGAATATCCGCCGCCGGCAGCTGACCGAAAGCCAGCGCGCGATCGCTGTGGCGCGTCTCGTCGCCTATGGCAAACTTGCCAAGAACGACACCACCTTCAACACGCTGGCCGCCCAGGCCGACGTCTCGCGCCGCACGGTCGTCGATGCGACCGCCGTCATCGAGCGAGGATCCAGCAACGTGGTGCAGCTGGTCGAGCGCGGCGAGGCGTCCGTGTCGCGCGCGGCGGCCGTGGTTCGGGGGAAAATCCCCGAGGCCGATCTGGTGCCGAAGCCGCGCGCCTCCTGCGGCCGCCCGGCCGGCAACATGCACATCGGCCGGCTGCGGAACCTCATCGAGGCGTACGACACCCTCAAGACGGGCAAGGTTGCGAGGGGCGAGACTGTCGCCGGCACGATCGTCAAGCACTGGCAAAGCGACCCTGCCGCGGCAAAGAAGGTCAGCGAGATGGCTGTGTGGCTGCGTTCCCTTGCCCGAGAGCTCGAGGAGGTGGAGCGTGTCCAGCCGTCGACGTCTGCTGTCGCTTGACCTGGCCACCCGCCTCGGGTGGGCCTTCGGAGACGCTTTCGAGGGGGAGCCCGTCTCGGGCTCCCACCTTCTCCCCTCAACGGGGGACGACATCGGCGCCTATCTCAAGGCGTACCACCTCTGGCTGATCGCCCGCATCGCCGAGTTCAAGCCCGACATCATCACCATGGAGGCGCCGCTCGCGGCGACCACCAAGACGACGCAGACGACGCTGCTCAAGCTGTGGGGGCTATGCAGCCACACCGAGTTCGTCGCCTCGTTCAAGGGCGTTACGTGCCGCCAGGTGCACGTCGGGGAGTGGCGGTCCGCCTTCTGCGGCAAGGGTAACGGCCGCATCAGCAAGCCGAAGACCGTCGCGCAGCGCGACACGTACCCCGTCATTCAGTCGTGCCGCCAGCGCGGCTGGCACGTCACCGACGACAACGAGGCCGACGCCCTCGGGCAGTGGGTCTACTCCATCCGCTTTGTGTGCCCCGGCCGGGAGGCGCGTTTCGATCCCCTTGCACGCGGCAGGACCACGCGCGCGCCCGAAACAGCGGGAGCACTCCTATGAGCAAGAGCATTCGATATTTCCTGGCGCTCCTGGCGTTTGCCGCCTGGGGCGCCTGCATGGCGGCCTCGATGACCGCCAACGTCAAGTTCGGCCTGATGGTCGCCGGCAAGGAGTGGAGCCCCGAGGTGCTCGGGGCCGCCACGGCCGCATCCGACGTCTTCAAGTCGATCACGCCGATTGCCGGGCTGTATTTCCTGTTCCGGCGCTGGTACTGGCCGGCGGTGGCGTCACTGTTGATGCTCGTCGTCACCGTGGGGTATTCCACGATTGCCGCCATCGGCTTCGCGGCCGTGACCCGGGCGCACTACAGCGACGGCCGCGTGGGCGTCGCGATCCAAGCGAAGGGCACCACGGCGGACCTCGACAACCTGCGAAAAAAGCGGTCGTTCCTGCCGGAGGCGCGCCCTGTCGGAGCGGTCGAGAACGCCATCGAGGCGGCGAAGATCGAGCGCGCTTGGACCGCCAGCAACGGCTGCAAGGATGTCGAGAAGTGGTCGCGGGCGTTCTGCACGCGGTACCTGGGGCTCCAGTCGGAGCTCGCCTCGGCGAAAGAGTGGCAGGCGGTCAACGCCGACATCGCGGCGGCCGAGGCCAAGCTCGAGAACGGTGGCGGCTACGTGTCGGACCCGGACCCGCAGGCCAAGCAGCTGGCCAAGCTCACGGGCATGGACCGCGAGGCCGTGACCACGGGCCTCGTGCTGCTGATGGCGGCGCTGCTCGAGGTCGGGTCCTCGTTCGGGTTGACGCTGGCGCTGGCGCTGCTACGGCCGGAGCATGGCGTGGTCGCGGACGCGCTGTCGGTGGTGATGCCGTCGGCAAAGCCTGCGCCCCCCGAGGATCCACGCAAGGTGCCGGCCCCGGCGCCGACGGCGACCGTGCAGAAGCCGGACGGGCCCGGGACGCCGGTGCCCGCACCAGCTATGCCCCAGGAGAAGCCGGCGGCCGACGTGGTGGGCCAGGCGCCGACGTTTGTCGGCCGCGGGTCGAGCAAGGTTGTGGTGGGCATCAAGCCGGTCGGTGCCGAGCAGGTCGATCCGCCGCACATCGTGCGCCGCTTCTCGATCAAGCCGCCGTTTGTCCACACGGAGACGGTGCCGAGCCAGGCCCGCAAGACGGGGTGATGCAAACGGGCCGCTGGGGGCGGGCTTGCCATCCCCGGCGGTTTGCGGCAATTTAACGGCCGGCCCCGGTCGGGCCAACCTCCCCGTACAGCGTAGCTTGTAAAAGACGAAGCCCCCGCTCTCGCTAGAGCAGGGGCTTTGGGTTTTCGGTGGACCGCCGGTTGCGCTGGCGGTCCGAGGGTAGAGGGCGGGGGGCGTTTCGGAGGCTCCATCCGCAACAAGCTGAACCTTGGGGGTCCCAGCAGTGGATAAAAATACTGATTGCGCCGTCGAAGTCAACCGGGCCGAATATTCGACCCGGTCGGATGCTCCTCACCTTCGGCAAGTGCTTCTCGGCCTATGGTCGACGCCGGGCTTGAGCAAGTATGCAAAGATCGTCGGCGCCATCCTCGTCTGCCATATGGACCGCGCCTACGAGAACGGCTTCCCTGGCGTGCAGCGGCTGATGACGCTGTCCGGCCTCACGCGGCAGAAGGTGTGGGATGCGACCCGGGAGCTTGTCGAACACCCCGAGGCTTTCATGGTGCGCGACGGGGGCGGCGGCGCGGTCTACGTCTACCGGCTCACGCGCACGGACTTTCTGGCGGACCAGATCGGCGAGGCGGTCGCCAACCTTCGAGCAACCGGGGCGGAAAATCGCCCTGGTCCGGAGGAGACCGGGGCGGAAATGCAGCCCGGTACCGGGGCGGAAAATCGCCCTGGTACCCCCAGGACCGGGGCGAAAAGGCGACCCGGTACCGGGGCGGAAAATCGCCCTGGCGTAATTGTTACCGGGGCGGAAATGCAGCCCGGTCAAGCGCCAACCGGGGCGGAAATGCAGCCCGGTACCGGGGCGGAAAATCGCCCCAGCGTAATTGTTACCGGGGCGGAAAATCGCCCCCTATCGGTAGGTAACCAACCATGCAAGGTAAGTACGCAGGGAGCCGACCTGTTCGGAGAGCCCCCTCCTGTTGAGGTGAATGGCACCGCCGTTTATGTGCGGTTCGCTCCCGACGACGAGGTCACGATCCCCAAGAACCTGATCGTCAAGACCGGCAGGGCGCTCGGCCTTCCTGCGGCGGAGGCGATCGACGTCGCGGTGATTGCATTCGAGGGGTGGCTGGCGGATGGCTTTCGTCCGAAGCAGCCGGCAGCTGTGTTGCCGGGCTCGATGAAGCGGGCGGCAGAGCGCATGGCGAAGGCCGGGCACGGGGCGGCGGACGTGGCGCGCGCCCAGACGACACCGCCGGTCGACCCGTTCGATAGCTCGAAGTGGCAGCGATAGGGGGCGACCATGACGGAGCTATTCGGGGCCGAGAGCATCGGTCGAATGGCCGGCGGCGAGCCCGGCCTGGTTGTGACCATCGGCGAGCGGTCTGTGCACGCGGCTAGGCAAGCCGGGTTCAACGCCATAGGCGTCTCCGAAAAGGCGACACCGGATGAGGCCCTTGCGGCGCTGCGCGGTGTCGCGGCAGCGGTGTCGCACGCCAGCAAGGTTATTCTGGCCCTGCCGGACGGCTTCGATGAGATCGAGGCAGCGGCGCTGTGGTTCTTTGGGCGCTGGCGGTGCTATCACGGGATCATCCCATCTGGCGTTCGGTCGCTGGCCGAATTGCAGATGGCACGCGGGCCTGAGATCGTGAAGACGGTGCTTAGCGTTGCGAGCCCTTATCCGATCGAGGGGGTTTTCCGGCTTGACGAGATCCCGGAGCCGCCACCGCTCGACCTGTACGAGCCATTCGGGTGGCGCCTTGCCGGTCGCTTTCGTCCGTTCCGCGGCGGGCTGGTGGTTGTGACCGGCATCACCGGGCATGGCAAGTCGACATGGCTCAACTTCGTGCTGGTGGGGCTTGCCAAAAAGTACGGCCTGCGCACGCTGATGGCCTCACTCGAGGTCCCAACTCGCCCTTGGCTCCTTCGGGCGTTGCGGCGGCAGGTCGACTTCCACTTTGGGGACTTCGAACCGGGCAAGAACTACCCGAATGGGCAGGCTGGTGAGCCGCAGCGCGCAGAGACGCGCTGGGCTGATGACTGGATCGGAGATCATTTCCTGTTCGTCGACCGCAACGTGCGGCCTTTTTCGGAGCCTCTGTCCGTGTCGTGGCTGGTGGATACCGCCGAGAATGCCCGCATGCGCTACGGCATCGACGCGCTCGTCATCGACCCGTGGAACAAGTTTGAGCACGGTCGGGAGAAGGGCGAAAACGAAACTGACTACATTGGCCGCATGCTCAACGAGTTGACCACCTGGGCAAAGCAGGCGCGGACGATCCTTTTCGTTGTGGCGCACCCAGGCAAGTCCGTGATGGGCCGTGATGGCAAGCCGCGCCGACCGACGGTGTTCGACGTCTCGGGGTCGATGCATTGGGGGAACATGGCGGACCACGTCGTCGTCGTCGATCGCGACAAGGCGAGCGGCAACCAGTGCCAGGTTCACATCGAGAAATCGAAGTATCGCGATGCAGGGACCGAAGGGTTCGTGCATTACACGTTCGACGCCGCTTCCGATCGCTTTACCGAGATCGGTCCAAACCCATCCAGTGGGGGTGATCAGTGAGCCGCCCCCGCCTGGCCATCATGCCGACGGCCGCCCAGCGCGAGCGCGTCGACACCTACCGGACGAAGATCGGCCTCACCGAGCCGCGGCCGGCGCGGCCCGAGCGGCCGCAGGTGGTCCCGGAGCCGCGCCGGCCGCGCGAGGATCCAGGCGCCGCGCTCGAGCACGCCATCGAGGCCGCCATGCGCACGTCGGCGCTGTCGCCGTCGGCGCGCATCTGCCTCGAGGGGCACGTGATGCACGTCCAGGCGGTGGAGCTTCCGAGCGATGACGGCAGCGACGAGGTCGAGGTCGGCTTCCGCAACGTCAACACCGCGCCCCTCGAGGCGCTGTTCCACTCCAAGCGCAACCCGCTGGCGCTGTACCAGTACCTCGCCGGGTGCCGGTTCCGCATGGACTGGCACCTGAGCCAGATCGGGCCGCTGGGCGCCGTCGACTACACGCGGGGCTCGATGTACGTCACCGACGCGCTCCAGCGGCACCAGGCGCAGGGGTATATCCCTGGCATCGACGGGCCGGCGCTCGCCGCCGCGCTGCGGGCGGCCAACCCCACGCCGGACGGCAAGATCGACGCCATGGACCGCCTCGGCGGCGCCATCGACGCCTTGGCGAAGGACCGGGCCTGGATGGCCCTCAAGTGGATCGGGGAGGAGTGGCCGATCGTGGCCATGGCGCGGCACCTTGGCTGCGACGAGCGGGTGGTCAATTGGTCCGTGCGCCGGATGCTCGACGAGCTCGCGTCTCACTACCGGCTGCGGGCGGGGAGGCGGAAATGACGAAGCGCAAAAGGGAGATGAACATGCCGGAGATCGCAATCGCGTTGGTGGCTGTGGCTTCGTTTACCACCGGGTACGTGCTCGGGGCACGGGGACAGACGCGCCGCGATGCAGAGCGGCCAATCGGCCGGCGATGGCGACGTCGGTAAAACGTAATTTTCCCCCTTGCGGGCCGTTCCCGGTTGGCGTAACAATTACGGCGTTCGGCGGTTGCGAGCCGGACGCCAACAACGCCAAACGGAGGCACACCATGAAGACGCAGCTTTCCCTCGAGGACCTCGCCCGCCAGATCACGGACCGCGCCAAGCGCAAGGAGGACTTCATCGCCGACACCACCCTGATGAAGATGGTCACCGGCTCCAAGCTGGCCCTGAGCGACCGCGAGTTCGAGATCAACGACCACGCTCACGGCCAGATCGCCGACCGCCTCGCGATCCCGCAGCGATATTACGACCGCATGCGCTCGGAGGCACCCGGCCTGCTCGCTGACAACGTCAACACCTGGTTCCAGCGGAAGCCGGAGCGCCGCATGCTCCGCACCATCGACGGCACGGCGCGGGCGTTCCTGTCGGACAAGTTCGCGCGGCTCGACGACGAGCACTTCGGCGATACGGTGCTGCCGGTGGTGATGGACGTCCCCGGGGCCGACGTTGTCAGCTGCGCTATCACCGACACCAAGACCCACATCAAGTTCGTCTCCCGCAAGATGTTGCGCGATGTGAAGGCCGGCGACACGATCGCCTTCGGCATCGCCTTCTCGAATAGTGAGGTCGGCGCCGGTGCCATCGCGGCCCACCTCTTCACCGAGCGGCTGATCTGCACGAACGGCATGATCTCCGCCGAGGACGTGTTCCGCTCGACGCACGTCGGCGCCAAGCACGGCGGCCGGGACCTGACCGAGATCCTGCAACTCGACACGATCCAGGCTGACGGCAAGGCGACGATGCTCAAGCTGCGCGACTTCGCCCGCGACCTACTCAGCGACCGCGTCATGGACGAGCACGTCGAGAAGCTGCGCGTCCTGGCCGGGGTCGAGATCAAGGACCCCGTGAAGGCGGTCGAGAAGCTGGGCAAGACGCACAGCTTCACCGAGGGCGAGCGCACGTCTGTCCTCGCCCACCTGATCCGCGGCGGCGACCTGTCCCTGTTCGGCCTTGCCCAGGCGGTGACCCGCACCGCCGAGGACCTGCCCGATTACAACCGGGCGACCGATTTCGAGCGGGTCGGCGGCAAGATGCTCGACCTGACCCGCAGCGAGTACCGCGAGATGGCGCTGGCAGCTTAGCGCCGGGGCGGGGGGCAGCGAGAGGGCGGAACGGGTGCTGCCCCCCAAGATTTCCCGCGCGCATGAAGCCCGCGCGGGCGACCGGCAGGCCGCCGCCGTTCCTCCGTGGCGGAACCTGCCAAGTGCCTCGGGCCGGGGTGTGATGCCCCGGCCCCCTTTCCCAAAGGACACGACATGCCGACTGAGTTTGCTCGCTGGCTCGAACGGACGAAGCTCTCCAGGGCGCAGGCCGCGGAGAAGCTCGGCAAGAGCCGCGCGACGATCGAGGCGTACGCCGTCGGCCGTTTGCGCGGCGCGCGGCGCTCGCGAGTGGTGGGGCCGGACTACGCGACGCGGGTGCTGATGCGCCTGATCGCGCAGCCCGGGCTGTTGAGCCGGCCGGTGGACGAGATCAAGCCCTGGCCTAGCGATCAAGAGGGTGGCGGAAATGGATAGAAATCGAGAGGGGATGATCACGGAGAAGCTGGCCGAGGCGCTGGCGCGGTGTCTCCCGAACGTGCACCCCCTGGCGGCCGCATCGCCGGATACGGCATCGCGGTGGCCGAACGATTGGGGCGCCGCGGAACTCGCCATGTACCGGGCAGCGGCCGTCGAAGCGATGCAGCTGGTCAAGCCGCTGTTCTCGGACGTGCCGGTCAAGCAGCTGCGCGGGGAGCGCGAGAAGCCGTTTTTCGTGCGCGCCGAGACGCTACCCAATGAGCTCCAGGTGTGGCTGCGCTCGCGCTCCTACCACGAGCAGCGGGAGGCCCTGGACCGCGCCGGCAACTTGATGTTTTGCCTGCGCACGGTGGACGGGGAGCTATCGCGCCCCGGCGGTCTGGTGATCGTCACGGCGCCCGATGAGGTTCCCTGGGTCCGCTCCGCCATCATCGCGAACATGGCCAAGGCCGGGAGGGTGTGATGCCGTGCTGTTTGCTGCTTTTTGTCGCCGGCACCCTGCTCGTGGTCTGCGGTGTGCTTCTGGCGCTATGCCCGCCGCGGCTCGCCCCCGACGAGTTCCGGGACGTCCTGTCCGAGCGCGGCTATCTGGTCCACACCAGCGAAGGCACCTCCTGGTGGACGTGGACGTCGGCAGGCTTGGGCCTTGAGACCGGCCCCGACGAAGCCTCCGAGGCCGCCGCGTGGCGTGGTGCGCTGCTGCACTACCTCAACAACTCGACCCCCATGGGAGTGATCCGCCATGTTGTCGTTGACTGACCTGTTCTGGCTCGTGAGCGGCGTCACGCCGATCGTGGTGACGATGGTCTATTTCGGCTGGTACTGGCGGGCGTAAGCGAAAACGCCCCTGGCGCGGCCGTGCGCGGGCGCCGTTCGCCGGGGGTGGGGACGTACCGGGCAACATCAGGAAGGCCGCCAGCGGCGCGCGCTGGGCCGGGAAAGGGCACACAATGAACCCAGGACAGAAAAGCCATGTGGTGCGGATGCACAATGCCGGGCTCGACCCGGAGGAGATCGCGGCGAGGATCGACGAGGAGCCGTCGGTCGTCGAGGCGTTCCTGAAGCGCCGGCCCGGGTGGCCGGGAAAGATCGGCTATTCGGCGATGAGTGTAGAAACATAGTGCCTTCCTCCGCGAATCCGCGTAGAGTTTGATTCGGATATGATAGTGGAATTGGGGACGTTTTTATGAGGGCACTCGATCTGTTTTGCTGTGCTGGCGGGGCCGGGATGGGGCTTTCTCGCGCTGGATTTGATGTGGTTGGTGTCGATATAGAGCCGCGAAAGCGCTACCCGTTCGAGTTTTACCAAGCCGATGCTTTGACGTTCCCTCTCGACGGCTTCGATTTCATCTGGGCGTCTCCGCCGTGCCAGGGATACACAGCCATGAGGCACGCTCCTGGTGCCCGTGGAGCGCCACTGCTGATAGATGCAGTGCGTGAGCGCCTGGAACAAACGGGCGTGCCTTGGTGCATTGAAAACGTCGAGGAGGCCGAGTGGGCTTTGCGCGACCCCGTTACTCTTTGCGGATCGATGTTCGACCTTGGCGCGCAGGGATGTCGGCTGCAACGGCATCGTCTGTTTGAGACGAACTTCCCGCTCTCTCAACCTGAGTGCAGGCATGACGACCGCCCAGTAATCGGGGTTTATGGCGGCCATTCTCGGCGCCGAGCGGCATCTGCTGGTGGCCGTGGAACGAAAGACGTGTGGGTGGGCGGCCACGGCGCAGCGGCGTCGGAGGCCCTTGGTATCGACTGGATGACACTCAACGAGATGTCGGAGGCAATCCCGCCAGCCTATGCTGAATACATCGGCCGAGCCGCCATTGAGCACATTCGTTCGCGTTCCATCGTGGCGGCGGAGTAGGGGCTCATGAGCAACGCTCTCTGGCTCGACAACCTCGAAGTGATCTCCATGACGACGAAGGGCGACACCAAGACCGTCGAGGCGGCCATCCGCTGCGTGGCCGATGCCTGCCCGTCCTGCGGCGTGGTCGGAAAGCTGTACCGGCATGGCATGAAACACCGCGACTTTGTTGACATCCCGGCGTTCGGCCACAAGGTCGTCATCAAGACCGAGGTGCAGCGCTTCCGGTGCCGGGAATGTCAGACGACATTCAACCAGCCGATGCCAGAGTTGTGCGGCTACCGGCACATGACGACGCGCTGCATCGATTACATCGTGGAGCAGTCCATCTCGCGCACGTTCTCCGAGGTTGCCCGCGAGGTCGGCGTGAACGAGAAGACCGTGCGCAACATCTGCGCCGAGCGCTTTCCAGCGCGGCTGGAGGCCCGGCAGATGCCGCCCTACCTCGCCATCCTCGGCATCGACGAGTTGATGCTGGACGGGCAGATGCGGGCCATATTCATGGATGTCGGCCGCCGCCAAGTTCTCGACGTGATCGACGGCCACGCCAAATGGCAGGTGGCGCGCTGGATCAGCGGCATGGCCGAGGCGCAGCGGCACTTCGTGCAGATCGTCACCATCGACATGGCCACGTCCTACCGAGATGTGGCGCGAGCCCTGTTGCCCAACGCCGCCATCGTGATCGACAAGTTCCACGTCCAGCGCTGCGCCAATCAGGCGCTCGACGCCGTGCGTAACCGAGCCCGCAGGACGGCCACTGGCGGCAAGCGGCGCGAGGCATGGCGTGGCCAGCGGCTCCTGCGCAAGCGCGCCCACAACCTCTCCCCGGCCCAGGGGATGGAGGTTGATGGCATCCTCGCCAACAATCCACTGGTCCAAGCCGCATACGCCGCCAAGGAATCGTTCTTCGCCATCTGGAACGCCCGCAGCCGGGCTGATGCCGAGCGTGCTTTCGATGGGTGGCGCGCGGCCATCCCGGAGACGGTCCCTGAGTTCGATAAGGTCGCGAAGATGGTCCAGCGCTGGCGGGGAGAGGTCTTCGCCTACTTCGACTATGCCGCGACGAACGCCATCACCGAGAACCGGAACGGCTTGATCAAGATACTCAACCGTGCCGGTCGCGGATACGACTTCGCTACCATCCGCGCCAAGGCGCTGCTGACAGCCACCACGAAGCCGGTCCCGTGCCCGATCTGCAAACTGGACGTGCCCGCCTCGTCTATGCGGGAGGCTGGGCGCTACGTTCGTGAGATCGAGGACGTTTTGAGCGTCGATGTGTGCGGCAGTTGTCATTACATTTTCAATAAGATGTACGTTCCACTTGTGGAGGCGTGTGAGGGTCAAGATGAACGCCATTTACACTAGCATTTCCGAATACCCCATTTCCGCAGCAGGCCGACTAAGGCAGGCCGTCGACGTTCTCCGTAAGCATCACCAATGGCACCTCAGCCAGATTGAGCCTGACGCTTATGGTATCGTTGACGCGGACGAGTACCAGGACAGCGCCATGTGTCAGCGCACGCTTGAAGTTCTTGCGAGGGGGTGAAGATGGCAAGGAAGCCACTCGAGATGAACTGGCCGGGTGGTGTGACGGTACGCGACCTGCTCGCATTCCTACGCACCGCCAACCCCGACAGCCTGGTTGTCGTTGGAGATTGCCAGCGTGTCCGGAGGGTGGAGCTCGACGTGTATGGGGTCGCCGATGCGACGACGCCGATCGCTCGGCTTAAGCTGGCTGCGGCCAGGGCGCGATAGTGATATTTCCGCCTCACCAAATCACCGCCATGAGCCCGACACGCAAAAGCCCCATTTACAGGGGACAGCGAATTGGAGTATCGCTTTCGTCATGGTCGAGACGTGTGTCCCAGACCACCTACGCCGGAACGGCGATCATGAGCTTCAACCCCGGGTTCGCCCGGGGTTTTGCATATCGGGGTCGACTGTCGCGTTCGTGCTTCCGCGCACCGCCTGGCCGCTCGCCGAAACGAGCGCCGTCTCTGCGGTGGAGGTCCCTGCTGGTGGGCAAGGTCCCGCAGGGGCGCCGGTCGACCCCGATGCCGCTTCCCGAAACTGGCAAATCAGCGTAGGCTCCTCCGGCTCACACTCGGATGGACATCTGGTAGGGAACCAGCGCGCACGGGAGGCGGCCATGAAGTAGCAGGACAAAGCGACCACCTCGTTCTCTCTCAGGCGCCAGGGGATACAACCCACCTGGCGCCTTTCGCATTTAGGAGGCTCCCATGGCGTGCGGCGGCTGCGCAAAGCGCGGACAGATCCTCAGGCAAGCCGGCGCTGCCCTCCAGCGCCACCAGTACGCCCAGGCGGCGAAGCGCACGGCCGTCGTCACCGCGTCGGCGGCGCAATCGGCCAAGGCGGTGGCGCGATCGGCGATCGTCGCGGTGCGGCGCCCCAAGTGACGATCCGGATCAAGCTCGACCTCAAGCCGCTGGGCAACGCCCTGGTGTTCATGGGGACCGAGACGCGCCAGGCTGCGCTGCGCGACGCGCTCAACCGGGCGATGGACGGCATGTTCACGACCGCCAAGCGCGGGATCGCCAAGCACGCGAACATCGCGATTGGCGACATCGCGCGCGGCATGCGCAAGATCCCTGCTGGCGGTGGCGGGTTGTCGGCCGAGGTCAAGGTGACGGACCGCTGGTACCCTGGCGGCTATAAGCAGTTCGGGGCCAGGCAGGGCGGGGCTGGGTCCACCTTCACGCCGTGGAAGGGGCACGCCGAGTTCGTCAAGCACGGCTTCATCGCCACCATGAAAAGCGGGCACCGCTCGGTGTTCGTGCGCTTGGGTAAGAAGCGTCTCCCCATCGAAGACGTCGGCTGGGGGCCGAACCCGGCCCGCGAGCTCGAGCGCGAGGACATGCCGACCCGCGCCGAGGTCCATCTGGTGGCGCAGCAGCGGTTCCAGCTGCGGTTCGAGTACCAGTACAACCGCGTCATCGATCGCGCGAAAGCCAAGTTCGGACTGTGACGAGAGGGGATGCAATGGGCAGGATCATCACGCCGACAACCCAGAAGGTGCGCGAGCACGCCGACAAGGTGGAACTTGCCGGTGTCGACTTCCTCGACGTCAACGACAGGCTCGGCGCCAGGGGGCGCGCTGTGCACACCATCCGGCTGCACTTCATCGACGGCGCGACCGCGCGCCTGACCATGCGCGAGTTCGATAAGCTCGCCGACTACGAGTTCCGGTTGCGCCCCGTGCTCAACCAGTAAGAGCTTCGTCTGCCGCTCGAGGGCGGACTGTGTTGCGCGTCGATCTGGTTGACCTCTGGCACGGCTCGCGAGGCCTCCAGCACCCTTTGGGGACGACATGCCCCGGCGCATAAAATGCGCTGGGATTGAGCGTAGGGCACAGCCTGGTCCCGATCACACCTCAAGCCCCGCGCCGGGGCGGGCAATCCCCGGCGGCCATACCCGAGGCCATAAAGGCAGGATCGACACGGGCCACCTGCACCGGCCGCGGGGGACTGACCGCGGCATCCAACTCCAACCTGACGAGGGCACACGTCATGTCATGGGTCGACATCAACCCGCCGGCCAAGGCCGGACGCGGGGAGTACATCACGGTCGCCACCTGGAAGCGCGGGGGCCTGGGCGTCACGCTCTCGCCCGACCTGGCCAAGCGCCTCGGGGTCGACAAGGGGACGAAGGCTCGCCTGGCGCACAACCCCGAGACGGGGCAGCTGCGGGTGACGCTCGACACGGCCGGCAAGCACGAGTTCTGCCGCCTCAAGGGGGCGGCCGTCATCCGCTTCGGCACGGTGCGCGGCCTCGTCGTCAACCCGGGCAAGCACCTTGTCGACTGGACGGAGCAGAACACGGCCGACGGCCTGGCGCTCATCCTCGACAGCCTGGGGCACAAGCCGAAGGCGGCGACGGACGAGATGGAGCGCGCGCCCGTCGCGCCGGCGAGGACGGTCCTGCTGTCCGATGCGGGGGGAGCGAAGCCATCGCCCCAGCCGCAGCCACGCCACGCATCGCTCGCACCACGCGATGCCAGGGGCAACCCGGTCAGCCGCGCCAATGACCCCCGCTACCAGGTCCCCAGGTGAGGCATAGGCCATGAGGCACACACGCACCGAGGCCGACGCCTACGCCCCACTCACGGCGATCATCAACGGCGCCACTAGCGGGTGGACACGCTGCCCGACATGCTCCGCCAGCAACTCCCGCAACGAGGCGTTGGTCAACGTGAGCGATAGGCAGGGCCTCGAGGTCCGCTATCTGCGCTGCTCACACTGCGGCCAGGAGTGGCGGCAGGTCGTCCCGTTCGCCAGCAGGACATAGCCCCCGGTACCAGGGGGCCAAGGGCCTAACCCGGCCCAACCGGCGCCCCTCCCCCCCCCCTCCCGGGCTTAGGTACCTTCCGCGGGGGACGGGGGGAGGGCGGGCGCGCGGCGGCCCTTTATATGCGTAGGCGAAGGGGTCGGATTATCGGGTAACACCTTGGCGGGGCTCAAACAATTCGACGGGGGATTATATGCAAATCGAGACATGGGAGATCGGGCGGCTCATTCCGTACGATACGAACCCGCGGGTGTGCCCGGAAAAGGCGATCGCCAAGGTGGCCGATAGCCTCCGGCTCTACGGCTGGCGCCAGGCTATCGTTGTCGACGGAGACGGCGTCATCATCGCCGGCCATACCAGGTGGAAGGCGGCGAAGCTGCTCGGGCTCAAGACGGTGCCGGTCCACGTCGCGAAGGACATGGACCCCGACGACGTCCGCGCCTACCGCATCACCGACAACCGGGTGGCGGAAGAGACGTCATGGGACAAGGACCTGCTCGCTCTCGAGACCTCCGCCTTGACCGAGGCCGGGTATGATCTCGATGGGCTTGGCTTCGACATGGGCGAGCTCGACGCGCTGTTCGCTGGGGACGGTGAGGCGGGCGACGGCGATGGCGCCTATGATGGGCATCAGTACACCAAGAAGGTCGCCGCTCCGATCTATGAGCCGACCGGTGAAAAGCCAGAGGTCGTGAGCCTGGCGGACCGGACAAAGACCGATGAGCTTCTCGGGGAGATAGCCGCGGCCCAGGGGTTGCCGGCGGACGTTGCGGCTTTCCTTCGAATGGCGGCAGAGCGGCACACGGTATTCAACTTTTCCCAGATCGCGGAGTTCTACGCGCACGCCCCGGCGGAGATCCAGCGCCTGATGGAGCGGTCGGCGCTGGTGATCATCGACTTCGAGAAGGCCATAGAGAACGGCTTCACGCGGCTCTCGGCCGGCTTCGATGATCAATTCCGGAAAGATTATCCGGAGTTGCCGGCCGATGCGTAGTGACTTCTGCGCGATGGTGCTGACCCACGGCCGCCCCGACCGGCAGCTAACGCTGAACGCCCTCAAACGGTACGGCTACACCGGTCGGACCTTCGTCGTGATCGACGATGAGGACCCGACGGGGGACCAGTACCGGGCCCGGTATGGGGAGATGGTGCGGAGCTTCTCAAAGGCCGAAATCGCGCGGCGATTTGACGAGGCCGACAACTTCAAGGACCGGCGGACCATCTTCTATGCTCGGAACGCCGCTTTCGACATCGCCCGGCAAGAGGGGTTTCGATACTTCGTCCAGCTGGACGATGACTACCATTGGCTGGGGTACAAATACGACGCTCAGGGCCGCTATGGCTCCTGGCCGTTCCGCAACATAGACGCGATCTTCGAGGCTATGGTCGGGTTCCTCGAGGCGGCGCCGGTGGCCTCCGTTGCCTTCTGCCAGGGCGGCGATCTTATCGGCGGCCCGCGCGCAACGCAGGTGCCGAAGCGCAAGGCGATGAACTCGTTTTTCTGTGACACGGAACGGCAGTTCCCGTTCCTCGGAAGGATCAACGAGGACGTCTCGACCTACGTCTCGCTGGGGCGCCGGGGGCTCCTGTTCTTCACCATCATGGATGCCCAGCTTGTGCAGGACAATACCCAGGGCACGGCTGGCGGGATGACGGGCCTTTACCTCGACCATGGGACCTACGTGAAATCGTTCTATTCCGTGGCGCGGGAGCCCTCGTGTGTGAAGATCACGCGCATGGGTAGTGTGAAGCCGCGGCTGCACCACGCGATAGCTTGGGATGCGGCGGTGCCGAAGATCATCCGAGAGGAGCACAGGAAGCCCGATGCGCGATGATTTCTGCGCCCTGATCCTGACCCATGGCAGGCCCGACAACGTGATGACCCTGACGACGCTCCGTAAGCATGGGTATACCGGCAAGGTGTACCTGGTAGTGGATGACGAGGACCCGGCCGGGGACGCCTACCGCGCCAGGTACGGCGACATGGTGTTGACGTTCTCGAAGAGAGACGCGGAAGCCTACACGGATGCCGGCGACAACTTCCCGGGACGGCGCGGGGTCCTTTATGCGCGCAACGCGGCGTTCGGCTTGGCGCGCTCCGTCGGGTGCCGCTACTTCATCGCGCTCGATGATGATTACAAGCTGTTCATGTATAGGCGCAAAAAAGGCTGGATTATCAAGGGGCTGGATGGCGTGCTCGAGGCGATGGTTCGGTTTATCGTCGAGACACCAACACACACGATCGCGATGAGCCAGGGCGGCGACCATATCGGCGGCTTCCTGTACGGCAGCGACGCCGGGGACCTATTCAAGCGCAAGGCGATGAACAGCTTCGTCTGTGACGTCGAGCGGCCTTTCGCGTTCCCGGGCCGGATTAACGAGGACACGACGGCGTACGTGACGCTCGGGCGCCGGGGGCTCCTGTTCTTCACGGCACTCCAGGTGCAGCTTGACCAACTTCCGACGCAAAGCAATGTGGGCGGTCTCACCGAGATATATTTGGACCTGGGAACCTACGTGAAAAGCTACTATTCGGTGATGTACGCTCCGTCGTGCGTGAAGATCACGAGCATGGGGAGGAAGGCGCGGCGGCTACATCACGTCGTCGACTGGAACGCGGCTGTGCCGAAAATCCTCCGTGAGGCGCACCGCAAGGCGGCTTAGACGGTCCCGATCATCGCTTTGTTGCCGGCCGCATCGACGGCATAGATCATTACCGGCCGGACGTTCGTGGGGTTCTCCTCCCGAAGCCGCTCGGCGGCGGTGATCGCCTCGGCCTCTGTGGGGGCGTCAAGACGGTTGCGGACGCCTCGGCCGCCAAACTGGAAGGCGACGAAGGCGACGGCGTTCGCGTGGACGGTCACTTCAAAGGGGCTCAGGCGGGCCGGGCGCATCGGGTGTTCTCCGTAATAGTTACGGTGCAACCCTACGGTGACGGCAGCATTTGTCTAGGGGGATTTGATGGGGGCTGTCAGAACCATTACGCGGGATGGCCTGGCGAAGGAGTGGGGCATCTCGGTGAACGTCATCGACAACATGCTCCAGCGTAAGCAGCTGCGGAAGCGCGGCCACGGCCTGATCGACTACGACCACGCGGTCACGGTGCGCGCCGGCCAGAGCCCGGCGGCCCGGGAGCGCGCGATCGTCGCCAAGGCGGCCAAGGCTGAGGCTGAGGCGGTCGCCGCCCCACCTGCCAAGGGCGAGGCGCCGCCAGGACCGCCCGACACCCCGGTACTCGGGGGGACCGCGGAAGCGATGCTCAAGGCGCGCGCGGCGAAGACGATCGCCGACGCGAAGATTGCCACGCTCCAGCACCGCAAGCTCGAGGGCTCGCTGGTCGAGCGCGAGGCCATCAAGCGGGAGGCGGCCAACGCCGGGCGCGTGCTGGTGGCCCGGCTGGGTGCCCTGGCCCCGCGCCTTGGGCCGATGCTGGCGTCTGTCACCGACCCAGCGGAGTGCATCAAGCTGATCGAGCGCGAGGTGGCGCAGCTGGCGACGGAGCTACGGGAGGCGCTGGCAGCGCTCTAAGGGTGCGGGGGCACAGATGGGGGTTGTTCTGGAAGGCTTGCTCGAGGGGCTGCTACAGCCCCCGAGCTATACGGTCAGCGAGTGGGCCAACGCCCACATGATGCTGCCCGAGAACTCGGCCGAGCCGGGCCGGTACCGGAGCGACCGCGCGCCCTACCAGGCGGAGCCGCAGGATACGCTCAACGACCCGTCGGTGCATACGATCGTCTGGGAAAGCTCGGCACAGGTCGGCAAGACGCAATTTCTGCTCAACGTCATCGGCTACTGCATCCATCACAAGCCGTCGCCGATGATGATGATCCAGCCCACGATCGAGATGGGCGAGGCGTTCGTGAAGGACAAGCTGGACACGGCCATCCAGGCGACCCCGGTCCTGACCGAGCGGGTGGCGCCGGAGCGGTCGCGGAGCGGCGGCAACACGAAAAGGTACAAGTCTTTTCCCGGCGGCCAGCTGACCATCAACGGCGCCAACTCGCCCACGTCGCTGCGCCAGCGTTCGATCAAGATCCTGCTCGCCGACGAGGTCGACGCCTATCCGGCCGTCGCCGGCAACGAGGGCGACCCACTCAAGTTAGCGGCCCGGCGCACCCAGACCTTCAAGATGGTGGGCGCGAAGGTGCTCGCCACATCGACGCCGACCATCGAGGGGCTGTCGAAAATCGACGACCTCTATAAGTCGTCCGACCAGCGCCGGTATTACGTGCCATGCCCTGAGTGCGGCGCCGAGCAGCACCTTGTCTGGGACCGTGTCACCTGGACCCGGGGCAAGCCGGAGACGGCCGCCTATGCGTGTGCCGAGTGCGGGTGCCTGCTGCAAGACCATGAAATCAAGGCGGCAGTCCGTAAGGGCCGCTGGATCCCCACGGCCACCTTCAACGGGGTCGCCGGCTTCCACATCTGGGCGATCTATTCGCCCTGGGCCACGCTGCCGGAGATCGTGCGCGAGTTCGAGGAGGCCGAGGGCAAGCCGGCGCTATTGCAGGAGTTCTGGAACGGCGTTCTGGGGCTCCCCTACGACGGCGACCAGGCGGCCAACGTGACGGTGCAGGAGTTGCTGGAGCGTCGCGAGACGTTCGCCAAGGCTGTCGTCCCGGCCGGCGCGTGCGTTCTGACGGCGGGCGTCGACGTCCAAGGCGACCGCCTCGAGGTGCTCATCAAGGCGCACGGCGCCGACGGCGAGGCCTGGTTGCTCGACCACGTCACGATCTGGGGCGCCCCCGAAAGCGACCCGCCTTGGCGGGAGCTCGAGGAGTTGCTGTCCGTCCGCGTTCCGCATCCGTCCGGCCGGCAGCTGGGCATCGAGGCGGCCGCGATCGACAGCGGCTACATGACCCAGCGGGTGTATGCGTTCTCCGTCCGCAACGTGGTCATCGGCCGGCGCTGGTGGGCGATCAAGGGCGTGGACGGCGAGAACCGGCCGGCCTGGGCCAAGAGCGACGTGAAGCTCAAGAGCGGCCAGCGGCTGTTCCTGGTCGGCACGTATGCCCTGAAAGACGAAATCTACGGCCGGCTGGGCGTGAAGGAGCCCGGCCCCGGCTTCCTGCACATTCCCGAGCGCGAGCCGTTCGGCGAGGCGTGGATGGAGCAGCTGATCGTCGAGAAGGTGCGGACGGTCTACGACCCGAAGGGCTACCCGCGGCGCGAGTATTACAAGCCGCCGGGCAAGCGCAACGAGGCGCTCGACCTCAACGTCTACGCCGACGCGGCGCACAAGTCGCTCAACATCAACCACGCCGCCCGGTTGCGCGAGATGTACGCGCCCCCGGTGGTCGCCGACGTGTCCGCTGTGGCGAAGCTCTTTACCGGAGGGTGAGATGGCCGACCGCTCAAATTTGCAGGCGCTCGATGCCCAAATCCAGCGGTGGCTGGATCAGGAGCGCCGGGACGGCGGCCTGTCGCGCTCCGAGAAGGGGCGGCTGGAAGCCCTGCGCAAGGAGCGCCAGGGCGAGCAGTCCCGCGTCGATGCGGCGGAGGCCCGGGAGGCCACCGAGCGGGCGGCCGAGCGCGACGCCAAGTCCAAGGCCGACGCGGATCGCGCTGCGGCGGAGAAGACCGAGGCCGAGGCCAAGATCAAGGCCGAGGCGGCACGCGTCGAGACGGAGCGCATCAAGGCTGAGACGGAGGCCAAGCGCCTCGAGGCCGAGGGCAAGAAGCGGGCGGACGAGGCGGTCGAGGCGGACAAGCGCCGGGCCGACGCCGACCGCCAGCAGGCGATCAAGACCGGCCTCAACATCGCGTTCCCGCTCGCCGGCGCATTCGTCGGGCACAAGGTGGCGAACTCCGTCGCCGCGAAGGAGGCCGTCTCGGTGGCCGCGCGCGCCGGCAACCTGGCCGTGCTGGCGAAGGACGTCGACAAGACGCTCAAGACCTTCGACAAGGCCCGGGGCGCCGCGAAAACCGTGGCGAAAAAGAGCCTGGCCGGGTCCGTCGCTGCGGCCGACAAGCTGGCGCTGACGCGGACCAAGGGGCCGTGGGCCGGGATCATCGCGGGCATGCTGGTGGCCGAGGGCGCATTCAGCCGCTTCGTCGCCGCGCCGAACGTCGAGAACCCGATCGCGAAAGAGGCGCTGATGCAGGCGTCGTCGGCGTCGCTGTTCGCGGCCACGACGCTGCTCGGCGAGCGTGGCCTGGCCCGGTCGCTGCCGACCGCCGGCCCGAACGCCGCGCACCTGGCGTCGATCGAGAAGGCGCGGGCCATCACGGCCCCTGCCAAGACGGTCGGCGGCAACCTGACAAAGCAGGCGCTCCAGCTGACGGCCCCGGCCAAGAAGGGGGCCGCGGTTCCGAAGGGCGGCGGCGGCCTGCTCGGCCGGCTCGCCCTGGGCGTCGGTGTCGTGGCCGCTATCGCGTCCGTGGTGCAGACGGCGAAGGCCGAGGGCGCCGGTGGGGCCTTGAAGGCGGTCGCCAAGGTCGTCGACCCCACGGGGCTGGTCGAAAAGTACGCCGACGCGCCGCCGGAGAAGTCGATCCAGGATCTGGCGCGCGAGCAGGCAGAGGCCCGCAACGGTGGCCGCCTTGAGCCCGTGCCGAACTCGGTCACGGCCCACATCGCCGACGACGTCCGCACCGGGCTCGCGCCCCCGGGGCAGGGCGAGCTCATGCGGCGCGTGGCCAACGCCGGTCTCGACAATTTCTACGCGGGCCCACGCCCGGCGGAGTTCGACCGGCGCGCGGATGCGCTGGCGATGGCCGGTGTGGCCGCCCGCGAGGCCAATACGCGCCAGGAGGTGCGGCCGCACATGGAGAGCGTGCCGCAACCGTCCCCGGCGCCGTCGGCTCACGAGCCGCCGAAGCCGCGGCACGTCTGGGACGACTACGCGCGCGAGCGGGCCGCCGAGGCCCGCCGCAACAACGGACTGTAGAACCGCAACAGGAGGGCACACCATGCGGACACTATCGAGCCTCGGAGCCGTGCTGGCGGCGACGGTATGGGGGAAGGGTTGGGACCCGCCCGCCCGGCGCAAGTCGCCGCGGCAGACCATCCAGCCGCGCTCTGCGCGCGGCATGGAGCGCGAGCAGTTGCGCATCGCGACCGCGATGCGGGTCAAGCTCGAGCAGCGGGTCGAGCGGGACCTGCGCGCCAGGGGTATCTGGCGGCTCGAGGAGGGCGAGGCCCTGGCCGCCTTCAAGCACCTCCCCTCGGTCGAGGCCATCCAGCAATCGGCCACGGCGCTCGCCGCGAAGAAGGCGGCCTGACGCGGCCGGCTCCCGGCACAGCACACTTGGAAAGGACGCACTCATGACGGGAGCCGGCGACAACGCCTTGACGGTCGACTGGTCGACGATGTCGTGCCTCGACGTCTGCAAGAACCTGATGAACGCCGTCATGGTGGCCCAGACCCAGGGCAAGCGGGTCCGGGTCCGGTACGACAATTACGAGGTCGAGTACAAGCCGGAGGAGTGCGGCGCCCTGATTGCGCTCTACAACACAATGCGGGCGCAGTGTGATGACCCGGCGGCGCAGGCGCTGCCGAACCTACAGCCTGGCAAGCGGGTGCGGCGCGGGCCGCCGATCTGGGGGACGGTGCAGAGATGAGCAAAGCGATCGTTGGGGACGCCGGCCCGTCCTACGCCGTCCAGCCGCCGCTCGACGGCGCCTCCTACGCCTACGCCGACACGCTGCGCCACGGCCGCGCGCAGTCCGACCTCGTGGCCTGGCGGCCCGGGGCGCGCAACGCGGACGATGACCACCGCGTCGACTTCATGACCAACAAGGCGCGCGCCCGCGAGCTATCCTGGCAGGACCCCTACGGCGCCAACGCGCTGCGGCTCCAGCGCGACAACATCATTGGCAAGAGCTACGCGCTGTCGCTCGACATCGCGGCCCGGGCGCTGGGTATCGACGAGAACACGGCCCATGAATGGGAGCGCCTGGCGCAGGAGGAGTGGCGCCGGTACGCCGAGGGCCCGTGGTTCGGCTCCGACGCGGGAAGGAAAAACACCTTCACCTTCCTGATGCACCAGGCGCTCGCCTGCCTGCACATCGAGGGCGAGGCGCTGGGCCTGATCGCGGCCAAGCCGGGGTGGGAGGGTTACTATACCTGCCTCCACCTGATCGAGCCCGAGCGGCTGACCGATCCCGGCAAGGTGGTCGACCCGCTCAACACGGGCGTCGAGGTGATCAACGGCATCGAGCGCGACCGCATGGCCGAGCCGCTGGCCTACTACATTCGCAAGACCTACCCGGCGACGCGCGCGGCCGTGCAGCTGTTCCGGGACAACACCATGAATTACGAGAGGGTGCCTCGGATGACCGAGTGGGGGCGCCCGATCGTGCTGCACCTCTTCGACGAGCACCGCCCGTCGATGAGCCGCGGCGTCGGGGCGCTGGTCTCGGTGATGAAGCAAATGAAGATGCTCGGCGCCTACAGCGACACCGAGCTCGAGCGCGCGGTGATGCAGGCCTCGTTTGCGGCCGTCATCGAGAGCGAGCTTGACCACGACGAGGCGATGAAAATCATCGGCGCCGAGGGGGCCAGCTGGAACAACAGCCTGACCGCGGCGGCGATGGGGCACATGAAGCAGATCGCCCCGTACCACCAGGCCATCGGCCTGCGCTATAACGGGTCGCGGGTATCTCACCTTTTGCCGGGCGAGAAACTCAATGTTGTGAGCACCCAGATCCCGGGTGCCGAATATGACAAGTTCGAGAAGGCAATCATTCGCCAGCTGGCCGCCGGAATGGGGGTGGCTTACGAAAGCCTTTCTCGTGACTTTTCAGGGACTTCCTACTCCGCCGCTCGTATGTCATTGGCGGATATTTGGCGGTCCAATCTCGTGCGTCGAGAAATGATCAATGGCAAATTTGCCATGCAATTCGTCGGCGCGTGGATGGAGGAAGCCATACTTTCCGGCTTCCTGCCCATGCCCGACGGCTCCGATCCGACGCTCGAAAATTGGATTTCCAAGCGCCACTGGCTGGTGCGCGGAACCTTCGTTTCCTGGGGCAAGCCGATCATCGACCCGGTCAAGGAGCGGCAGGGTGTGCAGATGGCCCTGGCGATGGGTCTCACCACCCAGGAGGAGGAGGCGGCATCCGAGGGCAAGGCGTGGGACGATATCCTGCGCCAGCGCCGGCAGGAAGCCGACGAGCGCAAGCGTCTCGGCCTCAACCACCAAGGCATCGACCCGACGCTCGTCTATCCGGGCATGGCCGGCGGCCAGTCGGACACCGCGCGCGAGCCCGGCGACCAGCCGAGCGGAGGCGGAGCCGAGTAAATCCCATACGGGATACGCCCGGCGCCCCCCATGCCCCCAGGCTATCCCGTGCGCCCCGCCGGACCCCCGTCCTGGCGGGGCGCTCCCGTTTGGAGACCCCACACATGGCAGACCTGCCCTACCTGGCGGCCCGGCTTTACAACCGGCCGCATCTGGTCACGCCCGACTATGCGGCCATCGTCTCGTCGGTCCTCGCCGAGCGCATGGGCGTGGCGTCGATGCTGGCCGACACCCCGAAGCCGCCCGAGCGGCGTCCGTTCTCCGCGGCTCTGGCCGACGGGGTACTGACGTATCCGATCGTCGGCGGCCTCGTGCACCGCGGCGACAGCTTCGACGCATCGTGCGGCCTCCAGTCCTACACGCACCTCGAGAACGTGCTGACGCGCGCCGTGAATGACGGCTGGTCTGTGCGCGAGGGCGACACGATCCGGCAGCACGAGGTCAAGGGCATCCTGCTCGACATCGACAGCCCCGGCGGCGAGGCGGCCGGATGCTTCGAGTTCTGCGATGCGCTGGCGGCCCTGTCCGCGCGGGTGCCGATCGTGGCCATGGCCAACACGGCGTGCTGCTCCGGGGCCTACGCGATCGCGGCCTCGTGCTCCCGGATTTACGCGGCGCCGTCGGCCCGCGTCGGCTCGGTGGGCGTCGTCGTCATGCATACCGACCTGTCCGGCGCGATGGCCAAGAAGGGCGTGCGGGTGACGTTCATCCACGCCGGCGCCATGAAGGCCGCCGGCAACAGCTTTGAGCCTCTGCCCGAGGACGTGCGGGCGGAGATCCAGGCGTCAATCGACGCCATGCACTCGACGTTCATCGGCCACGTGGCACGCCACCGGCCGATGAGCGCGGAGGCGATCCGGGCCACCGAGGCCCGGGTCTACGGGGCCGAGGAAGCCCTGTCGCTCGGGCTCGTGGACGCGGTCGCGCCCTACGAGCAGGTGCGGGCCAGCCTCGCCGCCGAGGT
>WBZX01000156.1_pt1 | contig 65055 bp, 70 predicted proteins | sample 5204211 | NCBI WGS metagenome assembly WBZX01 (sample SAMN12344362, study PRJNA552823) | activated sludge metagenome | biome: Activated sludge suspended growth; feature: Nitrification reactor; material: Wastewater; isolation source: activated sludge from nitrification reactor of wastewater...
TGGGCCAGATGGACGAGATGACGCAGCAGAATGCGGCGCTGGTGGAAGAAGCGGCGGCGGCGGCGGAGAGCCTGCGCGAACAGGCGGCCCGGCTCGCCGAGGCCGTCAGCGTGTTCCGCGTCGGCGACAAGTGTGCCGGCAAGCGCCAGGCGGGCGAGCCCTTCGCGCGCCCGGCCAACAGTCCGGCCCGACTTGCGGCCAGGCCATCTGCCCGGTCGCCCGCGACGCGCGAAAGCAAACCCCGGAAGTTCGCGGCCGCCGGCGGCGCAGCGGAGGAATGGGAAGAATTCTGAGGCGCAGCATGCTGCACCTGATGGAAAGCAACCGCGAACAGGTGCTTCTCGGGCTGCGGCACAATCCAGGCTACGCGTTCGCCAGCCCAGACGATCATCCGACCGCGCGACATCTGGACGCGATCGGGGCAAGCAGCGCCAGGCTGGAATTGCAGCGGGCGACCTACAGGCCGGGCATCGACGACCCCGAGGAAAAGCATCTCGCCGACGCCTTCTACGCGCAAAGCGCAGGACTCGGCCTGGCCGCGGTCGCGCGTGCCAGGCAGGCGATGGAGGTGGTGACGTCCCTCCGGCGCTCGACCGCCATCTGCGGGAAATAGCCAACACCGGGCGGAGCAGAGCGTCGGCATCGAGCAGGTGAACGAGGCCGACATCCACATGGACCAACTCACCCAGCAGAACGCCACCCTGGTCGAGGAGAGCGCCGCCGCCGCGGAAAGCCTGCGCGACCAGGATGCTGCGCAGGGACGGGCGATGAAGGCTTTCCGGCTGGGCGCGGGCGACGGACCTGCTCAGTTTTTCCGCAAACCGGCCGATATCCAGAGTAGAGGCACAGAGTGGAAAACGGGCGGTCCGGGCGCTGCCCGCCGGATGCCGCGGGGCGTCAGCGCGCGCAGGGGCACCGTTGAAACCAGGCTGACTGCGGCGGCGGCAATCCCGCTGCTGCCGGCGGCAAGCGGAAATCGATGAGGACAAGACAATGCGGATGAACTTGCCGGTCACGAACAACGAATATGTTCTGCAGGACCACGAGGCGCCAACCTCGCGGACCGACGTCAACGGGAACATCACCTACGTCAACCAGGATTTCATCAACGTCACCGGCTATTCGGAAGACGAACTGATCGGCTCGCCGCAGAACATCATCCGCCATCCCGACATGCCTTCTGAGGCCTTCGCCGACATGTGGCAGACGCTGCGCGCCGGCAAGCCCTGGACCGGCATGGTGAAGAACCGCACCAAGAGCGGCGACTTCTACTGGGTGCAGGCCAACGCCGCCCCGATCTTCGAGGGCGACGCCATCGTCGGCTACACCTCGGTGCGCTCCAAGCCGAACCGCGAGCAGATCCAGGCCGCGGAGGCCGCCTACCGTGCGATTCGCGGCGGCGACAGCAGCCTGCGCGTGGTCGAGGGCCGGGCCGTCAGGCGTTCCTGGTCGGCACGCTTCGAATGGCTGGTCGCGCGCTCGCTACGCATGCAGCTGATCGTGGCGTCGACCAGCGTCGCCGCCATGTTCGCCGTCATGGGCGTGCTGAGCTGGCTGGCGGCGCAGGGGGATGCGGGGTACGCGCATGCGGTGATGGTGCTTGCGGTGCTGGGCGTGCCGCTCGCGGCGCTCTGCGGCGGGCTGGCCTACCGCAGCGTGGTGCGGCCGCTGCACTGCATCCGCCGCGAGATCCAGCGGCTCAGCGCGAGCGACCTGACCAGCCGCATCGATTCCAGCGGGGTCGAGGAACTGGCCGGCATCCTGAATTCGCTGCGCACCCTGCAGGTGAACCTGCGCTGGGCGATCGGCCAGATCAAGGAAAGCACCGACATCGTGAATGCCGGCGCCGTTGAAATTGCCTCGGGCAACGCCGACCTGTCGGGTCGTACCGAATCGCAGGCGTCGTCGCTGGAAGAGACGGCGAGCTCGATGGAGGAAATGACGAGCACGGTGAAGCAGAATGCCGAGAGTTCACACCACGCCAGCAAGCTGGTGAGTTCGACGGCGGAGATCGCGGTCCACGGGGGCGAAGTGGTGAGCGAGGTCGTACGCACCATGGGCTCGATCAACGACAGCTCGCGCAAGATCGCGGACATCATCAGCGTCATCGACGGGATTGCGTTCCAGACCAACATCCTGGCGCTGAACGCGGCGGTGGAAGCGGCGCGCGCCGGGGAGCAGGGCCGTGGCTTTGCGGTGGTGGCGTCCGAGGTGCGGAGCCTGGCGCAGCGTTCGGCGGGTGCGGCGAAGGAGATCAAGACGCTGATCGAGGATTCGGTGGGCAAGGTCGCGGCGGGTCGCAAGCTGGTGGACGAAGCGGGGGAGGCGATGGAAGACATCGTCACCTCGGTGCAGCTGGTGGCCGACATCATCGGCGGCGTAGCCACGGCGAGCCAGGAGCAGAGTTCCGGCATCGAGCAGATCAACCAGGCGGTGGGTCAGATGGACGAGATCACCCAGCAGAATGCGGCGCTGGTGGAAGAGGCGGCGGCCGCGGCCGAGAGCCTGCAGGGCCAGGCCGCGAAGCTGGCCGAACTGGTCGCGACCTTCAGGCTGACCGAAAACCTGCGTCGTCCGGCCGGCCTGTCCGCGCGCGCCGCAGACGCGCCGGTCGAGTCGCAGCGGCTGGCGGCCTGAACGGTATCCGGACATGAATTTCACGTCCTGACCCGCAGGCGGGCGGGACAGACGAGGATGGGTGAGGGGGCATGAAGCCCGCGACCATGCACAACGACAATACCAAGGTGTTTGCCTTCACGCCGCGCGACTTTGCCCGCGTGCGGGACCTGATCTACCGGCAGGCCGGCATCGCGCTGTCCGAGAGCAAGCAGGAGATGGTCTACAGCCGCCTGGCGCGCCGCCTGCGCGCCAAGGGTCTGAATTCCTTCGAGACCTATCTGGACGGGCTGGAAAGCGGGCGCGACGACGCCGAGTGGGAAGCCTTCACCAACGCGCTGACCACCAATCTCACCTCCTTTTTCCGCGAGGCGCATCATTTTCCGCTGCTGGCCGAACACGCGCGCAAGGTGCAGGCGCCGATCTCGGTCTGGTGCGCCGCCAGTTCGACCGGCGAGGAACCGTATTCGATCGCGATCACCCTGTGCGAGGCCTTCAATACGCTGACGCCGCCGGTGAGCATCGTCGCCACCGACATCGATACCAAGGTGCTCGAGACGGCTTCCAGCGGCGTGTATCCGTTCGAACGGGTGGAAAAGCTGTCGCAGGAGCGCCTGCGCCGTTTCTTCCAGAAGGGCAAGGGCGAGCGCAGCGGCTTCGTGCGGGTGCGGCCGGAACTCCGGCGGCTGATCGACTTCAAACCGCTCAACCTGCTGGGCCCGGGCTGGCCGGTCAAGGGACCGTTCGACGTCATTTTCTGCCGCAACGTGATGATCTATTTCGACAAGCCGAGCCAGAGCCGCATCCTGTCGCGTTTCGTGCCCCTGCTGAAGCCGGACGGCCTGCTGTTCGCCGGTCATTCGGAGAATTTCGTCTACGCCTCGGACGCCTTCGCCCTGCGCGGCAAGACCGTCTACGAACTGGCCTCGCATCGCCGGGCGACGAAGGTGGGCGCATGAATCCGGCCATCGAGGAACATCTCGCCACCAATTTCTACTTCGACCGCACCTTCGACTGCGAAGCCGCGAAGATCCTGCCGGGCGAGTACTACTACACCGGCAAGCCGATGCTCATCGTCACCGTGCTGGGGTCCTGCGTCGCTGCCTGCATCCGCGACCGCGTGTCCGGCATCGGCGGCATGAACCATTTCATGCTGCCCGACGGCGCCGGCGATCCCGGCAGCCCGACCTCGGCCTCGATGCGCTACGGCGCCTATGCGATGGAAGTGCTGATCAACCAGTTGCTCAAGGCGGGCGCCCGCCGCGAGAACCTGGAGGCCAAGGTATTCGGCGGCGGCAACGTGCTGCGCGGCTTCACCGCGATCAACGTGGGCGAGCGCAACGCCAGGTTCGTGCGCGAGTTCCTCAAGGCCGAGCGGATTCCCATCGTCGCCGAGGATCTCAACGACATCCACCCGCGCAAGGTCTACTTCTTCCCGAAGACCGGCAAGGTGCTGGTGAAGAAACTGAAACAGCTGAACAACTACACGCTGGTGAAACGCGAGCAGGCCTACGCGACCCAGCTCAAGAACAACACGGTGGCAGGCGATATCGACCTGTTCTGAGGGTGGAAGGTGACGACATGACGATCAAGGTACTGATTGTGGACGATTCGGCGCTGATCCGCGGCATCATGAAGGAGATCATCAGCGAGCAGCCCGACATGGAGGTCGTCGGCGCGGCGCCCGATCCGCTGGTGGCGCGCGATCTCATCAAGCAGACCAACCCGGACGTGCTCACGCTCGACGTCGAGATGCCCAAGATGGACGGGCTCGATTTCCTGGAACGGCTGATGCGGCTGCGGCCGATGCCGGTCGTCATGGTGTCCTCGCTGACCGAGCGCGGCTCGGAGATCACCCTGCGCGCACTCGAGCTCGGCGCGGTCGACTATGTCACCAAGCCGAAGATCTCGATCCAGAGCGGCATGCGCGAATACGGCGACATGATCGCGGAGAAGATCCGCATCGCCGCGCGCGCCCGGGTCAAGGCCCTGGCGCCGCCCGCGGCACAGGGCAGCGCGCCGCTCGCCGCCCTGCGCAATCCGCTCATCAGCAGCGAGAAGCTCATCATCATCGGCGCCTCGACCGGCGGCACCGAGGCGATCAAGGATTTCCTGCTGCAGATGCCGTCGGACTGTCCCGGCATCCTCATCACCCAGCACATGCCCGAGGGCTTCACCCGGTCCTTCGCGAACCGGCTCGACAAGCTGTGCAGGATTTCCGTGAAGGAAGCCGAGGGCAACGAACGCGTGCTGCCCGGGCACGCCTACCTGGCGCCGGGGCATTCGCACCTGAAACTGGTCCGCAGCGGCGCCAACTACATGACCCAGCTCGACCAGGGACCGCCGGTGAACCGCCATCGCCCCTCGGTCGACGTGCTGTTCCAGTCGGCGGCCCTCAACGCCGGCAAGAACGCGGTCGGCGTGATCCTCACCGGCATGGGCAAGGACGGCGCGGCCGGCATGCTGGAAATGAAGAAGGCCGGCGCCTACAACCTGGCGCAGGACGAATCGACCTGCGTCGTCTTCGGCATGCCCAAGGAAGCCATCGCCATCGGCGCCACCCACGACGTCGCCCCGCTGCACGAACTGCCGGGGCGCGTGCTGATGGTCTTCACGGCCCAGGGAAATCGCGCCATGCGCGTGTGATCGCCATCAAGTTTATTGGCCCGATGCCGATTAATTCCACAGTGGAAACCGCTTTTTCTGGAGCAAGCAATGGCTGACCCGAACACCAAATTCCTCGTTGTCGACGATTTTTCGACCATGCGTCGCATCGTGCGCAACCTGTTGAAGGAGCTGGGCTATTCCAACGTCGAGGAAGCCGAGGACGGCGCCGACGGCCTGGCCAAGCTGAAGGCGGGCAATTTCGATTTCGTCGTCTCCGACTGGAACATGCCCAACATGGACGGCCTTACCATGCTCCAGCAGATTCGCGCCGACGCCGCGCTGGCGAACATTCCGGTGCTGATGGTGACGGCGGAAGCCAAGAAGGAGAACATCATCGCCGCCGCCCAGGCCGGCGCCAACGGCTACGTCGTCAAGCCGTTCACCGCGGCGACCCTGGACGAGAAGCTCAGCAAGATCTTCGAAAAAATGGAAAAAGCGGGAGCCTGACATGACTTCGCCCTTCGCCAGTGCGATTGCCGAGGTGGTGTCGTCTGCCGTCGACCAGAACGGCGGCTGCAACCAGGAAGCGATGCTGGCCCGCGTCGGCCAGATCACGCGCGCCCTGCACGACCGCCTGCGCGAACTGGGATTCGACAAGGTGCTGGAAAAAGCCACCATCGAAATGCCCGACGTGCGCGATCGCCTCAACTACGTCGCGCGCATGACCGAGCAGGCCGCGCAGCGCGTGCTCAACGCCACGGATTCGGCGATTCCGATGCAGGAACGCATCGACGCCAGCGCCGACGAGATCCTCGAAGGCTGGAAGACGACGCTGGCCGCCCCGTTCTCCGAATCGAACTACCGCGACATGGCGACCCTGACCATGCAGTGCCTGGCCGACATGCGCAAGGACACCGGCGCGACCAAGGAACAGCTGCTCGACATCATGATGGCGCAGGATTTCCAGGACCTGACCGGCCAGGTGATCCGCAAGGTGACAGAACTCGCGCACGAACTCGAACAGCAGCTGGTGCAGTTCCTCGTCGACTACGCGCCCAACGAGCCGAAGCGCGAGCCGGCCCCCGGCCTGCTCAACGGCCCGCAGATCGACCCCAACGGACGCAGCGACGTGGTGTCCGATCAGGGACAGGTCGACGATCTGCTGGAAAGCCTGGGATTCTGAATCACAAGGCGATTCGACACCGACAGCCTGCCGGGGCGAACGCCAGCATCACTCAACAATAAGCTTCCGGCCAGGCAAACCCGCAGTCCGCCGGAGGCAAGGAGAACGGAATGACTGCCCTCACCGAAACCATCGACGGCTACAAGCGCACCCCGGGCCAGGCCACGCAATTCCGCGTCGCCGAGCAGGACATGCAAGGCTACATCCAGGCCATCGACCGCACCCAGGCGGTGATCGAGTTCGATCTCGACGGCCACGTCCTGCGGGCAAACGCGCTCTTCCTCGACCGCATGGGCTACACGCTCGACGAGGTGGTGGGCCGGCATCACGAAATCTTCTGTACCCCCGAGTACGCCCGCAGCCCGGAATACCGCGACTTCTGGGCCAACCTGCGCGCAGGCAGGCATGCCGGCGGCGAATTCCGCCGTGTCGACGCGCACGGCAAGCCGGTCTGGCTGCAGGCCGTCTACACGCCCATCCTCGATGAGGCGGACAAACCCTGCAAGGTCATCAAGTTCGCGGCCGACATCACGGAAGCGAAGTGCCGCTCCCTGGAGATGCAGGGCAAGATCGCGGCCATCGAACGCTCGCAGGCCGTGATCGAATTCGCCCTGGACGGGACGGTTCTCGCGGCCAATGCGAATTTCCTCGAGCTGATGGGCTACGGCCTGGAAGAGCTCAAGGGACGCCACCACCGCATGTTCGTCACGCCGGAGGACTCCGCCGGGAGCGCGTACCAGCATTTCTGGGAGCATCTGGCGCACGGCGAATACCACAGTGGCGAATACAAGCGCATCGGCAAGGGCGGCCGGGAGGTCTGGATCCAGGCCAGCTACAACCCGGTGTTCGATCCGCAGGGCCAGCCGGTGAAGGTGGTGAAGTTCGCCAGCGACGTGACGGAGGCCAGGCGGCGCAGCGTGGAAGATGCCGCAAAGCTGCACGCGATCGACCAGGCGCAGGCGGTGATCGAATTCGATCCCGCCGGCAACGTGCTGGCGGCGAACCGCAATTTCCTCGCCGCGATGGGCTACACGCTGCGCGAGATCCAGGGACAGCACCACAGCCTCTTCTGCGCACCCGAATACACGCAAAGCCCGGAATACCGGGATTTCTGGCTCAGGCTCTCGGAAGGCAGCTTCATCAGCGGCCGCTTCCGGCGTATGGGCAAGTTCAGCCGCGAGGTCTGGATCCAGGCCAGCTACAACCCCATCCTCGACCCCGGCGGCAAGGTCGTGAAGGTCGTCAAGTTCGCCCATGACGTGACGCACGAGGTCCAGCTCGAGAAACGCATCCTCACCAAATCCGGGGAGATGGCCGAGAGCGTGCGCGAACTGGTCGAGAGCACCCGCGGCATCGCCGACAACTCGGGCGTGGCCTCGGACATGGCGCACGAATCCTCGCATGCGGCCAAGGCCGGCCACGAGGCGGTGCTGAAATCGATCGGCGCGATCGGCCGCATCCAGTCGAGTTCCGACAAGGTAGCCGACATCGTCAATGTGATCCGCGACATTGCCGGCCAGACCAACCTGCTGGCGTTCAACGCCGCGATCGAGGCGGCACGGGCCGGCCAGCATGGCGTCGGTTTCTCGGTGGTGGCCGCCGAAGTGCGCAAGCTGGCGGAGCGCAGCTCAGACGCCGCCATGGAGATCGGCAAGCTGATCGAGGAATCGGCGTCCAACGTGCGCGAGGGGGCCGAAGTGAGCAAGGCCGCGGCCGACCGCTTCGAGGGCATCATTTCGACCGTCGAGCGCACGGTCAAGAGCGCCACCGAAATCGCCGAAGCCACCGAGCGCCAGCGCGAACTCGCAAGCCACGTTTCCACGCTGATCGAAGAGCTGGCCGCCGACGGCGCCCGCTGAACAGCCGGCGGTCCTGACCATGCACAACCGCTACGGCGTGTTCTTCCTCGGCGGCATGCAGCTCGCCCTCGACCTCGACGCCCTCTGCGAGGTCGTGCCGGGCACGGACATGGTGCCCGTCCCCAGCGGCGCGCCGGGCGTGATCGGTGCGATCGACCTGCGCGGAACCCTGCTGCCGGTGGTCGACCTGCGCCGGATGCTCGGCCTCGACGTCACGACGGAGACGGTCGGGCGTCCGAGCGTGGTCGTGCTTGCCCATGCCGACCGCCTGCTGGGGTTGCTGGCCCACGCCACGGGCGGGGTGTTCGACTGCGCGCCCGAGCGCTTCAGGAAAATCGATTTCAAACCCGGCCTGGGCGTGCTGGCGGGCGGTTTTGCCCGGCCCGACGACGATTCCCTGGTCAGCGTGCTGTCGCCGGAGGCCATCCTGGCGCTCCCGGGCATCCCGAGCGTGCACGGCGTGCGCGCCGGGGTGGTGCGCGACACGGCGGTGCAGGACGAGAACCGCCAGCACACCATGCTGTTCCGCTGCGCCGGGCTGTCGATGGCCCTGCGTTCCGATGTGGTCTTCACCACGCTGCTCAAGCCCGCGATCAAGGATTCGCCGGTGGCGAACGGCTATTGCCTGGGCGTGCTCGAATACGGCGGCCTGAGCCTGCCGGCCGTCGACCTGGCCCGGCTATGCGGCCTGAAGCACCGGGACGCGGCGTGCACGCAGGCCTTCCTGGTGCGCTACCCCGACGGCCTGCTGGCGTTCATGGTGGACGAGATCCTCGACGTGGTGAACCTGGCGGCCGGCAGCGCCGTCCCCATTCCCGATACGGCCCTGCACCTGTCCGATTTCTTCTCCGGCATGCTGCCGCTGGACACGCTGCCCGAATCCGTCCGCGAACGCGTCGACGACGCCCAGGGCTACCTGCTGGCGCTTTCGGCCGAGCATCTCACCGGCTTCGGGCAACTGAAGGCGCTGTCCGGCGTCATCGTGCCGGCTGCCGCCGGCGGGCAGACGGTCGTGCTGCCGGAACTGAACCGTGATCCGGCGCAGGGCGAACGTCGCCAGGTGCTGACCTACGACCTCGGTTTCGAGGCCGTCACGCCGATCGACCAGTTCGTCGAGATCATGCCGTGGTCGAATGCGATGATCCCGCTGTCCGAGGGCGACACCTCGCGCGGCCTGATCATGCACCACGGCCGGGCGATCCCGGTGTTCTGCCTGAGCGCGCTGCTGGGCCTGACGGTGCCGCCGCTGAGCGCGACCGCCAGCATCCTGGTGGTCGAGTCGGAAGGACGCCATGTCGGTTTCATCGTGTCCCGGCTGTTCACCATCGACGACGCGCCCGCGGCCAGGCTCGACATGCGGGCCGTCCGCGAGGACGCCGCGTCCATCCTCTCGTCCCGCTACCGCGAATGCTGGACCCGCATCATGATCGGCACCGGTGCGAACGAACGCATGCGCGGCGTGCTGGACCTGGTCCGGGTCGCCGGGACGCTGGTCACCGCGACGGCCGACGCCGCCTGACGGATTTTTCCCCGGGAGCGATCGTCGGCCACCCTAGTGCAGGGTCTGCAGGACCAGGGTGCCGGCCTTCAGGGCCTGCATGAACATGCGTTCGAGCTGCGGGCCCAGATAGGGCATCGAGAAATCCAGCACGATCAGGCCGACGCCCAGGGTGATGGGAAAGCCGATGGCGAAGATGTTGAGCTGCGGCGCCGAGCGGGTGAGGATGCCGAGCGCCAGGTTGGTCATCAGCAGGATGGCGATCACCGGCAGCGCGATCTGCAGGCCGAGCACGAATACCGAAGAGCCGAAGGCCGCCACGTTGTGGAAACCGGCCGCCGCCAGCGGCTGCGTGCTCACGGGCAGAATCTGGAAGCTTTCGGTGAGCAGGCCGAGCAGCAGCAGGTGGGTGTTGGTCGCCAGAAACGCGAGCATCGCGAGCAGGTTGAAGAAGCGCGCGAGCACCAGCGTCTGGCCGGCCGATTGCGGATCGTAGAAGGAGGCAAAGCCGAGGCCCATCTGCAGGCCGACGATTTCGCCGGCTGCCTCGACCGCGGCGAACACCACCCGCATGGTGAAGCCGACGGCGATGCCGATCAGCAGTTGCTGCACCAGGATGCGCAGTCCCTGCCAGGAGCCGAGCCCGACGTCGGGCATGGGCGGCAGGGTGGGGCCGACGATGAGGGTGATGAAGACGCCCAGCCCGATCTTGACGCGGGTCGGCACGCTGCGGTGGCCGAACACCGGCGCCACCATGATGAGGCCCAGGATGCGGACCAGCGGCCAGGCGAAGGCGACGAGCCAGGCGTTGAGCTGGGCGTCGGTGAAACTCAGCATGGGCGGTTTCCCGGGAGCGGGCAGGCTAGCCGATGATGCCGGGCAGGCCGGTCAGCACGCGGCGCATGTAGTCGATCATCACTGTGAGCATCCACGGGCCGGCGATGACGAAGGTGGCGAACACGGCGATCACCTTGGGAATGAACGACAGGCTGGCGTCGTTGATCTGGGTGGCGGCCTGGAACACGCTGACGATCAGGCCGACGACCAGGGTGACGATCAGGACCGGCGCCGAGACCAGCAGGGTGACTTCCAGCGCGGTGCGGCCCAGGGTCATTACGCTTTCGGGTGTCATGACGGATTCCTCGTCAGTAGAAGCTCTGGGCGAGCGAGCCCAGCAGCAGGTTCCAGCCGTCGACCAGAACGAACAGGATGATCTTGAATGGCAGCGCCACGATCGCGGGTGAGACCATCATCATGCCCATCGACATCAGGATGCTGGCGACGACCATGTCGATGATGAGGAAGGGCACGAAGACGGCGAAACCAATCTGGAAGGCGGTCTTCAGTTCGCTGGCGATGTAGGCGGGGATCAGCACGCGCATGGGAATGTCTTCCGCGGTTTTCGGCGCAGGCGACTTCGACATCCGCACGAACAGGGCGAGGTCGGACTCGCGCGTCTGCTTCATCATGAAGGCGCGCAGCGGCACGGCGCCCTTGTCCATCGCTTCGCCCAGCTGGATGCGGTTTTCCGAGAGCGGCTGGTAGGCCTCGGTGTAGATGCGGTCGAACACCGGACTCATGATGAAGAAGGTCAGGAACAGCGACAGCCCGATGAGGACCTGGTTGGGCGGCGAGGCCTGGGTGCCGAGTGCCTGGCGCAGCAGCGAGAGCACGATGATGATGCGGGTGAAGCTCGTCATCATCAGCAATGCGGCCGGCAGGAAGGACAGCGAGGTCAGCAGCAGCAGGGTCTGCAGGCTGAGCGTGTAGGTCTGGCCGCCGCCGCCCGACGGCGTGCTGGTGAAGGCCGGCAGACCGGCGCCTTGGGCGAGCGCGAGCGTGGGGAGCGCGACGAGCCCGATCAGCGCGAGCAGGCGGACGTTGGATTTATTTGCCACGGGATTTGTCGAGGATCTGTTGCAGACGGGCGGCGAAGGGCGGCAGCGGCATGCCGGCGGCCGGCGCGGGGGCTTCGCCCTTGGGCAGGGTGGCGAGGGCGTTGACGTTGCCGGGGCCGACGCCGACCACCAGCCAGGATTCGCCAATCTCGACCACCACCACGCGTTCGCGGGCGCCGACCGAGGCGCTGCCGATCACGTTGAGTACGGCCGAGGCGCCGCCGCGTGCGACGCCGAAGCGCCTGGCCATCCAGGCGGTCGCGGCGATCAGGCCGAGCACCGCGACCAGGCCGACGAAGACCTGCAGCAGGCCGCCGGCGGCGGACGCGACCGCCGGGCTTTCCGCGGCCCGGGCGAGGCCGGGCAGGGCAAGCGGCAGCAGGGCGGCGAGGCGCCGGCTCATTTGTTCAGTTTCCGGATGCGTTCGGCCGGGGTGATGATGTCGGTGAGGCGGACGCCGAACTTGTCGTTCACGACCACGACCTCGCCCTGGGCGATGAGCGTGCCGTTGACCAGCACGTCCATCGGCTCGCCGGCCAGGCCGTCGAGCTCGACCACCGAACCCTGCGCCAGCTGGAGCAGGTTCTTGATCGCGATCTTGGTGCGCCCGAGCTCCACCGTCATCAGCACGGGGATGTCGAGGATCATGTCGATGTCGCTGGCGATGCCGTTGCCGGCGGGCTTGCCCGACAGTTCGGGGAAGATCTCCGGGGCGGGCTGGGCGACGGCGGCGGTGGAGGCCTGTTCGGCCATGGCGGCGGCCCAGTCGTCTTCGGCGATGGCCTGGGTGGTGTCTTCAGACATGGTGTTCTCCTGTTTGCAATTCGGTCGAGCCGGTGGACAGCATCTTCTCGACGCGCAGGGTGTACTGGCCGTTGAACTTGCCGTAGGCGCATTCCATGACCGGTACGCCGTCGACCTTGGCTTCCACGGTGGGCGGGATGTCGAGCGGAATGACGTCGCCGACCTTGAGATTGACGATGTCGCGCAGGCTGACGCGGGCGGTGCCGAGGTCGGCGACCAGTTCGACTTCGGCGAGCTGGACCTGCTGGCGCATCAGGCGCAGCCAGCGCTTGTCGACCTCGAGGTTTTCGGCCTGCAGCGCGCTGGTGAGCTGGTCCTTGATCGGCTCGATCATCGAGTAGGGCAGGCAGAAGTGCATTTCGCCGCTGGTCTGTCCCAGTTCGATGGAGAAGGTGATGTGCACCACCACCTCGTTCGGCGTCGCGATGTTGGCGAACTGGGTGTTCATCTCCGAGCGCACGAACTCGAATTCGATCGGATAGACCGGTTCCCAGGATTTCGAATAGGCCTCGAACACGATCGACAGGGCGCGCTGGATGATGCGGTGCTCGGTCTGGGTGAAGTCGCGGCCCTCGATGCGGGTATGGAAGCGCCCGTCGCCGCCGAACAGGTTGTCCACCATGAGGAACACCAGGTCGGGGTTGAAGATCATCAGCGCGGTGCTGCGCAGGGGCTTGAACTGCACCAGGTTGAGATTGGTGGGGACGACGAGATTGCGGATGAATTCGCTGTATTTGGAGACCTTGACCGGGCCGACCGAGATTTCCACGCCGCGCCGCAGGAAGTTGTAGAGGCCGATGCGGAGCTGGCGCGCGAAACGCTCGTTGATGATCTCGAGCGTCGGCATGCGGCCGCGCACGATGCGTTCCTGCGTCGCCAGGTTGTACGGGCGTACGCCGGACTTGTCCGTATCTTCGCTGGGCGCTTCGTCGACTTCGCCGGTCACGCCCTTCAGGAGGGCGTCGACTTCGTCCTGCGAGAGAAAGCTGTCGGCCATGTGCGGGCTTCCGGTTTACTGGATCACGAAGGTGGTGAACAGCACGTCGCTGGCTTCCTGCGGCTTGCCCTTGGGCACGACGGGTTCGTTGACCGCCGCCAGGATGGCCTGCGCAAGTTTCTTCTTGTCCGCCTCGGTCGCCAGGGTGTCGACGCTCTGGCTCGACAGCAGCGTCAGCAGGCGGCTGCGGATGCGCGGCATGTGCAGCTTCAGGAGGTCGACCTGTTCCTGGCTGTAGAGCTGCAGGGTGATGTCGGTCTGCAGGTATTGCTCGCCGCCCATGAGGTTGACGGTGAAAGTCTCCAGCGGCATGAAGATCGGCGTCTTGGGCGGCTCTTCCTTCTTCTCCGCATGTGCGTCGTGGCCGGGCTTCAGCGCGAACCAGGCGCCCGCACCGCCGCCGGCCAGCAGCACGACCAGGCCGACGATGATGAACAGCAGCTTCTTGGATTTCTTGGGGGCGGCTTCTGCGGGCGCTTCTTCTGCGGGCTTGGACATCGGTTCGTTTCCCTTAACGGAATGAGGTTGGCTTGATGGTCATTATTGCTATCGGCCAAACCCGGCGATGCCTTGAAAAGAGGGGGAAAAGCGGGGGAATTCGTTGTTTGGGGGGAGCGGTAAGCGGTAAGCGGGGAGTGGTAAGCGGTGAGCGGTAAGCGGGGAGTGGTAAGCGGTGAGCGGTAAGCGGGGAGTGGAAAACCGCTCACCGCTTACTGCTTACCGCTCACCCCCTTCACGCAAACGTATCCACCAGACCGCGCCCGCTGCGTACCGGCTGGATCGTGGCCAGGGGTACCGGCGCGGTGTCGTCCGCCGCACCCGGGAAGGGGGCGCTGGCGCGCTGCGGGCTGCGTTCCGGCATGTCCTGCTGGCGCGGGGTGTCGGCGCTGACGGTGGCCTGGCCGAGCTGGATGCCGGCGTCCTGCATCATTTCGCGCAGGCGCGGCAGGGCGGCTTCCAGCGCCTGGCGCACTTCCGGCTGGTGGGCGAAGAAGCTGGCGGTGGCCTGGTCGTTCGTCACGTTCACCACGACCTGCAGGGGGCCGAGGTCGGGCGGATTGAGGGTCAGCGAGGCCGATTGCTGGCCGCCGCTGGCCATCCACACGAGTTTGTCGCCCAGGGCCTGGTTCCAGGAAGACGTCCCGACGGCAGGGCCGAGCCGGTCTGCGGACTTGAGGTCGGCCACGGCCGCGCCGGCGACCTGCGCGGTCTGCGCCGCCGCCATCGCGGCGACGAAACTGGATATGGGACTGTTCTCGCCGCCTGCGGCGGTCTGGCTGCGCTGGGCGAGGGCCTCGGCGAGCGGCGTTTTTTCCGGATTTGCGGCGAGGCGTTCGGCATGGGCCTGGAGTGCGTCGGCATCGGCGGGCGGCGCCTTGCCGTCCGTGCGGCTGCCGCGCGCGTCGGGCAGTGCGGCGGGCGATGTCGACGCAGCGCGCGTGGACAGGTCCGCCTTGCCGGCACCCTTGCCCTGGGCGGCCTCGATCGGAGCCAGGCCAGGGGCGGAAGCGTCGCCTGCCCTGGCGGTGGCGTCGGCCGGGGCGGTGCCGGTGGCAGCGGGAGCGGCCGGTTTCAGCATGTCGGGGTGCAGGGCGAGCGCGAGCATCGCGTCCGGCAGGGCCGGGGTCGCCTGCGTGGCATCGTCCTCGTCGGCGGTCTTGCCGTCCTTGCCGGACCGGGCGCCGGATACGGGGGCCCTGGCATGGGCCGGATCGGCCCCCGCGGGGGCGGCCGTGCTGGCTTCGTCGGCCGGCACGGCGTCCTTGCCGGCGGCCTCGGCACGTCTCTGCTGGGCCATCTCGCCGGACAGCACCTGGCTGAACGGCACCCCGGGGGCGGCCTCCTGCGCGGTGGCGGATTGCGGGCCGGCGGATTGCGCTGCGGGCTGGACGGGCGGGAGCGATGCGGTCATGGCGGTCTCGATTCAGTGCGAGGGGTGTTTGGGCTGTGTGCTGCGCGCGGCGTACTCGTCGTTCTGCTTCTGGTCGCGCTTGCGCTCGTGCTGGGCCTGCGTGCGGTCGGCCCGCTCGTTCAGGGTTACGTAGGACATCTTCTTCTGTTCGCAGGCCATCCAGGTGGTGCGTGCCTCGTCGGCGCGCCGGGCGGCATCGTTGACGATCTGCTGCTGGCCAGCGATGGCCTGGTCGAGCTTGGCCATGAAGACCTGGAAATTGTTGAACTGCGTGGCGCTGATGCCGCTGGCCATGTCGGACTGGCAGCGCAGCGCATAGTCGTCGCGATACTGCATCAGCAGTTCGAGCTTCTGCGTGGCGTCCTCGCGCAGGCGGATGGTGTCGCCCAGGCGCCTGGCGGCGTCCTCGGTGTCCTTGCTGGCGAGTTCGATGAGGGTGGCGAGTGCGCTGGGTGAGGCCATGGGCTGGAGGGGTCCGGGTTCAGTTGAACAGGGTGTCGAGCTGCGCCAGGCTGTCCGGCACGTCGGCGCGTTCGTGGATGGCCTGCTGCAGGAAGCCGTCCATCGCGGTGCGCAGGCGGATCGCCTCGTCCAGGGTGGGATCGGTGCCGGGCGCGTAGGCACCGACGCTGATGAGGTCGCGGCTGCGCTCGTAACGCGAATACAGCTTCTTCAGGCGGCGCGCCAGGTGCTGCTGCTCGTGCGTGGTGATGTTCTGCATGGCGCGGCTGATCGACTGTTCGATGTCGATCGCGGGGTAATGTCCCGATTCCGCCAGCGCGCGCGAGAGCACGATGTGGCCGTCGAGGATGGCGCGCGCGGCGTCGGCGATGGGGTCCTGCTGGTCGTCGCCCTCGGTCAGCACGGTGTAGAAGGCGGTGATCGAGCCGCCGCCCGGCTTGCCGTTGCCGGCACGTTCGACCAGCGCGGGCAGCTTGGCGAAGACCGACGGCGGATAACCCTTGGTCGCCGGCGGTTCGCCGATGGCGAGCGCGATCTCGCGCTGCGCCATGGCGTAGCGGGTGAGCGAATCCATGATCAGCAGCACGTTCCTGCCCTGGTCGCGGAAATATTCGGCGATGGAGGTGGCGTAGGCGGCGCCCTGCATGCGCATGAGCGGCGGCGTGTCGGCCGGCGCCGCGACGACGACGGCGCGCGCGAGGCCCTCTTCGCCGAGGATCTGTTCGATGAATTCCTTGACCTCGCGGCCGCGTTCGCCGATCAGGCCGACGACGATCACGTCGGCCGAGGTGTAGCGCGCCATCATGCCGAGCAGCACGCTCTTGCCGACGCCGGAACCGGCGAACAGGCCCATGCGCTGGCCGCGGCCGACGGTGAGCAGGCTGTTGATGGCGCGCACGCCGACGTCGAGGATGTCGGTGATCGGCGCACGCGACAGGGGATTGGCGACGCGGCGCGACAGCGGCGCGCTCGCTTCGGCGTCGACCGGGCCGAGGCTGTCGAGTGCGCGACCGTTGCTGTCCAGCACGCGGCCGAGCAGGCCGTAGCCGACCGGCAGATGGCGCGTACGGTCGCTGGGGCGGCGGCGCGGGTGGTTGACCTGGCCGAGGCCGGGCAGGGTGGGGATGATTTCGGCCGGAAACACCTGTGCGCCGGGCACGATGCCTTCGATGTCGCTCTGCGGCATGAGGTAGAGACGGTCGCCGGCGAAGCCGACGACCTCGGCTTCCAGGGTTGCGCCGTTGGGCAGCGGCACGGTGCAGGCGCTGCCGACCGGCAGCTTGAGCCCGACCGCTTCCATCACCAGGCCGGCCACGCGGGTGACGCGGCCGGACACGCGCATCGGCTCGGCGATGGCCAGCAGCTCGCGGCAATCGGAGAGATAGGCCTGCCAGCGTTCGCTGTGGGGAAGGGCGGCGGGGGCGTTCATCAGGCGAGCCAGTCGGTCTGCTTGCCCAGCGCCGCGACCAGGCGCTGCCAGCGGATGGGGAGCGCGGCGTCGATCTGGTTGCTCGGCGTTTCGATGCGGCAGCCGCCGGCCTCGAGCGTGGCGTCCTCGGTGAGCTGCCAGCCGGTCTTGGCCAGTTCGTCGCCGATGCGCTCGCGCACCATCGCGAGGTCGGCGGGATGGAGATAGAGCAGGGCGGGCTGCTGCATGGCGGGCAGGTAGCGTACCGCCTCGCGCACCACCGGGATGACCAGCTCGGGTTTGATGGCCAGCGCGGATTTCAGCATGGCGCGGGCAAGATCGATGGCGAGTTCCAGCACCTGTTCTGAAATGAGCGCGTCGGCCTGGCGGGTCTGCTCGGCAAAGCCGGCGGCCAGTTCGCCCAGGCGGGCGGCCTCGAGCATGGCCAGTTCGCGGCCTTCGGCCAGGCCCGCGGCCAGGCCTTCGGCGTGCCCGGCGGCACGGCCTTCGCGCTCGGCCTGTTCCTGGATCGCGGCGATCTGCTCGATGGTCGGCAGGGCGACGTCGCCGCGACGCAGCTTGACGTCGCGCGGCGTGCCGTCGAAGCTGGCCGGCTCCCAGGGCTGGAAATCCTGCTGGTCTTCCTTGCGGATGACAGCGCTGGCGCCGTTAGACATAGGCTTCCTCGCCCTTCGCGCCCAGCGTCAGCTGGCCTTCTTCGGCGAGCCGGCGGATGACGGTGAGGATCTCGCGCTGCTGCGCCTCGACTTCGGACAGGCGCACCGGACCCTTGGATTCGAGGTCCTCGCGCATCATCTCGGCGGCGCGCTGCGACATGTTCTTGAAGATCTTCTCGCGCAGCTCTTCGTTGGCGCCCTTGAGCGCGATGATGAGCGAATCGGACTGGACCTCGCGCAGGATGAGCTGGATGCCGCGGTCCTCGATCTCGAGGATGTTCTCGAACACGAACATCTCGTCCATGATCTTCTGCGCCATGTCGGGGTCGTAGCTCTTCAGGTATTCCATCGCCGACGATTCGTTGTCGCCGCCCATGAAGTTGAGGATGTCGGCGGCGACGCGGGTGCCGCCCATGCTCTGCTTCTTGGTCGCGCCGCCGCCGGACAGCAGCTTGGACAGCACGTCGTTCAGTTCGCGCAGGGCGGAGGGCTGGACGCCGTTGAGCGTCGCGATACGCAGCAGCACGTCGTTGCGCAGGCGTTCGGTGAACTGGTTGAGGATCTCGCAGGCGTGGTCGGATTCCAGGTGGACCAGGATGGTGGCGATGGTCTGCGGGTGTTCGTTGTGGATGAGATCGGCCACCGACTCGGCGTCCATCCATTTCAGGCTCTCGATGCCGCTGGCGTCGCCGGTGCCGCCGAGAATGCGGTTGAGCAGCGAGGAAGCCTTGTCGTCGCCCAGCGCCTTGGTGAGCACGGAGCGGATGTAGTCGTCCGAATCGAGGCCCAGGGTCGAATTCTGGTCGGCGACGTTGTTGAAGGTGGTGAGCACCTGCTCGACCTGGTCCTGCGGGATCGCCTTCATCGACGTCATCGCCTCGCCCAGCTTCTGCACTTCGCGCGGGCCGAGGAATTTCATCACTTCGGCCGCCCCTTCCTCGCCCAGGGCGAGCATCAGGACTGCCGCGTTGTGGATGCCGTTGTTGTCACTCATTGCTGCCTACCCAGGTTTTCACGATATTGGCCACGACGCGCGGGTCGTCCTTGGCAAGTTGCTGCGCACGGGTCAGGTTGTCCTGATAGCTGCGCTGGCCGGGCGGCAGCGCCATCATGTCGCCGCCCGCGGCGGCGAGCTGCGGATGGCCGGCGGCATCGGCCGCGGGCAGCGCCAGTGGTTCGGACAGTTTTTTCAATAACGGCTTCAGCACGCGCAAATACAGCAGCAGCAGCGCGATGCCCATCAGGAGGTATTTGCCGCTGGTCTTGGCGGTTTCGAGGGTGGCGGGCTGCTTCCAGAGCGGGGTTTCGGGGATGGCCTCGATCTCCGCGCGGCGAAGGGGCTGTTGACGATGTTGAGGGTGTCGCCGCGCTGCTGGTTGTAGCCCATGGCCTCTTTCACCAGATTGGTGATCTGGGTCATTTCCGCGGCGGTCAGCGGTTTCTGCGAGACCTTGCCGGCCTTGTCCGTGGCCTTGCGGTAGTTCACCACGACCGCGACCGACAGGCGCTTGAGGCCGCCGCTGCCCTGCTGCACGTACTGGATGGTCTTGTCGACTTCGTAGTTGACGGTGGCGTCCTTGCGGGTGCTGGCCGGGGTGGCCGGCGCGGTGGCAGCGGCGGCCGGGGTCTTGCCGGGGGCCGGCGCGGTGATCGGTGCCGTGGCGGGCGCCGGCGGCTGGTTGGTGAGCGCGCCGGGCACGCCGGCGGTCGCGCCGTTGCTGTTCGAGGATTCGCTGGTCTGCTGGCTGCGGATCGCCATCGCATCCGGCGTCTGATTCGGCTTGTAGGATTCGACGGCCTGTTCGCTGCGCGAGAAATCGACGTCGGCCGTGGCTTCGGCGCGTACGTTCTCGGCGCCGACGATGGGGCTGATGATGGACTCGATGCGCTTGGCCACATTCTGCTGCAGGTCCTGCACGTACTTCATCTGCGTGGGATCGAGGCCGTTGGGCGGCGGCTTGGTCGTGTCGGACAGCAGGTTGCCGTTCTGATCGACCAGCGTCACGTTCTTGGGCGAGAGCTCGGGCACGCTGCTGGCGACCAGATGCACGATGGCGCTGACCTGCTGCGCGTCGAGGGTGCGGCCCGGATAGAGGTTGAGCAGGACCGAGGCGGTGGGCGCCTTCTGCTCGGTGACGAAGACCGAATCCTTGGGCATGGCCAGGTGCACGCGGGCGGCCTGCACCGACGAGACCGATTCGATGGAACGGGCCAGCTCGCCTTCCATGGCGCGCTGGAAATTGATCTGTTCGACAAACTGGGAGGAGCCGAGCCGCTGGTTCTCCATCAGCTCGAACCCGATGTTGCCACCCTTGGGCAGGCCCTGCGAGGCCAGTTTCAGGCGGGCGTCGTAGACGCGGTCGGACGGCACCAGGATCGTGCTGCCGCCTTCGCTGAACTTGTAGGGGATGTTCAGCTTGTCGAGTTCGGCGACGATGGCGCCGCCGTCGCGGTCGTTGTAGCTGGAAAACAGCACCTTGTAGTCGGGCTGCTGACCCCACATCCAGACCCCGGCCATGGCGGCGACGACGGCCGCCACGCCAAGCATCGTCACGATCTTGCGTCCCCCGGGGGTACGGGTGAAGTCCATGACCCCGCCCTGAACCACGATTTCGCCTGCTGCTGCCATAGGTTTCTTCCCTTGCGCTGACCATGCCGTGCCACGGATGCACGGACTCGTGATGGGATTATCGGCAACGGGCGGTTTTTCAATCGCGGGAATAGAAGCCGGTTTTCCGCCTTGTTTGCGCTTATGGCCTGGCGGGCGCGGGGCTAAGGTGCGAACGTGGAAAACCGCCCGAAAGGGGGACAGCAATGAGCATAGGCGCAATCGACACCAGCCGTATCGAGGCCATGGTCGCCCAGCTGCGCGCTGCGGCCGCCCAGACCGCACCGCCCGGCGGCGGCGTGGCGAAGGCCGGCGATGCGGCCAGGGCGGCGGGGGCAGCGGATTTCTCGACCGCCCTCAAGTCCTCGCTCGACCAGGTCAACCAGGTCCAGTTGCAGGCCCAGCAGATGTCCGAACGCTTCGCCATGGGCGACAGCACGGTGAGCCTGTCCGACGCCATGATCTCGATGCAGAAATCCAGCATCGCCCTGCAGCAGACCATCCAGGTACGCAACAAACTGGTCCAGGCCTACCAGGACATCATGAACATGGGCATCTGAGCCCGGTCACCGCGTCAGGCCGGGTGGCCCTGGCTGGCGCATTCCGCCTGCAATAGCGGCAACAGGCGATCCAGTTCTCCTTCCAGCCGCGCCACCCTTTCGGCCAGCGCGCCGGCGTCGGCCGTGGCCCCCAGGCGTTCGAGTCTTTCCGCTTCGTCGCGTGCCGGTTCGGCCTGGAACGTCGCCATCAGGCTTTTGATCGTGTGCGCGACCCGGACCAGGGTGTCGCGGTCGCCGTTAATCTGCGCGGCGCGCAGCGTTGCCCGGTAGCCGGGCTCTTCGGCGAGAAAGGTCCGCAGCAGTTCCGCCAGCAGGGCGGCATCGCCTTCCAGCCGCGACAGGGCGCCTTCGCGGTCGAAGCTGGCCGCCTCGGGGCGCGCTGGCGGGAGGGCGACCGGACCGGGCGCGGCGCCCGTCAGGCGGCCGATCTCGCCGAGCAGATGGCCGATCTCGAAGGGCTTGCTGACATAGCCGTCCATGCCTGCATCGGCACAGGTGTGGGCCTGGTCCTGCATCGCGTTGGCGGTCAGGGCCACGATGGGCGTGTGCGGACGGCCGCTCCGGGTTTCTTCGCTGCGGATGGTGCGGGTGGCGTCGAGTCCGTCGAGCACGGGCATCTGCACGTCCATGAGAATGAGGTCGAAGTTCTCGCGTTGCCAGGCCTCGACCGCCCCCTGGCCGTCGCCGGCCAGGGTCACCCGGTGTCCGGCCTTCTGCAACAGGCTGGCGACCAGTTTCTGGTTGACCGGATTGTCCTCCGCGACCAGGATGTGCAGCCCGCGGCCGGCGCCAGCAGGGAGCATGCGCCCGCCCGCGGCGGCCGGTCCGGGGGCGGACGTGGCGGGCAGGGGCAGCGAGACCGTGAAGCACGTGCCCAGACCCGGCTGGCTCTGCAGCGCGACCGATCCGCCCATGGCTTCGGCGAGGCGCTTGACGATGGAGAGGCCGAGGCCGGTGCCACCGTAGCTGCGGTGCAAGCCGGATTCGGCCTGGATGAAGGGCTGGAAGATCGCAGCCTGCTTGTCTTCCGGGATGCCGATGCCGGTATCCGCAACCCGGATCTCGATCCGACTGCCGTCCGCGCTCGGACCCGCCTGCAGCGTCACGCTGCCTGCGTGCGTGAACTTGAGGGCATTGCCGATCAGGTTCGTCAGGATCTGGCGCAGCCGGGTGGCGTCGCCCATCACCCAGTCCGGCAGCGCCGGCGCGGTCTGCACGACGAAGGCCAGTCCCTGGCTCCGGGCCTGCAGGCTGTACTGGCCGGCGATGTCCGCGACCAGGCGGCGCAGGTCGAAGGGCGCCGGCGCGAGGTCCAGGTGTCCTGCCTCGATCTTGGAAAAATCGAGGATGCCGTTGATGATCTCGAGCAGGTGCTCGGCCGAGGAACGGACCATCTCCAGCTGTTCTCTCTGCTCGGGGCTGCCTGCGGTGTCGAGCGCGAGTCCCGTCATGCCGAGGATGCCGTTCATGGGCGTGCGGATTTCATGGCTCATGGTCGCGAGGAATTCCGACTTCGCCGCGTTGGCGCGTTCGGCGGCATCGCGCGCCTGCTTGAGTTCCGTCTCGTACGCCAGGCGCGTGCGGATGTCGCGCATGAGCACGATCCACAGCCGGTGGTCGCCGGTCCCGAATCCGGAGGAGACGATCTCGACGGGCAGTCTTGCGCCATCGTTGCGTATGGCGAACGTGGCATGGGATGCGGCGCCGTCCACCATCCAGTCGGGCTGCCAGCTCGGCAGCAGCATCTGGATGTGCTGGCCGACCAGCCCGCTGGCTGCATAGCCGCTGATCCGGGCGACCGCGGGATTGGCGCTCTCGATTTCGCCGCTTGCATTGATCGTCAGCAGGCCGTCGGGGACGTGCATCAGCACGGCGACGAGCCGGTCGCGCGTCTGCTCCAGCGAGGAAGACTGGGCGTGCTGCCAGAGCGAGGTGTGGTTCAGCGCCTGGCCGAGTTCCTCGAGCTCGTGGTTGCCCTTGTACACCGCGATCGTCTCGCCCAGCCTGTCGGACAGGGTGTGCGCGAAATGGGTGATGCGTGCCAGTTCGCCCAGCGGCTTGCGCAGGAAGACGAACAGCAGGCTGAGCGTCATGCCCAGGGTGAGCAGCGTGGTTAAGAGGGAATCGAGGAAAATATGTCGCAGGTTTCCACTGATGTAGGCGGCGTCGCGATCAATGCGGAGATAAATATCCAGCCGGCCGTCCTTCACGGGGTAGTACAGCACCAGTCGGGAAGCGCGGAAGTTGTACGATTCGGCATACTGCGCCGTGTGCGGCAGGAACCAGAAAAATCGTTCTCCGGCCGGCAGGACGATCTTGCTCGAATAATCGAATTCCTCCTCGGGCGGTTTGCCCGCCCGGTGGGTGACGTAGCTCAGGGTGGTGCCCTGGGAAGACAGAACCCGGATGGCGAGGATTTCGTCCGACTCGGCGGTGTTGAGCAGCACCCGGCTCAGCGAGGCGTAATCATGCAGCAGCAGCGGTTCGCCGATCGCGGCCGCAAGCGAACGGGCCGTCGCCTGCATGCGCTGCTTGGTCGCCGCGATTTCCGAACGCCCCTGGTCGTACATCGTATTGAGCGTCAGCAGCCCGAAGCTGAGGCCAAGGACGACCACCAGCATCAGCGCCAGCTGATGCGAGAACTTGCGGGGATGCGGACGCCCGAGCGACATGCGTGCTCTCCGTCGGCGGGGCCCTACTCGAGTTCCACGAACGTCTCCAGCCCGAGCTCGTCGAGTTGCGCGTAGTCGCTGTCGTAATCTGCCGCGATCGCCTGGCTGAGCCCGGCTTCCTTCAGCAGGGCTGCGCCAGCCGGGTCCTTCGCCAGGCGCAGCAGGGCGTTCTTGAGCTTGAGCCGGTCGGCTGCGGCAACGCGCGGATGGATGGCCAGCGGGTGCGGGGCGGCCTTGGGCGTTTCGTAGAGGACGGTCAGCTGGTTGCGCAGGCCTTCCGGCTCCCGCTGGTAGGTCAGCATGACGGCGCCGCCGGCCGCCGCCTCGCCCATCGCTACCTGGCGCAGGACGTTCTGGTGGGTGCCGACGTAGTTCGACTTGTACGCGACCTTGAATTTGCGGGTAAGCAGGGCACGCATGTAGAGCGAGGCGCCGAAGGCGTTGGGCGCCGGGAAGGCGAGGGTCTGGCCGTTCAGTTGCTGGATGGACTTGATCGGGCCGTCGCGCTTGACCACGAGGACCCCGGCGAGCATTTCCTCGCCGCGGACCAGCGGAATATAGGACTGGGCCTTGTGCGCCATCACCATGTGATAGGGGTTGAGATAGACCAGGTCGGGCTGGCCGGCGAGCATGTCCTTCTCGAAGTCCGGTATGCGCTTGTAGGTGCGCAATTCGATGGGCAGGCCGGTGTCGGCGCTCAGGCGTTCGATCAGCGGCGTCCAGCGGCGGTTGATGTCCACCGGCGTGAATTGCGGCACGACGGCCAGTGTCAGGGCGAAGGCCGTGCCGTGGGCCAGGCCCAGGACGAGCAGCCAGAAAAGTCGTTTCATGCAGCGTTCTCCTTCGATTCGTTTTCGTCGCGGTAGCGGGTGTGGATATCCAGGATTTCCTTGCGGCGCGCAAACAGGGCTTCGACGCAGCCGGGATCGAAATGCGTGCCCGATCCGTCGCGGAAAAACGCGAAGGCGCGTTCCATCTCCCACGCCGGCTTGTAGGGGCGCGCGCTGGTCAGGGCGTCGAAGACGTCGGCCGCCGCGGTAATGCGGCCCAGCAGGGGAATCTGTTCGCCGGCCAGCTGGTTGGGGTAGCCCGAGCCGTCCCATTTCTCGTGATGGTTGAGCGCGATGACGGCCGCCGCCTGCAGCAGGGGCGAGCTGCTGTCCCTGAGTATTCGCCAGCCGGCGGCCGCGTGCGTCTTCATGACCTCGAATTCGGCTTCGGTCAGCCTGCCCGGCTTGAGCAGGATGTGGTCGGGGATGGCGATCTTCCCGATGTCGTGCATTGGCGAGGCATTCAGCATGAGCTTCTGCTGGTCGTCCGGCAGGCCCAGTTCTTCGGCGATGAGCCGCGAATAATTGGCCATGCGGAGGATGTGTCCGCCCGTTTCGGGATCGCGCGTCTCCGCGGCGCGGGCCAGCCGCTGGACGATCTCGCGCTCGCGCTCGTGGATCTCCCCGGTGGCGAGCTCGACCTCGCGCGCCAGCTGGCTGGCGTGCGTGGACAGGGTGCGGAAGGAGGTGCCCAGCAGGAGCATGTTGCGGACACGGACCGAGAATTCCACGCTTTCGATCGGCTTGGTGAGAAAGTCGTTGGCGCCGGCTTCGAGCGCGCCGAGACGGGTCGACTTGTTGCCGTCGGCGGTGACCATCAGGACGGGGATTTGCTGTGTGTCCGGCAGCGTGCGGAATCGCCGGATGAACTCGATGCCATCCATGGCGGGCATCATGTAGTCGACGATGAGCAGGTCGGCGATGTGCGATTCACACCATGCGAGTGCGCCTGCCGGGTCCTGGAACGAGACCGGGGCGTAGTGCGGGCAGCATTTTTTCAGCAGCCCCTCGATGAGCTTCAGGTTGACGAGGTTGTCGTCGACCAGGACGATATTCATGTCGACTGCATATCAGTGGAAAACGTCGCGGCAGATTCCCTGTTGCGGCGGGAAGGGCCGGGCCGCGTCCCGTTCCTTCTCCGCCTTGAGAGGCGTTCGCCTCGACCGATGCCTCAGGCGGCCTTGCGGGCGGATGCCGCGGTGCGTCCCCCGGAGGCGACTTCGCGCTTGAAACGGTTCAGCACGCTGACGACGTCGGTCGACAGCGCCGTGAAGCTCGATCCGCTGCCCAGCAGCCGTTCGGCATCGTCGTGGCGGCCGAGATTGATCTTGCGGGCGATCTCGCCGACCGACTGGTGGAAATTGCGGTGCTTGTCCCGCAGGTCGCCGAAGCGCGCGTGGTGGCCGTGGCGATGGCCGCCGGGGCCGTGTATCCATTTGCCGAGGGCGCAGCAGTCGTCGCGCGAGACCGTCGCGATATCCAGCTGTTCGCGGTTCGAGATCGCCCGCCGCAGTTTCATCTTCCAGGCCTTGTGGGCCTCGATGGCGGCGTCGAAGTCGAAGTCCTCGACGCTCTCCTGCACGGTCGTGGCCACGACCGGCTCGACGGCCAGAGCGGTTTCGGGCAGCTTGAAGGTGACCACCCTTTCCGACAGCGCGAAGGCGGCCTGCTTGAGCGAATCCGCCGCCGAGGTCGAGGCCGAGACGACGGCCGTATTCAGGTGGGTGAGGTGGTCGAGGTCGGCGACGGACGCGCTGACGTGCTCGATGTCGTGGCTCTGCTGCTGCGTGGAGCGCGCGACGTCGGACATGATCTCGTTGATGACGCGCGCCTTGTCGACCAGCGCGTTGATCGCTTCGCCGGCGTTGTGGGCGATGTGGGTACCGCCGGAGACTTCCTCGACGTTGACGCCGATCAGGTCCTTGATCTCGCGCGCCGCGGTGGCGCTGCGCTGGGCCAGCGCGCGTACCTCGGAGGCCACCACGGCGAAGCCGCGGCCCTGTTCGCCGGCGCGTGCGGCCTCGACTGCGGCGTTCAGCGCGAGGATGTTGGTCTGGAAGGCGATGCCGTCGATGACGCCGATGATGGCGCTGATCTTGCGGGAGGCCTCGTCGATGCGTTTCATCGTGGCCTCGACTTCCGCGATGATGCGGCCGCCTTCCGCCGCCACGGCGGCGTTCTCGGTGGCGATGCCGGCCGCGCGTTCGGTGAATTCGGCGGTACTCTTCACGCTGGTGGCGATCTGCTCCATGGTGCGGGTGGTTTCGTGCAGGTTCTTGACGGTCTGTTCGGTCCGCGACGACAGATCCATCGTATCGGCGGTGATCTCGCGCGAGGCGTGGACGATGGTGTCGCTTTCGTGGCGGACATGCGCCACCACCTGGGCGAGCGCGCCCTGCATGGCACCCAGGTTGTTCATCAATTGTGCGATCTCGTCCCTGCCCCAGGGTTGGGGCGGCGCGGTCAGGTCGCCGTGCGCCATGGCTTCGAGCTGTGCCTTCACCTCGTTCAGACCGCCGACCATGACCTTGTAGAAGCAGACGAAGAGATAGAGCGCGAGACCGAGACCCAGCGTAACGAGGGTGAAGCGCAGGCCGGGCTCCATGGGAACGAAATTCTCGATGCTTGGAATCAGGAAGGCCAGGCTGATGAAGCCGGCCTTCAGCTTGAAATCGAGCTTGCGGAATAGCCGCACACCCGGCGCCCATATGCCGTGATGGGTAAAGAATCCGTCCTTCCTGGTATCGCGTTCGGCAGTCCGGTAATCAGGTGCCGAGGCAGTGGTGTGTTGAGACGACATTTCCAGTTCTCCGCATGTATATGTCTTTAATTTTTTGGACTTCGGGCCCGTTCCCGGGCCGATTTCAGGCGGCGCGCAGGGCCTGCCGCAGCGCGCTGGCCAGGTCCTCGGCGACGAATTTCGCGACGTAGGCGTCCGCCCCGACCTTCTTCACGTGCGCCTCGTTGGCCGAACCGGTCAGCGAAGAGTGGATCACGACCGGGATGCCGGCGAAGCGCGGGTCCTGTTTCACGTTCCGGGTGAGGGTGAAGCCGTCCATTTCGGGCATTTCAAGGTCGGTCAGGACCAGGGCCACCTTGTCGGAAACGGACTTGCCTTCGGTCTGTGCCTTGACCGCGATCGCCTGCAACTGGTCCCAGGCTTCCTGCCCGGTCTTGGTCATCAGGTAGGGCAGGCCCATGGCGGTGAGGCCTTCCTCGATCATGGTGCGTGCGATCAGGGAGTCGTCGGCGGCGAGGATGACGCTGCCGGGCTTGAGCTGCACCTTGGGGCCGATACGCTCGGGATCGACTTCCAGCCCGTTCGACGGCATGACCTGGCGCAGGATGGTTTCCACGTCGAGCACCTGGGCCAGCCGGTCGCTGTTCTCGCCGTCCAGCCTGGCGATGCTGGTGACCATGCCGCTGGCGCCGTTGCCTTCGGCCGACAGGACCTGGCGCCACTCCAGGCGCACGATGTCTTCCACCGATTCGACCGCGAAGGCCTGGGTGCTGCGCGCGTATTCGGTGATCAGCAGGATCTGGTGTCCGTTGGCCGGCGTGCAGCCGCACACGGCGGACAGATCGATCACCGGCAGGATCTGACCGCGCAGGTCGACCACGCCCATCATGTGCTGCGGCGACCCGGCCACCGCGGTGACGGTCGGCATGGGGATGATCTCGCGCACCTTGAAGACGTTGATGCCGAACAGCTCGGTGCGGCCGAGCAGCGGGTCGTTGCCGAGACGGAACAGCAGCAGTTCCAGCTTGTTGGAGCTGGTGAGATTGGTGCGTTCGTCGATTTCCTGCTGGATGCTCTGCATCATGTCGGATTCTCCAAGATTCGGGGTTACAGGCTGTTGCGCCGGTCGCGTTCGATTTTCATGACGAAGCGCTGCAGCATCGCGTCGACGTCGTGGGGCAGGTCCACGAAGCGGCAGCCCAGGCGGGTCTGGAATGCGCCGTTCGCGAGCCGAAGCTGCGCGCTGTTGCGGATTTCGAGGGTGACGGTGACGGGGTCGACCTCGGGCAGCAGCAGGCGGCATTTCTCGAGTATCCGTCCCGTATCGGTACCCAGGCGCCCGCTGGCGTCGGTGAGGGCAACGCCGCCGCAGCCGATGTCGACGATGTGCGTGGTGATCGGGTCGGGATCGTGTTCGTAGGGCGAGGGAATGATGCATTTCACCGGCCGTGCGATCGGCAGGGCGACGCGAAAATGTTCCCTGCGCTGCAGCCGGACCAGCGATTTCGGCAGCGCGATGCTCAGGGCCGGCAGTTTCTCGAAGTCCACCAGACTGACCGGCCCGGTCTGGAACGAGATCGAGACGCCGTCGAGCTGGGTGATGAATTCGGCGCCCTTGCCGGACAGGAGCTCGCGGTTGAGTGCGTCGCCCCGGGCCACGTCGAGGATGAGCTGGTTCTTCGGCATGCTGATGCCGATGATCGAGGTGACGACGATCTGCCGGCTGCCCGGCAGGTCGAGGTTGACCAGGAGCTTGCGCTGCATGACCGCGCGCAGCAGGAACAGGATCTCCGAGCGCGAGTGCACGGCATAGCGCGCCAGGATGGTTTCGCGGTCGGTTGCGGCAGAGGTGTCGTCGATTTGCATGGCGGGCAACATGGTGCGGGCGCTCGGTTTCTACTACTTCTCTAACGGCAGTTCGGCGGAATTCTCAAGTCGGTAGAGCCAGGCCAGCAGTTCGGCCACCGCAACGTAGAGCTGGGGGGGAATGTGGCTGTCCAGGTCGATCTGCATGAGCAGCGCCAGCAGTTCGCGCGATTCGTGGACGTAGACGCCGGAGGCGCGCGCCTTGTCGATGATGGCGTCGGCCACCAGGCCGCGCCCCTTGGCGACGACGCGCGGTGCGCTGTCGCCCTCGCGGTAGGCGAGGGCGGCGGCGGCGCGCTGGGGATCAGGCGGCGCCATCCTGGCTCACCTCGATGGCCTGTACCGCGCACCCGGCGGACTGGAGCCGGTCCGCGAGGCCGGCCTGGCCGGCCCGCAGCAGCGGAAGCGCATCGGCCGCTTCGGGCTGGACGCGAATGGCGAAGCGCTGGCGGGCGTCGAGCCGGAGGTGCACATTGACGGTGCCGAGCGTCGGCAGGCTGAGCTTCAGGTGCGATTCCCAGGCGGCGGCAGCGGGCGTCCCGGGGGCGGCACGTGCGTCGTCCGCGGTGTCGTCGTCGCGATGCAGCTGCCATTCCAGGGCCTGGCCGGGCCACAGTTCGCCGCGCCAGACCAGTTGCGGGGATTCGAGCACCTGCAGCTGCTGGGTCAGCAGCGCGTGCATGGGGTTGGCGGGTTTCTGGGCGGCCTCGGACTGGGATGCGGCGGACGCCGCCTGCGGCGCTGACAGCTGGTTCTGGGGCTCGCGCATCAGGCCTTCGAGCGAGTCGCGCCCGGCGACCCAGTCGGCCAGGTGCGATTCGTAGAACAGGCCGCTGCGGACCAGCGCGCTGCGCAGCGCCGGCACGAGTTCCGCCGGGTCACCGGCGGGCCGGTCCAGCAGGGGGGCGCCGGGCGCGAGCGTGGGCGGCGTGCGCTCGGGCACGCGCTGCATGATGTCGGACAGCATGCGCGCGGTCTGGCCGAGCTGCGGCGTGTCCGCCAGCCCGGCCTCCGGGGCTTCGAGCGTGAACGAGGGCTGCGGCAGGTGTCCGGCGAAGCTGAGACGGAGTGTTTCGCCGCGCTCGACCGTGCGCGGCAGGCGCATCGCCACGGTCTGCCCCTCGATGCTGACCAGGGCAAGATCGCGGGTCTGTCCGACGACGCGGGCCAGGACGCCCTGGCCGACGCGCAGGTTCTCGAAGGCGGATCGCTGCCCGCCCTGGTCCCGCCCCGGCGTGTCCAGCAGCGGCTGGACAGCGAGCACGCGGGACAGGGCGAGGGGATACACGTCAGTCTAGAAGCGCTGGGCGCTGTAGGCGCGCATGCCGCGCTGCCCGGCGCGCGTCTGGCTCAGGCGCTCCTGCAGCTCGTGCAGGCGCGGCTCGGCCAGTGCGCGGATCTTGGCGTCGTTCTGCAGGATGGTGCGGATGACGGCAACCTTGGCGCGCTGCGTCGTCTCGTCGAGAATGGCCGGTGCCGCCTGCATGAGGCTGCCGATGTGATCGCGGCAGCGCTGTTCGAGCGTGGCCACTTCGTCCCATTCGCCCTGGCGGGCGGCCGTGAGCATGCTGCCGGTGAGTGCGGAGAGCGCTTCGTAGGTGTTGAGCATTTCGCTGCTGGTCATGTTCGGTCTCCGGGGTCAGGCGGCGATGGATTGAAGGCTGGGGCGGGCAGCGCGGGTGGCCGTGCCGATCTGCTGCCAGGCCTCACGCAGTTCGCGCAGCAGGCCGAGGACTTCCTCCAGCGGCGCGGTGTCGTTCCTGAGATGGCCCAGCATGACGCGCTTGTTCATGTAGTCGTACAGCGCGTCGAGCTGGGCGGCGAGATCGCCGCCGCGGCGGCTGTCCAGCGCAGCGCGCAGGCCGTCGAGGATGATGCTGCTGGCCTTGGTGATGGCGGCGGATTTCTTCATCAGGTCGCCGTCCTGGATGTGGCGGATCGCCATGCGTACGGAAAGCTCGGCGCCCTCGAACAGGAGGACGATGAGCTGGTGGGGGCTGGCGGCGATGATGTCGGATTCCAATCCGACTTTCGCGTAGGCATTGGCAGCGGCGCTGGTAGGGGTATACACGTCTTCTCCCTTTATTCGTTATTGCGTTTTGGACTGGGTCAGCAACTGCTGGGTCAGAAAGGTGCTGGTGGTATTCATGCTGCTCAGCAGCATGTTGAGATTGGTGTATTCGCGGGTGTACTTCTTCTCGATGGCGGACATCCGGATTTCCAGGCGATCGACCTCGTCCTGGCTGTCCTTGACCTGGCTCTTCAGGGTCTGCGTGCGGACATCGATCAGGCCGCCGGTCTGGAGCGCGCTGCCGGCCCAGGCGTCGATGCGGGTGGCGAAGCCGGTGCTGCCGTTGAACAGGTTGAGCACATCCTGGAAATCGTTGCCCATCGCGGTGGTGAGCTTGCTGCTGTCGTAGGCGAGCGTGCCGTCCTTCTGGAAGCTGATACCCACCTCGGCCAGGCGCGACAGGGTGCCACCGCCGGCGGCCGTGTTGAACAGCGACCGCAGTTCGTCCTGCAGGCCGCGCAGGGTGCTGTCACCGGACAGCGCACCGGCCGTTGCCGTGCTGCTGCCGTAGGCAAGGCGCGATTTCATCTGCGACGCCAGGGCGTTGTAGCTGTCGACGAAGCTGCTGACCGCGCTGTTGATCGATGCGGTATCGCGCTCGATCGTGAGATTCGCGGGCGTGCTGGTGAGGTTCCTCAGGGTCAGCGTGACGCCCTGCACGGCCTCGCTGACCGTGTTCGACGGGCTGGTGATGGCGATGCCGTTGACGGTCAGGTTGGCGTTCTGCGCGGCGCGGGTCTGCGACAGATGCTGGGTGCCGGCCGGGTCATAGCCGAGCAGGGCATCGAGCGTGCCGTCGCCGCCGCTGGCCGAGATTTTCATGCTCTGGCTGGCGCCCGAGTTCACGGCGCTCAACGCGAGCCGGTAGGGGGTGCCGCTGCCGTCGTTGACGATGGTGGCGCTGACGCCCATGTTGGCGGCGTTGATCGCGTCGCGTATCCCTTCCAGGGTGTTGTTGGTGCCGTCGATCACGATGCTGGTCGTGCCGTTGCCGTTGGACGTGAAGGTGGCGCCGCTGTAGGTGCCGCCGGCAAGCGTGCCGCCGGCGATCGTGCCGAAATCGAAGGTCAGCGTGGTCGGGGTGCCGTCGCTGATGGCCGTGCTGGTGCTGGTCTGGCCGGCAGCGACCAGGTTCTGCGACTGGGCGAGCTGCGTGACGTTGACGGAATAGGTGCCCGGCACGCCGGTGCTGGCGGCGCTGGCCGACAGGGCGGTCGCGTCCGAGGACGTGGCGGCCAGCTTCTGCAGCCCGGTCATCAGCTTTTGCGTGGACGACTGGAAGCCGGAGACGAGGCCGGAAAGCGTACCCCAGGAGGAAATCCGAGCCTGGGTGTTGGAAATCTTGGTGTTGAGCGCATCCACCGGCTTGCGTTCGACCGCCATCAGCTGCGAAACCAGCGTGGTGACGTCGAATGCGGTCGTGGTCGAGGACGAGATGGTGGCCATGTGCGCGCTCCCTGGTCAGGCTTCTTTCTGAAGCAGCTGGCCCTGCTGGAATTCCGCGATGTTGCGCGAGATCGAGAGGGCGGCTTCGGATGGAAATTGACGGAGCAATTCACCGGTCGTGGTGTCGACCATGCGCACCACCGTGGCATGGGTGTCGGTATCCACGCTGAATTCCAGGGCGTGGTTCGACTGCTGCATCATCTTGTTGAGCGCATCCACGGCCACTTTCAGTTCGCCGGCGGAAGGCGGTGGCGAAGCCGGGCGTCCGGATGCGGGGGCGACGGGCGCGCGTACGGGCGCGCCGCCGGAAATGCGGACATCAGGCTGCAACGCCTGACTGGGTGAGGAACCGGTTGTCTGAATGATCATGACGACCTCCTGAATTCGGTGTCCCCGGCCGTTAGGCCCAACGGCCGGGGAGGGTCAGTACGACTACCTGATTAACGCAACAGCGACAGCACAGTGTTGGGGTTCTGGTTGGCTTGCGCCAGAACCGCGGTGCCGGCCTGCTGCAGGATGTTGTTTTTCGCCTGCGCGGCCGTTTCGGCAGCGTAGTCGGTGTCCATCACGCGGCTGTAAGACGCCGAGTAGTTCACGACAGCGGTCTGCAGCGAGGACACGGCCGAGGACAGCGCGTTGATGGTGGCACCCTGCTGGGCACGGGCGGTCACGACGGCGTTGATTTCGGTGGTGAACGCGGCCAGGTTGGCGAACGCGGTCGCAGCGGTGAACGTGCTGCCGTAGCCGCCGGCAGTGCCGCCGGATTCGTCGACGGTGACCGCGGTGTTGGCGGTGACCAGGCCGTCGAGACGGGCGTTTTCAGCGAGCAGCGCGACCGATTCCTCGTTGGTCACGGCGCCGGTCTGGATGTAGATCTCGCGCAGGCGCTGGGTGTTTTCCTGGATCTGGCCCAGATAGCCGTCGTTGTTCTGGGCGGACGAAATGGCGTCGTTGGCCTTGCGGATGTTCTGGTTGGCCGCACGGATTTTCGAGTCGAAGCCGGCAGCGATGCCGAGGCCGGTGGCGTCGTCCTTGGCGCTGTTGATGCGCAGGCCGGAAGACAGGCGCTCCTGGGCGGTTTGCAGGCCGGCGGCCGATTTGTTGAGGGCCGCGCCGGCAAACAGGGCGGAGACGTTGGTGTTGATCACTTGTGCCATGGTAATTCTCCTATGTGTGGGTCGAAGGTTCCGGCTTGCACACCCCACATGGGGTCAGGGCCGTCAACGTGGGTTCGTTCGTTGTGTTTCAGAACCGCCGTTGTGTGAGGAATCGTCGGGGGTCGGAGAAAGTTAAGGCCATTTTCAAAAAATCTGCCTGCTGCATCATTCCGCGGTCGAGCCGGCGGGGGAAGGCGAGGCGTGGACGCGGTTCTTGCCGGCACGCTTGGCTTCGTACATGGCCGCGTCGGCACGCGCGATCAGGTCGTCCTGCGATTCGCCGGAGGCGCGTTCCGCCACCCCCGCGCTGAAGGTGATGAGGACGTGTTCGTTCTTGTCGAGAAAAAACTTCTTGGTCAGGCTGCGCTGCAGGCGGGTGATGATCCTGACGGCCTCGTCGCGCGGGGTGTTGGGCAGCATGACGAGGAATTCCTCGCCGCCCAGGCGGGCCACATGGTCGGTGATGCGCAGGGCATCTTTGGCCACGCCGACGAGATGCACCAGCGCGTCGTCGCCGGCCTGGTGCCCGCGTTCGTCGTTGAGCTTCTTGAAATCGTCGATGTCGAGCACGGCCACGCTGAACGAGGTCTTGAAGCGTTCGGCGCGCGCCGTCTCGCGGGCGAACTCGTCGTCCAGGCCGCGCCGGTTGAGGCTGTGGGTGAGGGGGTCTTCGCGGATCAGCGAACTCATCTCGGCGATCTGCTTTTCCAGCTGCTGGATGCGGCCTTCCGCGGCCAGCGCGGCGTCGCGGTCGGCCACCAGCTCGTCGTGCGCGGCACGCGTGGTGGACTGCGCGGCGCGGGTTTCCTCGAGCAGGCTTTCCAGGATGCGGTTGAGCTCCAGCACGTCCTCGGTCTGGCTGATGCGCTCGACGTGGTTCACCAGCTTTTCCTGGTAATCGTCGGAGGCCGTGACGATGTCGCCCATGCGGTTGACGAAGGCCGTCATGGTGGCCTTGAGCGTCGAGGTGGCTTCGCGCAGGCCGTGCTTGACCATGCTCTGCTTGTAGATCACGTCCTTGAGGCGGCGCTCGGCCTCCTGCAGGCCCTTGAGCTTGAGCGGGCCGGCGATGACGTCCTGCACCATGTCGAGCTGGCCGCGCAGCCAGGTGTCGTCGTCGAGCAGTTCGCCGATGTTCTCCACCAGCAGCAGCAGGATGCGTTTCAGGGTTTCCTGCTGGTCGTATGCCTGAGAGGCGTTGAGATCGATGTCGATCCACAGGCTCTTCAGGCCGTTGGCCGCATCGCGCAGGGTGTTGGCGCTGTTCGCCTCGCGCACCTGGGCGGCGAGATTCTGCGCCCGCTCGGCCAGCGCCGGGGTGTGCGCCAGCTGCACGACCACGCCGAATTCCAGGGTTTTGGCCAGCAGTTCGCGCAACAGGGCGAGGTGGTCGCCGGTGCGGGCGGGGCCGCTATCGCCCTGCTTGAACTGGCGGACGATCAGTCCCAGCTGCTTGCGGCACAGGCCCCAGTCGTTCTTGCGCACGGCCTGGTCGAGGAGGTCGACCGGGGTGGACAGTTCGGGGTGGTGCAGGTTCAGGTCCATCACCAGGCCGGCCAGGGCGCTGGCGGCGCCGGCGGCATTCGCGGGGGTGCCCGCCGAAACCGGCGTTCTGCCGCCGCCGGCGATTTCCTCGTACAGCGCCTGGTAGTTGTCGGGCGTCGGCGCGATCCGGCGCATCGCCAGGCGGCGCAGGGTTTCCCTGGCCACCTCGGACGGATTGGCGATGTTGATGTTGGCGGTCGGTTCGGCCATGTCGTGCATCCCGGCCCCTGTGGGGCCTTTGCGATGCTTCGCATGGTAGGGCGGGGCGAGGCGGGGGGAAGGGCGGATTAGGGGGGGGAAATCCCCGTAATTCCGAAACGGCTGCAAGGTTCAAGACGCAAGATCCAAGTGAAAACCCTGCCTCTTGCCGCTTGAGTCTTGTGTCTTATTCGACGAGCCCGTGCCGGATCGCGTAATGCGTCAGTTCCGCGTTGTTTTTCAACTGCATTTTCTGCAGCAGGCGGGCGCGATACATGCTGATGGTCTTGACCGAGAGCTTGAGCTGCTCGGCGATGGCCGACACCGGGTGGCCGGAGGCGATCAGGCACAGGGTCTGGTATTCGCGGTTCGACAGGGTTTCGTGCGGCAGGGCCTCGCGCTCGCCGCTGACGGTGCTGGCCAGTTCCTGGGCGACCTCGGGGCTGATGTATTTCTTGCCGGAGGCGACGAGGCGGATGGCGTCGACCAGCTGGTCCGGCGCACTCTGCTTGTTGAGGTAGCCGGCGGCACCGGATTTGAGGGCGCGTACGGCGTACAGCGTCTCGCGGTGCATGGAGAGCATGAGGACCTTGATGCCGGGATGTTCCTTCTTCAGCAGTTCCAGGGTTTCCAGGCCGCTGCGGTCGGGCATGGAAATGTCCATCAGGATCAGGTCCCACGGACCCTTGCGGGCCATCTGCAGGGCCTTGCTCGAATTTTCGGCTTCGCCGCCGACTGCGATGTCGTCGGTGTCGGCGAGGATCTGCTTGAGGCCTTCGCGGACGATGGCGTGGTCGTCGACGATGAGGATGCGGTAGGGACGGGCGGTGGCCATGGCGCGATTATGCCGTCATTTTCCGGCGGCGAGCGGCACCCGCAGCGTGACCCGGGTGCCGCGCCGCGGCGCCGGGGCCACGGTCAGTTCGCCGCCCAGCGCGGCGGCGCGCTCGGTCATGCCGAGCACGCCGAAGCCGTGGCTGCCGTTGCGCGGGGTGCCGGCCTGCACGCCGCGGCCGTTGTCGGTCACCGTGGCGACCAGGGTGCCGGCGTCCAGGGCGAGGCTCACCCGGGCGCGGGTGGCCTGCGCGTGCTTGGCCACGTTGGTCAGCGCCTCCTGCACGATGCGGAACACCGCGATCGCCGCATCGGCGGCCAGCGGAATGGCTTCGGCCGGTGCGTCGAGGCTGCAGGCGATGCCGGTGGTGTGGCCGAAGCGCCGGATCTGCCATTCGATGGCCGAGACGATGCCGAAGTCCAGTACCGGCGGGCGCAGGTTGGCGGCGATGCGGTGGGTAGCCTCGATGGTCTGGTCGACCACGTTGTCGAGGTAGGCCGTGCGCTTGACCAGCGCGTGCGAGTCGTCGGGCAGATGGCGCAGCAGCCACGACAGGCCGATCTTGATCGCGGTGAGGTTGCCGCCCAGGTCGTCGTGCACCTCGCGCGCCAGGTTGAGGCGTTCCTGCTCCTTCACCGTTTCCACGTGCGCCGTCAGCGCCGCGAGCTGGGTGCGCTGGCGGCGGATCTCGGCTTCCGCCTCCCGGCTCTGGGTGACGTTGAGCATGATGCCGTCCCACAGCGTGCCTTCCGGCGTATCGCGCCGGCGCACGCGCAGGTTCACCCACTTCACGTCCTGCCAGGCCTCGATGTGGATGCGGCCTTCCCAGTTGAAACTCATCGGCACGCCGCCGGCTTCCGCCAGGCGGGCGAGGTAGTCGGGCTTGTCGGCGGCGTGGATCAGTTCCGCGAAGCGCTCCGGGCGGGCACGCAGGCTCGCCGCCTTGATTCCAAGCAGCTGGGCCGACTGCGCACTCACGTAGGGCAGGGTCACACTGCCGTCGGCCTGGCGCAGGACCTGGAAGGCCATGCCGGGCAGGTGGGCGAACACGGCGCGCAGGTCGGTGGCCTGCGTGCGGGCCGGGGCGCAGGCCTGCCACAGGCACAGCCCGGGCTGCCCGGCGACGCGGCTCAGGTGTACGTCCACGGGATAGCGGCTGCCGTCACGGCGGCGGCAGTGCGCGGTGAAGGCGAGGCGCCGCTTGCCGGCGCGCAGTGCGGCCAGGCGCGCGGGCAGCGCGGCGGCGTCGGCGGCGTCCAGGCAGTCGCCCAGGCGCATGCGGCGCAGGTCGGTCTGGGGGTGGCCCAGATTGCGCGCGGCCGCCGCGCTGCTGGCGCGGATCGCCAGCGTGTCGGCGTCGAACGCCAGCGTCTCGTGGGCGGTTTCCCGCAGCAGGGCGCGCAGCAGCGCGTCGGCGGGGGCGGCTTTGGACGAAGCCATGGGGTCTCCCTGTCGTTGTCCGCCACATTATGGCGGGGATTTTTTCGGGCGGCGCGGGCCGGCCGCTTGAAAGCCGCCCGGACGCCCTGCATTTACTAGCATTACATGAGGAAGGGGGTTGCCATGCCCGCCACGCGTCCCGCTGCCGTTGCCGGCAGCTTCTATCCCGACAGCCCGACCGCGCTGCGCCGCAGCGTCGACGACCTGCTGGCCGCCGTGACGGCAGGCGGGCCGGCTGCCATGCCCAAGGCCCTGATCGTGCCGCACGCCGGCTATCTGTATTCGGGGGCCGTCGCCGCCCTGGCCTACGCGCGCCTGAAGCCCTGGCGCAATCGCATCCGCCGGGTCGTGCTGCTCGGGCCCGCGCACCGCGCCGCTGTGCGCGGGCTGGCCCTGCCGGATGCGGAAGGGTTTGCCACGCCGCTGGGCGAGGTCGCGCTCGATCCCGAAGGCATGCGTACGCTGGCCGCGCTGCCGCAGGTGACGACGAACGCCGAAGCGCACCGCCTGGAGCATGCCCTGGAAGTGCAACTGCCCTTCCTGCAGCGCGTGCTGGGCGATTTTCGCCTGCTGCCGCTGGCGGTGGGCGACGCCAGCAGTGCCGAGGTGGCCGCGGTGCTCGATGCGGTGTGGGGCGGCGACGAGACCCTGATCGTGATCAGTTCCGACCTGTCGCACTTCCATACCGACGCCGCGGCGCGCGCGCTCGACCAGCGGAGCGTCGAGGCCATCCTGGCCCTGCAGCCCGGCCTGTCGCACGAGCAGGCCTGCGGGGCCACGCCCGTCAACGGCCTGCTGCGGGCGGCACGCCGGCACGGCCTGCATGCGGAAGCCCTCGGGGTGCGCAATTCCGGCGCGGTGTCGGGTGATCTCGAGCGGGTGGTGGGCTATGCGGCGTTCGCCTTCGTCCCTGCGACGATGGACAAGCCCGTGACGGCGGACCGCGGCGAAACCCTGCTCGCGCTGGCGCGCGGCGAAATCGCCGCCCGTCTGGGCCGGCCCGTGGCCATGCCGGATGCGGCCGACTGGTTGCGCCAGCCGGGCGCGAGCTTCGTCACGCTCACCCGCGCGGGCGAGCTGCGCGGCTGCATCGGATCGCTGGAGGCACGCCGGCCGCTGGGCGAGGACGTGCGCGCCAACGCCGCGGCGGCGGCGTTTCGCGATCCGCGCTTTGTGCCGCTGACGCGCGCCGAATTCGAACAGGTACGGGTCGAGGTGTCGCTGCTGTCGCCGAGCGAGCCTGTCGTGGTCGCCAGCGAAGCGGAGGCGCTGGCCCGCCTGCGGCCGCACGTCGACGGCGTGGTGTTCGAGTATGCCCATTACCGCAGCACTTTCCTGCCGCAGGTGTGGGAGCAGTTGCCCGAACCGGCAGCCTTCCTGGCGCAACTCAAGCGCAAGGCCGGGCTGGCGGCGGATTTCTGGTCGGACGCCGTGCGCCTGTCGCGCTACACGGTCAGCCAATGGAAGGAAGCGGCTTGAGCATCCCGGAATCCAGTCATCCCGCGCGTTGGTGGCATGCACTGCCCGACGGCCGCATCCAGTGCGACCTCTGCCCACGCGACTGCAGGCTGCACGAGGGCCAGCGCGGCCTGTGCTTCGTGCGCAGGATGCAGGGCGGGAAGATGGTGCTCGCTACCTATGGCCGTTCCTCCGGTTTCTGCATCGATCCCATCGAGAAAAAGCCGCTCAACCACTTTTATCCGGGTTCGTCCGTGCTTTCCTTCGGTACGGCCGGTTGCAACCTCGCCTGCAAGTTCTGCCAGAATTGGGACATTTCCAAGTCGCGCGAGACCGATACGCTGATGGACCAGGCCGCTCCTGACGAGATTGCCGCGGCGGCGGAGCGCGCCGGCTGCAGGAGCGTGGCCTTCACCTACAACGATCCGGTGATCTTCGCCGAGTACGCCATGGACGTGGCCGATGCCTGCCATGCGCGCGGGCTCCATACCGTGGCGGTCACCGCCGGCTACATGCACGACGCACCGCGCCGCGCCTTCTTCGAAAAAATGGATGCCGCCAACGTCGACCTCAAGGCCTTCAGCGACGACTTCTACTTCAGGCTCACCGGCGCGCGCCTGCAGCCCGTGCTCGACACGCTGGTTTACCTGAAACGCGAAACCGACGTCTGGTTCGAGATCACCACGCTGCTGATTCCCGGCCACAACGATTCCGACGCCGAGGTCGAGGCGATGAGCGCGTGGATCGCGCGCGAACTCGGCCCTGACGTGCCGCTGCACTTCACCGCCTTCCACCCCGACTGGAAGATGCGCGACGTGCCGGCCACGCTGCCGGCCACGCTGGCGCGTGCGCGCGGTATTGCGCTGAAGGCCGGCCTGCATTACGTCTACACCGGCAACGTGCACGACACTGCGGGCGGCACCACGTCCTGCCCGGGCTGCCACGCGCCGCTGATCGTGCGCGACGGGTATCGCATCGATCGCTACGACCTGGCGCCGGACGGCCGGTGCCCGCACTGCGGGGCGACCGTCGCCGGGCGTTTCGGGGCGTTTTCCCATGCCTTCGGCAACCGCCGCATCCCGCTGGCCCTGCATCCGGAGCGCAGGACATGAACCAGCCGGCGACCGTGCAGATTGCCGACGGCAAGGCCAGCGTCGAGGGCCTGCTGGAGATCCCGCGCGACGCCATCGGCCTGGTGCTGTTCGCGCACGGCAGCGGTTCGTCGCGGCATTCGCCGCGCAACAACTACGTGGCCGCGGTGCTGCGCGAAGCCGGCATCGCCACCCTGCTGATGGACCTGCTGACGCCGGAAGAAGACAACGACTACGAGCGCCGTTTCGATATCGGCCTGCTGACCCGGCGCCTGCTCGCGGCCGCGCACTGGGTCGCGACCCGGCCCGCCACGCGTGAACTCCCGCTGGGCCTGTTCGGCGCCAGTACCGGTGCCGCCGCCGCGCTGGAGGCGGCCGCGGCGCTGGGCCAGGACGTACGCGCCGTGGTTTCGCGCGGCGGCCGCCCCGACCTGGCGAGCCGCGTGGCGCTGGCCGCCGTGACCGCACCCACGCTGCTCCTGGTGGGCGGCCGCGATACCCTGGTCATCGACCTCAACCAGCGCGCGCGCCTGCAACTGCAATGCGAATGCCTGTTGCGCGTGGTGCCCGGCGCCTCGCACCTGTTCGAGGAACCCGGCACCATGGAAGCCATGGCCCGCGAGGCGGCCGAGTGGTTCGTCAGGTATCTGCCGCGGCCTGCCTGAGCACTGTCTCGACTTCCGCATCCTCCACCTGGGGAAACGCGTCGTAGAACTGCCCCACCGCCCGGAAATCCGGCGGCGCGTGCAGGCACACCACCTCGTCCGCGCAGGGACGAATGCGCGCCAGCGTGTCGGGCGGCGCCACCGGCACCGCACAGACCAGGCGGGCCGGTTTCCGTGCGCGCAGGGCGTGCAGGGCCGAGATCATCGTCGCGCCGGTTGCCAGCCCGTCGTCCACCACGATCACGATGCGGCCGGCCGGATCGGGGGATGGCCGCAGGGGCGTGTATTGCGCCCGGCGGGCGCGGATCGTCGCCAGTTGCGCGGCCTTTTCCTGTTCCAGGTAGGCGGGCGTCCCCCCGGCCGACGCCGCGTAGTCGGCGACGTAGGTCCAGCCCGATTCGTCGACGGAGCCGATGGCCAATTCCGGATTGAAGGGCGCGCGCAGCTTGCGCACCAGCACCACGTCCAGTTCGCCGCCCAGCGCCTGTGCGAGCCTGTGGGCCATGGGCACCGCACCGCGCGGGATCGCCAGGATCAGCGGGTGCTGCCCGCGGTAGCGGGCCAGGGCATGGGCCAGACGGTCGGCGGCCTGGAGGCGGTCGGCGAAACGCATGGATGTGTCCTCCTTTCTTTCATCCTAGGCAGCCTGTCGCGGGGACGATAGCGGATTGTGCATTTTTCACAAAAATAACTATAATGTGCGTAAATCACTTTTCGCCCCGGCGTTTTCCATCATGAACCTGGCCGTTGCCCACGACACCGATCCCGCCGCCGTGCTGGGCGAAGCCCTCGTCAGCGCGGGCAAGTGGCTGGGACTCAACCAGGCCGCGCTGGGCGACATCGTCGGCAAGGACCGCACCGCGATCAGTCGCGGGCGCATTGATCCGGCGAGCAAGGCGGGCGAACTGGCGCTGCTGCTGGTGCGCTGCTACCGCGCGCTCTACGTGCTGGTGGGCGGCGACGCGGCGGCGATGCGGCACTGGATGCACACCGGCAACCTGCATACCGGCGGCGTGCCGGCCGAGCAGATGAAAAACGTGGCGGGCCTCGTCGGCGTGCTCGAATACCTGGACGCGATGCGGGGCAAGCTTTGACCGACTGGGCTGCGCGGGTGGCCGAGGCCGGTCCGGCACCGCTTGCCGGTGAACTGTGCCGGCTTGTCGAAAGCCAGGAAGAAGTCGCCACCAGCCGGCTCGTCTCCAGCCTCGCGCGCCAGGCCGTGCTCGAAGACTTGCTCGAAACCACCAAGCCGCCCCGGCGCGACGACGGCCTGCATTACCTGCTGGCCACGCCCTTCCGCTATCCGCCGCTGAAGCACGGCTCGCGGTTCGGCAGCCGCCACGAACCCAGCCTGTTCTACGGCTCGCGGGCAACCCGCACCGTGCTGGCCGAAGCGGCCTACTACCGCTTCGTGTTCTGGCACGGCATGCGCGTGCCGCCGTCCGGCAAGCTCGACACCCAGCACACCCTGTTCGGCGCGCAATGGCGCACCGCGCAGGGACTGCGCCTGCAGGCGCCCCCCTTCGACGCGCAGCTTGTGCAGCTCACCGACCCGGCCGACTATGCCGCCACCCAGGCGCTGGGTACGGCCATGCGCGCGGCCGGCGTCGAGGCCTTCGAATTCGTTTCCGCGCGCGATGCGGCCGGCGGCCTCAACGTCGCGCTCTTCACCCCCAGGGCACTGTCCAAAAAGCAGCCGGCATGGCAGGAGGCCTGGCTGTGCGAACTCACCGGCGCGCATGTGCGGTTTCGCGCCGCGCGCGGGCGCGAGGTGCACGACTTTCCCCTCGCCGCGTTCCAGGTGAACGGCGCGCTGCCCTGGCCGGCGTGAAGGCTGCGGTACACTCGGCATGTACTGACCGCAACGCCTCGACCATGAACCCGCCCGAAACCAAGCCCTGTCCGTTCTGCAACCTGCAACCCCACCGCATCCTCGCCGAAGACGAACTCACCGTGGCCTACGCCGACGGTTTTCCCGTCTCGCCCGGCCACACGGTCGTCATTCCGCGCCGCCATGTCGCCACCCTGTTCGAGGCCACGCCCGCGGAGCAGGCTGCGTTGCTGAACATGCTTGCGCGCGCGAGGGACGCTGTCGAAAAGCATCACCAGCCCGACGGCTACAACATCGGCATCAACCACGGTCCGGCCGGCGGCCAGACCGTGCCGCATCTGCACATCCACCTCATCCCGCGCTACCGGGGCGACAAGGAAGACCCGCGCGGCGGCGTGCGCTGGGTGCTGCCGGACAAGGCGAAGTACTGGTCGTGACCGGGCCAACCCGGTTGGGCCCGCCCGCACCCCGGGTGCGGGACAATGCCGAAAACACAGGGAAACGGAACCGATGACACGCTGGCTGCCGGGACTGGCCCGCTCGGGCAGGCGCATGCTGCTGTGCGCCTGCCTGGGCATGGCGACGACGCTGTCCGCGTGGGCGGGCTGGGGCATGAACGACGCCACCATCGTCTACCCCCTGCCGCAGGGCGAAGCCGAACTGAACGCGATGCTGGCGCCGCAGGATGCCGGCCGCGAAGGTCCGCTGCTGCCGCAGAAATACAGCCAGCGCCTGCCTGCCATCAACCAGGGCGAAAGTCCTGCGCTCACCCTGCGCACCCTGCGCGTCGTGGCCGTGCGCTTCGATCCCTGCTTCAGGGACGGGGGCGAATGCCATGCGCAGGTGCGCTTCGTGTGGCAGCCCATCGGGGCGGCCGTCTACGGATCAGGTTCGATCGGCGGACTGGAGGCCAAGGACGCCGCCGTGCACAGCTTCCATACCCTGAGTCCCGCCGCCTTCCGCCAGCTGATGGCCGAATACGACCTGCTCAGCCGCGGCGCCGCGGGCGTGCGCGACGACCAGCCCCTGCAGGTCCATCCCGTCCTCCGCAGGCAGGGGCTCGACGGACGCTTTGCGCAGGGCCTCAAGCGGCTGCTGCTCAAATACTGCGGCGAATCCAACCTGTGGCGCGTCACCACAATGAGCACCCTCGTCGGCGCCGACAAATGGGAATTCCGCGGCTTCAACCTCGTCGACGGCAAGCCGGTCGATATCGTCATCCCGCGCACCGGCGGCGCCACCACCCAGAGCTATTTCATGTCGCTGCTGACCGAGCACGACTACACCAACGGCAAACTCGGCCCCGCGCCCGTGGGCACGGACAATCTCAACCGCATGCTGCGCGATTCGCGCACCCTGGTGATCCACGACGCCGACACCCTGCAGAACCTTGCGGAATCCGTCGTGCGCATCGAGAACCCCGACATCCACAGCCCCGAGAGCATGGATTGCGTGACATGCCATGCCAGCCAGGTGGCCGGGACCCTGCTGTTCGACAAATTGCCGCGCCTGGCCGGGGACCCGCAGATCGTCAGCCAGGCCTACCGCAATTCCCCCCTGCTGCGCGACCTGCCCGGCAACCCCAGCCGCCCGCGCGTGTTCCGCGCCCTGGGCTACTTCGAGAAATTTCCCGTGTTGAGCCGGCGCGTCGTCAACGAAACGGCCGCGGTGGTCGAGCGCCTGAACGGCAGCATGCCGCGCTGGGGAAGCGGGACCGGGAAACTCGCAGCCTTGCCGGCGGGGGCGGGCGATCCCCCGGGAAAACCCGGTTTGCCCTAGCCTCCGGGGGGCCGTTGCCTGGCGGCGGGGAGGGGAGACCGGCCCCTTCCGCAAGGCGAATCCGCGTTTCTGCCGGCACCCGCCTTGCGTCGGGAAACTTTACAGAGCCGCGTGCGCGTGGCGCTTCGCGCAGGGCAGCACGTGCGTTGCTGGCGGCTTGGCCCCTGATCCGGAACGACATTTTCACGGCGCCTCGCAGGTGGTATTTTTTTTGCATGAGTCGTCCCGGAATTCATCATCAAGGGAGTGACAAGAAATGAACCTGTTTGGCAAAACGCTGGCTGGCGGTCTCCTCGCAGCCCTGTGCGTCGGCGCTGCAAGTGCAAGCATGATCAAGGTCAGCATGACCGTCGACAATTCCTATGCGCTCTATACGGGCAACCTCAACGGCGCGACGACCTTCATCGGCACCGACGGAAGCTGGCCCAGCGTCGAGACCTACAACTTCACGCTGTCCCCCGGCGACTACATCTATGTGGTGACCGCCTCCGACAAAAGCACGGCGCAGGGTTTTCTGGCCCAGTTCGAGAACCTGACCGACGGCTACAAGTTCTACAGCCAGGATCCGCAATGGCAGGTCATGGCCACGGGCCTGGGGAGCGCGGCGCCCTACAGCGGATCGGCAGCGGACATGAATCTGCTCAGCCAGGAAATCCTGGATGCCAATGCCGGCGGCAACCCGTCTGGCGGCTGGACCAGCTTCACGGCCGGCAACAACAATGGCGCTTCGCCCTGGGGCTTGATGGGCGGCATCGATTCGGCTGCCAAGTGGGTCTGGTATGCCGGCGGCAACTGCAACGCGAGCAATCCCACCATCGGGGGCTGTGACGCGGGCGAATGGCTCGTTTTCAGGATCGCGGCCGCGGCCACGCCGGACAACCCCAATCCCGACTCGAACAACAGCGTGCCGGAGCCTGGCTCCATCGCCCTGCTGGGCCTGGGCCTGGTGGGCCTCGCGGCATCCCGTCGCCGGCGTGGAATGAAGTGAGTTCGCGCAGGGATTGAAAGGGGCGCCGCCAGTCCGGCTTCCCCGCTCATGACGCATGGCCACCTCTTGTCCGAGGTGGCCATTTCAATTCCGGATTGGATGGCCGCACGAAGTGCGCGTGCGGTAGGAAGCAAAAAGCCCGCATTGCTGCGGGCTTTTTTGTGTCTTGGCTCCCCGACCTGGACTTGAACCAGGGACCTGCGGATTAACAGGCCTTCTTGGGCCTCTGCTATGCGCATTTATACACGTTTAGGCGCGCATCAGGAAGCACAAAAAACCCGGCGCGCGGCCGGGTTCTCGTTAGGGCTTGTGCTTGTCAGAGGTGCTGCTCTAGGGCCCGGCACTCTTCAGCAAGCATCGAGCACCCCCACAGGTAGTTGTTCTTGACGTCGTCTGACCAGTTGTCGAAATTCTCGAACCCGTTGCCGTGAATCATCTGCAGCATACTGGTCAGCTGCGCGAGACGCGCCCCCAACTGATCGCGAACATCAAGGGTATTCGCGTCGGGGCTGAGCCGGTAGAGCGGGCTGCCGGTCGCAAACCCGACATTCCGTTCGTTGGTCGCGTTTTGGTTGGGCGTAGAATGGCCTAAGGTCATGATCGGTTCCTCGTAAACTGATTGTGATCTAGGGGTGGCCTCGTGCTTACAACACGAGGACGCCCCGCTCATCCGACAGGCGCCGGACAGATTCATCCTATGCGCGGTCTTTCCCCCCGTCAACAACCCCGCCAAACCAGGCAGGTCTGCCATCATCCCCAGGCTGGTTGAAAGAGGCATCGAGTTCCATGCGTGCGCGGATCAGCAACCCCTGTTGGATCGATTCGGGTTCCGCATGGTCGGCTGCAGCGACCAGCGCGGCGCGCAGCGCATCGGGCCGCAGCGCACCGGAGTAGATCAGCGTCCCGGCCAGTGTCAGGAACAGATCGAGCGTGGCACTTGCTTGTGCGGACTGCAGGTTTAGCATGATCCGCATTGTGGTTTCATCAGGCATAGCGTTGTGCTCCATTGAATGCCATCAGCGCTTCGCGAGCGCCCTGGCCTGCCGCCCGGCGCACGTCGGGTGCGTTGGTGCCGCTGACGTAGACGTTGATGGTGGCGCCGCCGCCCATGCCGCCGATGCGGTTGTTGGGAATGACGGTGCCGCTCATGCGGGGGACGACGATTTCCGGGCCGCGTTCGCCTACGAGGTAGGGCACGCCTGCAGATACCGAGCCGCCGTCCGCACGCGCCCCGCCGAAGATCTGGCCGAAGATATCGAATACCCCGCCCAGGGCGCCGCCGCCCTTTCCGCCCTGTATCTTGTCGCCGAATAGAAAGCGCGAAAGATCGGCTGCGGCAGCCTCGGCGATCATGCCCTTGATGGTTTCGCCGAACTTCTTGAGCATGCCGTCGGTGCCCTGATCGAAGTTCTTGAAAAAGTCGGCGAAGATGTCCTGCGTGTTTTCTGCGAATTTTTTGCCGAAGACGTCCTGGTCTTTTACTTTATCGCCCATTCTGCCCAGCGCATCGATCTGCGCGTTGATCTCCAGCCGCGCGGCAGCGAGCACTTGAGGGTCGACGAAGCCGTCCAGCTTGTCCAGTTCGGTGAGTTTGCGCACGAGCTCGGTGCTCGGCTCGACCATGGCGACAAGATCGGCCTGCGCCTGCTTCCAGGCGTCTGACTGGGCAAAAATGGCCTTGTTCTCGGCTTCGACCTGATCGATGTAGAAATTCGAGACGCGCTGTTGCTCGCGTTCCTGGTCGCGCAGCACGGCAGTACGCTGGCTGGCGAAGGGGTCGATCTCGTCGAGTTTGGCGGCAGCAGCGCGGGTGCGGTCCGGCTTGGCCTGGCATTTTTTGCCATCCCAAACCCCTCCCTTGAGGAAGCACTGCAACTGCTCGTCGCCACCAGGCGCGGCGGCAGGCGTTTTCGGCTTGTAGACCTTATCGCCGAACTTTTCCAGAGCGGTGATCTGGTTCTTGATAACCAGGATCTGGCGGTCGAGTTCTTCAGGCGTGCCGAATATCTTTTGCAGCAGCAGGCCGTTTCCGCTGGCCTTGTTGCGCTGGAGCTGGCCAAGCTCTTCGCGCAGTTCCTTGATGCGCTTGGCAGCCGTATCCGCCGGCTTGAATGGGTCGCCGATCAGGATGTCGAAAGGAATCTTGCCGAGGCCAGCCAGGGCACGGCCCAGGGCAAGCACGCCATGGTCGTCGTCGAGCAGTTTGGCGACTTCCTTGGCCGTATCCGACAAGCCGGGGACCAGCTTCGTCAGCAACTGCGCCGCCGCTCCGGCCGCTTCGATTTTCATGGTCGCCAGCGCGTCGTTGAACTTGTCCGCCTCCGGCGCCAGCCGCCCCATGGCTGCGGCGAAGGTTTCGGACTGCCGCGCGGAGTCGCGCAAAGCGGCGCCGCCCTGGTTGAGCAGCGGCACCAGCTCCTGGTAGCTCTTGCCCAGCACCTGCGACAGCAGCGCAGCGCGCTTGCTTGGATCTTCGATGCGCTGAACCGCATCGGCCAGCTGGAAGAACGCCTCTTTCGGGTCGCGCGCGGTGATGCCCAGGCCCTGCAGTGCGGCGGCCATCTGCTTGTTGCCACGCTCGGCCTCGCCGATGCTGCGGGTAAGCCGCGCGATGCCGGCGCCGACGCCGTCGAGGCTGGTGCCGTTCTGCTCTGCGGCGAGCTTGAACGAGGCCAGATCCTTGACCGACACGCCGAGGCGCTGGCTCATATCGTTGAGACTGTCGGCAGCGTCGATGCCGGTCTTGGCGAAGGCGGCGAGCCCGGCCACCGACAGGCCGGCGCCAACGCCCACGGTACTGAGCAGACCGGACAGCTTGGCGGCGCCGGCTTCCAGGCCGCGCATGTTGCGCGCGGCGCTGTCGAACGCGCCCTTGGTTTCGTCTTTAGCGCGGATGAGGATCTGGGCGAAGTCTGCGGCCATCGTGATGTACCTCGAAGATAAATAGGGGGCGGCGCGTTTTCGCAGGCCTTGCAAACCCGGCAGCACGGGTAGAGAGAAAGGCGGCCTGCTCGTATCGGCCCCATCCGGTCCGACGGACGGCGATCCACGTCATGGGAAGTGACTCACGCAGATGGGGCTATGATCGTGGGCTGCCTCGCCCCGTCTGCAGTCGTGATTCAGCGTCAGCCGCCAGGCAGGCGGACGACTTTACGGTGCAGCAGCTCAGCCTTGCCGTTCAACACCAGCTCGTCGGCCAGCCAGCGCGGCAATCGAATGACAGACCCCGCCGCCACGTCAACCGGCGCGTCTCCCGGGATCAGTGCGACCCAGCAGCGGCGAACGATGCGTGCATCGACCGGCGTCTTATCGCGCGGCGGCGGCACATAGTCGGCGGCCTTCACACCGCGATTGACGCCCGTAGTAGGCAAGTAGGTCACCTTCATGCTGCCCTCCTGGCGCGTGCAATGCCGACGGAGTCCGTGGTAAACATCCGGCCGCGGCCGGCGCTGGGCACGGCGCGCGCCATGCGGAACAGCTCGCGCGCGGTCTCGCGGTTGAATTCCGCAATGTCACCCTCCTGGTAGTTTCGGCCGACGATAGTGCAAGCGGCGACGAAGCGCACCCAGACATTTTGCTCATTCATGCTCATACTAACCCCCTGTCAGGTAATACTGGTTGCGACAGAAAACGCAGCGGGCGATGTGACGGCGACGTCACACGAAAGCCAACCGCGATATGAAATCAGGCCGCGGTCGAATCCGCTGAACGGGTTCACCACGATTTCTACGGCATCTTGGAAAAGCGCGATCAGCACTTCGCCGAACGCGCCCACGAACAGCGTGTCGGCGGGAACAACACGCGATGCGATGGCGGGATAACCGGCGATCTGGGTATCGTCCCAGATCGAGCGGCCGCCGCCCGACACGCGCTCGCGACGGGCCAGCAAGCGACGTACCGCTGGAGTGCCAAACCACGCGATACCCTCCTGGGCATCGTTTTCGGAGATCGCGTAGAGCATGTCGGTAACGCCCGTCCAGCCGAGAGAGGTACCGGATTGGCCGCCCACGCCGGTGGTGCCGAGAATGCCATGCGGCTGGCCACTGGTGCCAGTACCCGCGAAGATCACTTGATCGAGGCCGCCGCCGAGAGACCGATTCAACTCGCGCAGCAGGAACGCGTCAGCGTTGGACTGACGCGAGAGCTTATGGGATACCTGCGTGAGGATGCCGGCGTCCTTCGGCGATACGGAAATTTCACCCAGGTAAGCCTGGCTTTCGGAAATGGCGCTGGTCTCGTCGGACAGCCAGGTGATGGTCGACGTCGCGGTCGCCTTGGCAACGGCCGCGTCCCCTTTGAAGTTCATTACCCGCGCGCCGCTTTGCAGCGTTCCGGAGTAGGGGCGCAGCATGTCCAACGCGAACGGCGCCTCGGTTCCGACCAGATACGAACCCGACCCGCTGCCTGCGAGAAGGTCGCGACGCATCAGCTCGAACGGCCAGAGAAAGCGGTTCTCTTCAAGCAGGGGTTTGCCGATATGCTGGGCGTACTCACGGGTGAGGCCGCCCTCGTACGTCTTGTGCAGGTTGCCTTCGGACGCGCTGATCAGCGCGCGCTGGAACGAGCACTGATCCTTTTCGCGGGGGGAGAACAGACTTTCCGACATGGGTTACTCCTGGTTGATTGGATGTAGCCACCATACCCAGCAAAAAACTAAGCAGGCTGGGGCAAAATGTTTAGGTACGCTTCAGGCGTGAGCGGCGGGTGCGGATCACCCCGGTCGAAGGCCCCAAACATCAACAGCTCGGCCGGCGACGCAGTTCCCGGGACACCGAACCGACGCCAAACGTCGTACCGGCGGACGTGAAACACAGTCGCCATTTCAGCGAGCGCCCGGCATTTGCCGTAGCGCGTCCCCTCCAGCAATTCCGACGCCTGGATCAGCGCGGCATCGCGCATCGCCTGACGGGCTGCGCGCGGGCTCCTGATGCCCAGCAGCCGGTTGAGTGGAAGTGGATTGTCGGTGTACTGCTCAGCCCAGCGGAGCATGCATGCGGCGACTTCATCCGCCGCTTCCGGCGAACGATCACCACGCATGAATGCCAGGACAAGATCGTTCACCCCTCTCCCCCTCCATCGGCCAGGCGGCGCTGGTGGGCGCGATCAAGTTCATCAAGCGCGGCGAGGTCGTCGTCCAGATCGTCGAGGAACAGGTCGTCGTCGTCCAGATCGTCGAGGAACAGGTCGTCGTCGTCCAGATCGGGCGGTAGGCCGTTGTTGTCGATGTCGTCCAGGTCGTCGGCGAGGTCGATGTCGTCTGGATCATGAGCCCAGGCGGGCGCAGCGGCGGTGTAATGCCCCGAGTTGCCTATGCATGACGCCCGCAACCTAGAAAAAAAACGGGGTGATTTCACCCGCATTACAAAACTTGGGGGAAGGACCCACAGCCGGGGCCGCCGGAGGCGATCGTGCGGGTCTGCGAGGTTTGCGAGGTCTGTCGCGCCCCCATATATAAATATGCTTCGCTCCCCTAATTTCTCACGAAGGGTATAAGAGACCTCGCAAAGCTCGCAGTCCCGCAAGTCCAACAGGGAACTTCTGATGCGGGTAGGGCGGGCTAGTCCCAACAGGGGCAAGGGAACGCGGGTAGGGTGTATTTTCTGTATGGGGTAGGGCGCATTATTTGAAAGGGATAGGGGCGAGACTGGGCAAACATCGCAGACCCGCAACGCTGGTGTTGCACTGTTGCGCATCATTCCACCGTCTCCACGCGCCAAAGGATGGTGTTGGCATGCGAGTCCTTGCCGGCCTGGGTGATGCGTTTGCCGCCGACGATGAAGTCGCGGTTCTTGCGCAGCCAGTTGCCGAGCCGGCGCGGGTTCACGTGGTCCTGACAGATCGTGTCTAGCGCCTCGCGCAGGTCGGTGTTTCGGTCCACCCAGTCGCCGCCGCCATCGCGCACCTGTTGCTTGGTGGCCTCGATAAGGTCCGCTGCCTTGATGGCGCTGCTCTGGAAAACGCGGTGCCAGGCCTCGACCATCATCGTCGCGGCTTCCAGTTCGGGATCGAGCTCGCGCAAGGTCTCCGCCGATTCCAGAGGATCAGGCAGGCCCAGCCACACCAGAGGCCGACGCACCATGCGATCCCACACTTCGAAGCTGCCTGCAGGCTTGATATCGACCGGGGGGGAGCCTGCCTCCAGGTAGGCCTTGGAAATATCCAAGGCGGCACGAATCAAGGCGTTCCGATCGCTCGCTGCCTCGGCCAGAACGTCGAAGTCGAACACGCGGTGTTCCGGCCGCTCGACGCCGGCATCGAGGCGGATCAGGCAGCTGCGGCGCTTGAGGTCAGACACCGGACGCAGGTTGTTGCCGGTGGCGAAGAACGTCGTCAGTGTCGGCGCGCGCATGATGCCGCTAGCGCCAAGCAGCCGCAGAAGAACGTGGGTCTGAGTCAGCGCCTGAAGTAGAAGATCCTCGCGCCCGTATTCCCGCGTAATGTTGTCGAAGCTGATGATCGGGTCGCCCTGGGCAAGCACGCCGGTCAGGCGCTTGGTGAACTCGTTCTCGTCGCGCCCCATCGCCATGACTGCGGCAGGTCGACCGACGGCGATGATCGACACGACGTCGACCAGCTTGCTCTTGCCCGTGCCTGCCGCAGGTGCTGTGACTTGGAACATGGGCGCCGCAGGCATCGCCTTGCGATTCAATGCGGTCATGACCGCGGCGATCGCGGCCGCCGCGTCGGCTTCAGTTTTGAACTTGAAACCGCGCAGAAGCTTGCGCAGCTTCTTGGCGCCGGCGGTCGCGCGGGCTTTGCCGGCGACGCCGGGCGCCGCCTTCAGGGGGGAGTCCGTCACCATCAGAACCTTGATGTCTGGGTGGTAGCCGGGCGCGGAATACTCGCGGCCATCCGGATCGAGCATGGCGGCCTCACATACGCCGTGCAGCTCAGAAATGGGGTGGAAGCTAGGCTGCGAAAGAAACGCCTCCGCCAGCGCACGCGGTATATCAACGGTCTTGCGTGGGTCGTCGCCGCTGCGCCTTCCATCCGGGCGCGTAAGGACAAGGAAACTGGAGAATGACCGCGGCAGACCTGCAGCAGTGAGAAGCTTCAGCACGTAGGAGCCTTTGCTGCGGATGAATCCCGGCTTCTTTTCGTCAGACTTGACCTGCACAATTTCGACCAAGCTTCCGCCGTACACAAAGATGCCGGCCTTCTCGGCATGCCGGGCGACGATCTCGGTCATTTGTGCGACAGTTTCGTGCGTTTGCCCGGGGTCGTGATGGACGAACTCTTTCGCGATCATCATTCCGCCCCCGACAGCAACATCGCCCACGACAATGTCAGCGTCGCAGCCAGGCGCGGATCCTGCGTTGCACCCAGAAAGCGCCGGTTCGCCTCGAGAACCAACAAGATGTTGGCTTCGAAGGCTGCGCCCCACTCAGGCGGGTTGGACTTCGAGACATAGCCAGGAATCAGGACGAACGGGGACTCAGACGGCGGAGGGGTTTTGCTCATGACGTCCCCCCTCAGCGTGTCTTGCCGCCGGCATTGCCGCGGCTCTGCTCGACTTGGGTGGTCAGACAGTTCGCCCCTAGTAAAGCGATCCAGTCGCCCTTGATGAGCCGAAAGCATTCGAACTCGTTCGCCCATCGCTCTTGAGGTTGCCAGCGGGCACCAAAGACTTTACCGATACCGTCTTGCCAGATATCTACCTGATAGCGGAAGTCGCCGCCGCCGGTTTTGACGCCAGAGAACGGCGTCGTCATCATCACCTGTAGCGCACCGGCTCTTGCGACAGCTACGCGATGGCCGCTGACGCTTTCCGGTTCACCCGCGTCGGCGATTAGCGCCTTCGCCTTGGCGACGATTTCGTTTGCCAGGGCGATCTTGTCGGCTCGACTGAGGCGGACGGATTTCATGCTGCCGCCTTCTGGCCGATTTGTACCGCCGCTTGCTTGAAACGCTCAGGATGGAAGCGCATGCGGCCGGTTACGACGATCAGCGCGCCACGTTCGACCAATGCGTTGCGATTGCGCCGACAAAACCAACGGATCGAATCAGGCGTCGGGAAGGTTGAAGCCACGCTGGTGGCCAGCGTGTCGAGGTCGACGAATTCGTCGAGAGTAGGTAATTCGGTGTCAATCATGATCGCCCCTTGAAGTCCTTTAGGTTCAAGCACCTTGCCGAGTGCCTGACGGTGAGGTTAGGAGTAGAAGCGCGCCTATTTGGGCCGGGAGAGGCGCGTTTTTGTGAAGTGGCAAAAAAAAGCGAACCAAACGGTTCGCTCTATGCCGCAATGCGTTGTTGTGTGCCGACTTAAACCCGGCCCTCAAAAACCCGCGTCAGCAGCTGGCGCCGACTGTCCGTATTGAGGTGCGCGTAGCGCTGCACCATGCGCAGCTGGCGATGCCCGAGCGTGTCGGCGATCTCGAGCAGGCTCGCGCCGGCCTGCGCCATGTAGGATGCCGTGCAGTGCCTGCAATCGTGAAAACGAAAGTTCTTGATGCCTGCAGCCGCCACGGCCTCGTTGAAAGCCTTGGCGGTCGCGTAGGGCTGAGAGGGCCGCAGCCGGCTGCGGAATACCAGCGCCTGCGAGGTCGGCGCATCCTTCGGCGCGAAGCGCGCCAGCTCCTCGATGACCTGCGGCAGCAGCACCAGGACGCGGCGGTCGCCGTTCTTCGTGTCGTGCAGCACGGCCTCGGCGCGATCCATGTCGACATGGCACCAGCGCAGCCCGAGCAGTTCGCCGCGCCGCGCGCCGGTTGTGAGCGCCATCAGCACGAAGACGTACAGCCGCGGCCATGGCGATTCGACGCAGGCGGCCAGCAGGCGGTCGCGCTCATCGTCTGTCAGGTAGCGGACACGGCCGCGCGTTTCGGTGTTTTTCTCGACGTGGCGGGTCGGCGAATTGAAGCCGCGCGGCACCAGGCGCTGCCGCTTTGCCCAGGCGAACAGCGCAGCGAGCGCGACCTGGTAGCGGTTGAGCGTAGCGCCGCTGCGCTGGCCGCCCTTGGCCTTGAAGATCGGATTGCCGTCGGCGTCGCGGCCGTTGTAGACGCGCGCCGGCTCGGTCGCCAGCGTGCGCATGGCAGCGTCGATATCGTCCGGGGTGATCTCGGCCAGCGCCTTGTCGCCGAGCAGGCGTTTCCAAGTGTTGATGCGGTGATAGCGCGATGAATCCCGACCCTGGTAGGCGTCGAGGTAGACCGTCGCGATCTCCGCGAGGGTGGTGCCGGCTGCGGCAACAGCTTGGGCGTTTTGAGCTTCATTCATGTCGGTCTCCGTGAAGTTGGCCGGTTTTGACCGGCGGTCTTAGCAGAGGCCCGACAAGGGCTTGAAACTAAAGGAATCTGGCTCCCCGACCTGGACTTGAACCAGGGACCTGCGGATTAACAGTCCGTCGCTCTACCGACTGAGCTATCGGGGAAAAGAAGCGCGCATTCTAGTGATGACGGGCATTCCGGTCAACCCTTTCGGGACTCAGCCGTCGCGTTCCACCTGCAGTTCGGGAATGTGGTTGAAGGCGATGCGCATGGGGGCGGCGCCGCGGCCCTTGTGCGCGCCGCCGAAGTAGAGGGTGTTGGGGCCGTAGCGCTGGTTGATGCGGTCGAGCGTGCGGTTGAGGGCGGCGTGGCGGTCGTCGGGGTCGAAGAGGTCACGGTTGGCGTGCCGTGCGTCGACGAGTTCGGTGAAGACGAGGCCGACCTTGAGGATGGGGGCGGGATCGGGGGCGCGGCGCTGCCACAGGCGGGCGAGAACCGGGTTGAATCGCAGCGTGTCGGCGTGCGGGGCGAAGCGGGCCTGGTCGACCCAGTGGTGGCGGCCCTGCGGGTTGTCCAGGTAGCGCAGGTGCAGGGCGAGGGCGCCGGCGCAATACTCGTAGTGGCGCAGCCGCATGGCGGCCTTGTGCAGCAGGCGGTAGAGCACGGCGAGCGCGCTGTCGGGGTCGCGCATGTCGGGCGGCAGCACGTGCGAATGGCCGAGGCTGGAACGCTGCGTGGGGACGGCGGCAACGGGTTCGCCGCGTAGCCGGGCATGGTAGCGCTCGCCTTCGATGCCGTTCCAGGCGTGGCGCAGGGTGTCGCGGCTGGCGGCGCAGAGTTGTTCGACGGTGTGGATGCCCAGGCGGTTGAGGCGGGCTTCCATGGCGCGGCCGATGCCGTTGAGGTCGCCCAGCTTCAGGCCGTACAGCCGTTGCGGCAGGTCTTCGCGGCGGATGACGACGAGGCCGTCGGGTTTCTGCATGTTGGACGCGGTCTTGGCGAGGAAGCGGTTGGGGCCGATGCCGACGGAGCTGTGCAGGACTTCGCCCACCTGCGTGTAGATGGCCTGCTTGATGCGCCGGCCGAGGGCGACGGCCTGGGCTTCCTCGCGTTCGCGGCCCATGAGGGGGCAGGCCATTTCGTCGATGGACAGCACCTCGCCCACGGGCGTGCACGATTCCACGGCGGCGACGATACGGTGGTGGATTTCGACGTAGACGGCGGGGCGCGCCTGCACGAAGACGATGTCGCGGCACAGCTTGCGCGCCTGCCACACCGGGGTGCCGGTGCGGATGCCGTAGCGCTTGGCGTCGATGCTGGCGGCGATGCAGCAGGTGGTGTCGGCCAGCACCGGCAGCACGCCCACGGCGCGGCCGCGCAGTTCGGGCCGCAGCTGCTGTTCCACCGAGGCGAAGTAGGAATTGAGGTCGACGTAGAGCGTGTGCAGGGACATGGCCGCCTGAATTACTGTAAATATATACAGTATTCTAGGCGGCTCAGTGCGCGTTGGCCAGATTCATCCGTTCCAGCCGCTGGCACAGGGTATCGATGATGCGGCGCGACAGCGGGGCGGAATGCCGCATCAGGTCTTCCAGGATGGCCGGGGGCAGGACGAGCACGGTGATTTCGCCGTCGGCCACCACGGACGCGGTGCGCGGTTCGTTCAGCAGGTAGGCCATTTCGCCAAAGAGCTGGCCTTCGGCGAGTTCGCCCAGGCGGCGTACGCCGGCGTCGGTGCGCTTGCTCACCACGGCGCGGCCGGCGAACAGGAAATAGGCGTTGCGGTCCTCCGCGCCTTCCGCGATGAGCACGTGGCCGGGCGGGTGCGTCTGGCCGTATTTTTCCAGCAGGCGGCCGGTGTCGCCGAAGACGTAGCCTTCCAGCTTGCCGGCGCCTTCGCCGTGGCCGGCGAGGAACAGCTTCTCCAGCGCGGTGATGTCGGCCTTGCCGTAGGCGTACAGCGCCTGCGCCCACAGGTAGAGCAGCAGGAAGGCAAAGTAGCCGCCGATCAGCACGAACACCACGCCGCCCAGCGCGCCGTAGAGGTTGTGGTAGTTCTCCAGCTTGAAGAAGGCGCCGAACAGCGCGAACAGCAGGGTCAGGCTGGCTGCGGCGAAGAGGGCGAACCAGGCGGCGTCGCGCGCCGGCGGATGGCGCCGCGGCAGGCGCCAGTAGGCGGCGAACAGCAGGGCCCACAGCATGGCCAGGCCGAACAGGGCGTTCAGCGCCTGCAGCAGGTGGGCGTTGCCGGTGCCGATGAAGTCGTTCTGCGCCAGGAACCGCAGCGTCACCTGCGCCAGCGCGCCCAGGCCCATCAGCAGGAACAGCACCGGCAGGATGACGAGCGGCAGGATCCACGACAGCACCAGGTTGCGCTTGCTGCGGTCGGGAAAGACCACGTTGAACGCGCCCTGCACGGCGTTCACCAGTCCGCGCGAGGACAGCACCAGCGTCAGGAGCCCCACGCCGCCCGCGGCGAGCTGCGCGCGGCGCGGAATGAAGCCGTATTCGGTGAGCGTCTCGACGTGGAGCTGGTCGTAGAGCGCGGCCATGAGGATGGTGGCCGGCACGGAATTCTCGGCGATGTGGCCCAGCAGCTGCAGGGCGTAGCTCAGCAGCAGCAGCAGCGGCGTGGCCGACAGCAGGAAGTAGAAGGCGGTGGCGGCGGCGTGGTTCTGCAGGCCGTTCTGGCCGAACAGGCGCCAGGTGGTGTAGCCGAGCTGGAGCAGCCAGGACAGGGTGCCGCGTGGAGGGGGCAGGGCGGGCCGACGCGCTGGTTTGATCGACATCCGCGCTAGCCTACCTGCGCGCAGGCGCTTAGGCCAGCGCCTGAATTAATGCACGCTCATGCGAGCGCGGCGGCGATGCGCTTGAGCGCCTTGTCCAGGTTGGCCTGCGAGGTGGCGAAGGACAGCCGGATATAGCCCTCGGCGCCGAAGGCGGAGCCGGGCACGACGGCGACGTCGGCCGATTCCAGCAGGTATTCGGAGAAGGCGATGTCGGTGCCTTCCTCGATCACGTCGCGCGCCAGCAGGGTCTGGATGGCCGCGCGCACGTCGGGGAAGGCGTAGAAGGCGCCGCCGCTGTCCACGCAGTGGAAGCCGGGAATGGCGTTGAGCGCATCGACCACGGTGCGGTGGCGGGCCTTGAACGCATCCAGCATCGGCGTGATGCAGCCCTGGTCGCCGTTCAATGCGGCTTCGGCAGCCACCTGCGAAATCGAGGTGGGGTTGGAGGTGGACTGCGACTGCACGTTGGTCATGGCGCGTAGGATGGCTTCGGGGCCGGCCGCGTAGCCGATGCGCCAGCCGGTCATCGAATAGGCCTTGGACACGCCGTTCAGCACCAGCGTGCGGTCGTAGAGGTCCGGGCACACGTTGAGGATGTTGACGAAGGGCTTGCCGTCGAGGCGGATGTGCTCGTACATGTCGTCGCTGGCGATCAGCACCTGCGGGTGCTTCTTCAGCACGGCGCCCAGCGCCGCCAGTTCGTCGGCGGTGTACACCGCGCCGGTGGGGTTGGACGGGCTGTTGATGACCAGCATGCGCGTTTTCGGCGTGATCGCCGCCTCGAGCTGCGCCGGGGTGATCTTGAAGCCCTGCTCGATGCCGGCCTCGACGATTACCGGCTTGCCGTCGGCGAGGATGACGATGTCGGGGTAGGACACCCAGTAGGGCGCCGGGATGATGACCTCGTCGCCGGGATTGATCACCGCCTGTACGAGGTTGAAGAAGCTCTGCTTGCCGCCGCACGACACCAGGATCTGCTTGGGCGTGTAGTCGAGGCCGTTGTCGCGTTTGAACTTGGCGATGATCGCGGCCTTGAGGCCGGGGGTGCCGTCCACGGCGGTGTATTTGGTGAAGCCGCTGTTGATTGCCCCGATGGCGGCGTCCTTGATGTGCTGAGGGGTGTCGAAATCGGGTTCGCCGGCCCCCAGGCCCACGATATCGCGGCCGCTCGCCTTGAGCGCGGCAGCGCGGGCGGTGACGGCAAGGGTGGGCGAAGGCTTGATGGCCTGGACGCGGCGGGAGAGTTCCACGGTGGTTCCTTGAAATGCGCCTGTTTCAGGCAGGTGCTACACTCGACAAGTTTTTTTGGCCGCGCGATTTTACCCTTGATCGTACCCTTCCCCAATAGCCCGTTCCGGTTGTTCCAGCCGTTTCCGCCGGCCGGCGACCAGCCGGCGGCGATCGACAGGCTGGTCGAGGGCATCGACGACGGCCTGTCGTACCAGACCCTGCTGGGCGTGACCGGCTCGGGCAAGACCTACACCATGGCCAACGTCATCGCCCGCACCGGGCGCCCGGCCATCGTGATGGCGCCGAACAAGACGCTGGCGGCGCAGCTGTATGCGGAAATGCGCGAATTCTTCCCGGAAAACGCGGTCGAATATTTCGTCTCCTACTACGACTACTACCAGCCCGAGGCCTACGTGCCGGCGCGCGACCTGTTCATCGAAAAGGACTCCAGCATCAACGAGCACATCGAGCAGATGCGCCTCTCGGCGACCAAGTCGCTGCTGGAACGGCGCGACTGCGTGATCGTGGCCACCGTGTCGGCGATCTACGGCATCGGCGACCCGTCCGACTACCACAGCATGATCCTGCTGCTGCGCACCGGCGAGAAGCTCTCCCAGCGCGACGTCATCGCGCGCCTCACGCAGATGCAGTACGAGCGCAACGACTTCGAATTCACGCGCGGGCATTTCCGCGTGCGCGGCGACGTCATCGACATTTTCCCGGCGGAACACGCCGAAACCGCGATCCGGGTGGAGTTGTTCGACGACGTGGTGGAAAGCCTGCACCTGTTCGACCCGCTCACCGGGCAGATCCTGTCGAAGGCGACGCGTTTCACGGTGTTCCCGTCGAGCCACTACGTCACCCCGCGCGAAACGACCCTGCGCGCGATCGAGGCGATCAAGGTCGAGCTGCGCGAGCGGCTGGAGTGGTACTACGCCAACAACAAGCTGGTCGAGGCGCAGCGGCTGGAGCAGCGCACGCGCTTCGACCTGGAGATGATGGTCGAGCTGGGCTTCTGCAAGGGCATCGAGAACTACTCGCGCCATCTTTCGGGCCGCAAGCCGGGCGAGCCGCCGCCCACGCTGATCGACTACCTGCCCAAGGACGCGATCATGTTCATCGACGAATCGCACGTCACCGTCACGCAGGTGGGCGGTATGTACAAGGGCGACCGCTCGCGCAAGGAAAACCTCGTCGATTACGGCTTCCGCCTGCCGTCGGCGCTCGACAACCGGCCGCTGAAATTCGAGGAATTCGAGACGCTGATGCCGCAGACGGTGTTCGTCTCGGCGACGCCGGCCAAGTACGAGGCCGAGCATGCCGGCCAGGTGGTCGAGCAGCTGGTGCGGCCGACGGGCCTCGTCGACCCCGTCGTCGAGGTGCGGCCGGTGGCGACCCAGGTCGACGACCTGATGAGCGAGGCCAGGAAGCGCATCGCCGTCGGCGAACGTGTGCTGGTGACCACGCTGACCAAGCGCATGGCCGAGGACCTCACCGACTACCTCGCCGAACACGGCATCAAGGTGCGCTACCTGCATTCGGACATCGACACCGTCGAGCGCGTCGAGATCATCCGCGATTTGAGACTGGGCGAATTCGACGTGCTGGTCGGCATCAACCTGCTGCGCGAAGGCCTCGACATTCCCGAGGTGTCGCTGGTGGCGATCCTCGACGCCGACAAGGAAGGCTTCCTGCGCTCGGAGCGCTCGCTGATCCAGACCATCGGCCGCGCCGCGCGGCATCTCAACGGCACCGCCATCCTCTACGCCGACAGGATCACCGATTCGATGCAGCGGGCGATGGGCGAGACCGAGCGCCGTCGCAACAGGCAGCTCGCTTTCAACGCCGAGCACGGCATCACGCCGCGCGGCGTGGTCAAGCGCATCAAGGACATCATCGACGGCGTGTACGACGCCGACGCCGCGCGCCAGGAACTCAAGGCCGCGCAGACCGCCGCGGAATACAAGGTCATGGACGAGAAGTCCCTGACGAAGAAGGTCAAGAAGATCGAGAAGGACATGCAGGACGCGGCGAAGAACCTGGAGTTCGAAAAGGCCGCCGTGCTGCGCGACCAGCTGAAGGAGCTGAAGGCGCTGCTGTTCGGGGTGGCGGAGCGGGAGTAGGGCGCGTCGCGCGGCTGGCGCAGGGAATCGCACGAATGCACAATGCCACTTTTGCCTGACTGGAACAGGAGCCCCCATGGCCTCCGGACAAATTTTCATCTTCATCCTGAACCCCGGCGTCGAGATCACGCCGCTGCGGCTGCGCGGCTGGCTGCAGAAGGAGGCGGCGGCGATCAATAACCGCGCCAAACCGGGCGACGGGGCGATCCTGCGGCTGTTCCTCACCAAGACGCTGCGCTACGGCCTGCCCGCGAAGAAGCTGGACGCGATCCTGCAGGCGCTGACCGAGAAGTATCCGGTGATCCTGCGCATCGAGACGCAGCTGGTCGAGGCCCCGCTGAGCGGGGACGAGATGGCGGAACAGACCCGCCTCGCGAATGTCCATGTGGAGAAGTTCAGGCAGCGGGCGGAGGAATACGCCCGGCGCAAGCAGGCCGAGGCTGAGGCCGAGGCGTTGCAGAACGCGCGGCCCGCGACTATCCAGTGGCACAACTTGAAGAGTGCGCTGGATTGAGTTTGTCTGCGCCGGTTCGCCGGGCGCGGTTTTAGGATTTCGTTGATCAGGGAGTTACATGGCTGTCAGGGTTCTATTCGTGTGCATGGGCAACATCTGTCGCTCGCCGATGGCGGAAGGCATGTTCCGCAAGGCGCTGCGTGACGCGGGGCTGGAAGGACAGATCGAGACCGATTCCGCCGGTACGCATGCCTACCACATCGGCTCGCCGCCCGACCCGCGCGCGCAGCAGGCGATCCGTCAGCGCGGCGTGGACATCAGCGGCCTGCGCGGGCGCAAGGTCGACGATGCGGATTTCGAGCGTTTCGACTACATCCTCGCGATGGACGGCGACAACATGGACCGCCTGATACGGCGCGCGCCGGCGCGTCACCAGGGCAAGGTTCGCCGCCTGCTGGCGTTCAGCCGCAAGTATCCGAACCTGGACGTTGTCGATCCCTACTACGGCGGCCCGCAGGGCTTCGAGGAGAATCTCGACATGATCGAGGACGCGGTGCAGGGGCTGCTCCGCGAAATCAACGCCAATCCGCGCTGAACGGTCAATCCGGACCGCAGCAAGCACAAGGGCCGCATATGCGGCCCTTGTACTGTGCGGGGACGACGCGGCTCAGTTCGAGCGGGTCTCCACCTGCACCAGCGGTTCCTGCGTGCTCGCCGCCTGCGGACGCGGGCGCCGGCGGGTGGGGTGCGGCGCAGGCGCTGCATCGGCCGCGTCGGCGGCCGGCGTTGCAGCCGGCGCGCTGGTTTCCACCTGCATCAGGCTGACCGGTTCCGCTTCGGCCTTCGCCGCGGGACGCCGGCGGCGGCGCGGACGACCGGGTTCGGTTTCGCCTTCGGCGCCGGGTGCGCCCGTGCCCTGGGTTTCGACCTGCTGCAGCGTGCTGCCGCTGGCCGCCAGTTCGGCAAGTACGCTGGCCGGCGTGGCGGTGACGGCGCCGGGCAAGGGCGCATTCGGCACCAGCGCCGCGGCGGCGGTTTCAAGCTGCAGGGGTTGCTGCGCCGGGGCCGGCGCGGGCCGGGCCGCGGCTCTGGGCGGGCGGGCGATTTCGACGACGGCGCGGTAACCGGCGACCTCGATCACGGCGTGCGGCGTGCCCGCGCCGTTGCTCTCCTGGCGGCCTTCGCCACGACCGCGCCGGCCGCGGCTGCGGCGATTGCGCGGTTCGCGCTTGTCTTCGCCGGCGGCTTCGACGGGCGCGGCGGCGACTTCGGGGCTGCGCGGTGCGGCTTCGACCTCGGGGCGCGGCTGCTTGGGCTGGCGCGGCGGCCGCGGCGGTTTGGTCGATTCGCTGCGTTCGGCCCTGGCTTCGGTGCGGGTTTCGCCATTACGGGCTTCGCCATTGCGCGATTCGGCCTGGCGCGCTTCGCCGTTGCGGCCTTCGCCGCGACCGCGGCGCTGGCCGGGCTTGCGTTCGCGACGCTCGCCGTTGCGCTCGCTGCGGGCCGGCGCTGCCGCGACCGCTTCGGCCACCGGCGCCGCTTCGGCGGGCGCTTCGTCGCCGCGTTTCCTGAACCAGCCGAAGATGCGGTCGAACAGGCCGGTCTGCTGCGGCGCGGCGGCCGGCACGACGGGCTGGGCGGCGGCGGGCATCGGCGCGGGCTGCGGCGGCGGGGCGATGGATTTGACCGCGGCCTCCTGGCGTGCCGGCGCGGCGGCCTGGGCGGTCTGGTAGGTCGACTCGGTTTCCGGCACCGCCATCATCCTGTAGCTGGGCTCGGCGCCGTCGCGCTGGTTGAGTTCGTCGTGGCGCAGGCGGGTGATGGTGTAGTTCGGGGTTTCCATGTGGATGTTGGGAATCAACACCACGTTGACCTTGAAGCGCGACTCCATGGTGTGGATGTCGACGCGCTTCTCGTTGAGCAGGAAGGTCGCCACGTCGACCGGCAACTGCACGTGCACGGCGCCGGTATTTTCCTTCATCGCCTCTTCCTGCAGGATGCGCAGGATGTGCAGGGCGGACGATTCGGTGCCGCGGATGTGGCCGGTGCCGTGGCAGCGCGGACAGGCGGTGTGGCTGGTTTCGCCGAGCGAGGGCTGCAGGCGCTGGCGCGACATTTCCAGCAGGCCGAAGCGCGAGATCTTGCCGGTCTGCACGCGGGCGCGGTCGTGATGGAGCGCATCGCGCAGGCGGTTTTCCACCTCGCGCTGGTGCTTGGGATTCTCCATGTCGATGAAGTCGATCACGATCAGGCCGCCGAGGTCGCGCAGGCGCATCTGGCGGGCGACTTCGTCGGCCGCTTCGAGGTTGGTGTTGTAGGCGGTCTGTTCGACGTCGCTGCCCTTGGTGGCGCGCGCCGAGTTGACGTCGACCGAGACCAGCGCCTCGGTATGATCGATGACGATGGCGCCGCCCGACGGCAGGTTGACCTGGCGCGAGAACGCCGACTCGATCTGGTGCTCGATCTGGAAACGCGAGAACAGCGGGACGTCATCGCGGTAGAGCTTGACCTTGTTGACGTTGGCCGGCATCACGTTTTCCATGAAGGCGCGGGCCTGTTCGTACACGTCTTCCGTGTCGATGAGGATTTCGCCGATGTCCGCCGAGAAGTGGTCGCGGATGGCGCGGGTGATGAGATTCGATTCGAGGTAGATGAGCTCGGGCGCCTTGATCTGTTTTGCCGCGCCGTCGATGGCTTCCCAGATGCGCAGCAGGTAGCTGAGGTCCCACTGGAATTCCTCGGCGCTGCGGCCGATGCCGGCGGTGCGGGCGATGAGGCTCATGCCTTCGGGGACGTCGAGCTGGGCCAGGGTGTCGCGCAGTTCGTTGCGTTCCTCGCCCTCGATGCGGCGCGAGACGCCGCCGCCGCGCGGGTTGGTCGGCATCAGCACGACGTAGCGGCCGGCCAGCGAGATGTAGGTGGTGAGCGCCGCGCCCTTGTTGCCGCGTTCGTCCTTCTCGACCTGGACCAGGAGTTCCTGGCCTTCTTTCAGGTTTTCGGGGACCTTGCCGTTGCCGGGCAGGCAGGAGCGGGCGATTTCCTTGAACGGCAGGAAGCCGTGGCGCTCGCAGCCGTAGTCGACGAAGGCGGCTTCGAGGCTGGGTTCGACGCGGGTGACGACACCCTTGTAGATGTTGCCCTTGCGTTGTTCCTTGCTGGCGGACTCGATGTCAAGGTCGACGAGCTTCTGTCCGTCGACGATGGCAACCCGGAGTTCTTCCGCCTGGGTTGCGTTGAAAAGCATGCGCTTCATTGTTTCTTCTCCCGCGCGCGTGCATACGGGACAGGCCAGACTGCCGCCTAGACGAGGCGGCTCATGCGATCACGGTTGGGTTGATGTGAAAGGGCATGGATGGAGTGTGTCCTGTTCCTGGAGAGGGGCGCCGGCAGGGCCGGGGCGGTCTTTCCGATTCCCGCTGAAAAATGAATTCCGAGCGTGAATGCTGATTTCGTATGCTTGGTGTCGCGTCGTTGATAACATCGCTGCTTTGCCGGCTGGCGGGGCGGGCGGGTTCGACTGCCTGTCTGGCTCGACTGGAGCCGGAGTGC
>WBZX01000157.1_pt1 | contig 64608 bp, 48 predicted proteins | sample 5204211 | NCBI WGS metagenome assembly WBZX01 (sample SAMN12344362, study PRJNA552823) | activated sludge metagenome | biome: Activated sludge suspended growth; feature: Nitrification reactor; material: Wastewater; isolation source: activated sludge from nitrification reactor of wastewater...
GGCAGGAGTTGGAACCGGTATCTCCTGTGCGATAAGGGATAATTGAAAAACCAAAATGAGCAGGGTGACCGGGGTGAGTATCTTCATCGTCATATAGTATCAAGTGAAATGGCCAGGTGCAGGGCCAGAAAAGCATCAGGATGACGCCAAAAATAGGAAAAGACCCGCTTATCGGCAGATGCCCAACTTGTGAGACAGCATGGGATGGCTGAAAATCTGACTAACGGTGGAAAGGGATAGCCGAAAGACTTGAATTTCACGGTTCCATATCGATCAGGCAGGTTTTTGTCTATTTGTTAAACACATCCCGCCTAAATCACTGATCTTTGCCGCTTCCGGATCACAATCCACGGAGGCCGAAAGGCCAAACCTCAGCAACATTAAAAGGGGATAACTGACAACTGTGACAGAAACAGGGAGAAAATATAAAGTTTGGGAGCCGCTATTGCTTAGCGCGATGACTGTGGTTGGCATGATTGCCGGCGCTAAGTTTGCCGAGTCTGACAGCCATAAGGCAAAGCCAGAAACCACCATTACCAATTCACATTACAGTGGTCGACAGGTCGAGGAGATCATCCGGTTTCTCGAGACCAAGTATGTAGGGGAGGTATCAACCGATGAATTGGTAGCCAAGGCCATCAATTCCGTCATGGAGGGCCTGGATCCGCATACGCACTATTTTCCTCCTGATCAGGTGGATGAGTTGGAAGAACGGTCCATGGGCCAATATGTAGGTATTGGGGTAGAAGTGGCTTTTATAAAAGATAGCCTAATCATCCTGTATCCTAAGAAAGATAGCCCTGCAGAACGGGCTGGCCTGCGCCCCGGCGATTATATCCTTGCAGTTAACGACAAGGTAGTCGGTCCTGACTCTACTTCTAAGAATGAGGTGTTGGAGCAGATCAGAGGGGTCAAGGGCACCAAGGTGAAGCTGAGGATAAAGCCAATGCTAAAGGATGAAGCCCAAGACATGGAAGTGGCGAGGGAAGAAATCAAAGTATCAAGCGTAGTGGCGGGTTACATGATTGATTCGACTGTCGCATATATCAAGCTTCAGCGTTTTACCAATTCAACCTATCGTGAATTTATGGATCAATGGGAGCGCCTCGCTACCCAGCACCATGCACAACATCTCATCCTGGACCTAAGGGATAATCCCGGCGGCTACCTTAAGGAAGCAGTAAATATCCTATCCCAGATCATGGAAGAAGAGGGTAAGCTGTTGGTCTATACTGAAGGGATGCACCAGAAGCGGATTGAGTATAAGAGCACAGGCAAGGTTTTCTTTCCTGTCGGACATGTGGCCATCCTGATCAACGAGTCTTCCGCCTCTGCCAGTGAAATCGTGGCTGGCTGTATCCAGGACCAGGACAGAGGTATTGTCATCGGGACGCGTTCTTACGGTAAAGGCCTTGTACAGGAGCAATTTGAACTCTCCAACGGTGGTGTATTGCGCATGACGATTTCAAAATACTATACCCCTTCAGGCAGGCTCATCCAGAAAGCTTACGATTCCACATCGGTGGTAGACACCGTGGTAAGTTTTAAGACTGTATCAGGTCGACCTGTTCATGCCGGTGGTGGGATCATCCCTGACATCACGATCAAGGATGATATAGACTGGCAAAATCCAAACCAGAGGGCCTGGATGGACATCATCTCCGAATATGCCATCCGTTACAACCTGGTGCATTACAATGGAGAAATGGTGCCAATAGACCGGATAAACGAGGTGCTCAATCAACTTCCTTCAGATACAGCAATAATCCAGGACCTTGCCCGTATGGTCAACAAGGGGGGAAAGTCCGGAGATCCAGTCCTAATGCAATACCTCAATACCCACAAGGATGATATCCTGCATATTGCAAAGGCTACGCTTGCGGCCTACCGGACAGGAGAAGAAGGATGGTATATCGGATTCAATTCAACAGATCCGGTCGTCAGGAAAGCAAGGGAACTAGTACTGATGGATCCAATGGTTGCCCTGAAAGGGAATTAATTACTGGACAAATCTTATAAAATCCAGTTCGCCATTAGCATCATATCTGGCTATTACAGAAGCTGTGCCAGTCATTTCCTTTTCTGTAAAAGCTGGCAGCGCAAGGTCAACCTGGCTGATGATCTCTGAGCTGATCGTTCCAAATTTGGTGGGCGATGGGGTTCCGGAAATATTGGCTGAAGTGGAGACCAGAGGGTGGCCAAATGATTCCAGGAGTTCGTGGCAAAAACCAGCTTTTACTACCCTTACACCAATGCTGCCGTCTTCAGCAGCCAGGTGATGGTAAGGTTCTTTAGTTCCAGGGTATATGACGGTGAGTGGCCGCTCATGAAAATACAAGAGAGTATCGATACGGGGATGGACCCCGCTAACCACCTCATAAAGTTGTTCGACGCTGGCTACCAGTACGATGAGTGGTTTGTTATAACTTCGTCCCTTGATCTCGTAGACCTTTTTGACAGCTTCCTTGTTAGTGGCATCACAACCAATTCCCCAAATCGTGTCAGCCGGATATAATAGCACTCCTCCCTCACGGAGAGTCAAAACAGCCTGGTCAATAATCTTTTGTAAATTTTCTTTGTTCACTAAGGAAGGGTTTATAAAAAGCACGCAAAAGTAAAGTAAACGGCATCCTTGACAGGGCCAAACGTACAAAAACAGAAAATTAAACGTTAAAAATGGACGCGAATTACCTTTACCGCGTATCTTTTCAAATAATATGCACCCAAATTACATAGCTATATTCATCCGGAGGTTCCTGGCCATTATCCTTGTCATCAGCGCCATTGATATCTCCCATGCCAGGCATATTGTCGGCGGGGAGATCTATTATAATTGCCTGGGACCTGGGTCTCTTACGGACACACGCAACTACCGGATGACCATGAAGATCTACAGGGATTGTGCAAGTAACGGGGCAGACTTTGACAATCCGGCCCGGATAGGGGTATATTCACATATCAACGGTGTCTACACCTTTGTCAAGATGCTCAATGTCAATCACGGTTTTGTGACCAGCCTTGAAGCCCAGGAGAATCCATGCCTGATCCTGCCTCCAAATGTTTGTGTAGAAGAAACCTCCTATTTCATCAACCTCAACAACCTGCCTTTGATTGCCGGCTCTTATATCGTGTCATGGCAGCGGTGTTGCAGGAACAATACGATCACGAATATCGTAGCCCCAAACAATACAGGGGCAACCTATACGATTGAAGTGACAGAAGAAGCCCAACGCACTTGCAACAACGGACCTCAGTTTATTAATTTCCCTCCTATTGGTATCTGTGTAAATGATCCTTTAAATTTTGACCACTCAGCCGTCGATGCAGAAGGCGACCAGATTGTATATGAATTTTGTGCTCCGCTGAAAGGAGGAGGCCCACTGGGGGTTGATAATCCTACACAGCAAAACCTTTGTGACGGTATCACACCTGATCCGCGTAACTGCCTGCCCCCTTATCAGGATGTGCAGTTTGCTGCACCAAATTATTCACCCAATAATCCCCTGGGGACAGTTTCCCCTTTGTTTATCAATCCTGTGACGGGTATTATTACCGGTACTCCCAACCTCACCGGTCAGTTTGTCGTTGGGATTTGTGTCAAGGAATACCGGAATGGTATCCTCCTGAGTATCCTCCGGCGTGATTTCCAGTTCAACGTACTCAATTGTTCCTCTGCTGTCACGGCAGACATCAAGGCTGATGCCGTCGTCAATGGCCAGGAGTTTGTGCTCAATTCGTGTGGCAATAATACCGTCACCTTCAAGAATGAAAGCGAGCTAAAAGCCTATATACGCAGTTACCATTGGACATTTGATGTCAATGGGAATAAAGTTGAATCTACAGACCGTGATGCCACTTTTACTTTTCCAGGCGTAGGCAGTTATCTCGGAAGCATGATCGTCAATGAAGGTGAGCAATGTGGAGATACAGCCTATATCAAGGTCAATGTCTATCCAAGCGTTACAGCCGATTTTGAGTTTGAGTATGACACTTGTATAGGCGGTCCTGTGAGTTTCAAGGATAAGTCATTTACATTAGCACAGAGCCTGACCGACTGGGCGTGGGATTTCGGGGATACCGAGAAAAGCATCGTTCGAAATCCTAATCACCTCTATCAGACGCCTGGTAATCATCCGGTGCGGTTGATTGTCAAGGACAACAACCAATGCAAGGATACCCTGATCCAACCTGTTAATTATTTTCCGGTACCGCCGCTGCTGCTGGTAAAGCCAACCAAATATAGCGCCTGTGTCCCGGAGAAAATCAAGTTTACCAACCTGTCTGTTCCTATAGATAACACTTATGATATCCACTGGGATTTTGGCGATGGCGGTATGGATAATCGGATCAGTCCTGACCATGAATTTACCACTGCCGGTGTCTTTACAGTCAAGCTTGAAGTAACCTCTCCAATTGGTTGTTATACATCCGCGGTATTCCCAAATCTGATCACTATGGAGCCTTCTCCGGTGGCGGATTTTACATTTACTCCTGAAGTGATCAATAGCATAGAGTCTACAGCCACATTTACTGACCTTTCGACTGGTGGATCTGGCTGGTATTGGGATTTTGGAGGGGAGGCCCGTTCATTTACCCGTAATCCGACCTATACTTTCCAGGATACGGGCCGGTTTGACATCATGCAGGTGGTATTTCACCCTAACGGATGTACAGATACCTTGATCAAATCTATTGATATTGAGCCTATTGTGCAGTTTTTCCTCCCCAATGCCTTTACGCCCAACTATGATGGAAAAAATGAGACCTACAAGCCAAAAGGATTGAGTTCAGGAGCCAGTGCCTATACGCTTGGCATATGGACACGATGGGGTGAACAGGTGTTTGAAACCAACAACCCTGATGAGGGGTGGAATGGCCGCAAATACAATACCGGACAGGATTTGCCGGTGGGTGTATACCTATGTGTACTGCAGTATAAGGATGCTCGTAACAGGCCCTTTGAACTCCGGGAATTTGTCACCCTCGTCCGATAAATGAAAAAATCCTGCCTGAGGGTATAAATAGTTGAAAAAAGCATACCTTTGTCGCTCTTTTTTAAGATAGTTATACAATCATCAGCGTCATGGATCTTATCAAGCTAGTTCACCAGCAACTCAATACCCAGCCAAATTTCCCTGCTTTCAAGTCAGGGGACAACATTGTCGTATCCTACAAGATCATTGAAGGAGCCAAGGAGCGTATCCAGGATTTCAAGGGCGATGTCATCCAGATCAAGGGTAGCGGAGCGGGTAAAACATTTACTGTACGCAAGATCTCCAATGGTGTTGGTGTAGAACGTATCTTCCCTTTTAGCTCTCCACATATTGTCGAGATCAAGTTGCTGAAGAAAGGTAAGGTTCGCCGTGCCAGGTTGTTCTATCTCCGCGATCTCGTTGGTAAGAAAGCCAAGATCAAGGAAAAGAAGACCTTCAACTAGGAGCCATCCGGAGGAGCTATTTCTTAAGTTCCTTTCTCCGTTTTTCCCGATTTCATTTTCAGAAAGGTCTGATACCTGACTTATTCCTGAGTCGCTTTTGGATCAGGTGGTCCACCCATTTGGCTGGCAGTAGACGCATGAGTCTGAACTTCCATGGCTGCCGCATGACCAGGTACCTTACTTTTACCAATCTTGATGTCACCGCCTTGATGACTATCTCATCAATGGCTTTCAGAGGGATGCTTTCAGCGATCTGCTTGTCGATCAGCTTTTCCTTAAATTCCAGAATGGACCGGTATTCATCACCCAGGTATGACGGTAAGCTCCTTGCCTTGTGCCATATCGGTGTCCTGATATTTCCCGCATTGATCAGGACTACCTGAACGTCATACATATATAGCTCGCGCCTGAGGCTATCACTAAACGCCTCCATGGCATACTTTGAAGCGGCATAGGGTCCTAGAAAAGGGCTGGCAAATAGACCAGAAACACTGCTCATATTGATGATTCTCCTTGGGTGATGATCGGCCTTTGCGCCCCGAGATATAAGCAATGGAAAGAATAGCTGAGTCGTCCGGATGGCTCCAAGGACATTCACTTCAAACTGCTGTCGCCATTGTTCGATAGGAATATATAAGACAGCTCCGTTGATCACCATGCCGGCGTTGTTAAATATAGCCACCAGGTTACCGTCACCGATGATCCTTTCTGCGTCCTTACGGGCCGTCTCCATGCCGACCTGATCTGTGACTTCCATGATCAATGGATGGATCTTAGCCGGGTTGTTCATCCTGAGCCTAGAGGCATCATCATCTTTTCTGACCCCGGCAATCACATCGTACCCTTCCCTGACCAATGCCAGGACGGCACTTTCCCCGATACCGGAGGATGCACCGGTGACCAATATAAATCTCCTCATCTGTCAAAGTTGGCAAAAGGTGATGATTCAGGATAACAACTTCCGCATATTTGTGTTATTGGTGAGGTAATATTAAATGGCATGATAACCCGTATCCTTATTTTTTCGATTCTTCTGCTGATTATTGACCTGCTGGCGTTTCAGGCGATCAGGTTGCTATTGAATTCATCGGGTAAATCACTCAAAACGATAGTCTATATTATCTACTGGCTGATACCGGTGATCAGCCTTGTCTACATGCTCGGCTTTTCAAGCGGCTGGAGCGAAACCCTGCCAAAGGCGCTGCAGGTCACGATCCGGTCGATGATATTCATCCTTTACTTTGCTAAATTGCTGATGGCCGTAATCATCCTGATCGATGACGTACGCCGGGTCCTGTTTGGGGCACTCAATATGGGTGTTGAAAACTGGAACTTGAATACAGAAAGATCGCGTTGGATGTCTTATGGAGCACTGGTCCTTGGTGCACTGCCTATTCTTAGCCTGACATACGGTATGGCTCGCAATCCATACAGGTACCAATTACTAAAGACCCGTGTTCCGGTCAGGAACCTTCATCCTGATCTGCATGGATTGAAGATTATCCAGATATCGGACATTCATTCAGGTAGTTTCCTGTTGAAAGAACCTGTCGAGAGGAGTATCCAGATGATCAACGCCGAAAAGCCGGATATCGTCTTTTTCACAGGTGACCTGGTCAATTCCCTCGCATCAGAAATGGAACCTTTCCTGGAGATGTTCAGCAAGATCGAAGCCCCATTGGGTGTCTATTCTATCCTGGGCAATCACGATTATGGGGATTATCATCACTGGACCAATCCTGCTGACAAGGTGAAAAACTTTGAAGATCTCAAGGGGATGCACAGGCGCCTCGGATGGGACCTGCTGCTCAATGAGTACAGAGAGGTGCCCTACAAGAATACTTATTTCAATATCGTCGGGGTTGAAAACTATAGTGCCAGTCCGCGCTTTCCAAAATATGGGGATATGGTAAAAGCCACTGAAGGAATGAAACGTGATACCTTCAATGTACTCCTGTCCCATGACCCTTCGCATTGGGATGACCAGGTCAATAAGGATTATCCCGAAATTGACCTGACGCTTTCCGGACATACACATGGCTTTCAGTTTGGTGTGGAAATCCCCGGATTTATGAAATGGAGCCCGATCCAGTATGTATATCCCCGTTGGGCAGGGCTCTATGAAAAAGCTTCTCAATATTTGTATGTCAATCGTGGACTCGGTTACCTTGGGTACCCGGGTAGAGTAGGAATTTTGCCGGAGATTACACTATTGACGCTCGAGCAATCGTAGTTTTACGTCGCATAACTTACATTTTATGATTTTGGACAGCGTGAATCATACCAGGCAGCTTCACATTGACAGCTTCAGTGACGTTATTTATTACAGGTGGGTGCTTCTGTTGACAGGTCTGCTGCTGGCTTATTCCTGCAGACAGGATACCGGAGTGCAGCAGGAAGATTTGTACGGGAAATGGGATATTGTGAAGGCTGTGCGAAATGGGAAGGAAACGCCTTACCTGCGCGGAGGATATTTTATCATCAATCCGGATGGCAAGATGACACTCAATATCACAGGTGAAGGTGAGGGTGGTCCTTATACCTACAGTAAGAATACCCTTCGCATCAATGATGAGAAGGACTTTATAGTAGAGACCATGCGCCAGGACAGCCTGGCCATCCGGTACGACATGAATGAAGAAAACAAGTTTAAGTTTTACCTGATCAAGAAAGGGAATGAAACCCATTAATGCATTTATCCTTCTTAACCTCTTCTTTTGCCTTACGGTACAAGGCACTCCTGATATCAATATGGAAGTGTACAGGTTTAAGGCTGACTCCGTCCAGTATATTGAAGTATCCGTGTATGTAGTGGGTTCATCACTGATGTGCCCTGTTCCTGCTCAAGCTCCTTATGGGATAGAATATGTCATACTTGTCAAGGGGGAGCATGATGAAGTTGTTGCGGGAAGTAAGTACAGTCTGAGTAGGGTTGGTTGTCCTGCTAAAGACATTTTTGATATCAAGCGTTTCTCCTTGTCGGCCGGGAAATATTCTATCGAACTTGAAGCCAGGGATCTCAATGATTCGCTGAGCCGTGTGTCTGTCATCCAGGATATTGAAATATCATCCTATGATGCTGGTGTAGCAATGTCTGACCTGCAATTGCTGGCAGCACTCGAGAATCAGCCTGATGGGAATAGTCCAATGCACAAGAGTGGCTTGTATCTCGAGCCCCTGCCTTTCAGTTACTATTATCCGGCGATCAACCGGTTGTCCCTGTATTTTGAAACCTACCATACGGAACTTGCAGATGGGCAGCCTTACGTCCAGTATACAATCAAGCCGCTCAAAGGGGATATCCCTTCTCCAATCGTCACCTACAAGAAAGTAAGGAAGGAGCCTGTCGCCGTCAATGTATGGCAGCTTGATATCAGTACACTTATATCAGGGTACTACCAGTTGCAGGCTAGCTTGTATGATGGCAATAAGAAGTTGCTGACGGCTAAGGAGGTTGTTTTCTCAAGATTCAATCCGGCAGGCGATTCCATTTTTATGGAGAATTCGGCAATCAATATTGAAACTGGTTTTGCCAGCCTGATTCCGGAGGATTCACTTGACTATGATATCAGGGCAATGGCCCCGATTGTGAGTTCACTGGACAATGAAGTGATCAATGCACTGATCAAGAAGGGAAGTCCTAAAGCGAAGCGATACTTTATCCATAAATACTGGACGACGCAGGCTGGCAATCTCGCCGGGCCTAGCTTCTATAGTTATATGAAAGTGGCTAAGGTAGTGGATGAAAACTACAGGTCAGGATTCGGATATGGCTTTGAATCAGACCGTGGACATATATTCCTTAAATATGGAAAGCCCAATGAAGTCATTGAAGTAGAAGATGAGCCAAGTGCTCCGCCCTATGAGATATGGTTTTATAATTCGTTTCCGGCAACACATCAGACTAATGTCCGTTTCCTATTCTACAATCCGTCACTGACCCGAAACGGACATATACTCCTTCATTCTACTGCGAGAGGTGAAGTCAGCAATGCCTTGTGGGAGACACAGCTCTATAAAGATGCTACGCTCGAAACACCAGGCGTCGGAGAAAAAGTAATGGGCGATAATGTGCATCGCAATGCACGCACGTACTTTGAAAATTAAAACCAGCTTGTTTTCTTTCGCGTACTCCGTCGGGTAACGGCTTTTACACCAAGAACGCCCAGCAATCCGCGTGTCAATTCTCTTGCCACCGTCCTACCGATCTGCCGGGTAGTTGTATTGCTCAGGACTTTTTCCATAGTTGATTTTTCCTGCCTTGCCCTGGTGCGTTGTTGCTGGATTACCTCACGATGACTGTCGAGTTGTGCGTCCTCAATTTTGGCATTCAATATTTCATACGCGCTGTCCCGATCTACTGCCTCACTGTATTTACTGACCAGTGGAGAGTAGTCTATAATTTTCTTGATTTCGCCTGGTTGCAGGATGTCCATCCTTGATTGAGGCGCACGCAGGAAACAATGTACCAAAGGAGTAGGAATGCCTTTTTCATTGAGGGCTGTGACTAATGCTTCACCGATGCCAAGTTCTGTCAGCAGCTGATCCACCTTATAGTATTCCGATTCGGGAAAATTTTCTGCAGCTTTTTCAATAGCCTTCCTGTCCTTTGCGGTAAATGCGCGCAGGGCGTGTTGAATCTTCAGGCCTAGCTGGCTGAGGACGCTATCGGGAATATCATTTGGATTTTGTGTCACGAAGAATATGCCGATTCCTTTAGACCTGATCAATTTGATGATCACTTCGATCTGGTCAAGCAGTGCTTCTGATGCATTATCAAATATGAGGTGGGCCTCATCGATAAAGAGGACCAGTTTTGGTTTCTTTACATCACCTTCTTCAGGAAATATCGCATAGATCTCTGCAAGTAATTGCAACATAAAGGAGGAAAACAATTTGGGTTTGTCCTGGATGTCGGTGAGACGTAATGTATGCACGATACCCTGGCCATCTGCATTCACTTTTAGCAGGTCTTCGACATCAAAGGACGGTTCGCCAAAAAATTCCGACGCGCCTTGCTGTTCGAGTTCGACCAGTTTGCGCACGATGGTGCCTGTCGATGAGGTCATGATCTTTCCATATTCTCCTTCGAATGCTTCCTTGCCATCGGTCGTGATGTATTGCAGTACTTTCTTCAGGTCCTGTAAGTCGAGTAAGGGTAGTTCATGGTCATCGCAAAACTTGAAGAGGACAGAGATGACCCCTTGCTGTGTTTCATTGAGGTCGAGCATTTTCGAAAACAGCACCGGACCGAATTCTGACACAGTAGCTCTCAACCTTGCCCCTGGTTCGTTGGATAGGGATAGAAACTCCACAGGGCTGGAGCCTGGTATATAGGGTAGTCCGATCAGGTTATGTCGATCAACAATCTTTGGGTTTGATTCCCCCTTGGCCGCAATACCACTCAGGTCTCCTTTGATATCCATGACAAGTGTGGGGACACCATTTGCACTCAGTTGTTCAGCCAGTAGTTGCAAGGTCTTTGTCTTACCTGTTCCTGTAGCTCCTGCGATCAGGCCATGGCGGTTCATTGTAGCCAACGGTATTCTTACAAAACATTCTTTGACCGGTGTTCCGCCAAGTACTGCTGCGCCTAATATGATCGATTCACCCTGAAAGGAATATCCTTCGGTGATTTTGGATTGGAAAGATGTAGTGTCCATAGTGAAGACATTGATGATTGAGGGGGTAAATTAAGGGAAATAAAATTGGTCCCTGAGCTTGTCGAAGGGAATGAAAAAGCAAATTCTATTCGCCGCCTCTTCGCGAGCGAAGAGGGCGGCGCGAGAGAGGGGTTCGCTCTGTGCCCTTCGGCAGGCTCAGGGACCGGAATAAAACTCTGCTATTTCAAACCCGCTGTATGATCATCATAATCGACAAAACAGCCGCAACCACACTCACTGCGATATTCCAGTATTGTTGTTTCACTTTTCCAATTTTGACGACAAGGAAATCGACAATCATGATGCAGGCCACTATGCAGAGCTGACCTAGTTCAACGCCGATATTAAAGGCAAGCAATGGAATCAGGATATCTGCTTCCTGTCCCAGCAAGGACCTGAAATAATTGGAAAAGCCCATCCCATGGATGAAGCCAAAAAGCAGGGCAAGGAAATAATTGGGACTCCATTTTCGAGCGTTGGAAGGCTTGTACCAGAAATTTTGCAGCGCTGTGAGGAGGATAGTTACCGGAATGAGGAGTTCGATCAGGTATGGAGATACATGGATGATATGGAGGGCTGAAAGGGCAAGGGTGATGCTATGCCCTATGGTAAAGGCAGTCACCAGGATCAGGATCCTGCGCCAGTCTGACACCGAATAGACGGCGCATAAGGCTATGATAAACAGGATGTGGTCATACCCCTTGAGGTCTGAGATATGATCGAAGCCTAATTGCAGGTATACTGGAAACATTGGATTTGGTAGATATCGCCTCAATAACCGGGCATGGTCAAATCTATTAAGTTCAGGCTTCTTATCTTAGCGCTTTCTTTAGATTTTCTACAAACTAAATGATCTTGTCGTCTAAGAATGCTGCAGACCTGCACCCGAATGAATCCAGCCATATTGTCAGGTTTGAGGACATGATCATTGCCGGCAAACTCATGTCTATGGGTATAATGCCCCAGGCCCAGATTGAGATGGTCAGGCGTAACGCCTTGGGACAGACCCTGATATTTAGGATCAACAGCCGGTTTAAGATCGCCCTGCGTAAGGATGAGGCACAAACCATTATCATCCAGGGACTATGAGCATATCCCCCAAGGCTGAGCAAAAGCTGGTCATCCTGGCCGGTAATCCCAATTCCGGTAAGTCAACACTGTTTAACCAACTGACCGGCCTCAACCAGCGTGTTGGGAATTACCCCGGCGTCACTGTGGACCGCAAGACAGGGACACTAAAGCTGTCAACGGACCAAGAAGTGACCATCCTGGATCTTCCCGGTGCCTATAGCATGTATCCTTCATCAAAGGATGAGCGCATCGTCGTCCGGCAGTTTCTTGAAGAGACAAGACAGCCTGATCTGATCGTCTATGTGGCTGATGTCAGCCAACTGGAGAAGCAGATCCTTCTCCTGACCCAGCTCAAGGACCTGGGATACCCGGTGATCCTGGCACTGAACATGGTGGACATGGGAGGAGTTACTATCCAGGCCGAATATCTTGAGGAGCACTTCAAAATCCCGGTGGTACCCATCTCCGGAAAGACAGGGATAGGAATCATGGCCTTGAAATTGCAAATGGTTCACTTGCTCAATGCGCCATATAAAGCCGGGGAGCCTTATTATAAATTCTCACCCCAGGAAAAGCAACTGACCGAAACATTAGCAGACAGGATTCCCGCTGCTTCGGCTTATGGAAAACTGCTGACGCTGCATCATTTTGAATGGTTGGAGCACCTCAGCGAGGATACGAAGAAGGAAATCCGGACAGAAACTGTTGCCAGGGGATTTAATTCGATACAAGCCCAGATCAGTGAGACGCTATCGAGATACGACCGATTTACTCCGGTCATCCGTAAAGCACTGATGCTGGATGCTGGAGGCGCTGGTATGCGGGTCACCGATCGTATAGATCGATGGGTCATGCATCCGGTGCTAGGGGTTATCTTCTTCTTCCTGATCATGGTGCTGATCTTCCAGGCCATCTTCGCGTGGGCTGCATGGCCGATGGATTTTATTGAGGGGACGATGGGACAGGTCGCGCTCTTCCTCCGCGATACATTGCCTTCCGGGTGGCTCAACAACCTGATCTGTGACGGATTGTTGGCGGGGCTTACCGGTATACTTGTTTTTATTCCTCAGATTGCCATTCTTTTCTTTTTTATCGGCATCCTGGAGGAGATAGGCTATATGGCCAGGGCAGTGAGCATGTTTGATGTCATGATGCGCAGGATAGGCCTCAATGGGCGTAGCATCGTGGCGTTGGTATCAGGTGGTGCATGTGCCATCCCCGCGATCATGAGCACCAGGAATATCAGCAACTGGAAGGAGCGATTGATCACGATCATGGTGACTCCGTTTATCAGTTGCTCAGCACGTATCCCCGTCTATGCGATCCTGATTGGTTTTGCCGTACCCCAGGGCAGGATATGGGGGTTTGAACAGCAGGGACTTGCCTTGATGGGACTTTATGGGATTGGGATTGCTGCGGCCCTGATCGCTGCGTATATCCTCAAGCACCTCATCAAGTCTGAAGACAGGAGCTTCCTGATGATGGAGCTCCCAATATACCGGCCACCAGTGCCAAAGAATCTCTTCTATCTAGTATTTGAAAAGACCAAGGCCTTTGTCCTGGGCGCAGGTAAAATCATCCTGATCATATCCCTTGTACTTTGGTTTCTTGCCAGTTTTGGGCCGGAGCGCAGCGATGCCCACGCAGATGGCCAATCGCATAGCCTGAATGAACAGCACCGTCCCGCGCTCGAGGACAGTTATGCCGGAATTCTCGGGAAGGCCATTGAGCCTGCTATTGCCCCCTTAGGTTTTGACTGGAAGATCGGTATCGCCCTGATTTGTTCGTTTGCAGCCAGAGAGGTATTTGTAGGGACGATGGCCACGATCTATAGTATAGATGATGATTCGGATGTGACTTCCATCCGGACACACATGGCCCAGGACCGTAATCCGGAGACCGGGGAATTGATCTATACAGCAGCCACTACAACTTCATTGCTCATCTTCTATGTCTTTGCCATGCAATGCATGAGTACCCTGGCGATTGTCAGGCGGGAGACCAAGTCCTGGAAATGGCCCATCATCCAGTTTACCATGATGACCGGGCTTGCTTATCTCGGTAGTTTTTTAGTCTACCAGATTTTAAGTTAAACCTCACATCTACCTCAGATCGTTCAATCCTCTTACCTTAGCCGCATCGTGAATTCAAGAAAAGAAATGATCCTCGTCACCGGTGCCACAGGGCAGATCGGTACCGTATTGACAGAAGCCCTGCGTGGAGAATATGGCAATGATAATGTATTGGCTACAGATATAAGGCAGCCTGAACATCACACTGGTTTGTTTGAAGTGCTTGACATCCTTGATACACAGCGGACCAGGGAACTCATAGCGCAATATAAAATCACAACGATATACCATCTTGCGGCTATCCTTTCAGCCAGCGGTGAGGCCAATCCCCAGCGGACGTGGAACATCAATATGAATGGTTTGCTGTCCATCCTCGAACTGGCGAGAGAAGAAGGCCTGCAGAAGGTGTTTTATCCGAGTACAATTGCGGTGTTTGGGAAAACAACGCCAAGGATCATGACACCTCAGCATACGGTGATGACTCCGTCAACCGTTTATGGCATTTCGAAGACAGCGGGTGAGTTGTGGTGTGCCTATTATCATGAGCGCTTTGGATTGGATGTCCGGTCAGTAAGATATCCCGGTATCATCAGCTATCAGTCTATGCCCGGGGGCGGGACAACTGATTATGCAGTTGATATTTTTCACCAGGCGATCCTGCATGGAAAGTATACATGTTTCCTCGAAGCGGATACCAGGTTGCCAATGATGTATATGGATGATTCCATCCGTGCTACGCTTGAACTCATGAGGGCACCATCTGCGCAGATCAAGATCAGGACATCATACAACCTTGCGGCGATGAGTTTTACGCCGGCTGAGTTGGCAGCGTCGATTCAAAAACATATACCTGAGTTTACAATCGCTTATGCACCAGACCATCGCCAGGCGATTGCGGCTTCGTGGACAGAGAGTATTGATGATTCAGATGCCCGAAAAGACTGGGGATGGAAACATGAGTACGATCTTGATGCCATGACCCTTGAAATGTTAAATCAGTTAAAGAAAAAATATAGCCATGTCTGAGCAACTAGATATACAGATACAAGCCGAACTCGATGCGATCCGTGAAGCGGGATTGTTTAAACGCGAGCGTACCATTACATCTCCTCAGGGTGCGGAGATCAATACGATTGAAGGCGGTGAAGTCTTGAATTTCTGTGCTAACAATTACCTGGGCCTGTCTTCGCATCCTCGGGTCATTGAGGCTGCGATCGAAGCCATCCATAGCCATGGATTCGGGATGTCCAGTGTACGGTTTATCTGTGGCACACAGGATATCCATAAAGAACTTGAGGCAAAGATCGCGCAGTGGGTTGGGGCAGAAGATGCCATCCTCTATGCTGCAGCCTTTGATGCCAATGGTGGTTTGTTTGAGCCGCTCCTCAATGAAGATGATGCGATTATCTCTGACGCACTCAACCATGCATCGATCATCGATGGGATACGCCTTTGTAAAGCAAAGCGTTATCGCTACAACAATAATGACATGGCCGACCTTGAGGAACGCCTCAAAGAAACACAGGGTGCGAGGAGGCGGATGATTGCTACTGATGGAGTGTTTTCAATGGATGGGATCATTGCCCAGATGGATAAAATCGTGGAGTTGGCCAAAAAATATGATGCGATTGTCATGGTGGATGATTGCCATGCTACCGGATTTGTCGGCAAGACGGGGCGGGGTAGTGCGGAGCATAGTGGAGTGTTTGGCAAAGCAGATATCACTACAGGTACCTTTGGTAAGGCACTTGGTGGGGCATCAGGGGGTTTTACAGCAGGATCTAAAGAAGTGATTTCCTTGTTGCGTCAGCGTTCGCGTCCGTATCTGTTTTCAAATACCCTTGCGCCATCCATTGTCGGTGCTTCGATTGCTGTGCTTGATATGCTTGGGAGCTCCACTGCACTGAGAGACAAGCTTGAAGTCAATACAACTTATTTCCGCAAGGGTATGAACGATGCGGGTTTTGATATCGTGCCTGGCGTGCATCCAATTGTGCCGGTGATGTTGTACGATGCACCATTATCCCAGGTGTTTGCGGATGATCTTTTGAAAGAAGGCATCTATGTGATTGGCTTCTATTATCCTGTAGTACCACAAGGCAAGGCACGTATCCGTGTTCAGATTTCTGCCGGGCATGAGCGTGAGCACCTGGATAAGGCACTGGAAGCGTTTGCTAAGGTGGGTAGGAAGCACGGGGTGATCAAGTAATTAGTGATCGGTGATCGGTGATACAGTGATCAATTAGCTATCAGCTTTCAGCTCTTCGTTCGTTCAAGTGGAGCCTGCTGCGCCATCAAGCGTGCGGCATGATCGCTATTGACTTGAATGCTATATGTTGTTCGTCTCCAGACTTGAAATTAATAACCCTTGTTAAGCTTAGGTTGCACCTACGTTTGCGTACCACAAATCAAAAAGAGCTGGTATACTTGACTTTTTCCGGGAGCCCCGAGGCTCCTTGCACAGATCATCCATAAATGACAACGGGTATTGATTTTACAGTTTGCAGCCACATGACTTTTCCTTGTTGAGATGTAATTACCAGGTCATGATTGGTGATGTATGTTGCGCTTTGACGATCGAAGAGGCTACAAACAACTTCTGCTTTTTTATAGGATGAAGACCGGGTCTTTTCAAGCAAGTTAAAACTTGCATACGCACAAGCTTAAGTAAACTTAAGCTTAACATTGTGTTGTCAGCATCACGAGTGTTACGTCTGCGAGTCTGGCATCTTTCGTCTAAAGGGCAGTCCCTGCGCTATGCATTCTTGATGATAAACTGATGGGTCTTCCCGTAGATCTCTTCAAACAGGATTTCCTTGCCGGCCTTGAGCATAGTAAGCGTGGCATCATCAGCGTGACGGACAGTGATCAATTCGATGTGCTCATGGAGGATGATGTCATACCTGTCCTGCAGGGCAATGACCAATTGATTGACCTTGGCTGGATCGTTAGTGATGCAGACCATAAAACTGATGGCGGTATTGCGCATGCTATTGACCTTGATACGAAGGTCAGCGATACGGGTGAAGATCTCTTTTAGGTTTTCTTCGGCAACAAATGAAAAGTCCTTGGTCGAGATGCGGAACAATACCTGGTTTGGCTCTGCCACAATGATAGGTGGAAGATTTTCGCTGGTCGCGGTACTGATTTTAGTGCCATACTGATCCGGATGGTCAAATGGTCGCACAAACAATGGGATGCCTTTGTTCTGTAATGGTTTGATCGTCTTGGGATGAATCACTTTAGCCCCGTAATAGGTCATCTCGATGGCTTCCTGGTAAGAGATCTCCTCCATCCGCTGGACAGAAGAAAATCTTTTTGGATCCCCGGTCATGATCCCCGGCACATCTTTCCAGATCGTCACTGAGTCAGCATCAAGGGTGTAAGCCAGGATCGCGGCAGTGTAGTCTGATCCCTCACGACCAAGGGTTGTGCTTTCATTGTAGACGGTCGAACCAATAAATCCCTGTGTGATCACCATGCCATATTGATCAAGGGCCTTAAGCACCTCATGATCTACGGCAGCTTGCGTCAGGTCCCACAGGATCCTTGCTTCCCTGTATTCAGCATCCGTCTTGATAAAATTGCGTGCATCAAGCCAATGATGCATTATTCCTTGGTTAGTCAGATATGCACTTACAATCTTAGTTGAAGCCAACTCTCCGAATACAATGATCTGGTCATAGTGATAGTTGTATATGGGATGAGGTTCTTCCTCGAGGATCCAGTTGAGTTCTACCCACAGGTCATGCAGGTCGGTCATCAGGGCTTCTGACTGATCCGCCAGCAGAGAAGTGGCTACTTCTTCGTGATAAGATTTGAGTTTACCGACCAGCTCCGGCAAAAGATCTGGCTGATGATAGTGTGCCTTGATGATTTCTTCGAGTGCATTAGTCGTCTTGCCCATCGCGGATATGACGACCGCCAGAGGTCTGGGACCTGGATTGCGGAGTATGTCCCCTACATTCCTGATAGCAGCAGCATCCTTGACTGATGCACCACCAAATTTATAAACCTCTACAGGGTTCATGCTTCAGTTATTTTGCTGTAAAAGTACAAGAAGGTTTAGCACTTGGTAAAAGGAGGTAATTTTCCCTTTGTTTTGTGCCATGAGCTTGCCTAAGGGGACAAGATGACTATCCTTATCTTTACATCGAAATGAACGAACTAAGATCAATCTGTGTCTACTGCGGATCAGCCTCAGGCAATGATCCGGTATATGCCCGTGATGCAGTCACGCTGGCCGGAATATTTATTGAAAACAAGATCAGGCTGGTCAATGGCGGCGGCAGTATCGGCCTGATGGGGGTCATGGCAGACGCGATCATGCAAGGTGGCGGAGAAGCTACCGGTGTCATCCCGATCTCCCTCAAGCAAAAGGAAGTGGCACATAAGGGCATGACTGAGCTCATCGTAGTGCCGGACATGCATAGCAGGAAACTCATGATGGTCAATATGTCCGATGCCTTTATAGCATTACCTGGCGGATTTGGCACGATGGATGAAGTATTTGAGACGCTCACCTGGGCACAATTACATCTGCACCGCAAACCCATCATCCTCTATAATCCTAATGGGTTCTATGACCTGCTCCTGGCCCAGGCTGATCACATGGTCAAGGAGGGGTTTCTGAACGCAGGTTCCAGGGCCCTGCTGATGTCAACAGGCGATGTACACAGGCTATTGCCAAAGCTTATGTCTTTTCAGCCACCCACATCTGACAAGTGGACCCACGCCAGGCCATAAGGATGGATAGCCCCAGCCACCATATTAAGGTCATTGAACCCGGAAGCTTCGAACGTCATCAACATTGGTACCCAAAGGCGCTCAACGCGACGATTCATCCGATGATCAATTTTTTTCTCAATCTGGACAATCAACTCATCATCGACAGGTACTGCCACCTGCATCCCGTTGTCAAGCCGAAGAAGCTTAAAGAAATACTCGCTTATCAACCAGAGCATTACAGGTGGGCCGGGGCAGACCTCATCAATGTCACCAATACGCGGGGTAAGCGTCAGATGGTAGTGATCGAAAACAATAGTTGTCCTTCAGGGCAGAAATCGATGCCATTACCCCTGGACCATATGGAGCAAGGCGGATACAGGGATCTCATGGAGAAAAGCTTCAAGCCTTTCTGCAAGTCTCATAGAATACCTCGCAATGGTGTATTGGCAGTATTCTATGATAAAAACATCATGGAAAATAGTGGTTATGCCGCGGCGATGGCGGATGTATTCAAGAAGCCTGTGTACCTGGTGCCCTTTTATGATGAGGTATCTCATCCGCACATACGGTACAACAATGAATACATTGAGATCCTGACCTCAGGTAATCAGTGGAAACCTGTGGCTGCCGCATTCCGATACGTCACTCAAAAACCATGGAAGCGCATTCCGGTACACACTGCCACTAAGATCTACAACCCGGTCATTGCCTGTCTGGCCGGTGGACGTAATAAACTCGTCGCGTCAAAAGCGTATGACAGTTACAATAAAGAAATCAGGAAGCTGGGATTGAAGATCAGGACACCCGACACGATCCGTGATGTCACAAAGGAAAAAATCCCGTTTTGGGTCAGGCACTTTGGTGGACAGGCTGTCATCAAGGTGCCCTACAGCAATGCAGGGCAGGGTGTATATACGATAGTAAATGATAAGGAGCTTGAGGATTTTATGGCGCAGGATTTTGAGTATGCAAGGTTTATCGTTCAATCCCTTATTGGCAATTACCTGTGGAGTTCGAAGACTGCTGCCGGAAAGTTTTTCCATCTGGGGACAATACCAGATAGTAGAAGTGAAACTTATGTCTTTGACTTGCGGGTGATGATCTGTGCGACACCTAAAGGCTTTCGTCCTGTAAGTATATATTCAAGAAGAGCAGAGAAGCCATTGAGTAATCAGCTTCACAAGGGCGATCATTCGTGGGACATGTTAGGTACCAATTTATCCCATAGAAATGAAGCCGGTGAATGGACAACTGATACTAATCGATTGATGATGATGGATCGCAGGGATTTCAATAAACTTGGATTGGGGCTGGATGACCTGATCGAGGCATATATCCAATCTGTGTTGAGCACTATTGCAATTGATCACATGGCTAAGAAGCTATTAAATCCAAAAGGAAAATTCCGCACCAGGAAATTTACCGCACTCAATGATGATCCATATCTGCTGAATGAAATCTATACAGGTATATGAAATGGAATATGCTGGTGGTGACGGATCATTCAACGCATGCTGAATCCAATTCGCTCTATCAGCTATGTCACGCCCTGCGGCATGATCACAGATGCGGACAGCTGTGGGTAGCCAGCAAAGGACTAAAGGAAAATGAAGCATTTTTCAATGGGCAACCGGGAGCAGAAATTCATGCGACTGTTGTTGATGATCATTTTGAGTTTGATGTTAGCGGCCGCTATTTTCATCAGTCCGTCGTCACACTTGACAGGTCTAAGATTGATGCTATCCTGGTGCGGGTGCCACAACCATTTGATCCGGTATTTCTTTTTTCACTAGAAGCTATTGTTCCCCCTCACCACATCATCAATAGTCCGGAGAGTATTGTGGAGACCGCTACCAAATCATTTTTGCTTCAGGTATCCTATCTCTGCCCTGAGCCGTTACTCTGCTATACATTGGAGGAAGCCTTGAACCTCAGCAGGCAAAAGGAAATTGTCCTCAAGCCACTGCAGTCTTATGGTGGAAGAGGTATGGTAAGGATAGCTCAGGACTATTGCTGGAATGAAGATGTGCGATTTCCAATCGACCAGCTAAGCACCTTTTTGTCGGATAGCCAGTTTCCGATGCTGGCTATGAAATTTCTTAAGAATGTAACCCTGGGTGATAAGCGCACGATCATTGTTAACCAAGAAATACTCGGTTCCGCATTAAGATTGCCGGCACCCGGGAGTTGGATGTGCAATGTTGCACAAGGTGGCCATGCTGAGGTGGCAGAGCCTGATGAGGATGAACGGATCATCGGGGATATCCTTACACCCATGCTGTATCGCAAAGGGGTGGTGATATTTGGATTTGATACACTGGTGGATGATGATGGCAGGAGAGTGCTTTCGGAAATCAATACACTGAGTATCGGAGGGCTTGTGCCGCTCCAGGAGATGAGTGGAAGGCCGGTGTTGAAGCGGGCGGCTACGTTGTTGTGGGATTATCTTACCCCCCAACCCCCTGAAAGGGGGAGCAATTAAAATTCAAGTCCCCTTTAGGGGATTTAAGGGTAAACAGATCTACTTCGCCTTGGCGTTCGTGATATTCTTGACAATATGCCGTACCGCCTTGCGCTTGATCGTGCGCTCCATCTCACGGCTGAACTGTATCAGGTTGTATTGAAACTTGAGGGACAGGAAATCTTTGCGGATAAAGATAACCCGCAGGTAATATGAATTGGGTTCGATGAGATGGTGATATTCGGCAAGGGAAAGTATCAGTTGCTCTTCGAGCTCTTCGATCGAATTGATACTTCCGGTTGGGATTTCAAATTCGATGCTGGTCTTCTTGATTTGCTTCTTGGTGTAATTGATGACATCACTGGTGAAGGCAGTGCTGTTGGGAATAAAGATGATATCGTCATCTTCATTGAGCAGTGCGATCTTCGCGATATTGATATCAAGGATCTTGCCTCGGTGGTCACCGATCTTGACATAGTCGTCAATTGAAATCTCCTTGCTGAAACTGATCACCACACCGCTGATGATATCAGCAAAGAAGTCTTTTGAAATGATGGCGATTGCCGCGGCCACGATGGATATGGTCGTGAACATGTGCGCAAGGCTGATCCCAAAGAGGCCGAAGATGGAGATAAAGCCATAGACGGCAATAAACATGATAAACAGGTTGCTCAGTCCTGTAGTGACATTGTCCCGCTTGTGGTACGGCAGGTGTTTCCTTCCGCGATATATCATAGCCAGTAACCTGACCACCAGGCTGGCGCCAAAGAGGAAGATCAGGAAACGCAGGATGACCAGCAGGACCGGACCTACAAATGAAAAATCGTCCAGCCAGGATTCACTGATGGAGTAAAGGAAAGCGACCAGGCAAAGCAATGCCAGTTCTACCATGAGTTTGATCACGTAGCGGAAAGGGATTGGGATGCGTGGTTGTCTTTGCAAAATGAAAAATGATGCTTCGGCTACGCTCAGCAACCGAATGAAATTAATTTAGTGAGTGAAGAGTGAGTGTGATCATGGCTCCCCCTTTGAAGGGGGTCGGGGGGTTGATTTTTGTGAGTTGTGAGTTGTGAGTTGTGAGTTGTGAGTTGTGAGTTGTGAGTTGTGAGTTGTGAGTTGTGAGTTGTGAGTTGTGAGTGTTGCTTGTACTGAGCGGAGTCGAAGTATGAGTAGTGAGTAGTGAGTAGTGAGTAGTGAGTAGTGAGTAGTGAGTGAGTTTGAAGGGTTAAAAGTAAGGGAATGGAATTAAATCATCCAAATAAGAACCATAACGGGGGTGTATCTATAACACTTAACTTGTGAATCATATTATTTTTAGATATGGCCTCTCAGTTGTTCTAGTCTTTTAAAACGATGTTTATCAGGCAAATGTTTTGGAGAGATACCTGAGCGACTAATTGGGACGGTCTCGAAAACCGTTGTACGGGCGACTGTACAGATTATCTGATCAAGGTCACGTCACCTGCATACCTGATGATCTGATCATCGAGAAAGCGAATTTCAGCCATCCAGGTAAAGACTCCCGGCGTAAAAGGCTTGCCTCTCATGGTGCCATCCCATCCTGTCGCAGGATCATTTGCCTGGAATCCTGACTGTTCATAGACAAGCTCTCCCCATCGTGAGAACACGCTGAGTTTTTCAACCTGCTTGACTGAACGATTGCCAAAGACGGTAAAGTAATCATTGATCCCATCCCCATTTGGCGAGAAGGCATTTGGGATATATACTGAGGTTTCACTTTTGCGCACACGGACAGTCAGGCTGTCCGTGGTCACACACCCATCAGTTGATGTGGCTTGTAACACATATTCTGTCGTAATCACCGGCATCGCTACCGGATCAAGGCAGAATATACAAGAGAGGTTACTGGCCGGTATCCACTCGATGATGGCATCGGATGGAGATACAGTACCTGAAAGCATTGCGGAGTAGCCCAAATCAATTTCTATATCATCACCCGCTTCAATGACCGGAATGACAGACTCAGTGAGCATTCCGGTGGTATCAATACTGCAACCATTGGCATCTGTGACCATCAGGGTATAAACACCTTCAGCCAAGGAATTAAAAATACCTGATGCACCTTGCTGGCCTCCTGAAAGGCTATATTGATATGGTGAGGCACCACCTTGTGTACTGACGACGCTGACCATGCCTGTATTGGAGCCTTCGCAACCAGGATCAGTAAAAATCACTTCGCAGTCTATCGGCGAAGGTTCATTGAGGGTGATCACCCCTGTAGTAGTACATCCTGCGGCATCACTTACAGTCAAGCTATAAAGACCAGATTCAAGGGCCATCAGTTGTGCAAGGGTATCACTGGTATTCCATTGAAAATGATATCCCGGGGTTCCGCCCTGGACTATTGCCATTACCTGGCCATCTATTGCATCCGGACAGGAAATATTAAAGCCATTATAGTCAGCAGCCTCAAGGGATAATGCCATGGCCGGAGGTGATGTCACAGTCCCTGACAGGAGAAGGTCATTGCCAAAAACGTCCTTTATGTCAAAGGAGTACAGGCCTACAGGCAAGGCAGGGATCGTCACAGGTGTATTAAGCGCAGGGACGATGCCACTACCTGACAACCCATTACCAGCTTGCTGCCATGAAAAGGTGAAAGGAGGGATGCCAGACAACAACACTAGTGTGAATGCACCGGATGATTCGCCTGCACATAACGCCGGAGTTACTGTCAACAATCCATCAAATTCACATACAGTCGTTTGAAGGTTCAGGTGGATGATGCTGTCACAACCTGCAGTTGCCGGGACAGTGATGACATAGTTGCCAGGCATGCTATACCATGTCCCTCCGACCTGGATGCTGTCTGTAGCACATATCGTTGCATCCAGATCTACATTGATAGCGGATTGCACCGTCACTGTCAGGTGAACGATACTATCGCAACCTGTACTACTCACATAATGCAGCATGTACAGGCCAGGATCGCATATGGTGGTATCTGTGAGGAATAGGCAATCCCCTTCACACAGACCTGTTGAATCCTGCGTGGAGACATTTTGTAATACTGTAATCATCTGGCATGAAGGTGCGGCAGTATCACAAACATTGTAGGCCTGGGCGCAGAGTTCATATTGTCCCGGGCCTGGAAAGCTGATATTGGCAGATATGCCATTGCCGGCAGGGGTTCCATTGAGTGTCCATTTATAGAACGTTGCACCAGTGATTGCAGCAATAGAATAGGTTTCACTGGTCACCTGACAAAGGGTATCCGGACCCTGGATAGTTCCAATGGCCGGAAGCGGTGGTACTAATGTAGTACCTGATGTCACGTGGACAGTGTAATCACATACATCATCCATGTTGCCATCCATGACGAAGTAGTAGTATTGACCTATCACGAGCGGAACAGTATTGCTGAAGACACCCACCTGGCCTTCCTGTATATCACCATCACAGTTGGAGACTAATTGGAAAGTACTGCATGTCAAGCTTTGATAGATGCCCACCTCAAGCCCATCTCCTGAATCACAATTGGAAGGGGTGACAGTGATCGTAAGGTTTGTACTGCCGGCTATAAAGGCAATCCATTGCATGTGATGGGCCGTATTGGTACAAAATCCAAGCGGTTCCTGGCCAGTAGTGTTACTATCATTGTTGCCATGGAATCCATCGATATCACATATCACGCATGCCTCTATGCAGGTCGGAGTCATATCAGGATTCGGACCACATGGCTCAGGTTGTCCTATGAGTAGGCTTCCCTTAAGCAGAATGGCAAAAAGAAAAACCTGTCGCCAGGAAATTATACGGCCTGCTGTTGTGAAGGAGGGTTTACGCGCTTTCAATGGTTATTATGCTTCAGTCATTTTTTTAGCAGGATATGCCATTAAGTAAAGAGGAAATACCAGTCGGGTTGTACTCATCGCCAGGGTGATATTTTTTTAAATAATGTCAATCGCTGCTGAAGTACAAGTTACGTGATAACCCCTTTAATCATGGCGTTTGGCTAGATAATTGGTGTCCGGATTCCACGCAAGGTATCCGGATAAGCTGAGCAATTTTACATAGGCATCAGCGATATCCTGTACCAATTCCAGTTGGTGTAGTATCAATTTCTGCTGGGCAATCTCCAGTTCCACAAACTCCAGAGGGGTCACATGTGCCATGAGAGAGGAGTTAGAAAGCATCTGGTGGATCAAGCTGTTGTCCAGCCGGTCACTGGCCAGGTCGTACTCGCTGAAGAGGCCATCCAGTATAGCTACCTGGCTCTGCCATGAAAGATCCCTGGTCATCCTGGATTCATCTGCTTTCAACTGGCTTTCCTTCAGGTCAAGTATTGCATCTGCCTTTCGATAACGGTTGTTAGCGGTAATGGGTACTAGCAACCCAAGCCTGAAGGCAAAGTTATTTAAGGTGTTAAACTTATTGGGACGTTCTAGATACAGGGGCCGCTGATATCCAAAGGAAACATAATCGAAGATCTGCCGGTTTTGTGAAGAAGCATATCTGAGCACGGTAGAGTCAAGTTGCATTTCGGCCGAGAGTGCGAGATTGTTCGGATGAGCTACATACCCTGAGGTCTTCATCCAGGCAAACCCTTCCCTCAGGTCCTCGATCGTAGCCAGGCTGTCAAGGCTGATCGCGGAGAAGCTTCCTGTATATTTCTCGATATCGAGTTTGGCTCGTTTCAACCGATCGTCTGCCTCATGGATATCCAGGAGTACCCTGTTTCGATCTTCTTCTACTGCAAGGATCCTGCTGACCTTTACATCAAGTATGCCGGTGGAGAGCATCGCCTTTATGATTTCATGTTCAGTCAGGAGAAGCGAATCCAGTCGTTTCAGTGCCTCCAGTTCAGGAATGGTATATGCATAATCTGACAATACTTCATACCGGTCTATCAACACTGAATGGGAAACTACTGCCTGTCCGGTGGCCAGGGTTTCTATCCTTGCGTCTTTAACAGCTTTCTGCTGCTTGCGTACAGCGAAATCATTAAAGCTGACCTGCAGCCGGATATCATCTTCATTGCGGAGATAACCATAGATCGTATCTCCCAGGACACTGCCATTGAAGCCAATGCGCAGAGCGATTTCTTTCACCAGTGGATCATGCATCTTGAGATCACCGGCCAGATCCCTGATGGATTGATACCGGGAGATCAATTGATCTGTTGTGGCAGTAGCCAGCACGTCTTCCATGCTGATGACCTGCGCGTCAGATGACCACCTCGCCAAAAGCGCCAACAGGATGACAAGACACTTGTATTTATTGGCCATTGGGCAGGGTGATATTCACTTTTTCGGAGATATAAAATGAATTCATCTCAGGTATGGTGATATATACTTCACGGCCCCATGACCTGAGGTCAATGAACTTGCGCAACCTGAGCGGTAGTTCAGTCATTTTGGGATTGACACCAACGATCCTTCCTTTCGCGACGATATCGGGCCGGTTGAAAGAGGCCAGTTCCACTTCGCTGCCAATGGACAAAGGCACCTCATTGGTCTCATGGATAAAGCCTATGATCTTGTTTGGTGCGGTAGGGTTGATCTTGACCAGATCCTTATGCGCCGGCACCATGGCATTGACACTAATAAAGATGTCCTCAATATATCCATCGATAGGACTGACCAACACCAGCCGTTTACGCTCCGATTGGATCATATTCAATTGGCCCTTTAGTTTGTTGGATTCAACAACAGCTACATTTTCTGCTGCATTGATCTTGGCGGAAAGAACCAGTAACTCTTCTTCAGCCTGCTGCTTAAGATCTGCTATTTGTTCTTGCAAACCTTCAATATGCTTTTTGTTTACCTTATTTTCTTCAGGAGCAGATTGGCCATAGAGGTTGCCTCTGTAGACCATCATGATGGAATCTTCGGTATGCAGCAATTTTATCTCTGTAGTCAATTCACTGAGGTCTGCCTGCAATCTGGCCTTCACCACCTCCCTTTCTTTTTCCAGGATAGCCCGTTCAGCAGAACGTTCTGTTTCATTGGCCATCATTTCACGTTGCCGGATAAATTCATCTTCATCGAGTTCAGCCCTGTAAAAAACAGCGAGGGTATCACCTGCCCTGACCTTGTCGCCTGTACTGACAAAGACTTCACGTATGGCAATGTCATGGTCAAAATTCAAGATCCTTGGCTCTGTTTCCGCTATACCAAAAAAGGTGGTGCCTTGTTGCCCCTGGAAATCCCTTGCGATCCACAGACAGGCTAGTATCGAAACAGGAAAAAGTATATATAGAACATTAAATCGCATGATAGCTTATTTCCCCTTCGGTTTAATCAATAATGACATTTTCTGTGACGGCCTGTTTACTCAGGCGACGCACAGTCAGTTTGATAGACTCAAGGGCTTCCACCAGTTCCAGGTGACTGTTCTCATTATACAGCAGGATATGATACTCCCTTTCATGTGTCTGGTCATCCGCACCCCTTCCACTTTCAGTCCGCATATCCATAAGGGTGATGCGCCGGCAGAACTTGTTCAATACATCATCCATCGCTTTTACCCGTTCAGGCTTATCAATTCGAACCCGCAGTTCCCAGATGACGTGACTACCCATGTGGAAGGGAGTAAATTTGAGACAGACCCCGACAAAACAGAATATGGTGGTTCCGACCAGCGCGATCATAAAGACATAAGACCCGCAGGCTATCCCTGTGCCCAGGGCTGCAAACATAAAAATGATATCCCTGGGATCCCGAAAGCTGGTCCTGAAGTTGATGATAGTCAACGCTCCAAGGATGCCCAGACCCGAAGCCACATTATCCCCGATACTCTGCAGGATCATGGTGGCAATCAGTGAGCTGAGGATCAGGGACTGAATATAATTGCCTGTACGCATGGTGGAAGGGCTGGTGAGCCAATAGACAAATGCGATAAGGGACGAACAGATAAATGCCAGGAGAAAAGTAAACAACACCATCTCAAAAGACGGGTTCTGTATCTTGGCATACTGGGCAAAAAAATCCTGCATAAAGGGTTAATTGTGACCTGGAAATGTAAACCGAATGTAAAACAAAGAGGCGGATATGCACAGATTGTAATCGATTTCGTGCTAAACAAATAAAACCAATGGCAAGTGAGGCGTGCTCCAAATGGATCTGATGGCTTAATCGAAGACCAGCATACTCTTGTTTTTCTTTCCGTTTTCGACCATCATATACCGGCCATGGAGCAGGGACTCCCTGGTGATCAGGGCCTGTATATCAACAATCTTTTCCTTATTGACTGTTATGGCATTGCCCTGGATCGCACGTCGGGCTTCGCTCTTGGAAGGGAGGACAGTGCTGAAGTCGCTCAGCAGGTCAATGATATTGACGCCACCATCCAGCACACTTCTGGCAATTTGAAAGGAAGGAATCTCCTCTGAGATCAGTTGCAGGTCATCTGGATTGAGGTCATGCAACTGCTCTTTGGTCGACTTAGCGTTAAAGAGGATATCAGACACGTTTTTGGCGCTTTGGAAGGCTTGGTGCCCATGTATCCGTATAGTGAGTTCTTCACTCAGGCTTGCCTTGATAGCATTGGGAAAACCAAGGAATTCAGCCTCCATCTTTTCTACTTCCTCCCTTGACTTTAGCGAAAAGTATCTTACCAGTTTAGGCAGGTCACGGTCATCCACGTTGAGCCAGAACTGGTAGAATTTATAGGGCGTCGTCATCTGCGCATCGAGCCAGATATTGCCTTCTTCGGATTTCCCAAATTTTTTACCATCTGCCTTGGTCAGCAATGGAGTAGTCAAAGCATAGGCTTCGCTATCAGGCACATTCCTGCGGATAAACTCTGTACCGGATGTGATATTGCCCCATTGGTCTGATCCTCCCATCTGCAGGATACAACCATAATCCCTGTAGAGTCTCAGGTAATCATATGCCTGAAGGAGCTGGTAACTGAACTCTGTATAGGACATCCCGATCTCCACCCTGCGTTTGACTGATTCCTTTGACATCATATAGTTGATGGTCAGGTGCTTGCCCACATCCCTCAGGAATGTCAGTGCATTCATATGCACATAGAAATCCAGGTTGTTGACCAGGATGGCCCCATTTTCCTTGTTGTCAAAATCAAGCAGACGTGTCATCTGGTTTACCTGGTGGGCCAGATTACGGTCTAGTTCCTCATACGATTTGAGATCGCGTTCTGCATCCTTGCCTGACGGATCCCCGATGCGTCCGGTGGCGCCCCCCATCAGGACAATAGGCCTGTGGCCACAGCGTTGGAAGTGGGTGAGTAACATCACTTGTACATAATTGCCAAGGGTCAGGGAAGGGGCGGTTGGGTCAAAACCGATATACCCGATAACGATTTGGGAGTTTAGTTTATCCTCCAGGCCAGGGGTCTGGTCATGGATCATACCTCTCCAGGTCAACTCTTCTATAAATGACTTTATCATTGGATTTGTGCGAATTATGAACTAAGCAGAGGCAAAAATGGAAATTTGCGCTCATATTTGACCGAATACTCCAAATGCGGACACGATAATTGATGAAATACGAGCCCTGGATAGCAAAAAAACTGATGGCCTCAGGCGGTGGCGGGTTTACCCGGGTCATCCTCTGGATTGCGACTGGTGCTGTGGGGCTGTCTGTTGCAGTGATGATCCTGTCCCTGGCGCTCATGACCGGTTTCAAGCAGGAGATCACCCGAAAGATGTTTGGTTTCTGGGGCCATATCCACATCTCTGATCCCAGGTCAATCCGGTCTTACGAAGCACTTCCCTTCACTTATGATCCCCAGTTGATCGCATCCCTCGAGTCGATTACAAAGGTCGTTTCTGAACCAGACCGAAAAAATCCTAAAGCCCCGGTTGTCCAATCCCTTGGAGGAGTACATCATGTGGAGGCCTATATCTACTTGCCAGGTATCATCACCCACGATGACCAGATGGAAGGTATTGTACTCAAAGGCATTGGAGATGATTATGAATGGGACAGGATCAACCAGTATAATGAATCCAGTACGCCATGGACTTCCATTGGTGAAGATGAACTCATCATATCGAGGATTACGGCCAACAGATTAAGGCTCAAGACAGATGACAAACTCATCCTGCATTTCGTGCGTGAAGGGCAACAATTGCAAAGAAGATTTTCCATCAAGGGGATTTATAAGACCGGCCTTGAAGAGAACGATGCCAAGTTTGCCCTGGCCTCAATACAACGTGTAAGGGATGTGCTCAAATGGGACAGTACACAGGTCAGTGGATTAGAGATTGCCATAGACAATATTGCAGACCTTGATATGATCACTGAATATATCTACAGGGAGGAGATTCCTTCACATCTGTATGCTGAAAATATCCGGGAGAAATTTCCCAGCCTCTTTGAGTGGCTCGAATTGCAGGATATCAATACGATTGTCATCATCGGCCTCATGCTCGCTGTGGCGATCATCAATATGATCACGGCTCTGCTCATCCTCATCCTCGAACGGACACAGATGATCGGGATACTCAAGAGCATCGGAGCGCGTGATGGATCGATACGACAAGTATTCCTTTGGTTTGCCATGTTTATAACGATCGGTGGTATCCTCATTGGTAATATCCTTGGCCTTGGCCTCGCGTGGCTTCAAAATGAGTATCGGTTTATTAAGCTTGATGAGGCTGACTATTACCTGGATTATGCTCCGGTCATGGTATTGCCATGGCATCTGCTCGTGATCAATATCGTGGCATTTGTGCTGATAGGCCTTTGTCTCATCGCTCCTTCCTTTCTGGTCAGCAAGATCAATCCGATCAAAACCATCCATTTCCAGTAATCGATGTATTGGCGCATACGCATATCCGGTGCGAGGCTGCTTCATTTCTTAACAGGATGGCCATGCCGGGTCTGGCGATTGTTACTTTGGATTTTGTGGATACAGTCCCCGCGCGGTAAGCATGCTTTCCTGAGATGGCTGGCTGGCATCTTCCTGCTGGCATTGGACCTCACTCCTTTAAGCCTGATCTATGAGCTATTTATTGTTGTTCTCAATAGCAAGGTGAGATCACTCAATACCCATGAAAAGCAGCAGGCCCATGCTGTGTTTGGGCAAAGTATTCCCCTTCACCTTGTCACCTTGAATCCGGATTCATTTCCGGTAAAAAAGAAACAGGCAATCGCCTTTGTAAGTTTCTATACGGTCAATTGCTATGGGGATATTCCAGACTGTATGCTGATCCATGAACTCGTGCACGTATGGCAATATGAGCGCCATGGCAGTGCTTATATCAGTGAAGCGCTATGGGCCCAGCATTGGGGGGGAGGATATGATTATGGAGGCATCGAACCGTTGAAAATGTATAGTGAAGGGAAGCGGCTCGGTGCTTTCAATTTCGAGCAGCAAGCGGATATCATCGAAGATTATTTCCGTTGGAAAAATGGGCTTCCGCTGCAATGGGCATTAAATGTGCCCGGGATCGGGGAGGTGCTGGAGAAATATAAGAATCAATTGCAATAGGAATCAGGTCTGGATACCAAATGTAATGACGCGATTAATCGCGTCTCTACATTTGGTTCCTTCTTATGGTCTAATCCAAAATATTGATCCTCAAATTGCCAAAAGGTAGGGGCACAAAATATTGAGCCCCTACCTTTTGGCAAATTACTTACCTTTAGGCTTCGAACTAAATTATTCATCCGTAAATGGAAGGCGGTAGTTGTTATGACCAGGTATTATCACATCGAGGACGGACGTCTGACCGAACTGGACAAGCCTGTACTTTCCTGCTGGGTCAATGTACATCCACCCTTTGAGCCGGAAGAGCTCGAGACCCTTGCGGAAGAATTTGCCATCCCGATAGATTTCCTTACAGACTCCCTTGACATCGATGAGCGCTCACGCTATGAGCGGGAAGATGATGTTCGGCTGATCCTGGTCAATACCCCTATGCTCAATCAAATCGACCAGGACAATGAGGCCATCTATATCACAGCGCCTATTGGTATTATCCTGACCCAGGATCATGTCCTGACCATCGGTCCGTATGAAAACCCGATCATCCAGCGGATCATCGAGGGTCGAATCAAGGGGTTTGACCCGGCCAATGAGCAGATGTTTGTCCTGCATATATTCGAACAGAACGTGCTGAGGTTTATGGATAGCCTCAAGAAACTCAACCTGAAACGCAATGTCATTGAAAATGAACTATATGACTCCAGTCGTAACTCAGAGTTGAAGCAGTTACTACGTATCGAGAAGAGTCTTGTATACTTTGTCAATGCATTGGGTTCCAATGAATTATTGAAGATAAAGATTAAGCGTACAGACTTCCTTCGGCTTGGAGAGAATGAGGAAGAGGCTGATTTTTTTGAAGATATCATCATCGATAACGGGCAGGCCCTTAGCATGGCCAATATCTATGCGAATATCCTCAGTGGCACAATGGAGGCCTATACCTCTATTGTATCCAACAACCTGAATACATTTATTCAGAGACTAACAGTCGTTACCATTGTCCTCATGGTGCCTACGCTGGTATCAAGTTTCTTCGGTATGAATGTCAAGATTCCCTTTGAGAGCGTTCGAGGGGCATTTTACATCATCCTGATTATTTCGACGATGGTCAGCTTATTGCTGGTTTGGTTTTTCCGAAGGAAGAATATGTTCTGAGTCCTGCGATCCCCGGTCCAGTCTAACTTGGGGTTTTTCTTAAGAAATTATCCCAAAAACCAAGAGTTTTCCACATTTTTTTGGTCGATTTCCACCCGTATATTGTGCCAGCCTCGGGTTTTTCAAAAGTTTTACACACCGGTATCTTTTTTTATCTGTGTAGGGGGCGCTATTTCAACATATTATACATTTTTTCCACATGATGTGGATAAAATGTTTTCATATTAAATAAAAACTTCATTTATTTAGTGCCATCAAATCGGGGGTGTATCCGTATCCAACCAAAAAGCGCCTCCTCCCTCGATTTGGATACCTATTTAACTTATAGGGATTTAATACCTACCTGAGAAAGTTGTTAAAATCGGCTTCCACTCGGGAAATTGCTGTCTCTGACCGGAATGCCCGCCAAAGAGAGCCTGGGGATAGTCGCCTCTGGTCAGAATGGGAAAATGAATGAGAAGAACCTTTTAGAAAGTATAAACAGATGAAAGAAGATACAATGACCAAGATGGCTACCGAACCAATCCTCACGGAAAACCCTGGCCGTTTTGTCATATTTCCTATACAGCATCATGACATCTGGAAGTTTTACAAGATGTCAGAGGCCAATTTCTGGACCGCTGAAGAGATAGACCTCCAGCAGGACCTCCATGACTGGACCAACAAGCTCAACGATGATGAGCGCCATTTCATCAAGCACGTACTTGCTTTCTTTGCCGCCAGTGACGGTATCGTCAATGAAAACCTAGCAGAGCACTTTGTCAGTGAGGTTCAATACACAGAAGCCAAGTTTTTCTATGGTTTCCAGATCATGATGGAAAATATCCATTCCGAGACCTACAGCTTACTGATAGATACCTATATCAAGGATGCCAAGGAGAAAGATTACCTCTTCAATGCCATCGACACCCTGGATTGCGTCAAGAAGAAAGCCAACTGGGCCCTTCGCTGGATCAGCAAAGGCAATTTCCAGGAGCGCCTGATCGCCTTCGCGGCTGTTGAAGGGATATTCTTCTCCGGATCGTTCTGTTCAATCTTTTGGTTGAAGAAGCGTGGCCTGATGCCAGGACTTACGTTTTCCAATGAATTGATCTCCAGGGATGAAGGCATGCACTGCGATTTCGCCTGCCTGCTCTATAACAACCATATCGTCAATCGCCTGGATCCGGCTATCGTCAAGGATATCATCATGGATGCGGTATTGATAGAGAAGGACTTTGTATCAGATGCCCTTCCTGTCAAGCTGATCGGGATGAATGCGGATATGATGTGCCAATATATCGAATATGTTGCTGACAGGCTGCTCGTTTCCCTGGGCCAACCTAAAGTCTACAACGCAGAGAATCCATTTCAATGGATGGAACTCATCTCCATTGCAGGCAAGACCAATTTCTTTGAAAAGAGGGTTGGTGACTACCAGAAGGCAGGGGTCATGGGCAATAGGGAAGACCAGGTGTTTTCGATCGACGAAGACTTTTAGAAAAACGAATAACGAATAATGAACAAGGCCCTTCAACTACGCTCAGGGACCGATGAGAATAACGAATACAAAACAAGGTATAGTGAAGTAAGAAGTAGTCGTTCCTGAATTAAACGATATCACACATAAAATAAATAAAGCGCAATAACAAACTAATGGAGAATGGAATCACTTTTAACTATTCACTTTTCACTCTCCACTATTCACTTATAAAGTTCCCCCTAACAATATAATATCTCCCTCATGCAAGTCATCAAACGCACCGGAAAACGAGAAGAAGTAAGCTTTGACAAGATCACAGCGCGTGTTAAAAAATTAGTGTATGGATTGTCCGACCATGTCAATCCGATCAAGATATCCATGAAGGTTATCGAAGGATTGTATGATGGTGTGACCACATCAAACCTTGACAACCTGGCTGCTGAGACATCAGCGACTATGGCGGCCATCCATCCTGATTATGCCTTGCTGGCATCCAGGATTGCGATCTCCAACTTACATAAGAACACCAACAAGTCTTTCAGTGAGACGATGGATGCGCTCTACAACTATGTAGACCCCATCACCAATCAAAAGGCTGGCCTCATCAGTGATACGACGATCGATATCATCCGTCGTAATGCGGATCAGCTTGATAGTGCGATCATCTATGACCGCGATTTTACATTCGATTATTTCGGATTCAAGACCCTGGAGCGTTCCTACCTGTTGCGTATGAACGGACAAGTGGTCGAGCGTCCACAACATATGTTGATGCGGGCCTCAGTGGGTATCCATGGTGAGGACATTGCTGCTGCTGTGGAAACATACAACCTGATGTCAGAGAAATGGTTTATCCATGCGACTCCAACATTGTTCAATGCAGGCACACCTAAGCCACAGTTGAGTAGCTGCTTCCTGCTGAGCATGGTGGACGACAGCATCCAGGGCATCTTCGAGACATTATCCCGTTGTGCCAAAATCAGCCAGTCAGCCGGCGGTATCGGGCTGAGCATCCATAACGTACGTGCCACAGGTAGCTATATCAAAGGCACAGGTGGCACCAGCAATGGGATCATTCCGATGCTGAAAGTCTTTAATGATACTGCACGCTATGTTGATCAGGGAGGAGGTAAACGAAAAGGAGCCTTTGCGATATACCTCGAACCATGGCACGCGGATATCATGGAGTTCCTTGAATTGAAGAAAAACCACGGTAAGGAGGAACAACGCGCACGCGACCTCTTCTATGCCCTGTGGATCTGCGATCTATTTATGGAGCGCGTCAAGAACAATGAAAACTGGTCACTCTTCTGTCCAAACGAAGCACCAGGCCTAAGTGAAACCTATGGTGGTGAGTTTGAAGCGCTGTATCACAAATACGAACAAGAAGGAAAGGCCCGCAAAGTAGTCAAGGCACAGGACATCTGGGCTGCGATCATCGAAAGCCAGATCGAAACCGGTACACCATACATGCTGTACAAGGATGCGGCCAACAAGAAGAGTAACCAGAAAAACCTGGGCACGATCAAGTCTTCAAACCTCTGCACAGAAATCATGGAGTATACCTCTGCTGATGAAGTCGCAGTATGTAACCTTGCTTCACTTGCATTGCCAAAGTTTGTTGATAACGGTGTATTCAATCACGAAGCTCTCTATAATATCACCCGGGTAGTGACACGCAATCTCAACAAGGTGATTGATGTCAACTACTATCCGATTCCTGAAGCCCGTAATTCAAACATGCGTCACCGTCCGGTAGGGATCGGTGTACAGGGACTTGCTGATGCGTTTATCATGATGGGCTTTGCGTTCGATAGCCCTGAAGCACGCAAACTCAACAAAGAAATTTTTGAGACCATATACTTTGCTGCCGTCACCGAATCCAATGCGATTGCTCAAAGAGATGGTGCCTACGAAACATTTGAAGGCTCACCAGCCAGCAAAGGCGAGTTGCAATACGATATGTGGGGTGTAGAGCCAACAGATCGCTGGAACTGGTCAGAACTCAAGGCCAACATCAAGAAACACGGTTTAAGGAACAGCTTGTTGATTGCCCCTATGCCTACAGCGTCTACCAGCCAGATCCTGGGCAATAATGAGTGCATAGAACCATATACAAGTAATATCTACACACGCCGCACCCTTTCCGGGGAGTACATCGTGGTCAATAAGCATTTGCTCAATGACCTGATTCGTCTCAACCTCTGGGATGAGGAGATGAAGGAAGCCCTCATCGTTAGTAACGGTAGTGTACAGCATATCGAAGGCCTGCCACAGGATCTCAAAGATCGTTATAAGACCGTATGGGAGATCAGCCAGAAGGCGATCATCGATATGTCTGCCGATCGCGGAGCCTTTATCTGCCAGAGCCAGAGCCTGAATCTCTTTGTAGAGAATGCAACGATGGCCAAGCTTTCCAGTATGCATTTCTATGCATGGCAGAAAGGATTGAAGACGGGTATGTATTACCTGCGTTCGAAAGCAGCCGTGGAGCCAATCAAATTTTCCCTCAGCGAAAAACACCAGCGCAAGTATGTCAACGCTAACCAAATGAGTAGCCTTGACACTACTACAGAACAACCAAAACCAGTGGAACCAATGCAGACCAATAGCCTGGACAATATGACGCCGGCCATGGATGTCGCGTCAGGACCGGTGTGTACGATGGAGGAGGGGTGTGTGATGTGCGGTTCTTAAGTGAAAAATGAAGAGCGAAGAGTGAAAAGTGAGGGCTGGGGTGTTGTGTGAGCGTTAGATAAATTTCAGCTACCAGCTTTCAGGAAGAATGATTCAAAAATTATAAAGGGTACACAACGGAAGTTGAGTACCCTTTTTTATTTAACGAATTCTCTTTTATAACTTTTGTGTAAATTCATCGAAAGAATCATCTTTTATGTGATATTTCGATCTTTTTAAACTTGGTAAATGCTAACCCAAATGAAACCTTATGTATTATTACTCATTATCCTCGCCTGTATTTCCTGCAAAAAAGAAAGTGCACTAGACTATCACACAGCGCTAAAGAATTGCCCGATTGATACTATTAAAATGTTCGGTCCAAATGATACCATGGAATTTTACATGCCTGATATAAAAGGATTGATTGGCGCCCAGCTTCCGGAATTTGTAGCCACTACCTTGGATGGTAAAACGATTGACAAACCTTATTTTTTGGACAAGGTTTCGGTCATCAATTTTTGGTTTGAAGGTTGTCATCCATGTGAGGCTGAGATGCCAGGCTTTAATAAACTGGTCGATCGTTATAGTGGCAAGCCAGTTACGTTTTTAGCTATAGGTAAGAATAGTCCAAAGGACATAGCAGATTTTGTTGCCAGGAAGCCATTCAATTTTGATCATATTGCGTATGGTGAGCCTATCATAGTGGATACATTTCAGGCCAGATGGGGATATCCTTTGACTTTGGTAGCTGACAAGGACATGCGGATTGTGTATGCGACACATGGCGGACGTGATGACAGTATCGCAGTTGCTGAGATTCAGGCTGCACTCATTCCGGTGATTGACAAGGCGCTTGCTTCAAAATAGTATTGCCTAACGATGATAATGAAATGCAAATGTTGATGAACAAATGTGGTTCATGACAATGTGATGTAGTTGTATTTCCTAACAGAGATAGTAGTTTTCAGGCCCCCTTTCAGGGGGTTGGGGGTTAGTAAGAGCATCCTGCCTTTATAGGTAGATTTATTCAGCATATATCTCCCTATCTTTCGCCCCGCAATCCAAAATCAAATGAATCTCAAATACATCATCGCTCTGGCTTTTATAGCACAGGCATACACAGTAGTCGGACAGGCAGCATCAGAAGAAATGCCTTATTACCCATCCAATCATCCCAGGATGGTTGCAGAATGGGAACCAGCTGTAGGCGTATTGATCACATGGCCGCTGAGTATTCCGCACCAACTGGTCATTGAGCTTGCAAAGGACACGAAGGTTCAGATCCTTGTCGAAGACATGAAGTCAAAGCAGGATGCCATCAAATGGCTTTCAAAATGGGGTATATTGCCGGACAGGATCAGGTTTATAACTGCTCCGCTGGGTATTGATGCCAGTTGGACCCGGGACTGGGGACCTCATGCTGTATTCAATCCGGATGGCAATATGTTGCTGGCTGATGCAAAGTACCTTTATGCAACTCCGGTCACGGGCATGTCATGTGAAGATTCATTACAGTTTCTATACTACAACGATAAGCACGAAATCGAGCAGACGAAGATTGATGATAAGATCCCTGACTATATCGCCGTAGCGAATGACCTGGAAATGATCAGCCTGCCTTTTGTGTTTACCGGTGGCAATGTCATCACCGATGGCCAACGGACAGCATTCTCGACATGTGTATTACTGAATGAAAACAATTATATCGGTGAACCTGAAGAAAAGTTTTTGAAAGATGCCCGGAAAATCATGGGGATCGAAAACTATAATGTCATTTCCAATTTCGAGGACAGGGGCATCCAGCATATAGATTGCTTTATGAAGCTGCTTGACGAAGAGCGGATCTTTGTAGCCCGTCCTCCTGCAGATCATCCCGCTCGCCAGGTGTATGAAGGCATTGTCACGCAAGAGCTGAGCAAATTGAAGAATGCTTTTGGCAGGCCATACCAGATCCTGTGGTTAGATACTGACCGCTACAGCGGCGATGAACTGGCCGCTTATACCAATTCACTGATCCTTAATCAAAACATCTATGTGCCATTATTTGGCATTCCGCAGGATTCAGTTGCGCTCAAGCAATGGGCTGATGCCATGCCTGGATATAATGTCAAGGGATTTGAGTATATACTGGCTAAGGAACCTGCTATAGATCCCATGGCAAAGGATCGCTATAAAAATATTGGCTGGACAGGAGGTGATGCATTGCATTGCCGTACCCGTGCGATATGGGATCTTAACATGATCTACATTAGTGTCAACCGGATCCCTGCCAATGTGCCCAAGGCATCCTCCTACCTGCTAGATGTGATCATCAAGGACTATAGCAAAGGCAGCCTGACACCAGAGTCATTGAAAGTCATGTGGAGGATCCAGGGCAAGCAGGAGTGGAAGGAATTGAAATTGACGAGAGGGGAGATTCCGGACCACTTTCAGGCATCTTTTCCCGGAGGCCAGGCAGGCGTGACCATCGAATACTACGTCACCGCCCACAGTAACTGGGGTGACACTGCCACCATGCCGAGGACAGCCCCTATAGGCCTGTATCAATTCAAAATCGATTAATCTTTTATTTTTAGGGATGAAATCAAAAAATATACTCATTATACTTGCCACCTGGGCTACTTGTATTCAATTGGCTAATGCACAGCAGGTCTATCAGGCCAGTCATTACGGCGAACCCGGAGATATCTATCTCTACAATAGGTTCAGTCCCAGATTGCTCAATGATGAGATCACTAAGTCCGGAGCTGGAACCACTTGGGATATGACTTCATCAAGCGGACTGAAAACACATCCTAATCGTATCCTCGAGCCGGGAGAAGGAATCAACCAGTTTAATTTTCTCTCTGTGTGTAACCTGGGTGGATTTTCAATCGGGGACTGCCTTGATGTGTGGAACAATACAGATCAGGCTGTCCAACTCAAGGACACCCTCTTCCTGCTCAATTTTATACTGCGTGATCTGCAGCGTTATCAGGCAAAGGCCGAAGACCTCTTACTTGAAAACTTCATTGGCTTTACAGTTGAACTTGGCGGTACACCCACTCAAGCTGCTATCGTGTACCAGGTACCGGATACAATTATGCATTTTCCGGTTAACTATGGGGATCACTGGACTTCTGAAACCCGCTATGGCCTGGACCTTAATCCCGCAGGCCAGAATATCCTGTACCATTCAATCCAGACCCGCGTGACTACGATCGACGGTTGGGGTACGTTGGAGACGCCTTATGACACATTCGAAAATGTCTTAAGGCTGCGTTCAGATATACTCAGGATAGATACGATTGTACAGGACGATACGGACACCATAACCCTGATCGCTGACCAGGTAGAGTATATGTGGCTCGATACTAACTTTACCCTTCCGGTCATGACAGCCAATGGCCTGATCACCGCCAATGATTCTGTCATCATCAACCAGGTAGAATACATCTATGAAGCATCCTGTCCTGCACCGGTATGGTCGGTCGATGCCGGATCCCAGGTGTTTTATATTGATGATACGGGTACAGCTTCTGTTGACTTTAATGTCTTGAATCCCAATGCGAACACTTATAACTGGGATTTTGGAGATGGACAGGTAGGAACTACTGCAGGGAGTACTTCACATGTATATATTGCACCCGGCCAGTACAATGTCGTTGTCATTGGATGTATGACCGATTGCCTTCCACTCAACAGTTGTACACTTCAAACAGTAGCTATTGAAATAATAGACACCACTACTTCGGTAGTCAATATTGATGGCAATGCACTCGGCATCAGCCTTTATCCAAATCCTGCTTCAGAAAGTATTAACCTGTTAGTGCCTGCTGATCTAGGGAAGCAACATTACAGCGTCATTGACATGACAGGAAGACAAGTTACTTCAGGAGTGATTTCTGCAGGCACTTCAACAATCGACACCCATAACCTGGCGGATGGGATCTATACTATTCAATTGAGGTCAGCTACAAGTTTAAATGCCTCCGTAGCTTTTGTGCGTGTAATGATCAGAAAGGAATAGAGAGAATTTCAATAGGATGTTTTTCTATACCGTGATAAATTGAGGGGGCAGACGTTCTCCGGCGACTACCCCCTGCACTCAACAACAAGCTCAAACACGAAGCTGTGAATTGATTCTTATACCAGATACTTGCTTCTCTGACAGGTCAAAAGTGGTAGGCCACACGGGCTCTGAAATTGAATGGTGTTCCGGCGGTAAAGTGGATCTCAGATACAGGATAAACCTCATCCTTCAGGCGGCTCTCAGTATCAAACTGAGCTTCACGCCATCTGACGTCAAACACATTGTCGATCGTAATTCCAAATTCATATTGGTGTATCCTGTAATTGACTAATGCATCAAATACAGTATAGCCTTCTGCTACCACAGAGTTGTCCTCATTCGCCGGACGATCACCCAGATGACGGTAGCGAATGCTTCCGCTCCAATGATTATTGGTCTTGACCGTCAGGCCTCCGATGCTTGAAAATCGGGGTGCCAACGGAATGTAGTTTTGTCCCTTTGATTCTTCGACCGATTCAGCTATTGTATAATTGAGGTCGAGATCTGCATACAACCAATCTAAAAGTTGCCATCTTCCTGAAAATTCAAGCCCCATTCTCCTTGTAGCTCCACTAGGCTCTACTATGGCCGCATCACCCACGTACACAAATTCCTGTTCAAGGTCAAGATGCCAAATTGTCCCTGTCAGGATTAAACTGGGTACCGGTTTCCAAATCGTCCCAAGGTCAATGCCCAATGCCCTCGGAAGGATTTCTTCGCCGCTTTGCGCAACGACTACCCTTGAATCATTTGAATGGAACCCATAACCAATACTTCCGAATACCTGAAGGCCTTCGCTAAGTTTGAGATAGGTGTTTAGTTTCGGACTCAGGATGTCAGCATTCACTAAGCGTAATGGTAAGTTGGCGAGTTGATCCCTGTATCCAAATACAAAGTGATCATACCTCAGTCCGGCATTGACACTTATACGATCTGAGAAACGAAACGTCTCATTGAGATACAGCCCGTAATTTGATTCGTGGATATCACCATAGGCAAGCCGCTCAATAATGGTTGTTTTGTCAGCTGTATGTGACAGTTCATTGTCATTGGATAAGTCCATCCGATACTGAAGTCCTAACTCTGTCTGGAGTATGACCTTGCTGAGCGTATCCGCCCTTTGGTAAGATCCGTTATATCCAAAAAGGTTCCTGCTTTCTTTTTGCCTGATCTGATCTCCATTGATACTGTCTTCCAGGTAAAAAGTGAAATTTGAATAGAGCTCAAAATCATATTTGCTATAGAATACCTGTTGCTGAAGGAAGCTCTTGGGATTTAGCGTCGTGGTGAGTTGCACATTTGCATTTGCCCTGGAAGTCATGCCGCCTTCGGTATCATCTATGGCGCCAAAGAATCCGATCTCCCCGCTTTCAACAGCTCTCAACGGAATCTGACCTGAAGCATCCCAATCGCTTGAAAATGCGCTGACACTACCAATGATGTAATTTGAGTTGCCCAAGGCTCCATTATATTTTCCAAACAGGCTTACACGCTTGAAATTTTGTGGACTGTCAAAGTATCCATCTGACCCAAAATACTCTCCGGCTACGTATGCATTTTGTTCATGACCGGGTGTTGCATTCTTTAATAAGTTTACCAACCCAAGGCCTCTTACTGTATTAAACTGGCCGAGTTCGAGGGAGACTAAACTTTCTTCAAGGAAATTAAGTGACTGGAATCCTACGTATCCACTGGTAGCCAGATTGCCATAGTGCGTATGATATGGTCCTTTTCCAAAATGAACGATGTCCACGGTCTCCGGGATGAGGTAGTGCAGGTCAGCATAGCCTTGTCCATGTGCGTGGGAAACCATATTGACCGGTATTCCATCTGTAGTGATAGCGATGTCAGTGCCATGATCAATGTCAAAACCGCGCAGGAATATCTGCTCTGCTTTGCCGCCTCCTGCATGCTGGGCTATAAACAGTCCTGGAACGAGTTGCAATACATCCTGTGAAGTCCGGATGGTCCTCAGCTTGATGTCTACAGCCGATATGATCCTTGATTGTATCTCCGGTTCTGCTGTAACCTGGATTGTATTTAGTTTAAAGACGGAGGGTTGAAGGACATGGGTGATCATAGCAATGTCTTTATCTATATCAAGGACGACCTGGAATTTTTCGTACCCTATATATGAGATGTAGATGGTGTGCCGTCCGGGTGTAATGCCTGATATCTGGTAGACTCCATCTGAATTGGTGGCAGTCATCGTGCTTGTATCATCCAGCATCACTATTGCGCCAATGACCGCTTCGTTGGTCTCCTTGTCGAGTACACGCCCTTGAAGGCTGGCTGTCTGCGCAGAAAGTGGAAACAGAAATGCCATGAGGCATAGTATAAGTAATGTTTTCATCATCATTGAGGTTCAGCTATGCTTAGAGAATGATCTTGCGGGCTTCATCACATGAATGGCAATTAAGATATGGATTTTCCACAAATACTGCCTTGAGGATTTTGGTTCCCGCTTCCACATGATCAGACTTGGTCATCAACAAGCCATCCAGGCATAATGCCGACGGGTCTTTTGAACCAGTGCGAAGTGCTTTGACCAAATGCCCCTTTGCACTTTCATAGTCGCCCTTCGTGTAATAGATTTCAGCCAGAATCCTGTTGACATCAATATTGTCAGGCCTGTTGTCATATTCCTTTAGTGCATATCTCAATGCTTCGTTAGTATTTTCTAACAGGCTCAACTGAACCTTTGCCATTTCAAGGCTCATCTGGTGTCCAGCTTTTTCATCATCGGCTATCATCTCCAGGATTTCATTAGTCATTGCCTGGGCTTTTTGCGTGTTCCCCTTATTCTTTTCCCATGTTGCTCTTGAGATGTAGAAGGAGACCTCTGGAATCAGGCTTATAGCCACATCATTGAGACTGTCGGCTTTGTTCTGCATTCCCTTTGCAGCATAAATATCGGATAATGCTGATATGGCAAATGGATAATGGGGCCGCTCCGTCAATGCTATGGCATATTCTACCTGTGCGCTGTCCAGCATACCATAACGTTCATAAAGATGACCAAGCGTCAATCTGGCCCATTCTGTTTGTTCCATACCGGGATATCCGGCTGCAACGGCCATTTTCATGGCGGCGATAGATTCATCTATCATGCCGTGTATTTCTCTCAGGTATGATATACGGCTGTATGATCTGAGGTCCGGCCTGATATTGACCATTTTGTCTGCATATGTGACCGCATCCTGGTAGTGACCCAATTCTACATTAGCGTCCACCAGCACGCCATAGATATCTGCTGAGTGTGGGTTCATGGCCAATGCCTTTTCACCGATTGCTTTTGCTTCTGCAAACTGGTGAAGGGATAGTAACACTGAAGCCTTGTCAAGCATCGCCCGGTAGGCAATTGGTGCTTTGAGTTCATGGTCCAGGGCTTCATTGATCATCTGCAGCGCGGCAGGGTAGTAGTGGCCGTGTTCGCCGGATATGCGTGCTTCCATCATAAAAAGCTCTGCGAGCGCAAGCTTTGATTCCTGGTCAGCAGGATTGTTATTAATTTTTGTGACCAACCCATTGTATTGATCGAGCATATAGGCCATTTCATTTTCAGGTCCGATGATTTTTGATCTCATCAGGAGTTCAGGAAGTGTCGTGGAGGCAGTTGTCTTTGGCGCTGCAGACTGACAGCTATAGATGATGGAAAGGGTGGAGATTATGGCAAGTATAAATGTGTTTTTCATGATTGTTGAGTTTGTATGTTGGATAAAAGTTAGTGACCGTCAGGGCAACTTGCCGGCTAGCATGTGCCGGCAAGCGCTTACTGACGCTATTAAGGGTCTTGATGTTCAATCGATTTTGTTCATGCGTATAGTGTGCATACCCGCTGAGCCCAGAGTGATGACTGCATTGTATATCCCGGCAGGATATGCTGCGGCATCCCAGGTGGTTTCATAATCACCTTCGGTCTTATTCTCATTGACGAGCGTAGTGACTATTTTTCCTTGTGGATCATAGATATGGATGGCCACTTTGCCTGCAGACCTCAGGTGATATTTGATCATTGTGGTTGAGGAAAATGGATTAGGCTGATTAAAAGCATACACCTCTGTCGAACTCAATCCCGTCACCCCTGTGGTCAGTGGAGGTAATATTTCAGGTTGTGTATAATCTCTGATTTCTCCTGAACATTTACTTGTGCCTGACCATGGCATAGCCACATATGGAAAGGATTGAGTGAATGGCACATCGTTTTCTCCGACCTTGGTATCATAAGAGAGTACGTTGAGCAATTGTGGTGTCACTGGTGATGGGCTTGTCATTGGATCGTAGTCATCATACCATAGGCCTACAGCCGCCAGTACAATACCAGAAACGGCCTGCAATTCGATACGGGTCACATCATCTTCGAGCCTGCGTCCGTTGGGAAAGCCATCCATGTTTGGGATGAACTCCAGGTCCGCAGTAGTGTTAAACCTGGCATCAGTCAATCCAAGGACAGCAGCCCATACTAGGCCCAGGTTGCTAAAGTCAGGATCATTGCGTGGTGTCGCTGGTACAGCCATATTCAATCTCAACATATCTCCGCCGTTTGGGAGAAAATTGTGGATGAAGGGCTTGCCGGCGGCAAGTGGATTACCACCCTTGCCAGTTGCCAATTGATATGGAATCAGGTTTGGCGCCCCGGTATGGAATATAGGCCATAAGTCTACCGACCTTGGTGATCCGGGAGCTGGCAACAGTAGGGTGCCAAAGACCGCATCATCCAGGGCTGTTCCGGCTAATGCAGGATTGCCTTTGAGTACATACAGTCCATCCTTTCCGTTTCTGAAATCAAAAGCACCAAGAGAAGCACTCTGGATACGCAATGGATTGAACGCCGGCACTGCTCCGCCAAACTGGCTGTCATCCATATACAGACCCAACTCTGGATTGTAGAAGTAATTGCCAAAAGTGTTGAGGTTTGCAAGATCATCATAAGGGGTCAGGGAATTCCATAGATCCTTGCTGCCAATTGGAATGACAGCTTCATTGGTCAAAGGCATACCTAGCCTCGATACCTGAATCCAGTCACCACTATAAGACTCCGTACCTGCTGCATTGAGCGTACGAATCGTCTGGCGGCTTGCAGAGGCCCAAATACCGATTACAAAATCAGGGTCCAGGATACTTGAAGCCTGGAGTTCTGTCTTGCCATCCTTTTGCAGCCACTCAATAGGGATCTTGAGCGCTATCGTAGACACATTGAGACAAGCAACACCATCACGTGCCTCATTGCCCTGACGTGGCATATCACCAAGGTCAAACACTCCACCGAGATCTACAAAGAATGGATCATCTGTCGGTCCGCAAAACACTCTTTCACCGTCGGCGGTTGTAGCAAGAGCATCAGACATCAATTGTGCATAGGTAGTATTCAACCCTGCACCGCTATTGATTGATCTAGGGCCGATGTTGTTTGGTGGCACGATACCATCAGTGATCAGTGTGGTAAAAGTGGCACCACCATCCCGGCTCCTTTCAAGGGTATAGGTCGTCTTGTGATTTTGAGCACCAAGTCGGATGTAGAAGAAGGTCGTCGGATCTTCATGCACTTTCCTGAAGGTAAAGCGATAGATGATATCATCCCCAGGTGTGGCGATATTATTGTCGATATGGATTTCATACCGGATGTTTTCGCCAAACCCATAATAATTGGGCCCACCATGTGGAAGCTGCATCGGGACATAAGCCGCGATAATCGTGACGGTACCAGGTTCATCAGGACTGACAAAGGCATAGAGATCCGTATTGTCAGCCAGTGGATCATTGGCGATGAGTGGAGCTTCCCTGTGGCTTGATGCCAGCAATTGCTGAAACAAGGTTACACTCATCATGCATATGAGGAATAATATTTTTTTCATGTTTTTTGTTTCTGTTGATGTTAAGATCAAAGTGAGTATTATTCGATTGGAGCGCCGGTTTCCGTACCTCTCCATGGCTCTGCGAGATAGGGAAAGGAGGACGTAAATGGAGCATCGTTTGCTTCAACACCTGTAGAGTATTGGAGTACATTGACCAGTAGATTTGTCACTGGTGATGTTGAAGAAGCTGGAAAGTAATCATCATACCACAGGCCTATTGCGGCAAGGGCAACTCCTCCTACAGCCTGCAATTCAATCCGGGTCACATCATCTTCCAGCCTTCTTCCATTTGGAAAACCATCCATGTTTGGTATAAACTGGAGTTCAGTGCCTGATGCGTATGTCGGATCAGTCAGTCCGAGGACGGCAGCAGATACAATTCCAAGATTGCTGAATTGAGGATCGTTGCGTGGTGTAGGGGGCACTGCCATATTGAGGCGAAGCATATCACCACCATTGGGCAGGAAATTGTTGATAAATGGTTTTCCATTCGCTAATGGATTACCACCCTTACCAGTTGCCAATTGATAAGGCGCGAGGTTAGGTACACCTGTGTGAAATATTGGCCATAAGTCAACAGATCGTGGAGAACCCGGAGCAGGTAAGAGCAAGGTGCCAAAGATCGCGTCATCAAGTGCTGTACCTGCAAGCGCTGCGTTTCCCTTTAGCCCGTATAAGCCATCCTTTCCGTTTCGGAAGTCAAAGGCACCAAGTGATGCAGATTGTATGCGCAAGCCCTTGAAGGCTGGCACAGCGCCACCAAACTGGCTGTCATCCATATAGAGTGCCAGTTCCGGATTGTAGAAGAAATTGCCATACGTGCTCAGGTTAGCAAGATCCTGGTATGGGGTCTGGAAATTCCATTGATCCTTGTATCCAATCGGTATGACAGCTTCATTGGTCAAAGGCATACCAAGTCTGGAGACCTGGATCCATGTGCCACTATCATCTGGATGAGCACCATTTGGTTGGAGCGTGCGAATCGATTGCCTGCTGGCAGAGGCCCACACTCCAATGACAAAATCACTATCGAGGATATTAACGGCCTGTCCTGCATTCTTCCCGTCTTTCTGCAATAGGCTGATAGGAATCTGCAATGCAATCGTATGCACATTGTACTTGGCAATACCATCACGGACTTTCCCTGATTGACGAGGCGCGTCTCCAAGGTCAAAGATTCCGCCCAGATCAACAAAGAACGGATCATCAACCGGACCGCAAAAGACCTGTTCGCCCTGACCTGTAGTTATGATAGCATCAGTCATCAGCTCGCGGTAATTGGCCGCATTCAGGCCTGCACCACTTTCAATCGACCTAGGACCGATATTGGCAGGAGGCACAATTCCTCCGGTAAGTACAGTCACAAATGATAACCCACCATCAGTACTCTTCTCCATCGTGTACGTGGTCTTGAGGTTCTGCAACCCAAGCCGGATATTGAAGAAAGTGGTTGGATCCTCATTGACTTGTGCAAAGGTGAACCTGTAGATGATATCATCTCCCGGTGTGGCGATGTTGTTGTCAATATGGATTTCATACCGGATGTTTTGTCCGAACGAAAAGTAGTTAGGTCCGCCATAAGGCAGTTCTGCCGGGATGTAATTGGCGATAATCGTGATCATATCCGGGTTGTCAGGGCTCCGGAACGCATACAAATCTGTATTGTCTGCCAATGGATCATTGGCGATCAGCGGGGCTTCCCTATGGCTGGAAGCCTGGAGGGAGAAGGCCATAAAGCAGATCAACCCCGTGAAGAGGATTGCTTTGCGGCCAACATAAAGTGTGTAATCTCTCAAGATCATCATTTTTGGTTTGTTAATAGGTTAAGAATCAGTATTACCGAATGCGTTGTACTGCATTCAGACCTATATACGTGCCGGTATGAGGATCCGGATTTCGGATAGTTTCTTTTTTTTAAAAGAATTTGAAGATCTGGGTAGCACTTGACAGTTTCTCCCATCTAAACTGGACATCCATTTTGGGTATTCATACCCTAAGTCTCCTAATAGAGACTGTAGATGGAATACGTCTTGTTGCTATAAACTAGCTTGAGGGTCTTGATATCTGGTGAAGTGGAGAGGATATGCGTGATACCCAGTTTCTTCCAATAGTCGGTGCTTATAAGAGAGGGCTCCTCCAATAGGGTCTTGCTAAATACATGAATATCAAATCCGCCCTGCTTCTCCTTGAGGCCATAGGCGTAGATATTTTCAATACGTGTGGACCATTCCCTCAGGAATAGCTCCTGGTGGAACAAAGCTTTGTAATCGACATACAGGCTCCGCCTGGAATACCATCTGAAGGCCGTGAAATCGATCGGAACAATAAATACAGCGTCTTCAGGTGTGAGGGTCGCCGCCTGCTCACTGATATCTACCTCGTCGCTTTTGGTGACAGCCCATGGGACCATATACTCCGGCGAACTACCAAACCACCCTGACAAACGATACACACCAATCAGGAGTAGGAGGGTCACAGGAACAGCCATGACATATTTAGTAAAAAACTTAGGACTGGGATAGTTCTTTTCAAGACTGACTGCAATGGCTATAAATACAAATGCTTCAAGCCATATCGTGGTTTTCCACCACTGTGTATATAGGGCATAGGGTAGCCTGTAAGATTCAACACTAATGGTGTATACGATACAACCCAACACTATAGTGATCATAAACCATTTGAGCCGCTTCTTGTAAAAACGCATCATGGCAATAGCAAAAATGCCGAAGACCAGTACGTTGAGCCATCCAAAGTAAGACGGAAAGAAATGATGAGAAAGCCTGAACTCCATGATATCCATAAATCCTTTCGGATCGGTACTACCGCCATTGTTGCTGGCCAGGAGATATAGCCAGGGCAAGGTGAATAAGCTATAAACCAGGATGTTCTTCCAGGGTATTTCCCTCCATTTTTTGTCAATGGCAAGTTGAATGAAAGAGGATAGAAAGGTCAGTAAGAACAACTGCACACCAACCAGAGGTTGCAAAAAACCAGCGATGGTTACAAAGACTATCCAGGGCGTATACTTCTCCCTAAGCCAGTAATACAATCCCCATGAAGCCAGGGCCTTGGCTGCGAGGCTAGGGATGACCATATTATAATAGAGTTCGTTGGATCCGACAGAAGTATGGTACCCCAGGATAAAGATTCCTGTTACAGCAAGATATTGATACACCTTGTGGGAGATGCCAAGTGAAGCTATCCTGAGCCATGCCCAAAACAGGGCTGTACCCAGAAGAAGGTGCCACATCCAGGTGATCCATGGCTGGTTATATCCCAGGTATCTGAACAGCAGGTGGAAAATAGATCGCTCATTGATCCTGCCATGCAGGTAGGCTTGTACATAATGATCGCCGGCATAAGCACCAGGGTGATCCTGTGCGTAGAGGCAGGGCAATATCTGGGATTGATCCCCATCCCCATACTGGTAGCCCTGGTAGATGAGCACTGTTGCATAAAGCAAGAGGGCAGTAATAACTTCCAGCCACTGAATTTTTGGAATCCCCTTCATGATGAGCCCTAAATGTAGCACTTATATGCACCCCAAACAAAAGTGGTAAATTGCGTTTGCAAGCGAAAGCTTCATGGCACATTACCAAATTAGATGAAACAACTCACACCTGATCAACTTCAACGCCCGGAACTTGATGAATACAAATCGGCAGAAAAAATGCCGGTCTGCGTGGTGCTGGATAATATCCGGTCGGGGCTCAATGTAGGAGCCATTTTCAGGACATGTGATGCTTTTGCTGTTGAATCTATTTATCTCTGCGGCATAACTGTTCAACCCCCTCATGCGGAGATACTGAAGACCGCACTTGGGGCTACAGAGTCCGTCACATGGAGATCATTTCCGGATACACTTGCGGCCCTTGACACGCTGTTGGCTGAAGGGTATACGCTGCTTCCTGTCGAACAAACTGATCATGCGGTCAATCTGGATCAACTCAACCTCACTGAATTATTTCCTGTCGCGCTGATCTTTGGCAATGAAATGAGAGGTGTTGATGCAGAGGTACTCAAGCGATGCCAGCAAAGTATTGAAATTCCGCAGGATGGAATCAAGCATTCACTCAATGTTGCGACGAGCGCAGGTATTGTATTGTGGGAGTGTTATCGTCAAAACCTGCGGCGGCGCTTGGGATCTGGTTTGTAGGCAAGGCGTAGACCTGCACCAAGGTAGGATTGGTCATCAAAAACTTCTGGGAAACCAATTTCCTCAAATGATTCCCAGGTCCCATTGGAAAGTTTTGTCCAGGAAAACAACGGGGTGATTGTAAATTCTTCGGAGAGTCCAATATCCAGGCCTGCACCCAGGGATATCTTAAAGAGGAGATTTGAGCTGGTATTAGGTAGATAACCTTCGTAGCCCTCAGATGGCCAATCTTCAAGGTGCATGGTTTGAAAAGCCAGTCCTGGGCTGACCTCAAGAAAGAATCCTTTCTTGATCAGGGTCCCTTCTTTCCTCCAGGTGGGACAATCACAATCCCCTGCAAAATCAAAAGGATAGACAGAAGTATTGAAGTCCAGATCCAATGAATTGGAATATCCGTAAACATTATCCTTACTATAATCCTTATCTCCATGATTAAAGAAAGTAAACCTATAGCCTAATCCGGGGTGAAACTCCAATCGTTTACTTTTTAATCTGAAGCCATATTCTAAAGATGCATGCATTCCGTCCTGGCTGAAGCGGTACTCTTCCAGGAGTTCTGATTGGCCGGATATGTATTTGAGGTTAAGGCTAATTTGTCCATAACTGATTATGGGACAAAGGATTAAAATGGTTGGTATAAACCTTCTGATCATATGGCAAGTAACGATTAATTATGGTGATTTGTTTTACTGTAAGGAGTGATTCCTTTCACCAACCTGAATTGCGATATATTTGCACCTTCATATACACCATTCAGCACGTTGCGTACCAAAACCTTACATCCGAAGAAAATCAAGATCATCACCCTCGGATGCAGTAAAAATACTGTTGATTCAGAAGTCCTCAAATCCCAACTCGAAGCTAATCAATTTGAAGTGGAACACGAAACCCACGGGCGTACCCCGGTGGTTGTAATCAACACCTGCGGCTTCATAGACCTCGCCAAAGAGGAGTCGATCAATACCATCCTTGAATACGCCGGAGAGAAAAGAGAAGGCCGTCTTGAAAAACTTTATGTTACCGGCTGTCTGTCCCAGCGCTACAAGGATGACCTCGAAAAGGAGATACCAGAAGTAGATGCGTATTTCGGTACAATGGAATTGCCATCCCTCCTCAAGACCATGGGTGCTACCTACAAAGATGAATTGCTGGGCGAACGGAGCATAGTCACACCTCCGCACTATGCCTATCTCAAGATCAGTGAAGGCTGTAACCGCACATGCTCCTTTTGCGCAATTCCCCTGATGCGTGGGGCACATGTCTCCAGGCCGATCGAAAGCCTGATCAAGGAAGCTGAACACCTGGCTAATCGAGGAGTTAAAGAACTCATCCTTATCGCACAGGAACTCACGTATTACGGGTTGGACCTTTATCAAAAAAGGGCTTTGCCTGAATTGCTTGAAAAGTTATGCGAGGTGAAAGGAGTCGAGTGGATCAGATTACATTATGCCTATCCACATAAATTTCCATTAGAAGTCATAGAGGTGATGAATGCAGAGCCTAAAATCTGCAGCTATCTTGATATGCCATTGCAACATTACAGTGATCCTGTGTTGCAGCGCATGAGACGTCAGATCACTGCTGCTGAAACATCTGAATTGATCAAGAAGATTCGTGAGATTCATCCGGAGATCAAACTTAGGACCACATTCCTTGTTGGTTTTCCTGGTGAAACAGTTGAAGACCATAAAGCTTTATGCAGGTTTGTCAAAGAAGCCAAATTTGATAGAGTAGGGGTCTTTGAATATTCCCATGAAGAAGGGACAAGGGGGTACGCACTTGAAGATGATGTGCCGCCTGAGGTCAAAAAGCAACGTGCTGAGGAAATCATGGCCATTCAACAATCGATTTCACTCGCGCACAACGAAGCGATGATTGGACGCACCATCAAGGTGTTGATCGATAGGAAGGAAGGTGGGCAGTATGTGGGCCGCACAGAATACGACTCCCCTGAAGTGGACAATGAAATATGGATTGACAGCAATGATAAAAAACTTGTTCCGGGCACTTTTGCTATGGTGCTGATCACAGGCGCCTCGGATTATGATCTCACAGGAATACCTATTCGCTAAGGCCATGATAAAGACTTCAAGACTTGTTACTATTTTCGAAAAGCCACTTCATCAGGCTGCACTTGTAGTATCTATGATTGTAGTCTTCAGCCTGGTAGACCTGGTCATGCCTCATTCCAATTCGCTATTTGAAATCAATGCAGGCACCTGGATCGTTGCTACGGCCATGATGTTATGCTTTGTCATCCTCAACAGCATTGTCGCCTTACGCATAGAACCTATCGTACCTTACTGGAGTAGTTCAGTCATGATATACCTGGGACTCCTGGCATTCAGTTATGGCTGGTGTTTCCTCCTGAGTGGCAAGCATATTGACGAAGTCGGATCGATCCGTTGGCTTTGGTTTGTCCTGACAATGGTCTACATGGTTTTCTTTACCATAGCCCGATCCATGAAGCGTATCATTGATATAGCTAACAAGCAGGACGAGAAGCTCCGCGGAGAACAATAGTTAAGTGAAAAAAGAAAAATGAAGAGTGAAAAGTGCGGTATGAAATATTTACGCTTTTCGTTCTTCACTTTTCATTCTTCATTTAAGAAGAGCGGGAGATGGGAATCGAACCCACGGCCCTTAGCTTGGGAAGCTAATGCTCTACCCCTGAGCTACTCCCGCATCAGCTGAGCTGATATTAGCGGCTAATTTGCGTATTTTTCGCGATATTCATTCCCTCTAAATCATTTGCTATGTCAAAATACCTGTCCTTATTACTTGGTTTTTTGGTCCTCACGGTGAGTTGTACCCCAAAAACCACCCAGGGAACGACTTCGGGTAATGCCCCTGAAGTTCCTGCAACACCAGCTCCTCCTCCTCCGCCGCCTCCGGCACCATTGCCCGCTGCGGGATTATCTGCCATCCCTATGGACCCTAACGTCCGTATCGGAAAATTGGCTAATGGTATGACCTATTATATCCGGGCAAATGCAAAACCCGAAAACAGGGTTGAATTAAGATTAGCCCTTAAAGCAGGGTCAATGCAGGAAGACGAGGATCAGCAAGGCCTGGCCCATTTTATAGAACATATGGCTTTTAATGGCACCGAACATTTTTCCAAAAATGAATTGGTCAATTACCTGGAACGTGTGGGGTCGAGATTCGGCCCTGACCTCAACGCATATACCAGTTTTGATGAGACAGTGTATATGCTCCAGGTCAGAACGGATGATGAGGATCAGTTTGACCATGGTATGCTGATACTGCGGGATTGGGCAAATGGAATTTCCTTTGACAGTGCAGAAATTGACAAGGAGCGCGGCGTAGTTATTTCCGAATGGCGCAGTGGATTGAGTCCTGATCAACGCATGCAGCAACAGACTCTTCCGGTTTTGTATTACAATTCACGTTATGCCAAAAGGCTGCCCATTGGGGATCCGGAAATAGTAAAGACAGCCCCTTATGATGTCGTGAAGCGATTCTATAAAGACTGGTACAGGCCGGAACTGATGGCTCTCTTTGTCGTCGGAACGATCGACCCTGATGAGATTGAGCGTGAGATCACGCAACAGTTTGGCACCTTAAAAGCCAAATCACCAGCCCGGGCCAAGGAACCTAACACTGTCCCGGACCATTCCAACACATTTGCCCGTGTCGTAACGGATCCGGAAGCTACCAATGCCAATGTGCAGATTATCTACAACCATCGGGGTTCAAAGATTGCCAGCCTGCTCGACTATCGTCAACGGCTCGTTGAAAACCTTTACAACCGTATGCTCGGCCGCAGGCTTTCGGATATTTCAAAAGGTGCCAACCCTCCATTTATCTTTGGATTTACGGGGTATAGCCAGGATGTTGGTGATCTCGCTACCTACAGTAGCTTTGCAATGATGGCTCCCAAGGATGTCCGCCGCGCCTACCAGACATTACTGGACGAAAATCAGCGGGTTTGGCAACATGGCTTCACCCAGGCTGAGTTGGATCGTGAAAAGGCTAATACCCAACGACAATTGGAGCAAAATCTCCTGGAAGAAAATAAAGTTGAATCAAACCGTGTAGTGCAGCGGCTCATCAGCCATTACCTTGATGACGTGCCAGTCCCTGATGCCAAACAGAATCTGGATATGTTTTCATCCATGGCTCCGACAATATCACTGGACGAAGTCAGTCAACTCGCCAAGAAGTGGATCGTTGATCGAAATCGCGTGATCATTGTCACAGGGCCTGAAAAGGATAAAGCGATGTATCCGGATTCTGCCGAATTGGTTACTATGTTAGCGGCCACAAGCAAAAAGGATATGGAGCCTTACAAAGATGTTGACGTCTCTGCTCCACTTTTGACCGGCACCTTTTCTGCGCAACCGGTATTAAATGCCACGCATGACACCAAACTCGATATATATCATTGGTCATTTGCTAATGGGGTCAAGGTGAGTGCCAAGCCCACTACGTTTAAGAATGATGAAATCCTGATGAATGCATATAGTAATGGCGGGCATTCGCTCTACAATGATGCCATGTATCCATCCGCCCGAGGTGCCTCAAGTATAGTTGGCACCAGTGGCGTTGGCACCTACAATGCTACCGGACTGGAGAAAAAACTTACCGGCCAGCGGGTCAATGTGTCCCCGTTTATTGCAGAGCGTTATGAAGGCCTCAGTGGCTCATCGTCAGTAAAGGATGCCACAACACTGATGCAGTTGACATATTCCTATATCACAGGTTTCCGTAGGGATACTATCGCTCTCAATTCCTATTTGACCAAGGAACGTGCGCGGTTTGCCAACTTACTTTCTGATCCGCAAAACTGGTATTCGGACAAAGTAAGCCGAATCACTTCGCAAAACCACCCTCGCAGAGGCTTTCCATCCATAGAATCCTATGACCAGGTTCGCATGGATGATGTCATTTCAGTCTATAAGGATCGCTTCAAGGATGTCAGCGATATGCACTTCTTCTTTGTCGGCAATTTTGATCCGGATAGCCTGATGCAATTGACGAGTAAATATCTGGGAGCATTGCCGGGTGGTGGCAGGGAAGAAATGTGGAAGGATGTTGGTGACCGCTTTCCGGAAGGCAGGGTTGATTCAGTGTATTATCGTGGCGAAGCCCCCAAATCCCTGGTGCAGCTAGTGTATCATGGCAAAGATCACTTCAACCCGGATACAAGTTATGTGCTTCAGTCCTTGCTTGATCTGGCGAGGATCAAGCTGCGGGAAGAATTGCGTGAAGAAGAAGGTGGAGTGTATGGTGTCAGTATCAGCGGAGGACAGAGTAAATATCCAATCGAACAGTACTCTGTCCGGATCAGTTTCAATGCAGATCCGCCTCGTACCAATGATCTCATCACCGCTGCACAAAGTGTAATTGGCAAACTCAAGGAACATGTGGATCCGGCCGATATCGGCAAGGTCACTGAGACACAGCGCCAGGGCCGTATCAAGGATCTTCAACAGAATCAATTCTGGATGAGCGCCTTTATCAATTCATGGCTCAATGGCACAGACATTTATGGCAACACACAGCTGGAAATTCTTGAAAAGCGGATTTCCGGACTTAATGAAGCGATACTCATGCAGGCAGCGAGGAAGTATTTCAATGATGGGGAACTGATCAGCGTAGTGATGTTTCCTGAGAAAAAGTAAAATCAAATTAATCATACCATTATGGACAAGATGCACAAGTATTGCCTGAGTCTCATCCTGCTATTACTTGTAGGCTCATTATACAGCCAGACGTATACCTTATCAGTGGAAAATGCGGAGTACCAACCCCTCCAGGGAGGTACTTTGCTCGTGAATGAAGCATGGGATAATCCTGAACTGAATGTTTCAATTGGGTTCCCTTTCACATACTTTAATGAAACCATTCAAAATCTTGCAGCTACCAGTGGGATTAGCTATATCACCCTGGGTGTACCTCCGATTGATGATATTTTTTCATTGTTTATTATCTACGGAGCAGATCTCGTAGACAGGGGAATTCTGGATAGCACTTTCCTTTCCCCGATAAGCAGGAAAGTAACTGGTAGCCAGGGCTCGAGGGTTTTTACCATTGAATATGAAAACGCCGGTTTCTACTATGATTTATTTACCAATGGGACCTCTACGGATTTTGTGAATTTCCAGGTGAGCCTGTATGAAGCTAACGGAGATATTATTTTTCATTTCGGCCCCAATTCAGTCACTATGCCGGAACTGGATTTTCTAGGGTTGACAGGACCTGTGGTTGGTCTGGCAGAGAATTATGACGCATTCCATGATGTTGTCCTTGGAGAAACGCTTCTACTTGCCGGTGATCCCGGTAGTCCTGCTGTTTACTCTAATTATCAAAACGTCAACCTCGAGGGTACGATTCCTGAAAATACATTGTATCGTTTTTCCAGGGATCCAACCAGTGCTGTTGACCTTGTTGAGGATAAGGAATCACATAACCTGTTTCCCAACCCGACTTCCGGTTCGTTACATTGGTCCCAGGGTTTTAATACAGAATTGATTTCAAATGTTCAGGTGTTTAATGCCCAGGGTCAATTGATTGGAAATCTTGACCCAGCCAAAAACATGGACATCAGTAATCTACCAGCGGGGATGTATGCGATGCGGTTCCAAATGAACAATGTGATGTATACGGAGCGGATAGTACGAATGCCGTAATCACTTTATGGGCTGCTATTCCGGATCAAGGATTTTCTTGACCTTGAGCAAAGCCATCATACACTCAATGGGGGTCATTTGATTGACATCCATGCTGAGCAATTCATCCTTGGCTTTCCTGAGGTTGATATCTGTCTGGTCGAAAATATTGAGTTGGAATGAAGTGAGGTCCCTGGCTTCTTTTATTTTCTTTTTGCCGGTAGATTCTTCAAGACTCAGGTTTTTTGATTCCAGTTCATGCAATATTTCGGTGGCCCTTTCAAGTAATGTCTTTGGCATGCCAGCCATACGGGCGACATGGATACCAAAGCTATGTTCGCTTCCTCCGGGCGTCAGTTTCCGTAGGAAGATTACCCTTTGTCCGCTTTCCTCGGTAGCGATATGAAAGTTGTGTATCCGATCATACTTCTCTGCCAACTCATTGAGCTCATGGTAATGAGTGGCAAAGAGTGTCTTAGGCTTATACTGGATATGATGATGCAGGTACTCTGCAATACTCCATGCCAGGCTGATACCATCAAAGGTGCTGGTCCCACGGCCTATCTCATCCATCAGGATAAGGCTGCGGGAGGAAAGATTATTGAGGATACTTGCGGTCTCATTCATCTCTACCATGAAGGTAGATTCGCCGGATGAAATATTGTCTGAAGCTCCTACCCGGGTAAATAGTTTATCGATAATGCCGAGACGGGCGGATTTGGCCGGTACAAAGCTTCCTATCTGGGCCATAAGGCTGATAAGGGCTGTCTGCCTCAGAAAGGCAGATTTACCTGACATATTGGGACCGGTGATGATAAAGATCTGCTGCTCTTCACTGTCCATATACAGGTCATTGGTTACATACATTTCTCCCGGTGGCAGGTGTCGCTCGATGACCGGATGACGGCCATCCTTGATATCGATGGTATCGCCATCATGCATTTCAGGCCTGCAGTAGTTGTACGCCTGCGCCACGGTGGCCAGCGAGAGGATGCAGTCCAGTTGGGCTATGACATTGGCATCCACCTGGATAGGCCCTATATATTCCTGGGCCGCGATGACAAGGTCGTTAAACAGGGACTCTTCGAGTGCACCTATCTTCTCTTCTGCACTGAGTATTTTCTGTTCCAGTTTCTTGAGGTCATCAGTGACATAGCGCTCGCAATTGGAGAGCGTTTGCTTGCGCACCCAGGTATCCGGGATCAGGTTTTGATTCTTGTATTTGTTGGTGACTTCCAGGAAGTATCCGAACACATTGTTGTATCCGATCTTGAGGTTATTGATTCCGGTCTTGACGGCTTCTTCCTGCTGGATATTGATCAGTATTTCTTTCGAATTCTGGATGATGTCCCGGTATTCATCGAGTTCTTCATTGAATCCTTTGCGGATGACGTTGCCCTTGATCAATAAGGCAGGAGCATCTTCCTGTACGGCTTGTTCAATAGTCTGATGCAGGTGCTCACAAGTGTTGATGAGGTCTGCAAGGCGAATCAATCCTTCCTGGTGGCTATCCCGGAGCCGATCTTTGATGGGCAGCAGGGCGGAGAGCGCTCGTCTGAGCTGTATCATTTCACGGGGATTGATCTTGGATAGTGACACCTTGGTGATGATACGTTCGAGGTCACCGATCAGGCGAATCTGCTCCTTGATACCGGAAGCCCAATCCTGTTCTTTCAATGCATATTCCACCATGTCATGACGCAGCCTGATCTCCTTGAGGTTGATCAGGGGTAGGGCGATCCACTTCTTGAGCATCCGGGCCCCCATGGGTGATGTGGTCTTGTCAAGGACATCAAGCAGGCTGGTGCCGGTATCATTGGCAGGCTGGAGCAATTCGAGATTACGGATCGTAAAGCGGTCCATCCATACATAATGATCCGATTGTATCCTGCTGATCGTCCTGATATGCTTGAGGCCATCCTGCTTTGTGACATTCAGATAGTGCAGTATGGCACCTGCGGCAATCTGTGCTGTGGCCATGTGCTCTATCCCAAATCCTTTCAGTGTGGCAATTTCAAAATGCCTCAGGATCTTTTCAGTAGTGTAATCTGTGGTATAAACCCACTCCTCCAATCCAAAAGTGTAGAAGGTATTGCCAAACAGTTTTTCGAAACGGTTTTTATTAGCTTTTGAAAAGATGATCTCGGATGGGTTAAAACTCTGGAGCAACTTTTCAATCTCCCGTTGCTCTCCTTCACTGACCACAAACTCTCCGGTAGACATATCCAGGAAAGCGATTCCGAGGAGGTCAGGCGAGGAGATATGGACTGACGCGAGGTAGTTGTTATGCCGTCTGTCCAGAAGGGAATCTTCAGTGGCAATTCCGGGAGTGATCATTTCAGTCACTCCACGATCTACAATCTTCTTTTCTTTTGATGGCTTTTCCAATTGTTCGCAGATCGCCACCCGATAGCCGGCCTGGACCAGTTTAGGCAGGTACATATCCATGGCATGGTAGGGAAACCCGGCCAGTTCGACATTGTTACCTCCATTGTTTCTGCTGGTCAGGACTATCCCTAGGGCTTCGGCAGTGCGGATGGCGTCTTCGCCAAAGGTCTCATAGAAATCGCCTACCCTAAAGAGCAATAGAGCATCAGGATGCTGGCTCTTGATCTTCAGGTATTGCTTCATCAGCGGGGTTTCTTTCCCCGGGTCGATGGCGATTTGCTCAGGTTTGGGTTTCAATCTGTCTGACGGTCTGTGAATCTTCAAAGGTAAGATTTACAAACCTGATATACATTATTTTTAAATATATCGTTTTAGAACAGGGCATTGTATATTGAGGGCTGTAATCAGGTCAAAAAAAAGCCTGGTTTGATGAAATTTTTCTACCCCGTTGATTGTTTAACCAATCAACCCTAAACATCAAATAATTAAAACCAATACAACTATGGGACTATTTTCATTTTCAAAGAGTTCAGGGGCCAAGCTGGTCGACAAGAAAACCGAAGAAAAAGCTGCTGCGGTTTCTGCAGAGGAATTAAAGCGCGTTAAGACAGAATCAATGATGAAGGCAGTGGATAGCCTGCATCTTCCTGTCAAGGACGTTTCTATATTGCTGAATGATGATGTTGTCACCGTCTACGGTGAAGCTGAAACCCAGGTTGCCAAGGAACTCGTCCTGCTGACCCTGGGCAACAACGTCGGGATCTCTTCTGTTGACGACCGGATGAGCGTGGTCAAGCCGGAGCCGGAAGCCACCTTTTATGAAGTCAAATCCGGAGATTCTTTGTCTAAAATAGCCAGGGAAGTGTATGGGGATGCAAAGAAATATAATGCTATATTTGAGGCCAATAAGCCTATGCTGAAGGATCCTGACCTGATCTATCCAGGCCAGATGCTCAGGATTCCTACACTATAGCATAAAGATTGTTTTCAACTGGTGAAGTTGGTGGAAGCGCAGGCCGCCGGGTCGGCTTCCACCTTTTTTTTTGTGCAAGCCACTCCTTCTCCTTCTATTTATTACTTCACACTTCTTTGTTCTTAATTCAACTTACTACTTCCTAATTCCTTGTTCGTTATTCGTTATTCTACTCCTCTTCTTCCTCAAGCACCTGATCCAGATCAGTCTCAATATCCCGGAGTTTTGTCCTGCACAATTTGATCAGTTCAAGGGCAGCTTTAACCTCACCGCGCATCTCCTCCAGGCCCATCTGTCCTTGTTGTATCCGTTCAACCAGTTTTTCCAGTTGAAGCATAGCCTTATCATAATCCGTGGGCTTCTTTGTCATTCTACTTTACTTTTTATGGTTCCATCAATAAATGTGGTCTGGATGGTCATGCCTGAGGCAAGCGCATTTGCATGAGTAATAGTTTGCCCTGCTACACTGGTGATCGTATATCCCCTGGAGAGCACCTGGTCAGGATCAATAGCCTTCAGCAAGCTTTCCATGAAGTCAATCCTCTGTTGATGCTTGCTGATTGCATGGTTAGCACTATGGCGTACCATATTCAACGCATGATCAAGTTTGTTGACATCCCTGATGATCCTCGAACGGACAGCATGGTTGAGTCCATGGGCCAGGTCTGAAATTTTTCTCGCCTCGCTATGGAGTCTTTCATAGACTTCATCCCTGATCAACACACCCAATCCATCAAGGTTGCTTTCAAAGGTCGCATTACGTTCGATAATAAAATCTGCTACTGCGGTAGGAGTCTTGAGCGATTGATACGCCACGAGGTCCAGGACTGACTGGTCGATTTCGTGTCCGATGCCGATCAATACAGGTAAGGGAAATCGGGCAATCCGGACAGCCAGTGGCAAGTTGTCAAAGGCTGCAAGGTCAGTGCGGCCACCTCCGCCACGAATGATAGCCACTGCATCATATTCTTCCCTCGCATTCTCTACCTGCTCGAGGCAAGCCAGTATTTCAGGTTCTACTTGCTGTCCCTGCATCGCAGCTTCAAATAAATCTATACGGATATCAAATCCATAGAAATTGTCTTCAAGATGCTTGATAAAATCCTTGTATCCTGCCGCACGTTCAGAGCTAATCACAGCGAGCCTTTGCACTACAACAGGCAGATGGGTCTCTGCATTCTTACGAATGAGTCCACGCTCCTGGATTGCTTTCAGGATAGCCTGTCGCTGCATTTCTAACTGGCCGATCGTGAAGCTGCTATCAATATCCTCGATGATCAGCTTCAATCCATAGCGCTCATGGAAATCAACGTTGACTTTAAGCTTTACAGCTACACCTTGTTTCAGAATATCTTCCGGTGGAATAGGGGACTTGCGCTTGAGGAAATAATAGACATTGGCCCACATTGCCGCCTGGCATTGAGCTACAATATTATTTTCCTCCTTTTGGATAAGGTCCAGATACCAATGTCCTCTGGAGAGCGAAGCCTGCCCGATCTCACATTCAATCCAGATCGGCTCATCAAAGTTGAGGGAGATGACTCTCCGGATGTATTGATTGAGCTCGAGTAATGAATATGATGATTGTTCAGACATGCTGCATCCTGTCAGCTCTTGTGTTGAAGGACTTCTGTGACCAATTCAGCAGCTTCCTGCAGCAGGATGGCTGATTTCACCTTAAGTCCACTCTCATCAATGATCTTCTTTGCCAGGTCAGCATTCGTTCCTTGCAATCTGACGATGATCGGGACATTGATGTTGCCGATATTGTTGTATGCATCGACTACACCCTGGGCTACCCGGTCACACCTGACGATACCTCCGAAGATATTGATCAATATAGCTTCGACATTAGGATCTTTTAGAATGATCCGAAATGCATTTTCTACCCGCTTTGCATCGGCAGTACCACCTACATCAAGAAAGTTGGCAGGCGAGCCACCTGATAGCTTGATGATATCCATCGTGGCCATCGCAAGTCCGGCCCCGTTGACCATACAACCTACATTGCCATCAAGATTGACATAGTTGAGTCCATATTCTTTTGCCTCCAGTTCAGTGACATCATCTTCATTAGGATCATGCATGGCTTCGATATCCGGATGACGGAAGAGTGCATTTTCATCCATAGAGGCCTTGCAATCTACCGCCACGATTTCGCCATGGCCATTGATCAGCACCGGGTTGATTTCCAGCAGGGTAGCATCTGTTTCGACAAAGGCTTTGTACACCTGGGCGACAAACTTTGTCATGTTTTTCAAGGCAGCGCCTCTCAGCCCCAGGTTGAAAGCGATTTTCCTGCCTTCGAATCCCTGCAGGCCTTGTACAGGATCTACATATTCCTTGTGGACCAGATGAGGGGTATTTTCAGCTACGGCCTCGATATCCATTCCTCCTTCTGTAGAATATATGATCACATTACATTGCCTGGCCCTGTCGGTGAGTATGGACATATAGAATTCCTTACACTGGTCATATTGGGGTACATAGGAATCTTCTGCTATGAGCACCTGGCGAACCAGTTTGCCCGGTCCTTCCATTCCGCCCGGAGTCTGCGGAGTCTTCAACATCATCCCGATGATATTGCCGGCATACAACTTGAGGTCATCAAGGTTTTTGGCCACTTTTACACCTCCGCCCTTGCCTCTGCCTCCTGCATGAAGCTGGGCCTTGACGATGGCAATAGGACTGCCGGATTCATTTGTGATTTTATGATAAGCCGCTACAGCCTCTTCGACATTGTGTGCCACATAGCCTCGCTGGATCTTCACGCCATAACGGCTGAGCAGCTCTTTTCCCTGGTATTCGTGTAAATTCATGAATCTTGTGCTTTACGATTGAATGTGCGAAACTAAAGAAATTCGGGCTTTCGGTCTGAAAACATCATTCATTCATCTGAGTCAGCGCCTCTTTAATGGATTCTACAGGCCGCTTACAGGTTTTGTTTTGACAGACATATATAAGTGTTTCACCTTCAACGAGTTTGTATTGCAGCAACGGCAGATTGCCTTCATCCGTACCACCGAGATAAATAGCATCAGGTTGATAGTTTCGTTGTATTTCATCAAGTAGCTTCTGATAGTTACTGCCCACAATGGCAATTTCAAAGGGGTGCTTGATCAGTGTGAGCATCAATTGGCACCAATTGCTGTAAAAAGAAGGCTGTCCATCCTTTTTGAGGCGGGGCCAAACCTGGTAGAACATTCGCTGACCACGGGCACTATAGACCTCCTGTCCAAGTATTTCTCCGATTAATACCAGATTGCGAGCCATGATGCTATTGGCAGAAGGGATGACATTGTCGCCATAATCAATGCGACGGGCGATCAATGGCGGATCCAGATCAGAAGTGAAGTAAAAGAAGCCCGATGAATCACCGTCAAAATGCCTAAGGACATGATCT
>WBZX01000158.1_pt1 | contig 64551 bp, 66 predicted proteins | sample 5204211 | NCBI WGS metagenome assembly WBZX01 (sample SAMN12344362, study PRJNA552823) | activated sludge metagenome | biome: Activated sludge suspended growth; feature: Nitrification reactor; material: Wastewater; isolation source: activated sludge from nitrification reactor of wastewater...
CCTGAATACATGATGACTATTTCTCTGCAGTTCCATAAGCTGGATAGTCTACAATGGCCTATCGCCATTGTAGACTATCCAGCTCGGGGGCAAGCCCCCGAGATTTTCGCGATGCGGTTAAATAGGATACTGCAAACGAAGGAACAACCAGGATAGCCAGCAACCACAGAATCAATGTGTATTGAAGAAAACCGGATCAAACCAATGCGCGACATCAAGGGAATTGTGGTAAACAACACCTTCATTACCCCGATAAGATGTATAACCCAATCCCACTGCAATACCAATTGGTAACAAAAACGGTATTAAGAAAATCAGCCAGTTATACCACGTCATTTTTCTTAGATTAGTGCTTTCCAAGTGCATCTCCTCTAAAAAATCCAACTTATTTGGCCATTAATCGCCTGAGACCAAAATTTAATATGATCGAAAGGCCTGTAGGTACTATTCCTGAATGGAGAATTCCAGCCAATTAACCCAAAATGATCACTGTGCAGCGTGCCTAGAAACTGTTCCCATTTAGCTGAATCAACCGATACCAATCCGTCATTCTCAACAATAATCATACGCCCGAAAGGACGCAACCAGAAAGATTGTTCTGACACAGAGCAACAACCGGCATACGAAGTATAGATTACATCGATACGATCGGGTATCGGTACCGCTCGCCGCCTCTCGGGCGTTAATTCATCCAATGCAGGACGGCCAACCAAGTGGATCATCACCGGCAACATCCGAGGTGACTCAAGCGCCCATGTCGCAATAGGTGAACCAAGATGCGGTGTGCTCACCGTTAACAACCGCTTGATGCGTTTATCCGAATCCGGGAAACTGATCAAGTAACGTGCATCAAGGCCGCCCATACTATGAGCGAATAGGGAAAATTCCGCGACATCACTTTGGAAAAGCTGATTTGCCAGTAATGATGCCCTTTCTGCAATTGTTCCAGGGATGGTACTGCGGGTGTAAAACACTGCACCCCTTCATGTTTTAAAGCCTGCGCGACACCACGAAAATATTGAATAGGGCCAAAATGTGAGAAACCCAGATAACCATGCAATAAAACCGGAACAGAATAGGTCATAGGATAATTTCCGGGAAAGAAACATCCCGACAAAACGTCGAGATGCTTCTCTTAAACTGAAGTTTTTGTTATACCAGCATAAAGACACTCAATACCCTAACAGACTCGTTAATAAGAAGTTTCTCTGGAAAAATCTTGCCAAATGAAAGGTGGATTAACCGATGGTTTGGTAGGAATAAAAAAAGTGGCTGCGTCAAGTACACCGACCAAACTACGGCCTACGGTATGCATAATACCCGTTGCCAGTCCGATTGTGATGCCGTATAGGGCACCCTCATTGCGAGAGGTTAAAACAATATTCTTGGGTAATTCTACCCATCCGGTCGCCGCATTCGTAATACCAGTTACAAACTTCTCGCTCGAATTACCAAAATAACTGTCAGCAGCAATCACTTGGGACGAAAAAAGAAAAAATATTGACAACACTAAAGAGAATTTAACAATTCTTCTCATCAGAAAAACTCCTTATTTGTTTTAAAATTTATTAAATTTCTGTTTCCAGTTAAGAAATGAGCAGAAATGTAATCGAAGTTTACCTCTTCACATCGAAACAGACAATTTTTGATTTGAAAGAATTAATTAGGAAATCATTCCTACAGCAAGATCGAACAAAAAGGCAAGGACGATCAATTTCATACAAATATAATAAAAGTATGACAAATGTATCCATTCAGAATCTTAGTATAAAATAAATCTGGTTTAGTCATATATACACTAGTGATTATTTACCAGTTATCCAATTTGATAAATTTATCTATATTAGAGATATGGACAGCTTCATGCAAAAAGGCAATAACAACCTACAGACGACAATTAAGAATACAAAATTGATGCCATCAATTACCTTGAGCCGGATTGATCTATGCTCCTATGATGAAAAAGCGCATATCCATTCTTGCATGAAATCTCTCCTAATCATCATGCTGATGAGTGCTTTTCTCTTATTTATATCTAGCGCTGTTTATGCGATGGATGTATCAGTTAAACCAATTTCTGACAGACTCAAAGTACAAACGAGCGAGACGAGATGGATCAGCTTAGGCGCAGGTTATCGCGGTACCGGGTTATGGACAGAAAACTTAAATGGTAATTTGGGTAGCGGTCACTACAGTAACGATAATGCTCGTATCTACTTGAATGGCCAGATTAATCAATATCTTAAATTCGAAGTCAATACCGAATGCTTTTTCTGTAACAATACCGCTTCGGGCGAAAACCCCAGGATGTCCTACAACATTCTCGATGCGATTGCAAAATTCGAATACAACCGCTATTTCAACATCTGGGGTGGTCGCATGTTAGCACCTACAGAGCGGGGCGAATTGAGTGGTCCTTTTTTTCAAGCTACCCATGATGCTTTCAAGACGCCATTCTTCTCTCAAGATTTCAGTACAAATTTTGGTAATGGCGGTGCCGGACGTTATGGTCGTGACGATGGGGTAACTTTCTGGGGCAATGCAGAACCAGGTATCGTTCCCGGAACGCTAGGTTATGCAATGGGAGTCTTTCGCGGTTTGGAATCATCGCATACCAGTGGACCTAATCCTAGCGGCACTATACTGACAGCTGCACGTGTTACCTATAATTTTCTGAATCCGGAAAAAAATCCTGGCTACTACACTTCTAGTACGTATTACGGTAAAGCGGGAGATATTTTAGCGCTGGCATTCGGTATGTCCTATCAAAAGAATGGTGCCGGATCATTAGCACATCGTAGTGATTTTCTGGGTTTCACAGGTGATTTGCTGTTTGAAAAAGTATTGCCCAAAAATATGGGTGTAACTACTTTGAATGCTGAGTATAAACAATTTTATGCCGGCTACTCGACTGCCGCATTTTCCGACCGTGACTGCTTTTGTATGTTTGATGGCAAGTCGTGGACAGTAACAGGTCTGTATTTAATACCGGGTAAAGTCGGCATCGGACAGTTCCAACCCTATGGCAGATTTACCAGTATTCAGCCGAATCGAAGTAATAACCGGGAAGAAATTGAAGCGGGTGTAAATTATATTATTGATGGCTTTAATGCCCGTATTTCAGCCTACTATCAACATGGCGATCTCTTGTCTAAAGGGTTGAATTATGCGCCTGGCGTAACGGGCCCTACACAAGATGTTTTCAAAATTTCTTTCCAATTGCAGATTTAATACCCCAGAAATTATTACTCCTGATAAGTCATTATAAAAATGTCGCTATCTGCACACAAAGAAGAATTGACCGCTCAGCAACAGAGTCCGACTATCTTGACCTATCCCAAACAAGCAATCCAGCATGCCCCTGAAGTATTGATCGATTCAACGTACAAGCCATTGCAAGCAAGGCTATCACTTAAGTTTGCTGAAATCGACGAAACAACGCGCCTTGTAGAACGAGATCAGTTTGGCCCACTATTAGTACAAAAACCTCTTTATCCAGAAGGACGAAAAGTCTGTCATGTGGTCATTATCCATCCGCCTGGTGGAGTCGTAGGGGGTGATCAATTAGAAATTTCGGCTCAAATCGGCGCATCTGCTAACGCACAAATCACTACACCGGGTGCAACCAAGTGGTACAAAGCCAACGGACATACCTCACAACAGAAGATTAGGATTAATGTCAATAAGGGTGGTTCGCTCGAATGGGTACCCCAGGAAACCATTTTTTATAATCATGCCAATGTAGAGATTGATCATCAGGTTATGCTTGAGGATGATGCAATTTATGTCGGTTGTGAAATATTATGTTTTGGCCGAACGGCATCAGGTGAAACATTCAATAGCGGGCAAATCAAACAACGCACCAGCATCCGACGAAATGATAAATTGATTTGGCTTGAGCAAATACGTCTTCTCGGTGAAAGCTCTGCGATGAATGGCTCTTTAGCATTATCTGGCAAAACAGTCTGCGCTTCACTCATTTTGACGGGAAAAGTAATGCCTCAGCCATTGATAGATTTGGCACGCGAGGAAGCAGAGAAAATCACTAATGGGGTTGGCCAGGTTGGCATCTCTCAACTTAAATCAATTGTCGTCGCTCGTTATTTAGGCAATTCAAGCGAAGTAGCGCGGCACGTCATGTTGTGTATTTGGGGGTTGTTTCGTCCGGAAATTCTTGGACGTACCGGAATCGTTCCACGTATGTGGAGCACTTAATTAATTACTTCTTTGACTTAAAGCTATTTTCTAAAGAGCTGATATTTTGCAGTAACTTAGGAAAATTAAAAATGTTATTTCACCCAGGAGAAAAACTATGGACTTAACACCTAGAGAGAAAGACAAACTAATGATATTTACTGCCGGATTGGTGGCTGAAAAACGTAAAGCCCGTGGTCTACGACTCAATTACCCAGAAGCTGTTGCACTGATTACCTGCGCAGTATTAGAAGGCGCCAGAGATGGCCGAACGGTAGCCGAATTGATGACAGGTGGACAAAAAATACTGACTCGCGCTGATGTTATGGAAGGTGTCCCCGAAATGATTCCGGATATCCAGATCGAAGCGACGTTCCCAGATGGAACCAAGCTGGTTACTGTTCATAATCCGATAGTTTAATCATTAATATAGGAGATCGTCATGAGAGTACCAATGATTCCAGGTGAAGTGTTTACTGAATCGGGTGAAATTGAATTAAATGTCGGCAGAAAAACCAAAACGCTAACCGTCTCCAATGGCGGGGATCGTCCAATACAAATTGGTTCCCACTTTCATTTTTTTGAAGTGAATTCTGCCATGAAGTTTGATAGGGAAGCTGCATACGGTATGCGACTGAATATTATGGCCGGAACAGCTATTCGCTTCGAACCTGGACAAGAAAGAACCGTTGAGCTGGTTGAGCTTGCTGGAGACCGGATCGTTTATGGATTCAATCAAAAAGTGATGGGCAAACTCAAATAGTTTGTATCGCAATAATTTTACAGGAGTAAGAAAATGAGCGTAAAAATTTCCCGTCAAACCTATGCTGAAATGATGGGCCCAACAACAGGCGACCGTGTTCGTCTGGCCGATACAGAGCTTTTTATAGAGATTGAGAAAGACTTCACCACCTATGGGGAAGAAGTGAAGTTTGGCGGTGGGAAAGTAATTCGGGATGGTATGGGTCAGTCACAACGCAATCATTCGGATGTCATGGATACCGTCATTACCAATGCCGTCATTATCGATCATTGGGGAATTGTCAAAGCGGATATCGGCATTAAGAATGGCAAGGTCGCAGCCATTGGCAAAGCTGGAAATCCGGATATTCAACCCAATGTCACAATGGCTATTGGTTCTGCTACCGAAATCATTGCCGGTGAAAATCTAATTGTCACAGCCGGAGGCGTTGATACGCACATTCACTTCATTTCTCCGCAACAAGCCGAGGATGCCATGATGAACGGTATCACTACCATGCTCGGTGGTGGTACAGGACCTGCTGTAGGAACTGCAGCAACTACGTGTACGCCTGGTCCTTGGCACATTCATTCGATGCTTAGAGCATCCGACGGACTCGTGATGAATACAGGTTTTTTTGGTAAAGGTAATACCAGCTTGCCAACCCCACTTGAAGAACAAGTTTTTGCTGGTGCTTGTGGTCTAAAACTCCATGAAGACTGGGGAACAACTTATGCGGCCATCGACAACTGTTTGGATATTGCAGATAAATATGATGTTCAAGTCGCTATCCATACCGACACCATTAATGAAGGCGGTTACTTGGAAAACACGATTGCCGCCATGAAGGATCGGACTATTCATACTTTCCACACAGAAGGTGCAGGTGGTGGACATGCTCCGGATATCATCGCAGTCGTAGGTCAAGATAATGTTTTGCCGTCATCAACCAATCCAACCCGTCCGTATACCGTTAATACACTTGACGAACACTTGGACATGTTGATGGTATGTCATCATTTACATGCCAATATTGCTGAAGATCTCGCTTTTGCAGAATCACGTATTCGCAAAGAAACGATCGCAGCCGAAGATATTCTGCATGACATGGGGGCCATCTCCATGATGTCATCAGACTCCCAAGCAATGGGACGTATTGGTGAAGTCGTATTACGCACATGGCAAACCGCGCATAAAATGAAGATACAACGCGGCACTCTGCAAGAAGATAGCTCAAGAAATGACAATTTCCGTGTAAAGCGTTACGTTGCCAAGTACACCATTAATCCGGCCATTACGCACGGTATCTCACACGCGATTGGATCTATAGAAGTTGGCAAGTATGCGGATCTTGTATTATGGCGGCCTGCTTTCTTCGGTGTGAAACCATCCATGATCTTAAAAGGCGGAATGATCGCTGCATCTCTGATGGGTGATCCTAACGCATCGATTCCAACACCTCAACCAGTACATTATCGATATATGTTTGGTGGATATGGTGGGGGAATCAAAACATCGTGTTTCACATTCGCCTCGCAAGCAGCACTTAATGCAGATTTAATCGATCAATTAAAGCTCGACAAACACATTATTCCAGTCAAAAATACACGGAACCTGCGCAAAAAAGACATGATTCACAATAGCGCAACACCCAAGATGGAAGTTGATCCGGAAACGTATGAAGTGCGCGCTGATGGACAATTGTTAACCTGTGGGGCGGAAGATGTTCTGCCCATGGCACAGCGATATTTCTTATTCTAGGAAATATCCATAATAGAGTTATCACAGCGCCCGTTGCTGTGATAACAATTTCTCACAATCTTTATTGATTATAAAAAAACAGATGCTTACGTTGAATACTAAAATAGATCACGCAGAATCGGTCTTCGCACAGCTCGTTCTACCTTACGAAATGCGCGAGAACAGTCGACTGAGAACAGCGCTTGCATCTGGTGAGGAAGTTGCTATTTTTACCGCACGAGGCACCATATTACGTAATAATGACCTGCTCAAAAGTGATGATGGTCGTGTCGTACAAATCATTGCGGCTCATGAACCTACTTGCCGGATTACCTGCCGTACACCGTATGATTTACTACGTTGTGCTTTCCATTTAGGCAATCGCCATACACAAACACAGGTTGGTGAAGCATTTTTACGTATTCATCAAGATAATGTATTAAAACAAATGCTGGAAGGCTTGGGAGCTACTGTCATCGAAGAGGATGCCCAATTTGAACCGGAGTCAGGTGCCTACGGTGGAGGTGGAGGTAGTGGGCATCATCACCATGGAGACGGTCATTATCACGCGCATGGCCCGCTTGCTCCAATACCAGCACGGCAAAAAATTCATCGGCCTTCCGACTCACAATCCTAGGAATAACTTTGCAATCCGCTTTATTGCTCCGCTTACTGCAGTTAGCAAGTCCCTCATTGCCCATTGGCGCATACACGTATTCACAGGGTCTCGAATCCGCGATTGAGGAGGGTATCGTCAACAATGAAAGTACAGCGCGAGCATGGATTACTGAGTCTTTGAGCATTATTGCAGACTTTGAAGCACCGCTAGTATGGCGCTTACTCAAAGCTTTTTCCGAACGAGATTCGGTAGCTGTCAGTTATTGGACCGAGTGTTATATTGCAGCACGCGATACAGCAGAGTTTCGTGCAGAAACTATCCAGATGGGGTATTCCCTAGGAAAACTCATTATGGATTTAAAGATCGCGGACGAATCATTGCTGACGCTATTGGCAAACCAATCAGAAATACCCCTACCCACCGCTTTTGCTTGTGCTGCAGAAGCATTTGCCATACCGCATGAGGCTGCGTTGCTTGGAATGCTTTTTTCTTTGGTTGAGAATCAGGTTCTAGTCTGCGTTAAATCAGTGCCACTTGGCCAAGTTTCCGGACAGAGTCTTCTGCTTTCATTACATTCTATTATTGAAACAGTGTCGCTACGCGCACAACAGCTCAATGATGATGAATTATCCAATTGGGCTCCAGGGTTATCATTACTGTCAATACAACATGAAACACAATACAGTAGAATTTATCGATCATAATTTTGGGGATATAAAAACGTGAATAAACAATCAAATCCTCTTCGAGTAGGAATCGGCGGCCCGGTTGGATCCGGAAAAACGGCTTTATGCGAAGCATTAAGCAAAAAAATGCGTGATCATTACGAAATGGCTGTGATCACGAACGATATTTATACCAAAGAAGATATGGAGATTTTATTACGCGCCAATGCACTGCCTCCTGAGCGCCTGATGGGTGTAGAAACCGGCGGATGCCCACATACTGCAATCAGAGAAGATGCATCCATCAATCTCGAGGCCATTGCACGGATGACGGCCGATTTTCCCAATCTCGATCTCATCCTGGTTGAATCCGGCGGCGATAATCTGGCCTCCACTTTCAGTCCCGAGCTTTCTGATTTGACCATCTATGTGATTGACGTCGCTGCCGGTGAAAAAATTCCGCGCAAAGGTGGCCCCGGCATCACACGCTCAGCGCTCCTTGTCATTAACAAAATCGATCTTGCTCCTTATGTTGGCGCAAGCCTGGAAGTGATGGCACGCGATGCGAAAAAAATGCGTGGTGATCGACCATTTGTGTTTACCAATTTACACACTGGCGAAGGCGTTGATCAGATAGTCGATTTCATTGTGAAACAAGGATTGTTGGATGAAGTAAAGCAGCAACAAAGCTGATTGTCGTTCGTCTAGCAACCTTATAAATAGTAATCCGATACTGAATAGCACATTGTTTTAGTTATTGTTGTTATATTTTCCACAAGAACTTAAGGAGCTGATCACCATGGATTGGTCTTTATCGATTGACAAAGCATTACCCAAACCTCTACGCGTCATTCTGCGAGGAGTCGGACAAGTATTTTTCTGTTGCAATGCAGTGACAGGTCTTATTTTTCTGGCCGCTTTATATGTTGGAGGAATTACTGCAGGGCTTGCTGCCACCGTGGGCGTGATAAGCAGCACCATTGCCGCTTATTTACTGGGATTCTCAGAGGATGATATCGACGCAGGATTATATGGATTCAATGGCACTCTCGTAGGGCCTTGTTTATTTCTATTTCTTGAACATACGCCGCAGCTCTGGTTATATGTGGTACTTGCCTCGATATTATCAACCGTTGTGTTAGCCGCTTTGATGCGAATCTTACAACCCTATAACATCCCCGCTTCCACTTCACCCTTTGTTTTAACGTGTTGGATGTTTATGGTTGCGGTTTATTCCTTTGATGGGTTCTCGCGCAGCCCAGTGCTGCCAGTACCGGGAATTCCCGCAGATATTGCTGCCACTTCAGTGATCGCGACAGAGTTTGCAACCCTGACTCAAGATGCGGCTGAAGCCTGGTACACAGCCGTCACCAAGGGTATTGGAGAGGTTATGTTCGCTGATAGCGTTATAGTTGGCATTCTATTTCTTATCGGTATTGCAATAACTTCATTGCGGGGTGCATCCATGGCGCTAGCAGGCGCAATTGTTGGTGTCGTATTGCCTATCTGTCTGGGCGCCGATAAAACGCTAATCGAAATGGGATTGTATGCATTTAATCCGGTACTAACGATGATGGCGGTTGGTTGGGTTTTTCTAAAACCTACTACCGGCACTGCAATTCTTGCACTATTGGCTGGCATGCTGACTGTTATCTGTCAGGCTGGGCTGGCTAATTTCCTCGCGCCGATTGGCTTGCCGACACTGACATTTCCTTTTGTTCTCGTTATGTGGATGTTTTTATTCGCTGCAAGCAAATCCAAACACTGGGGAAATTCTAACTAACCAGAGACTATATATTCTGAAATTAAACCCGCCCAGTGGCGGGTTTTTTATTGATAACCTAAAAAAATATCAAGTGTGCGGGCTGCAATGCGTATGCGGCACGTTAGCGTGTGAATGGCGTTCCTGTGAAAGCTCAATGGGCACAATATGCAATTTGCCATGCCGTACTCCATTTGTGGCAATCACCTGATTTGCAAAGCGCCTGACATCTTGAATTGTGCCTCGAAGCATCACGACTTCAAGACAGTTATCATGATCCATATGGACATGCATACTCGACAAGGTTAAGTCATGATGATGGTGATGCGCAGCCGTTACTTGACTGGCCAAATCTCTTTCGTGATGATTATAAATATAACTCAACGTAGCAATACAGTAACCTTTGTTATCTTTCTCCGACCGGGAAGTTTCAAGATACTCCCGGATAAGATCACGAATCGCCTCTGAACGATTATTATAACCACGTGCATGCGCTACCTTATCGAATTGCGCAAAAAGTTGGTCATCCATTGAGATCGTAAAACGTTCCATAAATTGTTTTCCCTGAATACTTATCTGCAAGAATTAATCAAGATACGAAATCTAATTCTATCTGTAAATTAAAAGAATTGTAAATTCATTATATTGACTTAGAAATTAGCTACCAAATTGACACGAAATGAGCGGCTCTCAATTGGATGAAAATGCACGTCACTCACACCGGTGAGAGATTCACCAGGGAGCCTGGAAGTATAGTAATAATCAATCGCGTGAGCCTTTGTATTCAACAGATTGAACCCCTGCAACATCATGCGTACATTTTTGCCGATCTTGTAACCGATTTGACCATTTAACGTAACTGTGTGATTGGATTGCACACTGTTATCTTCGATGAGTGATCGCTTACCAAAATAACGAAGTTGCGCGCTCCCAAAAAGAGGGCCAATGTTATCGATGGAAACTGCCAGTTTGCCTACCCCTCTAATTGCTCCCGGTATGTAATCACCACTCGGATCAAAATCACTGAAGCGTGCACGTGCCAATGCGTAATCTACATCGACTGTTAACCAATCAGTAGGCATATAAAATGTTGAGATTTCGAACCCCTCCCGCGTGCTTGGACGACTTGCTTCCGTTGTTCCGGCATCACCAACGAATAACAATTCTGAAGCCATATCCAGGCGAAACAATGCAAAGGAAGCTTGTAAACCGGGAACAATCGCCGTACGCAATCCGACTTCGTATCCAGTTGAACGTACCAGAGGATTTACCCTGTTGATGGGATCACCCGATTTGGGATCCACGGTAGACGTCGTTCCTCGTGCATCATTACTATGAAACCCACTGCCATAATTAAAATAGAATTCCGTTTGTACCCAAGGCCCGAAAATCAGACTTAGCTTAGGATTAGTCATACTGTCATAGCGATTGCCCGAATTAACATTCTGATGGCTGGTGACATCAAACCAGTAGTAATCAGAACGCACGCCGGCCACACTGCGGAATTTCTCCAGCCACTGTATGCTGTTCTGATAGTAAATTCCTACACTATTCTGGTTAATATGGTCTCTACGGGTAGTCGAGAGTGTTTGGCGCGCTTTTGTACTTAATAATCCGTTGTCAATGACATCATTCTGAAATTGAACGCCCACTGTATTTTCCACCTCAAATCCGGCAATCTTATTTGTCCAGAGATGACTCAAATTCATAGCGGATTGAAAGCGCTTATCGACCTGGGAAAACTGATCTCCATTCACGGGATCATCCAGGAAATAGGTGAAATTTGAAAACAAAGCCAAATTGGTATGGAGAGTATATAAATTCAATTGCGTGATACCGAAACGGCTTATATGCTGGAGTGCGCTTGAAAGGCTGTAACGGTGAGCCTCGCCACCATCAGTCGGATCAATGGCACCCAATCGAGGAATTAAACCATTCGCCACCGCTCTTTGTGGAATTTGATCCGTTGAATTCCAGTTTCCACCATAACCCATTGCCGTGATATTAAATTTAGTGGGCCCTACATCCTGGCTATAGCGTAATACTCCATTGAATTTCTTAAAATCCTCATGTTTAATCCATGGGCCATCTTTAGTGAGTAGTTCTACCGCATATAGAACATCTCCGCTCCCCACTTCATGTGATTTTGCCACTAATCCACGCATGAATCCTTGCTGTCCCAAACCATAACTGGCAATACCTTGTGGCAACTTATCAACATAACCCATACTGACAGCACCCGCTGAGGAGAAATCTCCTTGGTTCGCGTAATAAGGCCCCTTGAGATACTGTATATTTCCTGCCAGTTCCGGAATAATAAAATTGGTATCTGCCCAGCCTTGCCCATGACCATGCGAACGTTGATTGACCAGCATGCCATCGACGGTAATCCGCAGATCTGTACCGTGATCAAGATTAAATCCACGTAAAAAATACTGATTTGCTTTCCCTTCACCGCTATGTTGAGTGACAATCAGGCCTGGCACACTTTCCAGTAACTCTCCCGGTCGGTAAACTGTGCGCGAATCAAGCTGCTGCTTTAAGACGGTACCTTCATTCGCGGAATTTGCAGTGCCTATCAACTGTTTCGTATTTGCACGTACCGTTACTTCATTCAGTGTCGGTACGCCGGCTGCATTGGCTAATAGTGATATCCCACCCACCCCACAAAAAATGCTGCCGATGATTGATTTAATGATTATCATCGTTTTCTTCATGTTCTTTTTTCCGAGACTTATTGTTATTATTTCCTACAAATAACATAGGAAATAATATATTACCCCATAATGTATGATAAATTTACTATTTTTCATACATTATTTGATTAGAATGAATTATCACAACTCACAATAAATTTTTAATGAATAAGACTCAGGAAAATCGCTATGAAAATATCCGTTAATCACGCTTTAAATTCTTTACTATTCTTAGTAATCCTCTCCTTTCAAAATATAATTCTTGCGTCAGGTATCCCTGAGAAACTCAAAATTGTGACAACGGTTTCCCCCATTACCAATATTGTGCAAAATATTGGGGGCATGCATATCAAGGTAATCGGGATCGTTCCGGATGGAGCCGATTCTCACACGTTCGAACCCATTCCTTCTGATGTAAAAACACTGCAAGCGGCCGACATGATTATCGTGAATGGCCTTGATCTGGAGTTACCCACCCTAATACTGGCAGAGAAGGTGAAAAAAACCGGGACTCTGATTTTACAACTCGGAAACCGCGCACTGAAGCAAGAAGATTGGCAATATGATTTTAGTTTCCCGCGCGAGCACGGGCATCCCAATCCTCATTTATGGCTGAATATCGAATTGGTCATGCGTTACGCTGAAATAATCAAGGACAATCTCGTTGCACTTGATCCAACAAACAAAGCTAGTTATATTTCAAATACAAAAACTTATATCGAGAAACTGCAAAGATTGGATCAAGCAATATTCCAATGTGTTAAAACAATTCCTGAGAATAATCGTAAGCTTGTGACTTACCACGATTCCTTTGCTTATTTTGCACCCCGTTATGGCATGACAGTGATTGCCGCAGTGCAACCTGCCGATTTTTCTGAACCAGGCCCGCAAGAAATTATTAGCATTATTAAGCAGATCAAAAAAACCAACGTACCTGCAATATTTGGTTCAGAAGTTTTTCCCAGTAAAGTGATGGAACAAATTGCACGCGAAGCAAACGTCAAATTTATTGATCAACTTTCAGATGACGAACTACCTGCCCCACCTAATAACTCTTTTATTGGTATGATGCGCAACAACATGACGATCATGACAGAAGCACTCGAGGGTAATTCAATTTGTATGGCCGATATTGATGCAAGCAACATTCCATTCTGATTCGCAATTAAATCCTGCCGTCGAGTTAAGCAACGTCATTGCCGGTTATGAGCAAAATATCGTATTCACCGATCTGTCATTGGGAATTGCTGCAGGTCAATTTACCGGCATTGTAGGCCCCACTGCCTGTGGCAAAACCACGCTGCTTAAAATCATTTTAGGCGTTCATCCCGTCATTTCCGGCAATGTTCAATTGCACAATAAACCTGCAGGCAAAACCAAACCGGGTACTGTCGGCTATGTGCCGCAATTGGGCAGTGTCGACTGGAATTTTCCGGTTACTGTAGAAGAAGTGATCATGATGGGGCTGTACACCAATGGACGTATCTGGCCTTGGCTCAGCAAACAAGAGCGCATCCGTGTTCAAGATCTTGCCTATCGATTAGGTGTTAGTGACTGCTTGAAACAACACATCAGTGAAATATCAGGCGGCCAACGACAACGTGCATTCCTCGCACGTGCATTGATCAGCAATCCCAAACTTCTGATACTGGATGAGCCTACCTCAGGCGTCGATATCAAAACTCAGCATGAGGTACTGCATCTATTGAGCGACATCAACAGTGAAGGCATCACCATTTTATTGACCACGCATGACCTAAACGCGGTTGCCTCCCATCTACCATGGGTGATTTGTTTTAACCGAGGTGTTGTGGCGCAAGGCCGACCTTATGATATTTTTACCAATGAAATCCTAACGCAGACTTATGGTGGCGACATCGTCATCGTTAAATACGAAGGCCATCTTTTGATCGCCAACAGCACCCCCCTCAATTTCATCAATGCGCACGAATAATGGAATTTCTTCTCGAACCGCTCGAGTATGAATTCTTCCGTCGTGGCTTGCTTGCGGCACTGATGGTGGGTGTGTCAGGTGGTTTAATCGGTGTATACGTGGTGCTACGTGGCATGAGTTATGTCGGTCACGGATTATCTCACGCAGCCATTGGCGGAGCGATTATAGGCTTTACGCTGAATCTGAATTTTTATGCCGGTGCATGTGGTATGGGTTTAATGGCCATACTGGTGATCAACAAAATTACCAAAAATAATAAAATAAAACTGGATGCCGCAATCGGTATTGTAACGACCGCTATATTTGCTTTAGGTGTGGCAATCGTCAGTAAACTACGTAATTTTAAGCAAAACTTCGAGGCGGCCCTGTTTGGAAATATTCTTGGAATCACTGATCAGGACTTGATGATTATCGGACTTGTAGCCGCTACCACACTTATCACAATGTTTTTTGCGTATCGAGCGCTCCTGTTTTCCACATTTGATAACGAAGCTGCTCGCATCTTTGGAATCCAAACTGAATCGGTACAATTGTTGTTCTCGCTTCTGCTCACGCTTTCCGTCATTGCTTCGCTAAATGTTATCGGCGTCACCATGGTCGCAGCTACACTCATAGCCCCTGCCATGACCGCAAGAATGCTAACCGACAGTTTTAGCAGAATGATCGTTTATTCAACGCTCATCGGTTCTGTCACCGGTTTAGTCGGTATGTATTTAAGTTACATTTTTAACGTCGCCTCTGGCGCAACCATCGTACTGTCCAGTGCGTTGTTATTCGGTTTATCATTATTAGCAAAACCACTCCGTAATCCCTAAGAAAGTCGCTACGAAAACGAGCTGTTCGGTTGTGAGGTAAGCTGGAAAGAAAGAGTCCGACGTTTCTATAAGATACTGGAAATGGAGGACTGAGATGAAACGGATACCAAGAGGGATTTACACGCAGGAATTTCGGGCGCAGGCAGTGAGTCTGCATGAAGTGGATGGTTTGACGATATCTGAAGCGGCAAGGCGATTTTCATTGCCGCCAGGAACGCTGAAGAACTGGATACATGCAGCACGCCTGGACAAATTGGATGATATTGGCAAGAATCAGAAGCCGTTGACCGAGCTGGAAATGGAGTTGGTCCGGGCCAAGCGCAAACTAGCTGAAGTCAAGATGGAGCGTGATTTGCTAAAAAAAAGCAACGGCCTACTTTGCGAAGGAGTCGCGGTGAAGTACGGTCGAATGGAATCCCTGCGACAACACTATCCGGTAGCGTTGATGAGCCGCGTTTTCGAAGTTTCTGAGAGTGGCTATTACGCCTGGCGTGATCGCCCTTTATCGGCGCGAGCACAGGCAATACAGGAGATCACCGAGTACATCGAAATCTCCTACAACCGGCAACGAAAACAGGCCCGCCTCGGCTACCTGTCGCCCGCTGCATTCATGCGGCAATATTATGAAAAGCTATTTGCCGCTTAACCTGTTGGATTCCACTATTGCCAACTGACCTCAAATGCGGATTGGTTGTCCGTGAAGAGACTTGCCAAAGATATTTGGCAAATTGGTATTACACAAGAGCGGTTCATGCATCTATACGTATCCTTGATACGCTACTACCGTAAAACCGGCAGTACTTAACTTACCGGTATATTCTGTATAAATGATATTTGCGCAGGAGGAATCTGCAATACATCGACGATAGTTTGAGAACTCAGTGCCACTTGGTCTAAAACAGGCAATCCAGCTGCATCTACCGCTTCAATGATCGCCAAGGGGGAAGCCGTTAAGCGACCGCTGATTGCTGTTACTGGTAAATTCTTACGTCTTAGGCACTCGACACCCGCTACCGCATCCGTTATATCACTTGCTGCAAGAATTACGCTATCCACAATTTTTGCAAACACCCGAGAATTTAATAAGGCAGCTGTCTCGCTTTGAAACAAACCGTCAGCCACTTCAATGATAATTGCATCCACTCTGGCGACACTCAAATGGATAACCAGCATTTCTACAATATTGTCAATCTGTTCCGGTGTGGCAAGGTATGTCGATGGAAAACCTGCATGGGTAAAATCCAAAGTTAATGTAGCGCCAGCCTCGGCCATCAACTCAGCATTCTTCGCTGAGCCAGTACCCGTCACCTTGGCAACGCCTACTGTATATCCAGCGTTGGTCAAGCCACGAATCATGGTTGCCGCCGTAGCTGTTTGATCGGCAGCCATTGTCGTGCCAATCACTGCCACTGTATAAGGGTAAGGAAACAAACATACCAGTTTAGGTAAAGCCGTATCTCTCAGGTTGATTCGTTTTCCATTGCTATCCGCTAATAAACCAATTGGTTGAATGCTGGTAGATGCTAGATTGGTATGATGGCGATTCACGCGTGCTGCGATACCCCCCGCTGCCACCAGATCGCACGCCCCCAAATCTTTGGGAACCTGAGCTTCGAACTGATCCTGCGCATAGCGATTACCGTAGCACACGATAATTTCGTCCCCTATACACAAAGCGGAATGGCGATTATGCATCAATTCCAGCTCGTTCTGGTGGCCTACTTTTGTTACTTTCGCCAGTAGCATATCTCCGTTATCCGGAATAACATCGTCTTCCTGCCACAAGACCGCTACCGATTCCAGTCTTAGATTACGCGGAGTGTAAGCTATTTTGGCATTCAATAAGCGCTCTTGGCTAATGTGTGAGATGTTCATTTTTAATACCTTTTCTATGTGCTTTAGAAAATGGTGATAACCCTTCTAAAAACCATAAGGGAACAATTCAAATGTCCCCTTTGTTTTATGCTAGCTCAGCACACTCACATCATCCCAACTAATTTGATCAGATGCTACCCCGACCAACGTGATGGATGCAACCGAACCAAAATCTACTATAAAATCCAAGTCATCATCACTACGACGAATACCGGTGACAAAACTCGCCAGATGATCCACTGAGGTTAAACCAAGGCCTGTATCAAATATAATCAAACCATCTTCATTTGAATTGAAGTCTGCAATACGCAAATGTACCGCTTCACGGATGACAAAATCATCGGCTCCTTGCCCACCGTGGCAATCTTCACCACCGCGTACGGCAATATTGTCATCGCCATCAGAAGAGGAATAGCTGAGATCATCTTCAAACTTAAAGTGTCCAGCTCCGGGCGCATCGGGAGCGCTTTGCCATAGTTCGGAAATACGGTTGTAATTACCATCTCCATCGATATCAGCATAGCGGGTGATTTCCGTGCCGAAAGGTTTTACTTCAGTACGGGTCACGACACCATCGCTACTCACCGCATAGGTTTCGGTGCCATCATCATCAATTGATTTAGGTTCCGGTACGCCGTCTTTAATTTCAAATACCTCGGTCACCTCACCATTGTCAATAGTAAATCTGAAGGCTTTATGTTCACCACTATCAGGTGAGTGTCCATTATCATCGTGATTGTTATCATCATTTTCTGAGCTCATTTTTTTCTCCTAATAAAGTTAATAAGTTGAAGTAACAAATAAAGAACGCTTTATTATATTCATAGACCTTATCGAACACTGTTAATATACATCATATATAGAGTTCAGAACTTGCTTCGCATCAATTAGAAATACGAATTGATGCGAATGATGTGCTGGTAAAACAGCCTGAGCACACTGAAGGATTATTAAATACTTCATGATATTTACTTGAACTTAATGGGCTCAAGTAGCTTAAGCTTTCTATTTTGTACGACAGGTTCTGGTTGCCTGAGCAACAGTAAATCCTTGCTCGTTGATGAGTTGTCCGGTTACTTGTCCTTGAATGAAGGTACGGCTGATGCGTATGGCACCAGCTGCGATATTAGCTGGATCACTATCAAAATCAAATCCTATTTCATCACCCGTGGTTGCTTTAAGACCGGATTTCTTTGTATGACTACCGGATATGATTTTGGCAACGTAGTTACCTGGAACCAGATTATTGCCGTCTACCGAAACTGAGGATCGGTTTGCTCTTGTTTCACATTTCACGCGAATATCTGCAGCGTTAACATCAGGCAAGGTTGTCACGAATACTGCCAGTACTGTGGCTAGCGCTGTCGAGGTTTTTACCATCATTGATTTCATCATTCTCACTCTCCTTTGAATAATTCTAATTTTGTGTACATATTCTTTCGTAAGAAGCTAAGATTTTTCTTCTTACATGCCGTCTATTCTGCGGGAACAAGAAAAGGTTCAAAATGTAGTAAAAAAATTCTCAATAATTTCTACTTGAATTGCTTTAATGAATATCGTTATAAAGGATTAGATTTTAGATATCTACTCACTTTGATAATTACCCAACAACCCTAACAAGCAAGTGGCTTATAATTTAATCTTTTAATGATTTTTGACAATTTACGTCTGTAAAAAATGAAAATACGCTTAAATTGCCTGAATCATATATTTTTATGGCTTTTGCTCAATCTTGCCAATTCTGTTAATTGCTATGCCGAATTAAGTGGCAACCTGACTGGTACTACTGATTATATTTGGCGCGGCTATTTTAAGAGTGACGGGAAACCAGTTGCACAAGCCAATATCGATTACGAATTTAAGTCGGGAATATACCTCGGTTCTTTTGCTTCAACGGTTAATTTTGCTGATCATGGGTTCGAGAATCGTTCTACTGCAGAATTCAGGCCATACCTGGGTTTTGCTTATAAGCTATCCGATGATTGGCGATTTAATACCGCATGGACCCGCTATCTCTATGATGGCAAAATATTTGGTCAAGTAGCCGACTACAATGAATTCTATTTCTATAGTCATTTTCGTGACTTACTGACAATCAACCTCAACTTTTCTGAAAATAGTTATCAACAGAATCACATGTCGCTCAACACCGAGATTACAGGACGTTATCCCATCACCGACTCAATCGAAATATCCAGCACGCTTGGTTACAATAAGCAAAAAAAGGTTTTGGGCTATGATTATCTTTATTGGACATCGGGATTAACCGTATACTTTTCACGTAATATCGGCATTGATGCTCGCTATTATGGTGGTATCCATGCATCTTCTAGAAAAGAAGATATTCTTTACCCACATTGGGAATTCCATCCTCATGTTGTCGATAATCGTATTGTGTTTTCCATTTCGGTCGGATTCTAGGCGTCTGTCGGACTTAAGCAATCATAGCGAACCGAGTGGAAGAGCGAGTGCGGATTTTCTCGATTTTGAGGCGCATAGTGGATCTATGCAACGAGAAATTGAGGAAATATGAACCGTTATCCCGCTGGCGCAGTAGACTGACCTTAAATCCGACAGGCTCCTAGTTTTCTCAATTGTTTTTTCTGAGCAATGAACTTTTTGTTCGTTGTGAAGAATAAACAGGGCAACAGCACTAAAATATTAAAAATTAGCATAATCCAATCAGATTGATGAGCCATGAATCGCCAAAATTAAGAATGAGAGAATCCTTCAGCTCGCAGGAGCAACAAGTTAAGGAGCGGAATTTAATTGCAGAAACTGCGGCAGGTAATGGCAAAGCTTTTGAGCAGCTTTATCAGCTCTATTTTAACCGGTTGTATCAGTTTATATTTCATGTCATAAGACGTCAGGATTGTATTGAAGAAATTATTAATGATGTCATGTATGTCGTCTGGGAAAAGGCATCCACCTATAATCAGGTATGCCGCCCTTCTACGTGGATCTTAGGTATCGCTTATTTAAAAGCATTAAAGAGTATCGAACAAAGTTTGATAAGAGAAAATCGGTCGGCTGAGTTTAATGACGAACTGGATTACTTCCCTGATAGCGGAGCTCAATGGGTTTCAGAGTTCGAAGTCAGTAATTGGCTCGAAGTTGCATTTGAAAAATTGTCTCCAGAACAACGTGCAGTGGTAGAAATGACTTATTATCAAGGTTTGCATTACAATGAGATCGCAGAAATTATGCAATGCCCTGAAAATACAGTAAAAACAAGAATGTTCCATGCACGAAAGATTTTAACAAAATTGTTTCTAGCGCTTAACTGACCGGAGTTAAAATATGTTGTCTTCAAATATCAAAATACTCAGTAACAGTGAACATCAGAAAGTATGGGACTTGTTGCCTTGGTATGTTAATTATTCTTTAGACCCTGCTGAACAGGATATTGTAAAAAAACATATTAAGACTTGTGTTACATGCAGAATTGAATTGAATCAACAACAACAAGTGTTTGAAAAGATGCAACAGACTGACCTTTTGCAACAGGTGTCGCAGGTTTCTTTTGCTCAGTTGAAAAAAAGAATTGAAGAACAGCCCGGACCCTATGTGCTTGCTAAACATAGCGAGCCTAAAAGACAATTAAAATTTTTCTCGCATCAGTTTCTCAGTTTTGTAAAATACACCGCTTTGGCAGCAAGCTTATTATTACTGGCGCTACCATTTATGATGGATTCACTGATTGATAAACCCGAATTAACAGGGGATTACAGAACATTAGCCAACTCGATAGAAAGTGAGCAGAGAAATAACTTTATACGTATAATCTTTGCAGACCAATCAAATCCGGAACAAATCGAGGCTATTTTAAATAGTGTCTCTGGACATATCGTTAAGGGCCCATCCCAGAATGGTGTTTATGAGGTTCAAATTGGTAATCAGCAAACAGATTCCCAGGAAGTCAAAGATGCGATTTCACACTTACGCAAAAATACGTCGGTCATCTTCGCTGAATTGGCTTATGGATTACCCGCTTCTGATTAGAATCATACTATGATGGTGCATAACTCAATGAAAATTAAATTATTTTTTATTATGCTGCTATGGATGATGCTTGCTGCTTTACCAATCAAGGCTGAGCAGAAACTATTTGTTGATCCTCAGGTTTTTGATAGCAAACAAGCAGAGCGCATCATTTTGGTGACCTACGCAGATAAACACATAGACCGTATTCCGATTGGAGTGGCTAATCAGTTATATCGTCGCAGAGGTGACTATAACAGTTCAACTTGGAGTAGAAGAGTAGCATCCAGCATAGAGGCAGACTACAAATTAAAAATCCTTTCACAATGGCCAATCAAAGAAATCGGTGAGCATTGCGTTGTCTATCTGGTGCATGAAGATCAACCAATGGCTGATGTTATCAGTGCATTAGCAAAGGACGATCGTATCGATAACGTTCAAACGATGAATACCTTTCGAGTAATGGCGGACAAATATAGCGACCCTTATTACCGTCTACAGACAAATATTCATTCGATGAATTTAGCGGATATACACAATCAGGCTACCGGTAAAAATGTAAGGATTGCGATTATTGACACCGGTGTTGATACAAAGCATCCTGATTTAGAGGGACAAATTCAGCAGAGCAAAGATTTTGTCACACAGAAATCATCGAATTTTCTGGGCGACAGTCATGGCACAGCAATAGCCGGTGTGATAGCAGCCAAGCCAAATAATGGACAAGGCATTGTCGGTATCGCGCCCGATAGTTATGTGATCGCGCTGAAAGCCTGTTGGGGAGTAAAACCGGGCAGTTTGGAGGCTGTTTGTAATAGCTTTACATTGGCTTTAGCAATCAATACAGCGATTGAGATGAATGTTGATGTTCTTAACTTAAGTTTAACCGGTCCTCATGATCCACTTCTGGCCAGGTTAATTGAAAAAGCCATTCAACAGAACATTATTATCATCGCTTCCCAAGCTGACAAAGATGATGATAAATCCGGGTTTCCAGCACAGCAAAGGGGTGTCATCGGGGTTCAAAGTATAAATAGTAAGATGACACAATCATCACACGGAAATCTTATCGTTTCTGCACCCGGAGAAGACATATTAACTACGTTACCCGATGGTGCGTATGACTTTGTTTCAGGCAACTCCCTGGCTACAGCACATATTTCCGGCCTCACCGCCCTATTGTTACAATTAAAACGAAGTACAACCAGCCAAGAGCTTTTCAAACTGCTGGCAAATGCCAACGAGCCAACCTTCTATCGGTTATTTAGAAAAGGCCAGATAGTCAATGCAAAGGACACGCCGTCAGCAGTGGATAAGCTGCATGTACAGGCAAATCAACAGCAAACTGCCTTACACACTATAAACCGATTGGAAACAACACCGTAATTTGACGGTATTCACCGACAGCATCATTGATGTCGCTCTTGTGGCAGGCAGACAAGCTCATATCAAATCTACAACTTGGTTGTTGAGAGAGATGGATTCCCCAGGGAGGATGTAGGAATAAAATGGAGTGCATATGCGTTACTGGCTCATAAAATCAGAGCCTTATGAATTCAGCATTGATGACTTCGCAGCACTGCCAAACCAAACTATCGCCTGGGAAGGTGTACGTAATTATCAATCGCGCAATTTTATGCGTCATCAAATGACTATTGATGATCAGGTTTTTTTCTATCATTCCTGCTGTAAAGATCCGGGTATCATGGGGATTGCCGCCGTCAGTAAAATAGCTTACCCGGATGCCACGCAATTTAATCCTGAAAGCAAGTATTTTGATTCCAAGGCATCGGAAAATAATCCACGTTGGTTTAATGTCGACATCACCTTGGTTAACAGAACCCGTTTGATTCCGATCAAGGAATTGAGACAATATGCGGAATTGCGCAGAATGCGAGTGTTACAAACAGGTAACCGCTTATCAATCACCCCGGTTGATCCGACGGAATGGCAATTTATCATGAATATTCTGTAATATATTCGGATGCTTTTGTTTTCCCCTTCAATCTTATAGGGTCTGATTACATGGAATGGTGGTTAATTTACCTGCTGACCGGTGCGTTCGTGGGCTTTTTTGCCGGTTTACTGGGCATCGGCGGCGGACTCATCATTGTCCCCGTACTGATTTCCATATTCACAGCGCAAAACTTCCCTGCTGACCGCATCATCCATCTAGCACTGGGCACCACGATGGCCACCATCATATTCACTTCAGCCGTCAGTTTGCGCACACATCATCAGCACCGCGCTGTGGATTGGCAGGTTGTGAAAAATATTACACCCGGTATTTTTCTCGGCACTTTCGGCGGCGCAGCTTTGGCAAGCTCAATGACGGGACAGCTACTGAGCATCATTTTCGTCATTTTCATCTTTTATGCCGCGACACAAATGCTATTACAATTCCGCCCCAATCCCATTTTCCAGCTTCCCGGAAAAACCGGATTGTTTTTCGCTGGTGGCTTTATCGGCGCACTCTCCAGCCTGGTTGCGATAGGTGGCGGATTATTGTCAGTACCTTTTCTGACGCTTTGCAATGTTAAACTTCAGCATGCCATTGGCACCGCGGCAGCCATCGGTTTCCCTATTGCACTAGCTGGTACTGCTGGTTACATCGCTAATGGATACATACAACCAGAAAAATTACCAGACTATAGTCTGGGTTATGTGTACTTACCGGCACTCGCCTGGTTGGTTCTGGCCAGCATGCTGACAGCGCCGCTCGGTGCAAGGCTCACGCACTCCACAAAAACTGCCATTTTAAGAACAGTCTTTGTTGTGCTGCTGTATAGCTTGGCCATAAGAATGTTAGTCAGCTTACTTTAGCAGGCTCGTAACCGTTTCTCTGGAAATACCTGTAAGTTAAAGTAACGTGAAACCAACCGCACTGTTAACGCCATCCTTCACAACATTGAGTGCCGAGCTGATCGCAGCTTCCGCGGCGAGAATCCCCAGCCCCTCAATTGTCATGAGAACCATACGGGTAGCGTTCTTTTGCATTTCAAGATGCAAAGCAGCCTGCTCTTTGTTAATCTTTCCCGAGACTTTCAACGTCTCAATCATCACCAAAGTTTGCGCAAGTTTCTTTGCTTCAGCCTCACCATATTCCTTTATATCAGGCCATTTGTCCGCAAGCGTGCCATTAAATGCTGCGAGTATGTCTTTTCCAAGTTTAATTGCATCAAGACTCATCATTTTCTCCTCAGATGTAAATATCCATTTTCGACTACAAGCTAATCACCACGGCGTTTTGCAAGTTCCAGCTTAAGGATTGCAGTAAAACTGGAATTGAAATGCGAACGTAGGAGCGCAATTTGATCCTTGGATAGGCACGCAATTTTATGCAATTTCTCGAAGTTCTCTAAGTTATTGGAAAGTAAAATTGTTTCCTTTGTTGTGATTTCATTTTTAGGAATAGCTGCCGCGCGGATAGTAATCGCACTGATATCAACCTTGGCCTCATCATAAAATGGCTTATGGTTATCGTACGTACATTCCGGCAAACCTTCTACAGCCTCAAGTGTAACCAGATGGGCCTCTGTCTTTCTCTGTAATGCAGTGACTGTTCTGTCGGTTGTTTCGTCATAACTGCTGATCAGCTTCACCGTACAACCGGATAAGCCCAGCGTTGCTACCAAACAAACTACAACCAAGAACACACTGAATCCCGATATTCGATTAATTTTCATCATCTGTCGTCTCCTGATAGTACTATCCGATTAATAGGCAAACTGCTCACATCATTATCTGTCCGTCATCCATCCTATTTCAAGTTACTGAAGAGATGTTCGGTGGGAGAATTACTCAGTGTTTCTTTTCTATGTATTGAACACACCACACCATGATGTCTAAACCATTGCTGATTGGCAAGCCTCGGTTGATTGAGGCTTCAAATTGGATTGAGGATTTGATGGTTGATTTTTGTTATTAATCAAGAACAATGCTTTCGAATGACGCTATCCACCGCACGGATGATTAGTGCCATTGAAATAGCGCCGGGATCCGGTGTACCGATGCTTTTCTCCGCATGTGGGCGGGCGCGACCAATTCGTGGGACAAGATTTTTGGTGGCTTGAGCAGCTTCATCGGCGCTCTCCGCAGCAGCTGACCAAGCATCGGGAATCGAAACGCCACGTAATGCTCCCGCAGCAAGTGCCGCCGAAAATGGATGGAGCACATCGACCAAAGTCTTATCACCGAGATGGGCTTTACCCAGATTTGTCACACCATCCAGTGCGGAAGCAACGCCGGCAGCAATGATGGAAACATCCGGCATTGCTTCATTACCCAATGCATTGCCTAAATTGTGCAGAATAACGCCCCACAAGGCACCCGATGTTCCGCCTGCCCGATCGGACCAAGTATCACCGGCAACCGTCAGCAATGTACCAGCGCCGGCTTGTGCAATCAGCGCTTCCTTTGTAACGTCGACCGCTGCCTTAAGTCCACGTTGCATACCGAAACCATGATCACCGTCTCCCGCAATAGCATCCAGGTAGCCAAGCTCTTCTTGCTTTTCTTCGATCACTCTCAGAGCAGCTTCAAGTGCTGCAAACACTACCTTTGCAGCCGCTTGCGAATCCGCAGAACCGGTTTCTAATCGATGTTTGCTTTTATGCAGGATCGTTTCGACATTATCGTTGTAGGATTGGATGATATGTCCGCTGTTTCCTCGATGAAATGCCGGCGTATCTGCCGCAACCACCCAGGTACGCTCAAGTTCATCGTTCATCCAGAATAACGTAAGTGAGATACCCGCCATGTCAAAACTTGTTATCAATTCATCCACCACCGGTTCGACAATGGTCAATCCACGCGCCGACAATAATTGATCGATCTTGCGATAAACGACAAACAACTCTTCGTATTTCACCGCACCAAGACCGTTCAGTATCACACCGACACGCGCACCACTCACATTGCCAACAATGGGTGGAATTTCGGCGAGTAGTTTATCGACCAGCATTTCCGCCAACCCATCGGCAGTGGGCGCATCCATGCGATACAGGCCGGGTTCGCCGTGTATGCCCATGCCGACTTCCATCTTGCCGTTAGCAACTTCGAACAGCGACTTATTGGCACCCGGCAGTGTGCAACCAGAGAATGCCACACCCAGCGACCGCACACGATCGTTGGCTTCAGTTGCAATGCGGAAAACATCGTCGAGCGATTTTCCCGCATCGGCGGCAACAGCAGCGGCCTTAAAAACCGGTAAAGTACCAGCAATGCCACGGCGTTTATGTTTCTCAAACAGTGAAGCAGAAGCGATGTCATCGGTCACAACCACCGTGCGCACGTCCATGCCGATAGCACGAAGACGCTCTTGCGCCTGATTGAAATTGAGCACGTCACCGGCGTAATTGCCGTAGCAAAACAGGATGCCGCCCCCTGCATTCACGGCCTGTGCCACATGACAGATTTGCTGAGCTGATGGCGCTGCGAAGACGTTTCCCATGGCAACGCCGTGCGCCAGTCCTGGACCAACAAAGCCACCAAAGGCTGGATAATGACCCGAGCCGCCGCCAATCACCAGCACGACCTGACCAGGCTGAGCCTTTTGCCGGCGGATCACACCGCCATCAACTTGCTGTATTTGGCCTCGGTGTACTGCGACAAACCCTTCAATCAGTTCATCTGCAAACTTTTCCGGGTTATTGAATAGATAGGTCATCGTCAGTACATCATCCCAAAATTCTTATTTATTCTGTGCAATAAAAATGCGCTTGCGGCATATTATCTTGCACACAAGCACACACCAATATGGTGGGAAATTATGTCTTACAGCCATTCAAAATACAAACACAGTCTGTAATGTAGTTACTGAAAGCGTAGATGGTTGACAGATTGGATAATGCTTATCACGAAACAGAGAGATGATCTGCCATATGGGATTTATTCAGGAAACTTCAGGGAGTGTTTCGCATATTCGCTATTCGAAACGCTCCTTTGTCTGACTGGCGTTATAGTGGCGCAACAACTCCCGCAAACCGCAGTAAATCGGTCATCTTGAAAGTATCCGCTACTGCGCTAGACAGCGTTGGTGTCCATTCCGGATCCTGTTTCAGATACGACATGGAATCGCCTTGCAACAAGCCAATAAATACTTCGGCAACGATACGGCCGCCAACCGGTCCCAGTCGCTCTCCGTTCTCCTTTACTTCAGCTTCGCGCAAAATATAAAACCACAGCGGAGTGCGCAGGTGCAGTTTGAGATCCTTGAGATCAGCCAGATCAGTCGCATCCAGTACCGGCAGATTCATCGCTTTGGCTACGCTCTGACCGGAAGGCAAGCTGAAGGTAAGACCACGGAGTAAATTAAGCTGCGCCAATGACTGAAACTCACCCCGTATACCTGGCAAATCAAACAGCACCGTCGATAACTTGGTGTCGATTTTCTTATTGGGCCTCACGTTACCATCACCAAAGTCAAAAAATGTTTGCCAGTCGATAAAGCGTGACGGTGCACGTTTTCCACCGCGCAGATCATCGGGATCATCTCCATCCGATAAATGATCATTAAAAATCAGCTTGAATACCTGTGAGTCGATATCGGATGGTGTAGGTCCAAAATTGGAACGATACGATGGACGTACCTGCGAATGACCAAAACGATAGGCTGCCGCTGCAAATTCAACAGGAATATAGGGTTGGTTACGCCATTTATAAAACTTGCGTCCATTCGTCAAAATATCATCAACCAGTGATTTACCTACTGTCTTCTCCAGAAACTCATGCACGATGATCCATTGATAATGCCACCTCACCAAGCGCTGTGCCTCGGCAAATACTTCGTCCGGATTGGTAAGCTCAAATTCCACATTCACATAATCCACCACGGCATTATGGAACCTAAGCATCGCTAAGTGTAGCTGCGAAACAATCAAATTTTCGTCATTGCGTGGATCGCCAAGGAGTGCTGTCCCTTGCCTGTTACGCGGCAAATCAAAACGTGCAAATCCACCGGCAGAAACCGTTGTCGCACCTGCGATTTCTTCGATATAAAACTTAATGCCTTGCCCGCTTGTGCTTTGATCATAGAGCTGCGGAGAAGCGCCAGGTCCTGCTCCGTACAGGCTATCCAGTTCAAACAACGGTGTACGAAAGTTTTCAATAGACTCCGGATCGGATTGTCTTTCCAGACTGGAGGTAGGATCAAAAGTAATATCATGATCAAGAAATTGACCCAAAAAAGTCATTCCAGCCGAGAGATTGGGATTATTCTGATTATTGGCATTGAGTGCAGGATTAGTGATCAAGTCACGTGCAAGTGTCGGATTGGCAACAACATCCATACTCTCACCGGCATCCATGATGCCGCCTTTCTTGCCCAGTTCTTTAAGCGCATCTCTAATTTGTTTGTTATCGGTTGCAAATGGCGGTAATGCCGGAAACATACGCCCAAATTTACCTTGCTCGTAATAAGTTGATTTAGGAGGATTCTCACCACCTAATCTATAAGCGCCATGACGTGCCATTTTTTATTTTCTCCAGATAAGTTACATCAACAATCAATACATAGCTTGTTTTTCTTGCATCCGTTAGCCTTCATAGAAAACCTGCTTCATGCTCATCGGTCATGCCGCTTCTCAAATAGAAGGCATTGATTCAAATGCAAAAATAAAAATATACCTGCATTGGTGCCGAAACTCTGTGATAAATCTCACAACACCTCACTTCCTGATTTACACCATCATCCACTTCAATACAGCGAATATAGTGTCCACGCAATGTTTGTTGCTATTCACTTGAAATCCTGTAATCTGCCGGATATGGCAAAACGTAGCGTAGCATTGGTAATCACACCTAAAATTAGGTACCACCCGTCATACATACGCTCGATATTTTCCCAGCATCGCTGCTTCGAACGCGCTACCATGAATTACACAAACACAGATTAATCCGCAGTCTTTTGCTCGGACACCATCAACCAAAACCATTATGTGGAAAGTTGACCGTGCTAACTCTTTGCTGAAGACACTACACTGGCGAAGTTGACATCATGAATCTATTTGCAATTATCGGTGAGGCATTACGCGCCCTGCGTCAGAATCGTCTGCGTGCAGGATTAACCATGCTGGGTATGATTATTGGCGTCGCTGCTGTTGTTTTAATGTTATCGATTGGTCAGGGTGCACAAACCAAAATCAATCAAACCATCGCCGCGATGGGCAGCAATCTTTTTATCGTCGTGCCAGGCGCTACATCTTCCGGTGGATTCAGTTTTGGAAGCGGCAGCGTCAGAACGTTAACCATCAATGATGCGTATGCAATTGCAGAACTGCAATCCGTCAGTGCCACCGCACCTGTCATTACGGGTATGGCACAACTCAATTACGCTGCCAAGAATTGGAGCACCATCATTACCGGCACCACACCGGATTATTTTGAAGTAGGTAGCTGGAAAGTCGAATCCGGCACAGTCTTTACAGAATCCGATCTGCGCTCAGCGGCCCGCGTTGTTGTGCTAGGGTCCGCGACAGCACTGAATCTATTCGCTGATGAGGATCCGGTTGGCAAAACCATCCGCATTACGAACCGTCCCTTCCTGGTGGTAGGCGTACTGATGGCTAAAGGGCAAAGCTTGACCGGGCGCGACCAGGACGACAACGTCTTTATACCCATCAGCACCAGTGAAAGGCAAATTACCGGCAATCAATTTCCCGGCTCTATCCGCCATATGCTGGTGCAGGGAAAATCAGCGGATGACATGGATATCGCTGAAATAGAGATTACCCAGTTGCTACGCCAGCGCCATCGCATTGCGAAAGGCAAGGAAAATGATTTCACAGTACGTAATTTAACTGCCATTGCGGATGTTGCCGCAGATGCCGCCAAAGTGATGTCGCTTGTATTGGGCGCTATTGCCTCGGTTTCCTTACTAGTCGGCGGGATCGGCATTATGAATATCATGCTGGTATCAGTGACTGAACGCACGCGTGAAATCGGCATCCGCATGGCCATCGGTGCCAATCAACGTGCAATTCTCACGCAATTTTTGTTAGAGGCGATGATGATCTGTATTATGGGCGGACTGATTGGTTTGTTATTGGGTATTGGCGGCGCCTGGCTAGTCAGTCAATTTGCGGATATGCTGATTGTGATTACGCTGGGTATGGTCGGTTTGGCTTTTTTGTTTGCTTCGGCGGTGGGTATATTCTTTGGTTTTTATCCTGCCAAAAAAGCCGCTTCGCTTAAGCCTGTCGATGCGCTTCGTTACGAATAGTTTGCTTAAGTTTTGTTGATTGAATCTAATGTAAAAAGGATTGACGCGTGACGATCAAAGAGCGCCCTACTTCCGATTTTCTGGCGATTGTCATCGTAGACCACAAGAAAGAGGCGATGACGGTAGGTGAAATCAAGAACGCGCTGCACGAGCGTGGTTTCGGTATCTTGATGGCCATTGCCACGTTGCCGATTTGTCTTCCAATACCGGCTCCTCCGGGTTATACAACGCTCTTTTCGATTCCGTTATTTATTTTCTCAATACAAATGATTCTAGGCATGCAAGCGCCTTGGTTACCTGTCTGGGCTGAGAAAAAAAGCATTCAACGTGCCAGCCTTGAGAAAATAGTGGCGAAAGCAAATCCCTGGCTCAAGAAAATTGAGCACCGCATGCAGCCACGTATGACATATATCAATGTGCATACCTGGGAAAGAATTATCGGTATTTTTTCATTTGTTTTCGCCATGGCAATAGCACTTCCGATACCTTTGGTCAATTTTACGCCAGGCTGTGGAATCCTGATCATGTCGCTGGGTCTTCTTAGCAGAGATGGCATCACCATATTGATCGGTATGATTATTGGAACCATTGGGATAGGTATCACGATGATTGTCCTGGTGATGCTGTGGATGGGAATGTCGATGCCATCGTTCTATTAAAGCCCGGATAGAAACTAAACAATGCCCACTAAAGTCTATTACAACAGTGCTTGCCCGGTTTGCAACGCGGGTATCAAAGATCAGCGCCAACGCATGGAGAAATGCGGTGTGAACGATATCGAATGGGTGGATGTGCATAACAACCCGGATACGGTATCCGAAGTGAACAATTCACTGGAACAAGTCCGCGAACGACTGCACGTCAAAGATGACCATGGCGAGCTTGCTGTCGGTATTGATGCATTCATCTGTCTGTGGCAGCAAACGCCCGGTCAACGCTGGTTAGCAACATTATTTCAATGGTCCGTCATCAGACCCATCGCGCGTCTGGCTTATAATGGTTTTGCAAAACTACTGTATCGCTGGAACCGGATACTTAAGCACTGGTAAGTTCTTTTGCCGCCGCTTGTTCCAGCATATATTCCTGGTATCACGCCATTTTCCAAGCCAACTCGGTATTCGCATACAGCGGTACCAGTTTTTCTCCCGCAAATTTGAAGTATTCCGGAACAATCCAATTTTCTTTTTTCAGCGTGATATAGCCACTGTTGCGCGGTAATTGATAGAAATCCGCACCATAAAAACTGGCGAAAGCCTCCAGTTTATCGAGTGCACCGGCCTGTTCAAATGCGGTTGCATATAATTCAATGGCCGCATGCGCCGTAAAAATTCCCGCGCAGCCACAAGCATTTTCTTTATTGGCTTGCGAATGCGGTGCACTGTCAGTACCCAGAAAAAATTTGGGATTACCGCTGATCGCTGCTTCCAGCAAAGCCTGCCGATGAACCTCGCGCTTCAATACCGGCAGACAAAAGTAGTGTGGACGAATGCCACCTTGAAAAATCGCATTACGATTCAGCAGCAAGTGATGCGCCGTAATCGTGGCCGCAACCTGTTTGGATGCTTGTTTAACAAACGCCACGGCATCACGGGTAGTGACATGTTCAAACACGATGCGTAAATTTGGGAAGCGTTGCGTCAGCGGAGCCAGTATGCGATCGATAAAAATCTTCTCTTTATCAAACACATCCACAGCAGGATCGGTCACTTCGCCGTGCACCAGCAATGGCAAATTATTCTGTTCCATGGCTTCCAGCGCAGCATAGCATTTGGCAATATCGGTTACACCGGCATCGGAATTCGTTGTCGCACCTGCCGGATATAGTTTCACACCGTGTACCACCCCGCTCGCTTTCGCCCGGATGATTTCTGTCGGCAACGTATTATCCGTCAGATAAAGCGTCATCAATGGTTCAAAACCGGATTTTAGCGATACCGGTAAAGCCGCCAGTATACGTGCCCGATACGCCAACGCCCGATCAGTCGTTACCACCGGCGGTTTAAGATTGGGCATGATGATGGCACGCGCAAATTGCCTTGCTGTATGCGGCAATACGGCATGTAACTGCTCACCGTCGCGCAAATGCAGGTGCCAGTCATCGGGGCGAATAATGGTTATGCTGTTCACGATTGATTAGGTTGATGTTGAGTGGCCGCATTATAGCGCAAGCATCCATGCTAGTCGGGATATCCTGCTGCCTTGAGATCTAGCGCCAGTTGATACAGCATATTCTTATTTTCACCGGTGATCGCTGTAGCCAGTTTAACGGCTTGCTTTAATGGCAATTCGGCCAGTAAACAGGTTAATGTATGCCGAGCCTGCTCACTGATCTCGGATTTATCCAGGATTTCCGCACCAGCTAGCAATAAAACAAACTCGCCTTTTTGTTGATTGACATCTGCCTGTAGCCAAACCAACGTTTCTGCCAGTGTTCCCACATGGATCGTTTCAAATAGTTTGGTGAGTTCCCGGGCAATGGTAAGCTCGCGTTGCGGGCCGAAAATATCCATCATATCAGCCACACATTCCACAATACGATGCGGCGCTTCGTAAAATATTAACGTGCACTGCTGCGATTGTAATGCGGTCAATTCACGTTTGCGCAAACCGCTTTTAGTGGGTAGAAAACCATGAAACAGGAAATGAGGATTTGTGATACCGGCGGCCGACATGGCGCAGATAGCCGCATTAGCACCGGGAACCGGAATAATCGGTAAACCTTGTTCCCGTATGCGTTTAACCAGAATTGCACCAGGATCGGAGATGCCAGGAGTGCCTGCGTCTGTAATGACTGCAACACTTTTCCCGGAATTCAATAATGCTAATATTTTATCCGCAACGGCCGTTTCATTGTGCTGGTGCAAGCTGATCAGCTTTGCTGTAATCGCATGCGCCGCTAATAAATGCTTGGAGTTTTGTATATGTTCAGCCGCAACCACATCCACTTTTGCCAATATGTCTAATGCACGTAAACTGATATCGCTTAAATTTCCTATTGGCGTAGCAACCACATATAATGCGTTTTTTTTCAGCATAATCCTCACTATGCAACGTTTTCTCACAATTGTTCTGGTAGCAATCCTTGTACTATACGATAGTCCGCTGGCAACGGCTAATCCTCCGGAAGAGGATTTTGAGGCGGAGGACGCATTTGAATCCACATACGTGCCACATATTGCACTGTTATTGCCTTTGGAGTCGCCTTCTTTTGGAGAAGCTGCGAATATCGTCAAAGAAGGTTTTGTGGCTGCTACGATGCGTGAACAACGATTACCATTTATCATCCGGATATATGCCACTACAGATGATCCGCTCGATATTTTCATGACTTACCACCAGGCACTAGCTGCCGGTGCCGTATTTGCCGTCGGACCACTCACTCGGGATGGTGTTTCGGCCATAGCCTCCAGCAACACGCTGAAAATACCTACGCTAGCGTTGAATACAGTCGATAATCTAATGACTTTGCCATCCAAACTGTATTTATTCGGTCTGCAGATGGAAACCGAAGCCGGTCAAATCGCCAAATTGGCCTTAATCAGCGGAAAAAATCATGCCATCATCATTGGCGATGATAGTTCTTTATCCAAACGCTTACAAACTGCATTTGCAGCACGATGGCAAGACGAGAGCGGCAAAACTGCTGAGTCACTGCGCTATGCCGAAGATCCGGTCAAACTGCAACAGTTCCGCAGCCTGACAACAGGCACTGATCATTTAATTTTCCTTGCGCTGGATGCCGCCAAATCACGCATACTGCGTTCATACCTTGACCCTGATGTTCCGGTATATGCCACTTCGCAGGTTTTTATTGGCACTGATAACTTTTTGTTTAACAATGACCTGAATGATATTCAGTTTGTGGATATGCCTTGGTTATTACAACCCGATCACCCCGCTGTGATGGCTTATCGCCACACGGATAAGGCCAGAAATACCGACATGGATCGCCTCTATGCCTTGGGTATCGATGCTTTCCGCTTGATGACCTATCTGTTGCAGCCGCAGTCACAGACAATCCACGAAATTTCCTTTGATGGGATAACCGGTTATATCCGCTTCGCACCACCCAATCTATTTGTCAGAGAGCCTATCGCTGCTCAATTTACACATGGCAAAATCCAGCTTCTGGATGTACCGAAAAATAGCGTTGAAGATGAAAGGCAGTGATGCTGAGCAGATCGCCGTATCGTACCTGCAACGCCGGCATTTGGTTTTAGTAACACAGAATTATCGCTGCCGTTTTGGCGAAATTGACCTGATCATGCGTGATGGAAGCACGCTGGTTTTCATCGAGGTCCGCATGCGCAGCCATGAAAAATTCGGCGGCGCCGCAGCCAGCATTACTTCGTCTAAGCAAACCAAAATTCTACGTACTGCACGTCATTATTTAGCTGAATTAAATCACGAACCACCCTGCCGTTTTGATGCATTACTACTTTCAGGCATAAATGGCCAGGAAATTGAATGGATCAGGGATGCATTTGGTGAATAATCGATCAAGATATACTAATCAATCATAAATGAATGCTGCGCCCACCATCCACCGCAATAATCTGTCCGGTAATATAAGGCGCATCAGCTATCAGAAACTGTACCGTTTTGGCGATATCATCCGGCTCGCCACAGCGTTTCAGTAATGTGCTTGCAATAATATGTTGGCGTGCCGCCTCATCAGCCCATTCGCCATCTTCCGGCCATAAAATCGGCCCCGGTGAAACACCATTGACACGCACTTCCGGTGCCATTTCTACCGCCAGCGATTTGGTCAGCGATAATAATCCACCTTTGGCGGCATTGTAGATCACATAATTCTTTAATGGTCGTTCGGTATGAATATCCACAATATTGATCACACAACCCTGCCGCTCTTTCAGATAAGGCGCTGCTGCCTGGGATAGAAATAGCGGTGCTTGAAGATTACTGCCTACCAGGTCATTCCAATCTTGCAATGTACATTGTTGAAGCAGCGTCGGAAAAAAGCTGGAGGCATTGTTAATCAATACATCCAGTCGCCCAAACCGATTGATTGCTTTTTCAATCAGACCGGACAATAATTCTATATCCAGCAAATCTGCTTGCACCAAAGCCACTGAATCAGGACGTTTCTGAGTTAATTCATCGTACAATACCTTAGCTTCATCGCGTGAAGAACGATAATGCACGATCAGTCTGGCGCCTTGCGCGTGCAACCTGCGGCAAATAGCGGCCCCTACCCGTTTTGCCCCGCCAGTAATTAATATCACTTTTTCTTGCACATACACCTCCGTCAAAGTACTGCTAAACTACGGCCCGGCTCATTTACAATTTTTGCAATTTACCACAAAGAAATTTTCTTGCTTATGTCTTTACATGCAACTTTACCGCCCGCCAGTGAAATTGCGCTGGCACATAGCCACTCTGTACAAATGATGATCCGGGATAAAATCCGTGCCGCAGGTGGCTGGATGTCATTCCAACAATTCATGGATTTGGCACTGTACGCACCGGGAATGGGCTACTACAATAGTGGCGCAACGAAATTAGGCAGCGCGGGCGATTTTGTCACGGCACCGGAAATATCTTCATTATTTGGTCACACAGTAGCGCAACAAATCATCCAAATTTCCCGGCAAGCTAATCAAGCCGATATCCTTGAATTTGGCGCCGGATCCGGCAAATTGGCGCTGGATTTATTGCTTGAGCTGAAAAATGCAGATGCATTACCGGAAAAATATTTTATTCTTGAAATCAGCGCGGAGTTACGTCAGCGGCAGCAACAGCTACTCACCAACAAAATCCCTCACCTCATTCATTTAGTCGAGTGGCTGGAACAATTGCCCGCTCAATTTAGTGGCACCATTCTTGCCAATGAAGTGCTGGATGCCATGCCAGTGAATATCGTGTCATGGCATGACCATGCCATATTTGAGCGCGGCATCGTATGGCAAAACGATCAATTTGCGTGGCAAGATCGTCCCATCCAAAATGTAGAATTGCATGATGCTGCGAGTCAATTAACGCTGCAGATAAATCCAGACAATCACTCGATTGATGCCTATGTCAGTGAAATCAACCTTGCTGCCGGTCATTTTATGCACAGCCTGGCAGACATCTTGCAACAAGGCGTTATTCTATTGATTGACTACGGTTTCGGTCGCAGCGAGTATTATCATCCTCAGCGCAATCAAGGTACACTGATGTGCCATTATCGTCATCATGCACACGATGATCCGTTTTATTTGCCCGGTCTGCAAGATATCACCAGTCACGTTGATTTCAGTGCGGTTACCACGGCGGCAGAAGATGCTGAATTAATGTTATTGGGTTACACCACCCAAGCTTATTTTCTTATTAATTGCGGCATCACCGAAATTCTGGCGCGGACATCCATTGACGATACGAACAATTACTTACCACAAGCCAATCGACTGCAGAAACTGGTCAGTCCGGCTGAAATGGGCGAACTATTTAAGGTGATCGCGTTTGGAAAGAATTTTTCGGAGCCATTGGCCGGGTTCAAGTGCGGAGACATGAGTCGTTTGCTATAAATAATTCAATAAAATTGAATTCTCAGTCTCAACTTTAAAGCCATGTTGAGTTAAAATAAGCCGGTATGCCTAATTCTTATAATCCAGATCAAATTATCCGCCCGGAAATTCTCGCGCTCTCAGCTTATCATGTACCGCCTGCAACAGGTATGATCAAGCTGGATGCGATGGAAAATCCATACGCATTGCCATCTGCATTGCGTGAAGAAATTGCACAATTAACCGCAAACGCACCGATCAATCGTTACCCTGACGCCAGTGCCGCTTCATTGAAAGCAGCATTACGCCAAGCATTGGCTATTTCTGCGGATATGGATATTCTGCTGGGGAATGGATCGGATGAAATTATCCAAATTATCGCTATGGCTGTCGCCAAACCCGGTGCGGTGTTAATGAGTGTTGAACCTGCATTTGTCATGTTCCGGATGATCGCCACATTCGCAAACATCCAGTATGTCGGGGTACCCTTAAAAAAAGACTTTTCACTGGATCTGGAAGCCATGCTGGCTGCAATAGCAAAATACAAGCCAGCTGTCATTTTCCTGGCTTACCCTAACAATCCAACGGGAAATTTATTTAATGCCGATGCAGTCCTTAGCATCATTCAAGCAACTCCTGGTATAGTTGTTATTGATGAAGCCTACCATGCTTTCGCTGATGCCAGCTTAATCGATCAATTAACGCAGTACCCCAACCTATTATTAATGCGTACACTATCCAAACTGGGATTGGCAGGTTTAAGGTTGGGTTTATTAGTTGGCCGATCAGAGTGGCTGACGCAACTGGAAAAGGTGCGCTTACCTTACAATGTTGGCATAATAACGCAATTAATCGCGGAGAAAGTATTGCATCATACGGATGTATTACTGGAACAGGCAGAAGTTATCAAGTCAGAACGTACAAAAATGATCGCATATCTTGGTACAATAAACGGGATAGAGGTATTTCCTTCGAATGCCAATTTTATTTTGTTCCGCATTCACGCGGCAAGCGAAGTCTTTCAGGCACTCAAGCAACGAAAAATACTCATCAAAAATCTTGATGGCGCATATCCATTATTAGAAAATTGTTTGCGTGTAACTGTCGGCACACCGGATGAAAACTCACAATTTTGCGCGACACTGCACGCCATACTCAATAAAACAATTTAAAACTCACTCAAAATCTCTGTATTTATCAAACGTCACTATTCTATGCGCCAAGCACAGGTAACAAGAAATACGCTGGAAACTCAGATCAGCATCAATCTGAATCTGGATGGAACAGGTCAATCCATTCTGAGTACGGGAGTACCTTTTCTGGATCACATGCTCGACCAGATTGTCCGTCATGGCATGATCGATCTTGAGATCACTGCCAAAGGCGATTTACACATTGACGCACACCACACCGTTGAGGATATCGGCATTGCTTTTGGTCAGGCCATTACTAAAGCAGTAGGCGACAAAAAAGGATTACGCCGCTACGGTCATGCGTATGTCCCTTTGGATGAGGCGTTATCACGTGTCGTTATAGACCTGTCAGGACGCCCAGGCTTAGTATTCAATGTTGATTTTGTCCGGGCACGGATTGGTGATTTTGATGCCGATCTTATCCATGAATTCTTCCAAGGATTCGTCAATCATGCCCTGATAACCTTGCATATTGACAATCTATCGGGAAAAAATGCACATCATCAAGCCGAAACCATGTTTAAAGCATTTGGACGAGCACTCCGCATGGCTATTGAACATGACTCTCGTGCAGCCGGTATTATTCCATCCACCAAAGGCACTCTATAAGTAACCTTGTTGATAGACATCATCGTATGATTGATATTGCAATTGTTGACTATGGAATGGGAAATTTACGTTCCGTACATAAAGCGCTTGAACATGTTGCACCGACCGCCTCGATTGTGGTCACCAGTGATCCGGACATTGTGCAGAAAGCAAAGCGTATCGTAGTACCCGGGCAAGGCGCCATGCGTAACTGTATGCATGAGCTTGAAACCCGTGGACTGCGTGAAGTCGTCATGGAAGCAGCTGCTCATAAACCGTTTCTGGGCATTTGTCTCGGCCTGCAAATGTTATTCGAAGAAAGTGAAGAAGGGCATATTAAAAGTTTAAATATCCTGCCTGGAAAGGTCGTGCATTTCTCTGCACCGGCCATGATAACAGCGGATGGACAAAAACTTAAAGTACCGCATATGGGTTGGAATCAAGTTCATCAAGCAATGAAACATCCTCTATGGGAAGGTATCGCGGAAGATGCTCGTTTTTATTTCGTACATAGCTATTATGTTGAAACAGAAGATGCCGCATTCATTGCTGCACGTAGTAGTTATCCTGCGCCATTTACTTGTGCCGTTGCAAAGGATAATATTTTCGCTGTACAGTTTCATCCGGAAAAAAGCCAGTTAGCAGGATTAACGCTGTTAAGTAATTTTGCCAAATGGACACCACACTTCTAAAATCAAAAAGTAGCAAAATAACCCTCTATTAATCAATTACTAACTCTGATTAAGCCATGCTGATTATTCCTGCAATAGATCTCAAAGATGGACACTGTGTTCGACTCAGACAAGGCGTCATGGAAGATGCCACTGTATTTTCCAAAGAACCGAGTGAAATGGCAATACATTGGTTAAATCAAGGTGCGCGAAGGCTTCATCTTGTTGATTTAAACGGTGCATTTGCTGGAAAACCAAAAAATGAAGTGGCTATTCGTGAAATCGTACAAGCCATTGATGACCAGATTCCAATTCAACTGGGCGGCGGTATTCGTGATCTCGATACCATCGAACGTTATCTGGATAATGGCATTACCTACATCATTATTGGTACTGCCGCCATTAAAATACCTGGTTTCTTGCAGGATGCCTGCAATGCTTTTCCAGGTCAGATTATGGCCGGACTGGATGCAAGAGATGGCAAGGTAGCTGTTGATGGTTGGTCTAAAATAACCGGGCATGATGTCATCGACCTGGCCAAAAAATTTGAAGATTATGGTGTAGAAGCCATTATTTATACCGACATCGGCAGAGATGGCATGCTCAGTGGTGTCAACGCCAAAGCGACGGTCGAATTGGCCAGGCAATTAACCATTCCGATCATTGCCAGTGGTGGCATCACCAATATTGATGATGTGCATACACTGTGCGAAATTGAATCAGAAGGCATTATGGGCGCTATCACAGGGAGAGCAATCTATGAAGGCTCACTGGATTTTAAGGAAGCCCAGATACTGGCTGACAAACTCAGCGCGAATACCGGTGCTTCATAAAATAGTCCTCGCAATCGAGAATCATCACATTCATTATCTTTCCCTTATTTTTATCATCGGCTTTTAAATCATGGGCCTCGCTAAACGTATTATTCCATGCTTGGATGTAACCAATGGACGTGTTGTTAAAGGCGTTAACTTTGTAGCGCTGCGTGATGCAGGTGATCCAGTAGAAATTTCACGCCGTTACGATGAACAGGGTGCAGATGAGCTTACTTTTCTGGACATCACCGCCAGCTCTGATAATCGCGATCTGATTTTACATATCATCGAAGACGTTGCTGCACAGGTATTTATTCCTTTGACTGTGGGTGGCGGTGTGCGTCAGGTTGAAGATATTCGCCGGTTACTCAATGCCGGTGCGGATAAAGTGAGTATCAACACATCAGCAATCCTGAATCCGCAATTGGTTGCCGATGCATCCGATCATTACGGTTCCCAGTGCATTGTTGTAGCGATTGATGCCAAACAGGTTGCTTCATCCGATGGTTCACCGCGTTGGGAAGTTTTTACACATGGTGGGCGTAAAGCAACCGGCATTGATGCCATTGAATGGGCAAAAAAAATGCAATCCCTGGGAGCCGGTGAAATTCTACTCACCAGTATGGATAGAGATGGCACACGTAACGGTTTTGATATCGCCTTGACACGTGCTGTTTCAGATGCGATTGATATACCGGTTATTGCCAGCGGCGGTGTCGGCAATCTGGATCACTTGGTCGATGGCATTCTGCAAGGACATGCGGATGCCGTATTAGCAGCCAGTATCTTTCACTATGGCGAATTTACCGTGCAGCAAGCCAAGCAGTATATGGCACAACATGGCATAGAAGTACGATTGTAGTGATAGAATGCCATTTTAACCTTAACAAGTGTTGATTTATTTATGCTTGATACCTGGCTCAGTAAAATCAACTGGTCTGAAGATGGTCTGATACCTGTCATCGCTCAAGAAGCTGATAGTGGCGAAATCTTAATGGTCGCTTGGATGAACCAGGAAGCGCTGAAGCTGACTGTGGAAAAACGTGAAGCAATATACTGGTCGCGTTCGCGTAAAAAGTTGTGGCATAAAGGTGAGGAATCCGGTCATATCCAGAAAATAAAAGATATTTATCTGGATTGCGATGAAGATGTATTACTCCTTGTCGTGGAACAAGTAGGTGGTATCGCCTGCCATACCGGCAGACACAATTGTTTCTTTCAAAGATTGGAAGATAATCAATGGGTCGTTGCAGCTCCCGTAATCAAAAATCCGGAAGAAATTTATAACAAATGACCGATCTAACCATTCTCCGCCGTTTAGCGGCAACCATTGAAACACGTAAACTGGCCGATGCCAATAGCTCGTACGTCGCCAAGCTATTTCATGGCGGACAAGACAAAATACTCAAAAAAATTGCTGAAGAATCTGCTGAAACATTGATGGCATCTAAAGATGGCAATGCAGATCAAGTGATCTATGAAACCGCGGATCTATGGTTTCATTGTCTGATATTACTTGCCTATCACGGATTGACGCCCGATGATGTGTTAAAAGAACTGGAAAGACGTGAAGGTGTCTCCGGAATTGAAGAAAAAGCATCGCGAACAACAGATTAAAGAATGGGTTAACGTATGAATAACTGTATATTTTGCAAAATAATCAGAAAAGAGATTCCTTGCAATAAAATCTATGAAGATGCAGATATCCTTGCTTTTAACGACATCAACCCTGCTGCGCCTGTTCATTTCTTGCTGATTCCTAAGTTGCATATTGATTCACTCGTTGAGATTCAAGATAATCATCAGAGTATATTAGGTAAGATGCTACTATTAGCACCTAAGCTGGCAAAAGAACAAGGTTGCGAAGATGGTTTTCGCACAATTATCAATACTGGGCGTGTAGGTGGACAAGAAGTATTTCATTTGCATTTCCACATAATCGGTGGCAGGGAGCGTCTGCCTGTAATGATTCATCAAGGCTAAGCGCTAGCACTGCTCCATTTAACAGGAGAAAGTCATGGGTACATTCAGCATTTGGCATTGGATAATTGTACTAGTCATTGTTGTTTTGGTATTTGGCACCAAAAAATTACGTAATTTGGGCAGCGATTTGGGTGGTGCCTTAAAAGGCTTCAAAGACGGCATGAAAGAATCTGACACTGAAAACACATTGTCTGAATCAGCCCATGCCAAAGATCCGATTATAGAAGTCGAAGCGAAAAAGGAAGCTTCTGTAAACACCTTCAAGGACAGCGCCCAAGAAGAGCAACGTGCGCCGATCAATAACCCTATTTCACCCATGCAAGGAAATAAAACCACGACAGAAAATAACGTATCTCAGCCAACAAATGTGAACAGTCAAATAACCGATGCTGAAGCCAAGGAAAAAACGCACGCCAAAGCTTAAATATTTTGGAAGAGCCCAGCATCCCCAAACTTAATCAATAATTTCATTAATACAGCTGCAATCAATGGAATAGCATGTTTGATATCAGTTTCATGGAAATACTGGTTATCTCGATCGTCGCATTGATTGTGATCGGACCTGAGCGTTTGCCCACAGTAGCACGTACACTGGGACATCTATATGGCCGCTGTCGAAACTTTGTTTATAGTGTCAGAACTGACATTCACAATGAAATGCGTATGGAAGAACTGAAAAAAATGCAGTCTTCCGTCCAGGAAACGGCTCAATCGGTTGAGGATTCCGTACAACAAGGTGTTGATCAGTTGAAAACGGCGCTGACCGATGCCAAGACTGAAGAAAATCAGCCAATGGACTTATCTGCATCACGATCCCATGCAGAATCACAACTACCTGCTCCACCTATCAATGAATCTTCACACAGCACACCTGATAAAAAAGGAAAATAAGGTTGTCCATATCATGTCGATCGATGTCTATGCAACATAATCACAGCTATAACCATTGCGATGCTTGAAGGCTCATTCCTATCACACTTGGTGGAATTACGCACCAGACTAATACGCGTGCTCGGTGGAATCATGCTCGGCTTTCTTCCTTGTGCCTTTTATGCACGTGAACTTTACACCCTATTGGCACAACCACTTCTGGAAAAACTGCCGCAAGGCGGTCAAATGATTGCTACCGATGTCGCAACACCTTTTTTTGTACCGATGAAAGTCGCCATGATGATGGCTTTTGTCATCACATTACCGCACACTTTTTATCAAATATGGGCGTTTATCGCACCCGGACTCTATTCCCATGAGAAACGCCTGGCTCTGCCGCTAGTCTTTGGCAGCAGTTTTTTATTCTTTTTTGGCATGGCATTCGCCTATTTGGCTGCACTGCCGGTAGTCTTTGAGTTTATTACCTATTTTGCACCAGAAGGTGTTGCCGTGATGACCGATATCGACAAATACTTAAGCTTTGTCTTATCGATGTTCATCGCTTTTGGCGTGACTTTTGAAGTACCGGTATTTGTCATCATTCTGGTTAGAACAGGTGTCATCACCATAGAAAAATTAAAGGAAATTCGTCCTTACGTCATCGTCGGCGCATTTGTTATTGCAGCTATTTTCACCCCCCCCGATGTCATTTCACAATTCATGCTGGCAGTACCTTTGTGTCTTCTTTACGAACTGGGCATATTCATTGCCACTTTTATGATCCAAAAACATAATCAAGAAGCGCAATCTGATCCATTAATGCACCTCAAAAAAGACTCTTCCGAACAAAAAGATACCTCGACAAAAGTGGACTGATCACGATTCTGCCGGTGACCAACAAGAATAAGCAGAAATCGTTATAATGAAACCAACCTGATCCTTCCAAATCTAAACTCAGGCAAAACTCATTTACGGATACCAATCTGCAAGGAACCAGCGATGTCCAACAGCCATTCTGCTGCTCATTTAACGAAGTCGGTTATTTTCATGACCTTTATTTCCGGGCTATTTACCGCCAATAGCATATTGGCACAATCGTCAGGTACCCAGCAAAGTTATCAGCAACCTACAAGGCCACAAAGCCCGACAACCCAATCTTCATCGGAAAATCCAACTGATCAGAATAAGCCGCCAAGAAAAGTTCATCGTATCGGCACAGCTATTCCAGCTCCTCAAAACAGTATCAGTATAAAAAGCACGGATGCTGGCGCTATACGTAGACCGCCGCCTGGATCAGGATGCCCCAACTGCGGTATTGTCGATTTCGTTAATAAAATCGCACAAGGCCCCGGCTTGAATGCCATCGCAAGCGGTGTTGTCGCCGGAACGATTGCAAGAGAAGTGATTCGCCAAACACCCTATCCGCATGACATCAATCATCCCAATGCGATGAACGGCATCCCTGGCGGTTACGGCGGGAATGTTGCGCATCAGGGCAATCCGTATCAGATTGGCATCACCATGAGTGACGGCAGCCAAGCGATCATTGCACTTCCCGATGCATCACATCTCCAGCAAGGCGATAGAGTTCAGTTAATTGATGGCGTGGTAGTGCTGGATCGTCAGTAAGCACTTGAAATTCACAACTACGGCAGAACATTTTCAGATATCTCGCTGATTGAGAAATATCTTATGAATACATCATCGCTCAAACACATTGAATTACCGATCGAAGGCATGACATGCGCTGCCTGTGCGGCACGCATAGAAAAGAATCTGAACAAGCTTTCCGGTGTCCAGGCGGTTGTTAATTTCGCCAATGAAAAAGCCCATGTCAATTATGATGCAAGCCAAGTCAAAACGGACACGTTGATCGGTACCATCGAAAAAGCCGGTTTTCATATTGCGCCGCGCTCTGTGCAACTGCAATTGCACAAAATGACGTGTGCGGCTTGTGCCGGGCATATCGAAAAAGCGCTGAATAAATTGCCCGGTGTCACAGCCAGTGTCAATGTTGCAACTGAAACGGCTAAGGTCAACTTCATACCGGGCTTGGTCACAACCGGCAACTTGATTGATGCCGTAATCAACGCGGGCTATGACGCCAGTGAAATCAGCGAATCCAACCATGCGGAAGAAAAGGCGCGGCGTCTGGCGGCTTATCAAGCTGAGTTACGTTTATTCTGGATTTCATCCGCCCTCACCTTGCCACTGGTGCTGCAAATGGGCGCTATGTTTTCCGGTCATGATATGGATATGCTGCCCCGCTGGTTGCAATGGTTATTGGCAACTCCGGTACAATTCTGGATTGGACGGCGTTTTTATATCGGGGGCTGGCATGCCCTGCGCAGCGGCGGCGCCAATATGGATGTACTGGTGGCATTAGGCACCAGCATGGCTTATGGCTTCAGCGCCGTGGTTACCGCATTCGCACTGGATCAGCATGTTTATTTCGAGGCCAGTGCAGCCATCATCACACTTGTTCTGTTGGGCAAGTTGATGGAAGCGCGCGCCAAAGGAAAAACTTCTGAAGCCATCGAAGCGCTGATCAGATTGCAACCCAAAACCGCCCGCATTGAGCGCAATGGAGAAATCGTCGAAGTACCGGCGAGTAGTTTACAAGTCGACGATATTTTCATCGTGCGTCCAGGTGAGAATCTACCGGTCGATGGCGTCGTTATTGAAGGCACGTCCAGTGTCAATGAATCGATGTTGACCGGTGAAAGCTTGCCCGTTAGCAAACAAACTGGTGCAAAAGTCTTTGCCGCCACGCTGAACCAGCAAGGCTTGCTCAAATGCCGCGCAACCGGCGTGGGTGAACATACCCAACTCGCTGCCATTATTCACCTCGTTGAAGAGGCACAAGGCTCCAAAGCACCGATTCAACGCATGGCAGACACTATTTCAGGGATATTCGTCCCCATCGTTGTAGCGATCAGTATCTTAACCTTTGGAATTACCGGGTGGCTCACGGGTGACTTTGTTGCTGCGCTCATCAATGCCGTCGCGGTATTGGTCATCGCCTGCCCTTGCGCATTGGGATTGGCCACACCGACCGCCATCATGGTCGGTACCGGGCGCGGTGCGCAAGTCGGTGTGCTGGTCAAAAATGCAGCGGCGTTGGAACACGCCGAGAAAATTCAAACTGTCATTGTCGACAAAACCGGTACGCTCACCGAAGGCAAGCCGGAAGTCACCGACATTGTTCCCATTGAGTCCAGGAGTACACAGGATTTACTACAAATTGCAGCTTCCCTGGAACAAGGATCCGAACACCCGCTGGCCCGGGCGGTTCTAGATAGTGCACAGAAAATGCAATTGTCACTTCAACCCATACATGATTTTTCCGCCATCGTCGGCAGCGGCATCACAGCCCGCATGAATGGCACGCAATATCTGCTGGGTTCACCCAAATTTTTAACCCAACAAGGTATTATTGTGGATGAACAGCAAATTGCCGCTTTGCAAAGAGAAGGAAAAACCGTCATCGGCGTTGCGTCCATTGCGAATGACACTTCCAAAGTGCTCGGCTACCTGGCCATTGCAGATCGCCTACGGGACACTTCCCGCAAAGCAATTGAACGCCTGCAAGCGATGGGTATCGAAGTGGTCATGCTAACCGGTGACAATACCGTAACTGCCGCAGCGATTGCCAAGCAGACGGGCATAACGCAATATCGCGCCGAAGTCTTGCCGCAGGATAAAGCTGCTGAAGTCATGAAGCTGAAAGCCAGTGGCAAATTTACCGCCATGATTGGCGACGGCATCAACGATGCGCCGGCCCTGGCAGCCGCGGATGTCAGTTTTGCCATCGGCGCCGGTTCGGATGTGGCCATTGAAGCGGCTGATATCACCTTGATACGTAATGATCTGATGAGTGTGGCCGATGCTATTTCCCTGTCACGTGCCACACTCAGGAAAATCCGTCAGAATCTGTTCTTTGCCTTTGTCTATAATACCCTGGGTATTCCATTGGCAGCCATGGGCATGCTCAATCCGGTGATTGCCGGTGCCGCCATGGCGATGAGCTCAGTTTCCGTGGTCAGCAATTCATTACTATTGAAACGCTGGCAGGCAAATCACTAAACAATCATATTAAGGAAACAATGACAGCAATGCTAACAACCACCATTAAAATCAAAGGCATGACCTGCATGGGCTGCGTCAACAGCGTCAAAATCGTACTCAAGAACGTGACCGGCGTAACCCAAGTCGATGCTTCTCTCGATCCTCCACAAGCGACTGTGCAGTACGATCAAGCGAGTACGAGCATTGATCTACTCAGAGAAGCGATTATCGACGCAGGTTTTGAGGTGGTTGATGCGTAGAAATACTCTGCCTCGTCATAGAGTGCGTCCATAAGAATCTTCGAACCTCACAATATCGTCTTCACCAAGATACGCCCCTGATTGCACTTCTATTAAATGCAGAGGAATTTTTCCAGGATTTTCGAGACGGTGTGGCTTACCCAATGGAATGTAAGTCGATTGATTTTCTGCAAACAAAGTTTCTTTATCTTCTACAATCACCTTGGCAGTACCGCTGACGACCACCCAATGCTCCGCCCTATGGTGATGCATCTGCAATGACAGCTTTTCTCCCGGTTTCACCATGATACGTTTGACCTGAAAACGCTCGCCTTTGTCGATGCCTTCATACCAACCCCAAGGACGATGGATGCGCAGATGTTCGAGATGCTCCTTGCGACCGTTGGATCCAAGATGCTGTATCGCGGTCTTCAACTGTTGCGTTTTACTCTTGTGCATTACCAATACAGCATCGGCTGTTTCCACCACAATGACATCATCGAGACCGATCACGGCAACCAGACGATTTTCCGCGCGAATGTAACTTCGCTGCGTATCCATGATTAGCGTATCTCCGCTGGTAAAGTTGCCGTTCGCATCCTTGGGAGAAATCTGCCAAAGAGAATCCCAGGAGCCTACGTCGCTCCACCCAAACTGTGCTGGCACAACTACCGCACACTCAGTCGTCTGCATAATGGCATAATCAATGGAATCTGATGGACAAGCCATAAATGCATCTTTATCGGGACGAACAAAACCCAAGTCTACGATTCTTTTTAACCAAGCTTCCTGCACAGCAACGAAAATATTCGGCTTATGTCGTTGTAGTTCTTGCAAAAAACGTTTGGCTGTAAAAACAAACATACCGCTATTCCAGATATAACCGCCTTCCTGTAGATAAGCCGTGGCGGTTTCCAAGTTAGGTTTCTCATAAAAAGATTGTATTTGATAAGCAGTCAGAGAAGTTTCTGTTGAGAATGCAATAGTTTTACCCACTTTAATATAGCCATAGCCAGTTTCCGGTGCATGAGGCACTACACCGAAAGTAACCAGATAGCCCTCGTCGGCGCCTATTATTGCTGTTTCTACAGCTTGCGCAAAAGCAGTCTGATCATCAATGACATGATCGGCAGGCAACACCAGCATGATGGCATTTTCATCGGTCTGGGCAAGATGAAATGCAGCCAGCGCAATCGCCGGCGCGGTGTTACGGCCGACTGATTCCAGGTAAATCGCTTCAGGTTTAATGTCGATCGCCTCACATTGTTCTTGAATCAAAAAGCGATGCTCAGAATTACACACCAGAATAGGCGCTTGCGCCTTCAATAAAGTAGTTGCCCGCATCAGCGTAGCTTGCAACATGGTTTTTTTACTCACGAGCGGCAGCAGCTGCTTGGGGTAATTAGCACGCGACAGCGGCCATAACCGGGTGCCGCTGCCACCGGAAAGGATAACGGGATGAATGTTCGAATGCATTTTCTAAGAATACCTTTATTTAAACCGATCGCGTTAAAAACCACACAATTTCTTCTGCAAACGGATGGTAAACCGATTCCGCATCGCTTGCCAACTTGAAACCATTCATTCCGAATAGCAAACGAGAAAGCACCTTACCTACACTCAACCCACACCGGCTGATGATCTGAAGCATCCGTCACGGAATCACTGCCGTGCGCTTTAAGACAATTCACCAATCCTTCAGTAATAAAAACGAAATCGAAGCATTCCGGTGCATCGACGAAATCTACCGGATGAATACCAACGGTCGGTGTATGCAGTACGCCAGGATTCAGCACAGACCAAGCATCACAAAAATCCGCCGCACCCTCATTAAATGGCGCAAGCATTCGTGCGCGCTCAGATGCCGTGGCAGAAAAATTAAAATCTCCGCAAAGCAACGCTTGTGCAGGCCGGGGAAAAACTTCAAAGGTTCCACCTTGTTCCGCTTTCAGGAATTTTCGCTGTGACATCGCATAGGCTTCACGATGTAAACGGCGGATGGCGTCAATCTGAATTTCACGCTGACGTTGTGAATAGTACTCGAGATGTGTAGTCATCACGCGCAGGGGGCCGATAGCCGTTGTCACCACCGCTTCCACCAATACCCGCTGCATGCTGGGTGTGTCCGGTTCAGCCGACCAGGGCAACAGATGCCGCCACACCTGACCGACGGGTAACCTGGAAAAAATGGCATTACCAAAAAGACTGCGACCGCCCTGCCCATCCGGCACATCCGTTGCGATACCGTAAATCGCGGTGTAACCGGGCAATCCAGCGGATAGTTGAGCCACCTGATCTTCACCTTGGCTACCAGGTAAACCCGAAAAATTAACCGCAACTTCCTGCAAGCAGATAACATCGAAATCACCCAATTGATGGATAGTTCGGAGAATGCGTGCAATATCGACTCGCCCGTCCATGCCTCGTCCCCATTGAACATTCCAGCTCAGTAGTTTCATCACCTCCGCTCCTTATGTCCTTTTCATATGATAAGAAATCAGCAGTTACTGTATTCTGAACAACGATGAATTCATTATGCAAATAATTCAAGCTGTGAGCAAAGGATTACCCTAATGGCGTTTAAGCGATTATTCCTGGTATTACTGTTATGCATCACTTCGCATACCGCTTTGGCAACCCGGTTTGATCATGTTATCTGGGATGGGTTGCTACGGGAACATGTTTACATGATTAACGAAGGACGAGCCAGTCAAGTGAATTACCATGGATTTGCCATGAATCATGGTCAGCTAATAAAATATTTAGCTCAGCTCTCACAAGTCAAAAAAAGTGATTTCTCAGATTGGGATAAATCAGAACAACTGGCGTTTTTGATCAATGCATACAACGCATCGACCATCGAAATGATTCTTAGGAGTTATTCATCGATTGCCAACTTAAGAGCATTTGCACCCGTCAATTTTCAATGGAAAATCCGGCTAATCTCCATGCTGAAGAATCAACGGGATTTAAACTTCATCTCCCTATTTGGAGAAATCCTTTCCTTGAACGATATTGAAAATGACATGATCCGTAAACGAGGAAATTATGACGAACCACGCATCCATTTTGCACTTAATCGGGGATCCATTGGCTACCCGGCACTACGCAATCATGCATATACCGGTATGGAACTGGAACAACGATTGGAAACAGCGACACGCGCTTTTTTATCCGATCGATCACGCAACCGATATAACGAAGCAGCAGAGAAACTCGAAGTTTCAGAAATTTTTGACTGGTATACCAAAGATTTTGAACGTGGCTGGCAAGGGTGGCTCGGCTTGGCGCAATTCTTTACCCACTATCGCGATAGCCTTGCCGATACCGCTCGCACACACGAATTATTGACTGCTGAAAATATAGAGATTCAATTTCTTGAATTTAACTGGATGCTCAACGAGAAACGGTAGCTCAGCGGATCGCCAAAGGGCTACATCTCATCAGACTGTTACGGGATGTCGATCGTCTGAACTACACAATGGTTTCTTTTCTACCGCGCACCATGAATCCCAGCAAGCCTAACCCAACTAATAACATTACATAGGTTTCAGGTTCCGGAACAGGAATGATATTGATGTTATCAACATGGAATATCCCCGTATTCGAATTCGGATCTGTGTTCACGATCCTGGCAGATGCCAGATTAATCCAGTCGGCGCCCAGAGAGAAAGTCTCGAAATCGATACGGCCATCGCTGCCGTCAACCACGCCATCCAGCGTGAAAGTGGTAGAAATTGTCGAGGAATCTGCAAAAGTACCAATAACCTGGATCGTTCCTTCTCTGCTCGTAGGAAATCCGGCCAAGTCAAGCGACGATAACGAGAATAAGCTCGAATCGATTCTGGCAAATATCACATCATAGTGCGCACCCAACACAGTACTACCGTTATATGCCCAGAATTGTTCACTGCCAATGTGCAGGTGATCCACTTCTTCACTCACAAACCTGAAGCCGCCGCTCGTAACCGATGCAGAGACCTTTTGCGTGTTGAGCGGAATACCCTTTTCTTCAAAATCGACTCCCGCAGCCGAAGCTGGCTGACTTGCGACGAGTGGCGATACAAAAATTAAACTGCCTAATATAACTTTGTTCATTCGGTGAATGAAGCCCCATTTGTTTTTATTCATTGTTTTTACTCCAAAAATAGCAGTCATTATTGATCCTGCTAACTATCATAAAATTTGTTGATAAAACTATAACAACACACTGCATAAATATCGCCAATCTACTTTAACTGTTGCAACAATATAATCCAATAGATCATTACTCCTGATTAATTGGAATTTTTACCTTGGTCATGAAAGCTTCAGAGGTATTACCACTTTGTTTACCTATCGATCTCAATATATCTTACGTAATTTTTGTGTGATAATCATTTTACCTTCTGGAATTACTGGAAAAATTTCAATAACAGAATCAATATATTAATTTTTCTCGCTGATCTCGAAGCAGATTTTCTGAAATTCAACTCAACTTTAAGGTGATAACGATGACTCCTTTTCTTGGCGAATTGATTGGTACTTTTATTTTAGTTTTACTGGGTAATGGTGTAGTTGCCAACGTGGTGCTCAACAAATCCAAAGGCAATAATGCAGGATGGTTAACGATAGCGGCTGGCTGGGGCATTGCCCTTTTCGTCGCGGTTTATGCCGTAGCGGCTGCCAGTGGCGCGCATTTAAACCCTGCGGTCAGTGTCGGCCTCGCTGCTGCGGGCAAATTTGCGTGGAATGATGTGCCGATTTATGCGCTCGGGCAAATGGCAGGCGCGATGCTGGGTGCATTCATGGTATGGATCACTTATCGCCAGCATTTTAATGCAACGACAGATCCCAATATGCAGTTAGCGGCATTCTGTTCAGGACCAGCCATCCGCAGCCCCTTCAACAATATGATCACTGAAGCAGTAGGCACCTTCATGCTGGTGTTCGGCATCATGATGATCGTTTCGCCGCACGCAAGCTTGGGCGCGCTGGATGCATTACCGGTCGCTTTGTTATTGTTTGGTATTGGTTTGTCATTAGGCGGCCCCACCGGTTTTGCGGTTAATCCTGCACGTGATCTGGGCCCGCGCATCATGCATGCCATCCTGCCGATGGCCAACAAACGCGATAGCGATTGGGGCTACGCATGGGTTCCCGTAGTCGGTGGCTTCATCGGCGGATTGATTGCCGCTGTGGTTTATTCGGCGTTATAAGATTTTGCCGGATTGGGTTAGTCAGACTAACCCAATCATCAGCTATTCGGTTACGAGATTTTTATGATAAGCGTGATTGCGTTTGAGATATGATTTCGTATTCCGGTCAAACCAAAGGAGATCAGACAGTGGCTTATAAGGAATATAAAGTTTTGCATGTTGTTGAAGGAGGATTGGGGACACTTTTTCTGGGTGCATCGGGTATTCCGATCAAGCAACTGGAAATCACCCTCAACAAAGAAGCCGCAGCGGGTTGGACGTTAGTATTTCAATTTGTCGAGCAGAAACGTTTTTTGCTGTTCTGGAAGCGTGAAGCGGTCATTATCACCCTGGCCCGCTGACATTCCATACTTCGTGATCATTTGGACAGAAAAAATTGAAATCCAAGGAAGTTATTCAGCAAGATGAAGAACGCATCAGGCAGTTGGTGCGTGAATTGCCCGATGACAAAAAGTCATTATTTTTCCAGCAAACAGAAAAAAACCTGAAAGACCCGGATACCTACGCAACACTGAATTTCCTGTTTATTGCGGGTCTCCATCATTTTTACCTCGGTAACTGGATTCGCGGCCTGATCAATATCAGCATATTCTTTACCGGCGTGATTTTTTTATTCACCGGTCTTGCGGCACTTGGCATACTGATACTCATCGCCATCAGCACTATTGAACTGAAAGCCTTATTCAAGGCCCAACTCATCGTCCAGGATTACAACAATAACATCATGGAAACGATCTATCGTGAAATAAGCCAGCCATAGCGATATCCATAAATTGTGGTTTTCAGAATTTACGTGCTATTGATAAGGTATCGTTTATAAACATGATATGGTCAAGAGAAAGCTACCGATTCCAAATCGGTAGGAGTATTCATATATATTCGTCTATATTCCTTTAATCTCTTCGGGTTCAATTCCCCGCCCCTTGGGGTGAAACCTGGTTGAAAACCAGCAGATTGAAGAGCGCGGTTAATACCGCCGCTACTTGCGACGGGGTGCTTTATTACAAAAAAGTTTAGTATTAATTTGCAACAAAGTTAAGAAACGATCGAATAACTGTCATTTCGAGCACAGCGAGAAATCTGTATTGTTAATACCAAAGGTTCCTCACGACGATCGAATGACAAATGTAGGTTATTCAGAGGTTTAAAGCAGCCCGCCATAGATCGACCGGATTCCATCCAATCTTCCTGGTCTTGCTCTGAGTCACACATTGGGTCATGCCCGCACACTCTCCCACAGTTTCTGTAAGCGTTTAACCGATACCGGCTGCGGCGTCTTTAACTCCTGCGCAAATAATGAAACGCGCAATTCCTCGATCTGCCAGCGGAATTCATCCAAATTCTCATCCATCAGCCCGATTTTCCGGTGCTTTTCCAAACGTTGCAAATAGTGTTGCCAGAGCGCATTGACCTCCAGGCTATTGCTTTCATCGCGTCCAGGATTGTTCGAGAATTTTTCCAGGCGTAGCGACATGCCTTTCACATAACGCGGAATTTGCTGTAGCCTTTGCCAAGCGATTTGACTGAGAAAGCTGGGATAAATGAGGTTCTCAAGTTGATTGCTGACTTCATGCTTTACCCTGTCGACACGAAATGTTGCTAATCGCCCCATCAGGATTTGATATTCGCTGCCTATCTGCTGCAGCAAACCGGCCAACGCTGTGGCGACTTCCGGCAGGCGACTTTTAGCCCGCTGACTCTGCGCAACAAACTCGGACTCGCTGCGTGGTAAAGGATCATTCGCCAACAATGCACGATCGATAATAGCATTCAGCATATCTTGTTTCAGATCGCCCGGATTGATTCGGGTTGTCAGTTGCATGGTCGCTTGTTTGAGTCCCGGCAAATTCTTTTCCAATTGCTTGAGTTGTTCTTTCAACATCAAACACAATAATCGTCTGACACCCAGACGCATCGCATTATCAGCCCCTGCGGGCGTATCGAATAAGCGAATTGCGACATTGTCGGTTTGGTCAATCAATGCGGGATAGCCCGTCAGTTGTTGATCGTTGCGCTTGAAAGTCACTGCAACGGGCAAATCACCAAAGTCCCATTGGGTGATTTGATCTCGTTCAATGCCGATTCTCTCACTCGCGGCATCGCGTTTTACAAAGGTCATTTGCGCAGCCTTACCCAGTTGAATCTGCAATTCAGACAAATCACGGCTCATCGCCAGTTCCTGCCCGGCATCATCGACGATTTGAATGTTCATGCGCAGATGAATCGGCATGTCTTGGATGTTCCAAGTTTCCGGTGCAACCGACAACGTGGTTTTTCGTAAAATGAATTGCGCCAGAGCATCTTGTAATGACACTGGCTGCAAAGTGCTCGCTTGCTGTTCCAGAAACGCTGTGACCGATTCCGGCAATGGCACCAGCATGCGACGAATCTGCTTGGGAAGCGCCTTCAAATACCAGGTAACTTTGTCGCGAATCAGGCCGGGCACCAGATAATCCAACTGCCTGGTATCCAGCCGATTGAGTAATGGCAATGGCACGCACACGGTCACGCCGTCCAACGCGTGGCCGGGATCAAAGCGGTAAGTCAACGGCAATACGCTGCCATCCGGCAATGTCATGGTTTCCGGAAACTGCACTTCATTAATATGACCGGCCGCATGACGCATCAGCAATTCACGATTCAGATACAGCAATCGTGCATCTTGTTGCTCGGCCTGTTTGCGCCATTTTTCAAATCCCGCGCCGTTGGTTATATTTGCCGGAATGATGGCATCGTAGAAAGCGAAAATTTCCTGCTCGTCAACCAATACATCCTGCCGCCGCGCTTTATGCTCCAATTCTTCGATTTCATGAATCAACGCCTGGTTATGCGCAAAAAAAGGCGCTTGCGTCACATACTCGCCCGCCACCAGCGCCGAACGGATGAAAATCTCACGGGATTCCTTGGGATTGATCGAACCGTAGTGAACTGGCCGTTTCGCAACAATGGCAAGGCCATACAACGTCACGCGCTCGTAAACCATCACTTGCGCCTGCTTCTTCTCCCAATGCGGATCGAAATAGTGTTTCTTGCACAAATTACCGGCGATCCGCTCCAGCCATTGCGGTTCAATTTTGGCGGCACAGCGCGCATACAGCTTGCTGGTTTCGACCAATTCGGCGGCCACAACCCATTTCACTTTGCCTTTCTTCAATACCGAACCGGGAAAAATGGCGAACTTGATACCGCGGGCGCCCAGATATTCCCCTTCCTTCTCGGTCTTGAACCCGATATTACCGAGCAATCCGGGTAACAAAGCACGATGGATTTCATCGTAACTCGCCGGTGTTTCATTCGGTTTGAAACCCAGCTCAGTCATCAGCACATGTAACTGTCCGTGAATCTCACGCCATTCGCGCAAGCGGCGGTACGACAGAAAATGCTCGCGGCACTGCGCCATCAGTTTTTTGCCGGATTTTTTGTGTTTCAGCAGATCGTCAAAGAAATCCCATAATTTCAAATACGCCAGGAAATCCGAGCGTTCATCCTGGAAACGCCGGTGCGCATTATCGGCAGCCGCTTGCTGATCAAATGGGCGATCACGTGGATCTTGCAAACTCAACGCGGAAGCGATAATTAATATCTCATGTAAGCAATTTTCTTGTTTTGCCGCCAGAATCATGCGGGCAATCTTGGGGTCAATGGGAAATTTAGCTAGGCGCCAGCCAATATCAGTCAAATTGCGACTATCGTCGACCGCGCCAAGCTCCGCCAGCAACTGATAACCATCGGCGATCATGCGCGGCGATGGCGGCTCCAGAAACGAAAAGCTTTCCACATCGCCGATTTTCAGCGACTTCATGCGCAAAATCACCGCCGCCAGCGAAGAACGCAGAATCTCCGGATCGGTAAATTCCGCGCGCCCTTGATAATCCTGCTCTGAATACAAACGGATACACACGCCATCGGCCACCCGGCCACAACGCCCGGCACGCTGATTGGCCGACGCCTGCGAGATTTTCTCCACCAGCAATTGTTCGACCTTATTGCGGTAACTATAGCGATTGATGCGCGCCAGTCCGGTATCGATCACATAATGAATCCCCGGCACGGTCAGCGATGTTTCCGCCACGTTGGTCGCCAACACGATGCGGCGCGCGCCGTCCGGTTGAAAAACCCGCTCCTGTTCGGCCACCGACAAGCGGGCGAACAACGGCAAGATTTCGATATTCGAATGAAAACGGTGAAACGAATGCTTGCGCAGCGTTTCGGCGGTCTCGCGGATTTCGCGCTCACCCGGCAGAAACACCAGAATATCGCCCGAACCCAGCGCCATCAACTCATCGACCGCATGGATAATGGCGCGCTGCAAATCGCCGTCGCTGTCGTCGTCCTCATCGGCCAACGGCGAACGGTAATGGATCTCGACCGGATACAATCGCCCGCTGACCTCGATCACCGGGGCATCGTTAAAATGCCGGGAAAAACGCTGCGCGTCGATGGTCGCCGACGTCACGATCACTTTCAAATCCGGCCGTTTTGGCAGCAATTGCTTGAGGTAACCGAGCAGAAAATCGATATTCAAACTGCGCTCGTGCGCTTCGTCGATGATCAGCGTATCGTACGCCTGCAACAGCGGATCGCCCTGCGTCTCGGCCAGTAAAATACCATCAGTCATCAGCTTGATGTAACTATCCGCACTGACCTTATCGGTGAATCGCACCTTATAACCGACCGCCTGCCCCAACGGACTGTTCAATTCCACTGCAATCCGCCCCGCCACCGTCCGCGCCGCAATCCGCCGCGGCTGCGTATGGCCGATCAGCCCGTGCACACCGCGCTTCAGCTCCAGACAGATTTTTGGGATTTGCGTGGTTTTACCGGAACCGGTCTCCCCGCAAATGATCACCACCTGATGATTCTCAATCGCTTGCTTGATTTCTTCACGGCGCAGATTGACCGGCAGGTCTTCCGCATATGTTGGGCGGGGAAGATGGGCAAGCCGTCTTGTAATGATGTCGGGAGATAATTTTTTCATAGAAATATTAGTTGTATGCCGATGCCGGATCGTAAGCGATTTATACTTCTTTGGCTTGCCCGATCGCTACAAGGTCTTGAAAAAATAGTTGGTGCTGCGCCCGCCACTGGCATCTTTCACCAGCACACCCCGTTCAACAAGATCAAGAATATCCCGTAGCGCCGTGTCCTGCGAGCATTGGGTGATCTTTGCCCATTTTGACGAGGTCAGCTTGCCTTCAAACCCATCCAATACTTTATTCAGCATCAGGCGCTGACGGTCATTGAACGGCACATCCTTATGCATCTGCCAGAACTGTGCTTTATGGAGCACGTCACTTAGCGTTTCTGCTGTGCTGCTGATTGCGCGATCCAGGCAATTTAAGAACCATTCCAGCCACGACGTAATATCGAGGCCACCTTTTTGGGTCTTCTCCAGCATATCGTAATACATTCTTCGTTCCTGCCGGATTTGTGCCGAGAAGCTGTAAAAGCGTTGTGGGCTTTGCTCAGACTTTGCCAACGCCATATCGGCAATTGCACGCGCAATGCGCCCGTTGCCATCCTCAAACGGATGCAGTGTGACAAACCACAGATGACCAATACCAGCTTTGAGAACAGCATCGATATCGTTCTTGCCATTGAACCACTGCAAAAACAGATCGATTTCATTGCTGAGATGTTTGGCGGCAGGCGCCTCAAAATGCACCCGTTCTCTTCCAATCGCGCCAGACACCACCTGCATCGGTCCGTTTGCATCATCACGCCAATGCGAACATGAGATCAGGTCGCGAATTGAGAATATAGCCAATAAACCTGACACCTTTTTGCCTATGATGCAGGTGAACGATAAACACATAGCCTAAATTACCGGTGATTCCAAGGCTTCAATGACGGCGACCTGATTCTTGCCCTGTTTTCTTGCCAGAAATACAGCGTAATCCGCGCGATCCAGAGCCTGCTCGCGACTTTCATTGGTCAAGTATTGCGTGACACCTGCGCTAAAGGTGATCAGCAGGCGATTGTTGTTGTTCATGAAGAAACGTTTCGTCAGTTCGCGCTGCAATCGCCGCATCATATCGGCAGCGGTATTGAGCAGGGTGTCGGGCAGCAGAATAAGAAATTCTTCTGAGCCGTACCGGATCACGCTGTCACCCTGTCTGATCACGGTTTTGATGATCTGCACCAAATGCGTCAGCGTGTCATCGCTGGCCTGGCTGCCGAGTTGGGAGCTGAGCTCGCTCAAATTATCCACATCGAGCAATACCAGACACAATGGTTTGCCACTTTGCATCATTTGCTCTTGTTCTTCACTGAAAGTCTCGACCAGCGCACGATGGCTCAGAGCTCCGGTCAGCCGGTCGTCACGCGTTTGTTCGCTGACTTGCCGCAAGTGGTGCCGCAATTCATCCACGCGCTGTTGCGTTGCATCCGCCTGTTGCCTTGTTTTGATCAATTCATCGCGGGTGCGCAGCATGTCGAGCTGCATGTGCCGGGTGTCTTCCATCAGTTTTTCCAATATCAACTTGAGATCAATGGCCTGGTTGGTCTGCTTGACGCGCTCGGTGTAATGATCAATTTTTTGCTGAAACTCGCCGGTGGCTTCCGTCACGATTCCCAAACGCTCGAGAAACAGCGAAATCATGTCCTTCAGCGTTTGCTGTGCTTCGGCAAGCGTATGCTGCAATAAATCCTGTTGGTAAACGAGTTCTTTCAGAATCGATTCCGCGTCGTAAATACGGTGCAGTACCGGGGGATTCTTGAGATTTTCCCGAATCAGTTCGAGTTGATGCGATACCCAGGGATCCAGATCCGGTGGCAGTGACGCATATTCGATAAACAGATTGAGCATATTCAGCAGCCCATCGATCAATCGTTGTTCCTGATCGACCCGCAAGGCCATGTGAATCCAGCATTGCCGAATTCGTTTTTCCAGCCAGTCGATGTTTTCTGGCTGATCTACGGCTTCGATTCCTTGGATGATGAATTCGATTTCCGTGATCCAGTGCTGATGCGTGGCAAGACGGGGAACCAATCCGTCGCGCAAGGTGGAAATGAGGAGTACTTTCCATTGTCGCCAGAATGCTATTGCTAGCGAGTGGTCTTCAATGACCTCCAGTTCGGTGCCGGCTGCATCAGCATGACCATTTACAGTTACAGGCACCAGGCTGACAGGGGTTTCATCCTGCCAACGCTTAACCAAGGCATGAATTTCGTTATTCAATCGTTCGGGATGGTTTGCTAACGACTTGACGGCATCTGTCAGTTGTTCGCGCCGGATCGAGTCGCTACCGGATTGTGTTCGCGTATCCCACAGCATCAGCAGCAATTCACCCCACGGCTGCTCCAAACGACGATCAAGCGTGCCTTGCGACAGGATTAACTGACCCAGCGATTGCGCAACCGCCGTCCAGTTCTGATCGCTTGCCGCCAAATTGATATCGACGACATGGCGACTTGCTTCCTGGGGCAAATCGAGGTTGTGTAACGTGGTTACTAACTTATTCGCCAGCGCGAGCGAAGCGTGATGCTCTGGTGGCTTGGCGCCGGCAATCTGATAATAAATCGATTCATACTGATCCGGTGTGGGGGCAATTCGCTGGGTAGCCAAACGTTTTAATGTTTCCCTGGCAATCCATATCGGGTTTTTGGTTTCAGGTCGATTGGCATCCATATCGCGTCTTATCAAATTTCATGATGGTATCAAGCGACCATTCTGGACCATGAATCGAATTGCAAAAATCCGCAGCTTGCACCCATGCGGAAGGTGAGCGCAGACTGTATGCTATCAATACACCACAAGGAATCATAGTGTTATAGCACAGGAAATGGAATCAGGTTGCGAATCAAGAGAATGAGTGTATACATGTAGATCATGTCAAGACCACTCCGTTTAGAATCTCGGGATGCGCTTTATCGCATCTCATCACGTGAGGATCACCGTAAAGCCATTTTTGAAGATGGTGACAACCGATTAAGGCTTTTAGAAAAGAGCAGTTGCGTTGATTATAACTGGCTGGCGTCATGACTACCTACTGTTTTTGTGAATGGGAATTTAGCGATAACATAATTATCCGAATGATATTGGTTCATCAATTACGGTATGTCCGTTTGATTTACTCATCGACGCTAACTTTACTGGCTCCCAACTTCCAGTAAGGTTTTGAGAGAATAGCCGGTGCTGCGCCCGCCACTGGCATCTTTCACCAGCACACCCCGTTCGACAAGATCGTGAATATCCCGCAGCGCTGTGTCCTGCGAACATTGGGCGAGCTTTGCCCATTTTGACGAGGTCAGCTTGCCTTCAAACCCATCCAGTGCTTTGTTCAACATCAAGCGCTGACGATCATTGAACGGCACATCCTTATGCACCTGCCAAAACTGCGCTTTATGGAGCACGCCACTCAGCGTTTCTTCCGTGCTGCTGATTGCGCGATCCAGACAATTTAAGAACCACTCCAGCCACGACGTAATATCGAGGCCACCTTTTTGGGTCTTTTCCAGCATATCGTAATACATTTTTCGTTCCTGCCGGATTTGTGCCGAGAAGCTGTAGAAACGTTGCGAGCTTTGCTCGGATCGCGCTAATGCCATATCGGCAATCGCACGCGCAATGCGCCCGTTGCCATCCTCAAACGGATGCAGCGTGACAAACCACAGATGAGCAATACCCGCCTTGAGAACAGCATCGGTATCGTTCTTGCCATTGAACCACTGCAAAAACAGATCGATTTCATTGTGGAGGCGTTTGGCGGCAGGCGCATCAAAATGCACCCGCTCTTTCCCAATCGCGCCGGACACCACCTGCATCGGTCCGTTTGCATCATCACGCCAATGCCCAACCGTGATCTTATGCATACCGCTATAACCGGTTGGAAACAAGGCCGCCTGCCACCCAAACAGGCGATCCGCGCTCAATGGTTGCGCATAATTTTGCGTGGCATCCAGCATCATATCGACAATGCCCTCAACATGGCGGTCTGCGGATACTAACGCACCAATGTCCAATCCCAGCCGTCGAGCAATCGAGGAACGAACCTGATCACGATCCAGAATTTCCCCTTCAATCTCGGAAGATTTCAACACATCAAGCGTCAGGTTTTGCAACGTGGCTTCCGCCGTTAAGGGAAATCCCAAAGCCTCCATCCGGCCAATCAACCGCCCCTGCCGGTGACGCACAGACGCCAGTAGCCCGGACAATTTCTCATGATCCCAACTGAAATCAGGCCAGTCAGGTAGTTCATGGATATAACGCTTCATTCTACGCACCTCATGCGGAGATTATGCGCTTTTTTCTCCGCATTCAGCAAGGGCAATCACCGCAGATCATGCGGACTTTATGATGACTGTGGTGCTTTAGTTGGATTTGCTACCGAAGGGGAAAGAACCCGTTAATTCCGATTCTTTCTAATAAACTGATGTGGTCCAATAGACCCGTTACTTGACCAGGTCATATCCGTCACTCAAATAACCTACTACGATATATAGTCAATTTTCTAATAATCTGAATTCAGCTTGGGTCGTCATTAAAGCTAGTAGCATTAATGTGACAAGTATTAGCAGATTACTATGAAATACAGTGTAGTCACTTATCTCTCAGAATCAAATTCCAAACTACGCAACTCCAATCCCTCAATCTCCTGCAACGATTTCCCCGCAATTCCCTGCAAATCGCCGTACATGCCAACGGTCGCCCCCATCACACGCTCAATTTGCTCTTCCCGTTTGGCCCATTGTTTCATAATGGCTTTTCTTTCTTTATCGAGATCTTCCTGCATGGTGGAGAACGCTTCCACAATGGCTTCCACGCGTTGACGGAAACGCGGACCGGTAAGGTATTGATAGACCATTTCCGTCTTGGTTTGCTGACCTTCGGAGGACTGACGTGCCAGAGCGACTTCCAGCAGGGATTGGCGCAGAATCATGGCCACCGGCAAGGCGGCACGGGGATGGGTAACCCAGACGCCTTCGACCAGCTCGAAGGTTTCAACGCCTTTCGGCAGCACTTGACTGACGATTACGGCGATTTCCGCTTTCGCGGTGCGCTGATCATCGCGCAATTTTACCAGCCAGGGATCGCTCCAGTTCTTGGTGCGTTTGAATTCCCACAAAATAGTGCCTCCGATCTGACCACCGGCGCCGATCACCCGATGCAGTACATCCCCGCCATATTCACCTTTGGGCACCGGCTCGATCGCATCATAAGGGAATTTCATGCGCAACAGATTCTCCAGCTCAAGTTCCTGCACCTCCCCTTGTAGTTGCTGCGATCCCTGCTCAGCCCTGCGTTTGAGGTCTTCGATCTGTTTCTGCATCGCGGCAATGGTTTGTTCCTTTTCCATCACTTTGAGTTTTTGCTCGTCCTCGGCTTCTTTCTTAGCCAGTGTGCGCACTTCGGTCAATCCGTCCTGCACCCGTTTTTCTACTGTGAGTTCCAATTCGCGCTTGGCATCGTCGAGTTCACGTTGTTTCTTGATCAGTTCGGCTTGCGCCTTTTGTGCTTCAGCCAATTTTTCGTCGCGGGATTTAAGCACTTCCTGCAATTCAGTCAGTTCACGCGCTTTGTTTTCCAGCTCGGCAGCACTGGCCAATTTGGCTTTGCGGGATTCTTCTGCAATTACGCGGGCACGCTCCGCTTTCAACTGCTCCGCTACTTGGCTGGCCACTTGATCGTCGAGCTTGCGCTTGTCTTCCGCCAGTTGCTTTTCCTTATCACGCATCGCTTGTTCGCGCTGGATGATCTCGCTGTCTTTCTGCGCCAACCGTTGTTCAAACTGCTGACGCGTGGATTCAATCAGCGGTGCTGCCAATGATTCGGTCAGTTTGATTTCCGTTTTACAGTTCGGGCAGGTAATCGTTGGTTCCGTCATCACAATTTTCCCCATTCAATTAATGCGGCAATATTTACCGCTATAGCCGCGCTTCTCCGCGATAAAAATCAAGTAAAGAAAGCGCCAAAGCAGTCAGCATAGGCCTTGCCATAGACTGGCATGATCATTGCTATCAACATGTACAGATGCCCATTATAAATCCGCAACGCTAAACATTCAGGAATCCCTATGCAAAATAAATTCGAGAGTTTGGAACTCGGTCAATTCATTCCGCTGCATTATCATCACAACATGTTGAATGACAGTATTCGCATGAAAGGCTTTAAAGAGGCGATTAATTGGGTGGTTAAACCCGGCGCTAAGGTTCTGGAACTGGGTGGCGGCACCGGCGTGCAATCCTTTTTTGCCGCCCAAAAAGCACACAAAGTCTATTGCGTAGAACGTAACCCAGAGCTGGTCAATGCTGCACGCAGTCTTCTCGCGCAAAACACCAATGGAGATAAAGTTGAAGTAATTCAATCTGATGCACTGCATTACCTGCCACCGGAACCCGTCGATGTGGTGATCTGCGAAATGCTTCACACCGGTTTGCTACGTGAAAAGCAGATGCCTGTTATCGATTCCTTTAAAAAACGCTACTTGGAAAAGTTTGGCGGCCCACTACCAGTCTTTGTGCCGGAAGCAAGCATTCAGGCGATTCAGCCGATACAACAGGACTTCCATTTTGAAGGGTTTTACGCGCCGACGATTTTATTTCAAGATCCCTGCGCCATTCAGGAAAGAAGTAAAAGCCTCGGCGATCCCGAGGTATTCCAATTACTGTCTTATGCTGAACCATTTGATCAAACCTGCCATTGCGACGCAGAAATTCTCATTGCCGAGAACGGTCAGCTCAACGCATTACGACTCATCACCAAAAATATACTGGCTATTAATATGCATACCTGCAGCACCGTCGATTGGCACACGCAATACGTCATTGTTCCGTTAGCAGCACCAATCGCCGTTTCCAAGGGCGACCATATTTCCATACGTTTTAGCTACCAGGGCGGCGCACCGCTTAGCGCGCTTTCGGATTCGCTGGAAGTTTGCCTTGTCAATAAACACATGCCGGTCTTGGAATTGGCACTCGAGGCTTTAAATCACACAACGGAATCTCAGTCAAATATTCCTCAAATGCAGCATTACTGATTCATACAGCTACACTATCTCTACCAGGGACATCACGAAAAAGAACATCACCTTAAGGAAACTCTGAATAAGTCCCAAAAACTTGTAAAATACTCGGTAGATCTAACCACTGCAAGGAAGCGCATTGATGAAACAATTAGGCTTGTCGGTTCCATTATTTATCAAGAGACCAAAAG
>WBZX01000160.1_pt1 | contig 64194 bp, 53 predicted proteins | sample 5204211 | NCBI WGS metagenome assembly WBZX01 (sample SAMN12344362, study PRJNA552823) | activated sludge metagenome | biome: Activated sludge suspended growth; feature: Nitrification reactor; material: Wastewater; isolation source: activated sludge from nitrification reactor of wastewater...
CACCAGTTTCCCCCAGCAGCGATGCTGGGGGCGGATTGAAACCAATCTGATCGGCGTCACGCTCAGCACTGGTGCTGTGTTTCCCCCAGCAGCGATGCTGGGGGCGGATTGAAACCATCTTGTGGACTTTTTTCGTTCCAACAGATTCCGTTTCCCCCAGCAGCGATGCTGGGGGCGGATTGAAACTGCGATACAGGCAGCGATTCGCTTTTCCTTGTTCAGTTTCCCCCAGCATCGCTGTTGGGGGCTGATTGAATCTTGTTTTATAGTAGGTGCTGACCGGCACCTAACACGTTTCCTTGAGCTAGTCCAGTAGCATCCATGCAAAACGACCCCATCATCGGGGTCGTTCGCGTCTGAAGTGGAGTTGTGGATTACACCGCCTCAAACTTCCCACGCTCCGCCTTCCTGAACGCCGATGCCTTCCCCTGTTCCTTGATGATCCGCGAGATCGCCGCGTAGAGTGTATTCGCAGGCGTCTTGCCACCGGGACTCACCCACAACCCCTCAGTCGCCATCACGTCGATTAGTTCCGGGCAAGTCATGGCCACCTTGCGGTCTTGTAACACCTTGAGAGCCGCTGCCAACATGCTCAGTTTCTTGGGAGGTGCGTCGGCTTTGACCTTGAGCTTGCGAGGCTGCATGGTAGGGTTGGGACAGGTGTCTTGGTTGGGGCGTTAGTGGTTCAACACTCCATGATCACGAAGAATCTCTTCCAGCTTTGAAAGATCTACGTCCAACGGCACTCCGATAAGTAACGGCTTTCCGTCGATAACTTCCAATTCTAGAACTCGATAACCTGGCTCATGCTTGATGCGATATGATCTTAAGTTTTTGTAGGCGGGCCTGCGAGGCGTTCCCCAAGAGTATCGACCCACCCGGTTACTCCACATGATCACGTTTGTGTGGACGATACGATCAACCATAGACTGAACGATTACTAGCATGCACATTACAGCGAAGCTGGCAGCAATCAGGCCGTAAGGAATGGGAAGTCCCTTTGCGAGCGCCAGAATCAGAAGGAGAACTGATTCGATTCCCAAGACGATGCCAGAGATATAGATGAAAGGTCGATAGTTTCTCTTAGGCTCCAGTGGATGCTGTAGCTTTGAAAAGGCAAGCGGTTCTTTCCAGTTCATCAACACCTTCGGGAATGGCATTATTAATCTCACTTTAGAACCTAAAGAACTAGATCGGCGTACACTTTCCAGCTAGGCTCGACATGCTTCACGAGTAGGCATTCGCGATAAGTGACGATGCTGACAAAGTAGAATTAAACACGCAAGCAATAATCGCACTAAATTCACTGAGAAGACCCCGTGTGATGCCCGGGGTCGCCTGCATTCCACCAACGCTTCTACACCGCCTCAAACTTCCCCCTCTCCGCCTTCCTGAACGCCGAAGCCTTCCCCTGTTGCTTGATGATCCGGCTGATGGCGGCATAGAGCGTATTCGCAGGCGTCTTGCCACCGGGTGATACCCACAACCCCTCGGTGGCCATCACGTCTATCAACTCCGGACAGGTCATGGCCACCTTGCGTTCCTGTAGTACCTGAAGCGCCGCAGCAACCATGCTGAGTTTCTTGGGCGTTTAGTTCAATCTCTGCCGCTTCAGGGCATCGAGTTGCGTAGTATTGCTTGGTGAAATCAAGGGAGACACTGACCGAGAGGTTAATGAAAGTCTTCCAACAAAGACCCCAGCCACCCAGCCGGGGTTGTTTCCGTTGAACGTCAACCGGCATGGCAGAGTGTCAATCTAGCACCCGCACCAACTCCACTCGTGGCACCCAAGCCTCATCACCATCGCTGGTGCGTACCACGATTATCATCTCGTCAGCCAGGCGTTCCACCATCCCGCTGCAGGACGCGTCGATTTCGCACACCACACGGGCACCGGGGACGATCTGCTTGCCAGCGCGATTCAGGCATGGCACGCATAGCGCCGGAAACTCGGGCAGCGTGTCCGCCGCGTTCTTCTGGCACGCCAGACATATTCGTTCCATGATAGTTCTCCTAACGGGTAGAAGACGGGCAAGGTTATCTCACCCGTCATCACCATTTGCCATTGAATTGGCAGGACATCAAGGGAATTGCAGTTGGATTCCGCCATTACTAGCGGGTCAGAATCTTGGCTGCAAACTTACCTCGCTCGGGTTTGCAGAAGGGTGATGATTTCCCTTGATCTTTGATGATCCGCGAGATCGCTGCATACAGGGTATTCGCAGGCGTCTTGCCACCGGGTGATACCCACAAGCCTTCCGTTGCCATAACGTCAATCAACTCGGTGCAGGTCATTGGTACCTTGCGGTCTTGCAAGACCTGCAACGCGTACCAATCGTGCTGAGTCGCCATTTACAATTTCAGACGATGCGTTATACGGCAGCCATTCATCAGGAGAATCGCATGCATAGCGAACCAAACGAATCGTTCTTCATCGGGGACACGAGCGAGGGTAAAGTCTTGGTAACTACCACGGTGCCGGAAATCTTAAGTGGAGAACCTTGCCAACTCTTGTTGATTTACGGCAAGAACCATGTTCAACCACCGAGTAAACTGATGACAAGAACGGACTTCAGGAAGTGGCGAGAAAGTCTACAGAGCGAAGGTTGTCGAGTTGAATTGCGATTTGCATGATTGCCCTTTTCGATAATCAAACAACAAGACCCCAGCCACCCAGCCGGGGTCATTCGCGTTTTCCACCAGCTGCTACATCACCTCAAACTTCCCCCTCTCCGCCTTCCTGAACGCCGAGTCCTTCCCCTGTTCCTTGATGATCCGGCTGATGGCTGCATATAGCGTATTCGCAGGAGTCTTGCCACCAGGTAATACCCACAACCCCTCTGTCGCCATCACGTCGATCAACTCCGGGCATGTCATGGCCACCTTGCGGTCTTGAAGTACGCGCAACGCCGCAGCCACCATGCTGAGCTTTTTGGGAGGTGCGTCGGCTTTGACCTTGAGCTTGCGGGGCTTTTTGGCTGTTTGACTCAAGTCGTTCAACCCAGTTGAGAAAATTCTTCCTGAGAACTCGCCCAAATTCTTGCATGTCCGCTATGATAATGTTGGCTGGAAGTACGCCACCGGATCCGCGGGAAGGGTGTAACCCGACTTCACTATATCCATGCTGATCGTTCGCACGTTCTTCGTGCCGCCTGTTGCGGATCCAGGTGAATTGCATGGAGAATGACTGTGGAAAAGTCCCTACCCCCGCGCCCGCATCTCGACCATCTGCGCCGCCAAGCCAAGGAACTACTCGCTGCACTCGCTGCTGGCGATACAGTTGCTATCCAAACTATTCAGCAATATCTGCCTTCTGCCGAAGGTATGAAACCTCATCAGTTACGTAAGGTCGCGCTCCGGCTGGCCGATGCCCAGTCGGCTGTCGCCCGCCAAAGCGGCTTCGCCAGTTGGCCGCAGCTGGCACGGCACGTCGAACAGCTTCGGGCACTGGAAGGCACCTGGGCATTCGAGACGCTGGAAGTCGAGGGTCAAACGATGCCTGCCTCAATACTGGCCTCATCGCGCATTCTGATGGATGGCGACCGCTTCCGCACCGAGTCGCCCGAAGCCAACTACGAAGGTATCTTCAACATCAACGTGGAAGCGGAGCCGCACGAGATCGACATCGAGTTCGTTGAAGGCCCCGAAGCGGGTAACTGGAACTACGGCATCTTCCAACTTGAAGGAGATGAACTACGTATTTGTCTGGATATGTCAGGCAAGTCGCGGCCCAAGGCGTTTGCTGCTCCTAAGGGGAGTGGTCATGCTTGTGAATCGCTCCGACGAGCTTCAAAGGAGACGCCACAGAACGTCACAGGGCGGCAGCGATCCGTTGCTCCACCAACGCCCGTAGCCGAACCTTGCGTCGGCTTCGAGTATGTCAAAAGCCTGACGCTTACGAAACTTCAAGGCGAGTGGAATGCCATCAAGCTTGTACTCGATGGAAAAGAGTTGCCCAAGATGATGCTGACGACAGGCTCACGGAAGGCAACCATGAACGACCTTACGATCAGCTTCGGCGGCAAGGTCATGATCCATGCGCTGGTGCGGCTCAACGATGCTGCCACCCCCATTGAAGTGGACTACTACCGCCTCGACAGCGCTGCCAGGGGATCGATTCAGCAAGGGATTATGCAATGGCAAGGTGACACCGCCTGCTTCATCATGGGTGGCCCAGGACAACCACGCCCCAGTGATTTCGAGTGCCCCCCAGGCAGCGGTCGCACACTGAGTCACTGGAAGCCGCGTGTCTAATAGCTCCCCCCGCTATCGAAAGTGCCCTTCCTGCAAATCAGGCTGAAATCCAGTCGTTTTCGAGCAGGCACTTTCGGACAATTGTGTTGCTAATAAGCAGCGATGACCCCAGCCACACAGCCGGGGTCATCTGCATTTCACCACCGCTACTACACCGCCTCAAACCTCCCCCTCTCCGCCTTCCTGAACGCCGAGCCTGTCCCGTTGACCTTGATGTTCCGACTGATTGCCGCGTACAACGTATTCGCAGGCGTCTTACCACCAGGCGATACCCACAACCCTTCAGTCGCCATCACGTCAATCAACTCCGGGCAGGTCATGGCTACCTTGCGATCTTGAAGCACCTGCAGTGCTGCAGCGACCATACTTAGTTTCTTGGGCGGGGCGTCTGCTTTGACCTTGAGCTTGCGGGGCTTCTTAATGGTAGTGTGGTCGTCGGCTGGTTGATCGACAGATGTAGCTGCTTCATTGGCAGGTAGTTCGGTTGAGGATGCACTATCATTCGTCGCTGCCCCATCGTCCGCGGTGGTTGGCTCTACACTTGCAGACTCCGGAGTTGTCGCCACCCCGGGCGTTTCGGTTGATTCTGGCGGTAGAGTCGGCTCCTCTTGAACCGTGGCTTCAACCACCACGTCCGGCGTCTCAACCACCCCAACATCCTTCGCCTTCTTGTTCCCCGTCTTCGCCTGCCACTTGGGCTTCTTCTCGCCTTTCAACTTTTTGGTCGGCAGTTTCAGTTCAGCCGCTGCGGTTCCGAGTCTCTTGTTCGCCATCGCTCTGTCTCCAGGTGCGTGCTGGCATCGTTGTGATGTCGGCTACGCATGATGACAGTTAGAGGGTGATAGGAGGAAGGGAGGTGGCTGGGTGATGGAATGGGGGAAAGTTGGAGTGAATAGCGTTCCAGCGAGTTGTTTTAACTAGGCCACGCGGAGTTTTGGAGAACAACTCGATACCCATCGGGGTCCTCTTACGTTCGGCCCTGTCGATCCCAGTACGGATTGAATGCAGCCACTGAACGGTGCCCAGCGGACTCGATTCGAGCGATTGCTGCCTTCCAGGCTGCTTCATCAGGCAGGTAAAACACCAACAGATTATCTGCAGTAGGTGCCCGACCAGCAATATGCCCAGCCGCTTGAGTGAACTCCAGGTGATAACCGGCTCCTCGGTGGCCGAGCATTACTCCGTCGAACCCATCGTGGCCAGCAAACTCAGCCAGTATCTCAAACCCTAAGCCATCGCGGTAGAACGCGACCAGTGCATCTAAATCATCGGTCGGTCGGGCGATTCGCAGGTGTGCTTGGCTCAATTCGGCGATCTTCACCATTGTGTGCTCCCGGTCAGTCCGCATTCTTGCTTCGGACCAAACGGAATACAAGCATAATGTTGCTATTGTCAGTTAGATGCTGTGGGGAGTAAGGAAGGTGGGAATTTGGAACTCAGCCCAACCCAGGATTACAAGCTACTTTTCGGCATCCGCCAGTTCTTGTTTCAACTTGCGCTTATCAGAAGGAGAAAGGTCAGTCCAATGCCTGCCGCGTAGCCCTGCTGCCAATGCCCACAAGAGGTTAAGCGATGGGCGGTAGCCTGCAGCCCGCACCGACAAAAACACTGCTACTGGGCCAGCTAATTCAAGATCAGATCGAGATTCAATACCAACCTCTCGAAGCCACGCAGCTGATATAGGACCGATGTTGGGCAAATCAGCAATATTCACGCAAGCTCCTGCGGCAAAGATTACGTTAAATTCGACCTTCCTGATTCAATGATTTCTGGCTGATAGTTTATCGAGTCGTAACTCGGGAAGAGCGATGATCTTATGGTAACTCCGCGTCTACCAACTATCCATCAAGATGGAATGTCCTTGTGAGAGATATGAAGATCGGGAGGTATTCGCTAAGTTCGTGAGCAACCCCAACCGTAATTCTGATTCAGAATCTTCGTTGATCATCGTTGATATTCGCTTTGCGGTTTGGCAATCGCAACGATCGTCTACAGTGCAGTGGTCATGGCGAATCGAATCATCAATCTGAACCGTGATATTGATAGCTTTTCCAATCAGTGCCTTGATTGCTTGCTTGAGTTGAGGGATACGAGTGACAAAGGATGACGCAGGGCACAGGTAGACTTGTATCTTCATGGTGATGTCCTGGAGGAGCATCGAACCTAGCACGTTTTATAGTGTACAGGTCAAGAGGAATTGGCAGATTTTTGAGAAGAACTCAGTCTTGCCCACCGCACTCGCTGCCTGCCCCAATCCATCTCCAGACAAATCGGCTGCAGGTGCTTCAGCTTGATAGGTTCGCGACCCTCCATCACCTTCGGCAGGAACAGAATCGCCTCCTGAATATCCGGTGCCAGCAGCAGCAAGTTCATGATCTGAGTGATTCGTGCCCGTGACACATTCCCCAGCCGTGCCAGTTCCGCATAGTCCTTGACCTCTCCCGACACCACCAAGCGTTCCATATGATGGGCCAACGCCAGCAACCGGGAGATACGGGGTATTCGACCTTGTGGCAGAGCAGGGGAGGGTAACTCGGTTGTGATCACCCGCTGTCCCTTCCGTTGCGTCTCAAAGCTCACGTTCCAAGTCTTCGTGATCATGCTGCGACCTCCGTGGTGGTGAGTGATTCCGTTAACAGCGATTCCAACCCGCTCGGATGGAAGTGAATGGTGACTTGACCAACCGCACCATCGTAGTCGATGCGGTCAATGAGCAGGTTCAGCAGCTTCTGCTTCTCTGGTGTCGTCATCGCCTGCCAGAGACCATCGAACTTCGCTAGCATCGAGGCGACCTTGTTGGCAGGTATCGTCCAATCGGCCAAGCGTGCATGGTTGTCCCGAATCTGGGCCAACCGTGGCGTTTCGTGGGCAAGGCGTTCTTGGACTTCGGCTAGTCGGCTGGCCACGAGGGTGTTCACCTCTCCTGCGCTGATCTGGCCCACGAGATTCCTGGCTTCCTGTTCCCAGCGTTTAATTTCGCGGTCAAGGAGCCGTTCTTCAGCAGCCAATGATTCTCGTTCTTCTTCGTGGTGCCGTGAGATGATCTGCACCACTTCGTCCTGCAGCCCCGGGTCGGTACCAATGCTCCGGATACGGTCTACCACGAACTGTTCGATCTGACCAGCTGGAATCGACTTCGACGGACACTTGTCCCACCCTTGTTTCTGGGCGTGCGTACATGTGTAGTATCGATAACGTATCTTCCCGTTCTTGCTGGAGTACGACGGTGTCATGGCACAGTTGCAGGGTGAGCACTGCAACAGTCCTTTGAGGATCGACCCATGCCTGTTCTTGTGATCGTTGCCACCACCCTGGCCGTTGCGTGTCAGATGGGCTTGGACTCGGTTCCACAGCACCTCATCGACGATGGCTTCCTGTTCGCCAGCGTAGAGTTCGTCCTTGTGGCGTACCTTACCGAGGTAGAGTGGGTTGGTCAGCAATAGCCAGAGGTTGGTACGGGTGAATTCGGAGCCGGGTTTGTGAATACCTTTGCGGGTGGTGTAGCTCTTGTTGAGCCAGCCGCGATGGCTGAGTTCCTGCACCACCGGGAGCATACTGCCATGTTCGGCATAGAGCCGGTAGATGGCACGTACCCGCTGGGCTTCGTCGAAGTTAATGATGAGCTTGTTAGTGACCGGATCGACATCGTAGCCGAGGATCGGGCGACCACCTGACCATTTGCCTTTCTTGCGGGTGGCGGCGATCTTGTCGCGGGTGCGCTCGGAGATGATTTCACGTTCAAATTGGGCGAAACTGAGAAGGATGTTGAGCGTGAGCCTTCCCATCGAATGGGTGGTGTTGAACTGCTGAGTCACGCTAACAAAGCTAATCCCCTTGCGGTCGAACACCTCCATCATCCGGGCAAAGTCGAGCAGGCTTCGGGACAGACGATCTACCTTGTACACAATCACGCAATCAATCAGTCCGGCCTCAATGTCGGCTACCAGTTTCTGCAAGGCAGGGCGGTCCATGTTGCCGCCAGTGAACCCGCCATCGTTGTATTGCGTGGGCAGGCAGATCCAGCCTTCGTGAGCCTGGGACTTAATGAAAGCTTCCGCACTCTCCCGCTGGGCATCGAGGCTGTTGAACTCCTGCTCCAATCCTTCTTCGGTCGATTTACGGGTGTAGATGGCACACCTGATTCGTTTGGGTGGCTTGACCATTAGTTTGCCCCCTTCTTGATCCCGAAGAAGGCAAAGCCATTCAGGTGCTGCCCCGTGATGGCCTTGGCGACCGCGGTGAGTGTCGAGTAGCTGGCACCGTTCCAGATGAACCCCTCGGCCAGCACCTCGACATGATGTACAACGCCCTTGTAGGACCTGGTGAGTACCGCTCCGGGTGCTGGTAATCTGGCGTCCCGTTCGCCCACGGTTGGTAACGTGGTCGCACACGGTGGCGGTGTGGTACGCAGGTCGGCCTCGTTGGCCAGTTCGTTCGCCCGTGCCTTGGCTCGTTCCGTGAGGCCACCCATTGCCTGTGCCTGTAACCGCCAGGCCAGCCGTTTGGTAAGCCAGTCTCGGTTGTGTGTGCGGGTGGGTTCGCCGAAGACCTCGGCGTACACTTTACGCAGATCATTCACGGCCAGGTGCGGTAATGCTGCTAACTGCTGCTTCCAGTCCATCATGATTCTCCTGTGTCTCCGGGGCTGTTAACCGTCTTGGTGACACTGAGCAGTGTTTTGGGAGGAGTTGCAAGGGAATCCTGAGGAGGCGGTGACACATTCTGCGGGCACCGAAGTTGGCGGTAGAGGATGCGGGCAAAAAGTTGGGCGAGTTCATCGCGGATGCTGGCAGCCTGATCGTGATGTGGCATCGTGGTGTCCTTACCGAAGTGGTGGAGAGAATTGAAAGGCGTACCACCAGCCGTAACCGAGTTCTTCACGGGTCCACATGAAGCACTTGGCATGGTCGCGTGTGACAACACCGTGCTCATTCAGCATGTGTAGGCGGCTTGATGAAATCTCAGGACGTTTTGCAGTGCTCTCAGTTGGCTCAGGACGCACACGCTGATTCAGATAATCCCGTATCTGCTCCTTATGTCTCTTCAGTTCAAGCTTCTGATCATGGGAAGTGAGATGATCGTGATCGTAGAGGATCATTATCGGAGGGTACATTTGAGTAAATTGCACCCTGCACCCAAGCCGTTCAATGACCTCAAGGATGGGGGGAGGTGTCATAGCTCAAACACCCCCTCGTCAATGATTCTGATTTCGTCACCCTGGTCCATATTTGCCCCAGATGACTCGGAGGCGTCAGGGACGTCAGGGCAAAAACCGATAACTTCTTTTACGCTTTGTGTTTCATGGTCTTTATTTTCTCTCTTCTCTTCTTCTATATGGACTCTACTTTTCTGTATTTGCCCTGACGTCCCTGACGGAAAAGAGAAAGAAGAAGGAGAATTTGATTCTGCTTCCGAAAAATCCTCGTTTGACACAAACTCATGGGGGGAACGGAGCCTGATGCCAATGTACTCATGCCAGCGCTCGTACCCCTGTTGGGGCCGCTTCTCAGAGATGGAGAAATAGGCAGCTTTGAGGAGTCGTCCGAATGTAGGGAGACTGCCCGCGGATTGGTTGTTAGCCTCGCACCAGGTCTTCCAAGCACCGAATAGTTCATCCTTCGGGATGCGGGCTGAATGTTCAATGACACATTCGTCTTGCACAAACTGTACGACGGGAGCATTGAGCATCTCCAGTTCGCGGATAACATGCTTTGAGCTCGCCGGTTGAACAAATCGTCTGCGTTGCCGGAGTCGCCTCCAACCCTCTATGGCCCATAGCAGGATGCCAGGCAACTCTGCCAGCAGCTTTTCTGTTAGGTCCGGATCTTCCCGATTGAAAAATGACTGCCGCAGACGAAGGGCGATAAAGCGACCGATCAGTGCACCACTGGCATCCCCAAACTTAAGCAGCTCGTTGCTCACAAGAACAAATCGGATTGGCAGTCGTCCAGTAACATGGCTTTTGTGTTTCCGATTTACCGTCTGAGCATCTTCCCCACTGATGCTCAGCAGAATTTCTGTGATGGCAGCCAGATTAGCCCGATAACCGAGACGTACATCGGTGATAAGTGCAGCCGTCTTGTGAAGAAGTGGTTGCATACCAAAGGAAGACTCCAAGCTATGTAGAGTTGGAGAACAGGTATTCTCGGGTCCGATGAGTTGGGTGAGTACACGAATAATCGTTCCTTTTCCGCAGCGCTTGGGACCAAGCAGAAATAGGATCTTTTGCTGACTAGTATTTTGAGTCAGGAGATACCCAAACCATTCTTGCAATGCTTCAATAGACTCTGGATCATTGGGCCAAAGTGATTGGAGGAACTTCTTCCACTGCTTTGGTTCAGAAGCATGGGGATCAAAGTTATAGGGAAGCACATTGAAGCAGAAGTAATTCGGTGTGCAGGGAAATAGCTTCAGGTCTTCCAGCCGCAGTACACCATTTCGCAAGGCTATCGAATTGCTCGAGGTCAGCTTGGGTGATGTGTCGGGCTCAATGAGCCAATGTGGTGGTTCGATGGAATGACTGAGGTTGGTCTCGCTCTTAAGCACTTGCAGGCAGACATTGATTAGACTGGCTGTGACTGATTTGTTCTTTTTCTTTTCATTTTCAACAGCATCGATTTGGAACTGATGACGAATGAAACGAATCAGTTGGCTTTTGACTTCCTCGATGTCTCGAAGAACGTATCGTCCGTCCAGGTAGACAACGAATTGTTCTCGCCACCAATAAAGATTGTGGGTGTCTTCCCGGATGAAGTAGCGATTGAGAAAGCGTTCTACGAGGAGATGAGGATTATTGATGTCATCTAACGGCCCGACTTCTACTGATTTGGATATGCTCTCTTCCTGCCAGACAGTTGCTTGTTCCAGAAGTAGCTGAAGTGCTGCAGCTGAGTTGGCGACCAGAAAATCATCCAATCCCTGCTTCTGATCCTGGGCTCCAGCAGGAATGGCTACGATTTTGACGATGGCCCCTTGATTCTGAAGTGCTCGCGCCAAGGCATTCTCCTCAGCGAGAACGCCTTTCTTGGAGAGACGGTCACTATCAAAAGCGACGAAGACTGTTCTCCCCTTCCATGGCAAATGCGCGAGATCAGGTAGCAACTGTCGCTCACCTATTGGCTTGCCTGCCCCATCCTTCTTTCGCTTGATGCTCCAGCAACTGACACCGCCCAGCCCAACCACACAAAAGCCAAGGAGGGATGCACTAAGAGCTTTCTTCTCGCCTTCAGTGATGATCAAGGGCTCGTTAGGAGAGTGGTAGTGGCCGTTCAGGCTTAGTGGAAAATACACACGTACCGACTCGCCGATAGGCCCAAGGTACTTGGCGGACTTACCATCTTTACCAGCGTAGGGCTTGTCGGGTTTGACTCTCAAGTACCCAGTGGAATTCCCACGACTATCGAAGTACGGAAGATACAGGCACGGACCAAGTTTAGATGCGCCTTCTGGCTTCTTCCATAACAGTAATTCCCCTATGGAGGTTGCGTTCGTGAGTGTGCGAATGCCATGTTTCAGGGCAACTGTAGCATCGATTTTAGACTTGAGCAGGTCTTGCAAATGTCTGGCAGAGATTCCATTTGTCATGTTGTCATCCTTTGCGCGCACCCCGGACCTTCTACGGCGTCGTAGTGCACTGCAATCGGTTAAACGGAAAACAGGTTGTGTTTACTCAGCCGCCAGGACTAGGCGACTGATCGTTTGATCTTGAGGTAATCTGGAAGCCCAGCTCTCACTTCGATGGCATCCACGACGCCCGTACCGAGCGTGTCGAGGTGCTGGAACAACTCCAAGTGAGCTTGTTTCAAAGCGAAGTTCTTCAAGTGAATCTGAACTTTGGGATCATTGTCGCCACCTATGCGTAGATGCTGAATGACGGTGGGTGGCGGATCAAAGACCGGCTCACCCTGGCGTACTTCTAGGTGTTCGATTCGGCAGTAGTTGTGTGTTTGCATCAGTTCAATGATGCGTTGGCGACCGACAGATAGTTCCTTCTTAAACACAGTCATCGAATCCCTCCTTCTCTGAACCGGGTTTGCCCGGCATCTTGAAGCACATCCAGTGTAAACTGGGTATCACGCCGACGTTGTAGTTTACCGGTGCCATGAACGAGCTTACTGCGTACCACTTTGGTTGCTGTTGACTCGTTGGCCCATGGTAACCCCGGAGTCACGTTCATAGTGTCCCTGGTGCCTGCCGGCTTGGTGAGGAGTGTAAAACCAACCGCACGGCGCTGAGGCTCAGAATCAATGAGCGGCGTTTACAAATGACACAATTCAACGTGACTATTTCCACCGAGAAGTATCCGACAAGGCATCTGATACCGGGCGGATTCGGGGCCGGTTTTAGGCGGTTTCTACGAGAGAAATGTGATAAATGCTGTAGTTTTGAGCTGATTATGAAGAGGATAATCGCCTATTCACCGCCTAGGCACCTGAAGTTATTTGTCTGTTTCCTTTTTTCGGATTTATTTTCCTCGGCGAATGGTAGATATTCCCAAGCGACCCATTCATTTTCCTTTTTGGGCCGGTTGCCACTGTAGTAGAACCTCAGCCGTGCTTGCTGGCGGTTCAATTCAAAGAGGGCATCGTGCATCTTTTGACCTCGAAGGTGAAGTAAGTAATGTCCAAATTCAACACGTGGACGTTTCCAGGTAAACTTCTCGAAGGCTTCCAGAATGGAAATCTGATTACGGGCGAGAGATCTCCATTGGCGGACCAAGGTGACACCATCATACAAGGTCAGATTCGCAGCATCCCACCGTGGCAGACGATCAGATGGGAACAAGGGCACCAGCTTCCATCCAATCGCTTCCAATTCGGCATTCAGCAAATGGATCGTCTTCGCGCTGGCAGTCGAAATGTACTGGATGACGGATTGAGCCGTGGGTTTGTTTGACTGATTCATTTATGAATTAGAATCGATGCATTCCGGGATTGCCATCGAGTCCCCCGTAGCAGAATAGCGTCAAAGCATGCGACTGGTGGTATAATTGGAACAGTACAAACGTCGCATCCCTGCCAGCCCAGCTGGAGTGGTACGAGGCACAATCAGGACTCTTAGTCCCCAATGCCTTGAGGTACCACATGCAGATCGAGATGCGGCCTATTGAGTCGATAACCCCGTACCCGAACAACCCCAGAAAGAACGACACCGGCATCGATGCCGTGGCTGCTTCCCTCAAGGAATACGGCTGGCGACAACCGATCGTCGTGGACGAAGCCGGGGTCATCATCGTTGGCCACACCCGGCACAAGGCAGCTCAGAAGCTGGGTATGAACGAAGTGCCAGTCCATGTCGCGACGGGATTGACCCCCGAGCAGATCAAAGCGTACCGGATCGCTGATAACCAGACATCAACCCTCAGCACCTGGGATGATGACAAGCTGACCCAGGAACTGATGGATTTGCAGAAGCAGGGGTATGACCTTGACCTCACTGGCTTCGACGATGACCGGGTGCAGGAGATACTCCATGGAGGTATTGAACAACCCGGCGATCCCGATGCCGTTCCCGAACCTCCCGACAAAGCCATCACTCAACCCGGTGATCTCTGGATTCTCGGTGACCATCGCTTGCTCTGTGGTGACTCGTCCAAGCCAGAGGATGTTGATCGACTGGTCAATGGTCAGACCATGCAATTGGTTAACACCGATCCGCCGTACAACGTGAAGGTCGAACCCCGAAGTAACAACGCCATCGCAGCAGGCTTAAGCTCATTCGAAAGCACTACCCACCACCAGAAGCTTGACGTCACCAGGCATCCAGAGAAGTCGAAGGCCACCCACAAGAAACTCCGAGCCAAGGATCGGCCCCTCGCTAACGACTTCGTCTCCGATGATGAGTTCGACCGTCTCCTTGACGCCTGGTTCGGGAATATGGCCCGAGTGCTCGACCCCGGGCGAAGCCTCTATATCTGGGGCGGATACGCCAACGTGGCCAACTATCCAGCACCTCTTAAACGCCACGGTATCTACTTCAGCCAGGCTATCATCTGGGATAAACAACATCCCGTCCGGACCCGCAAGGACTACATGGGTGCCCATGAGTGGTGTTTCTATTCGTGGAAAGAAGGTGCTGCCCACCAGTTCTTTGGTCCCAACAATGCCACCGACCTGTGGGCTATCAAGAAGGTCAATCCCCAAAGCATGGTTCACCTCACCGAAAAACCTGTGGAGCTCGCCGCCCGTGCTATCGAATACTCTTCGCAGTTTGGTGAGAACGTGCTTGATCTCTTTGGCGGTTCTGGGTCTACCCTCATCGCTTGCGAGCAACTCGGACGTAAGGCCTTCCTCATGGAAATCGACCCCCTCTACTGCGATGTGATAGTCCAGCGCTGGGAGCAGTTCACGGGTAAGAAAGCCATTCGTCAGACTTCCTAGTAGTGGAGATGCCCATGTCCAAGCAACCACGGCGTGGGAAGGCGGATGAACTCTTCTTGCAAGCCATCGTCTGTGGTGCCTCCCTCGAAGCAGCTGCCAAGCGTGCTGGTATCAGCCGTGCTACTGCCTTTCGACGGGCCAAGGCACCTCAGTTTCAACAAACGCTCAAATCCATGCGGCAGGAGATCATCTTCCGCACGCTCTCCACCCTCAATGCAGCAACCGGTGAGGCGGCTCGTACTTTGATTCAGCTACTGGGTTCTGCTCACTCTTCATCAGCACGGCTGGGTGCTTCCAAGGCCATCATTGAATTGAGCTGCAAGCTTCGCGATCACGAAGACTTTGAAGAACGGCTGCGTGCCATCGAAGATCGCTTTGAAGAAGCCAACGACGTTCTGACCTAAGGGAACTCCCATGAAACGCCCCAAGTTCACCCGTTCGCGTCAGAGTCAGAAATCTCGACTTCAGCGTATCGAGCAATTGCTCATGCCCCCTCGTTCGGAACCACCCGAGGAAGAAGAAATCTGCGATGAAGAATGGCTGGGGCATTTTCGGCTGTATGGCCAGAACGGCTTCTTCCGCCATGAACCCGATTTCCCCCAGGCACTTCGAGAGTTCGAAGAAGCATTGCAGGAGGCGAAACAGGATCCTCACTACCTGCCACCTCCTGAGTTCATGCCGCATGCTTCCGAAGTCCGTCGCAGACGCTATTGGCGACTAGATACCATGTCGGTTCCGGTGCAAGAGAGTTGGCTGTGGCTCACTGCAATGTACTGTCGAGTGCTGGAAGGCATTCCCGCAGTCTCCCTGCAGGAGTGGGACATGTTAACGACTTGGTATCACGCTCATCGGCAGGAGATGGCTCGTTGGACAATCCAAGCGGTTGATCGGGAAATGACCATTCCCTGCTTGGATCAAGCATTGGAGCAGATAACGGCTCGCGATGTCGAGGCAGGGAAATACGCCGCCATACTACGACAACTCTATGCCCGTTTTCACAGGAGGCCCCATGCTTCGCTCTCGCCAGGTTCACCAGCGTCTTCAGACAGTCCAAGCCAGGAACTCTTGCCAGCTGGCGGACCGCTGGTTCCGCATCTTTGTTCTGATCCAGAAGCGGTTCCGTTGGAATGATAACGGTGTCTTAAACGATGCAATCGAGCGTTTTCGTGTCGTAATTGAGACTGCCAAGAAGCAGTCACCCCGGCGCGAATCACTCCATGATGTAGAAGTATCCAAGCAACAGTGGCTGGTTTCTCAACTGTTACTTCGACTCCTGAAGGCTGAAACGCCGCAGTCATGAAAGAACCTTCATGGAAAAGTGCCGAAAAAGGTCTCAAATCGTCTCACGAGTGGCGAAAACCCCTAGAAATCTAGGGGTATTTGCAGATGGTGTCAGTCTCACACAACCTGTTGTTTCGCTGCCTGGTGTGCAGGGGTTCGCGGAGGGGTGGGGGAGCGAGAGTTATCAGATAAAAACGTAGCCTCTAAGCTTCGTTCTCGGCATTCGTTTCTTCAATCGTGACCACAAAACCAAAAGGACAAAGCACGTCAATCCAACCCCAGCACCAAAGAAGAACCAACGTGGAATAAAACGCGGCACAGCAGGGTTATCCCAGACTTCAATCTGCATCCCGCGGCTAGTATCGTTCAACACTACAACCAATTGGTTACCGTCTACGGTGGGGTGAACTTGAATGCCACTCCAGTGATCGTCCAAGCCATGCCACCGAGTCGTTTGCATGGTCTCCAAGTCGAAGATGGCCAAATCATAGTAGCCATCACTCCAACTACCCCATTTCATATATTTCTTGAACTGCTTATACCATGCCACGATTGGGTTCGGCGGAACTTTAGAAGCTCGATTGATCAGTAAGCCAGACGAGCCAGGCAGCCAACAGCAAGGCGGAGTTGTGAAGCTTATTCCAGCGTCAGGTGTGTACTTCACCTGCCTTGAGGTCCCTTGTTGCCAATCAATTACATAAGTGCCATCTGACGATAAAGTGTCAGAAGTTAGCATCAAGCACTTGCCGAAAGTTACGGGCCATCGATAGGTGCGTTGAACCGGCGTGGCACCATTGAGGGTCTCAGCCATTGCCAAGGGAACGGGGACGAACTCGCCTGTTTTTAGATCGAGCAGTGGTGAATTGACTCCTTTGCGTTGTGTAAGGTACAAATGCTCTCCATCGGCCGTAAAGAACGAATTGTCAAACGGATACTCTGGATAATCACTTCGCAAGTTGATCTTTTCTAAGTTTCCATCCATAACCAGAAGGCTACATTTGCTGGTGTCAAAGCCGGGGGGCTGAGAGCTGGGAGGATGCGTGATGGCTACGAACCCATTCCGCTTAGGGAACTCCTTCAAGCTCATCAGAAAGTAGGCGTTCTCAATCGTCTGAGTTTTCAGAACCTTCCCAGACATTGTGTCGATTGACTCAATCCAGACTTTGCCCTTCGTATGAACACCATGAGCCAAAACGAGTCCATCTCTGCTGAAGGCAAACTGATGATTGGGTGGCAGCATCTCAGAACCATCGAGAGTCCAAGAAGACACTGCTTGCTCAGCTAGTTCATTTCGGCCCTTGCGATAAAAGGTATAGACAAACGAATGAAGGGAAGTTCCTTTTTCAACCTTCTGCTCGACATGGCTACACCTGACGGAAAGCAAGCTACCATCGTTTGCACAACCCCAGGCTAAGTGAACAGGATTAATTGCTGTAGACTCTGGTATGTGACCGAGATTTTGCCCCGCTTGAATATCCCACAATTGCAACTTCCCGTTATCACCGACCTTCTTGTCGCTGACCAGTCCAGCAAGGTATTGGCCATTCGCACTATACTTGGCCTGATAGCACACCAACGATTCAGACCGTTGTAGTATGACGCATGGGCTGATGACTTGCGCCATCCAACAAGCCAACCATCCCAGCACCGCAGACAGAAGTGCACTCCAAAGCAGTGAGCGTTTTATCATTCGTGTGCAAGTTAAGGAAATGACACTCCATCATAACAATATGAAAGCGCAACGCTAGTTGATTGTCATCTTCCCCATTGCTCTCCTCGGCGAAGCGGGGTAGGTTGGATGAGAAATGGCGATAGTACCCTGGAAGAAAGAACTACAGGTTGTCGTCATCCAACAAACGCCAATCCGGCAGCCCTTCCTGCATGGCCTTGGTTGCCTCCGCCGCTGAGAAATGCGCAGGGTCGTATGAATCGCCCACCCATTCCCTCATACGTCGATGTTCCTCATGCTGTGGATTGGCCAAGGCCTCAACTAGCTCGTGATAACCCGGAATGCTGCCCACATCTTCTGGCGGACAGGCTCTGGCCCCATCGATGCAAACCGGGTATTTGGTTTTAGGCTTTCGCGCGATGGTGCCCTCGAAGGTAACCTTGTGCTGCCAGTAGTCGCCAAAATCATAGACGTACTCGAACACAAAGCCTTTGTCAGCCCTGAGCAGAAAGTCATTCAGTTTGATGAGCCGAGTGTTATGCTCGTTATCTACATCTTCTTCCCAGCGATTGCTTACCAGTTGCGGGTCGGCATACCGGGCACCCTCCACGATAAACTCGTGCAGATGGCTGTTTGTCCAGCCCATGGCTGTCTGAATACACTCGTGCAAGGCATTCATCGTGATGTTGGCCACCTGGATGCGTCGCCAGATGGCAGGTTTGACTTCCAAGAGTTCAATGTGGAACTGATAGAGGTGCTGAGATACGCGAGCCATGTCGTTTCAGGTCGTTGAGCTACAGATTTAGGATTGGTGATAGTGTAGTCTCGGTTCATCCTGTTGTCGTTGGTTTCCAGGCAGGCCCCGTTCCAAGACGATATGCTCTTTGGGATTGGTACTCTTTAGGAAGGCCTCCCGTCCGCAAGCAACAGGCTGGATAACGGACAAGAAGGATGAAGAAGGTTTGCTTGAACCATGCGGACGTGGTATGGTGCGTACAAGGTACGTTCACTCCGTGATTTTACCACGCAGGACGACTGATGTGACGCTCAGAAGCAGCGGAAGACGAGCTATTCAACACTCGTCATGAGGTAACTCAGGACCAACTTTATGGTGCTGGCAAAACTCAAGACCCGTTCGCTTCTTTCTAACCGCCGCGCGGATTGCACTAAATACAAGTACGACGTGTTCGGGAATCGTATTGAGCAGATCGAAGATGCTGATGGAGCTGGTGGTGGTGCTAGCGTAACCACTCGATTTGCCTGGGAAGGTGCTGGGGTGCTGCAAGACTCTTGGGGCAATCGCACAACACCTGTGGGAACTGAGAACTGGAATATCTGGGCTGATCTCAATGGTTCCAATGGACTCGTAACACGCTATGTACGTGGCGATGAAGTCGATCAGTTGTTTAGCCGAGTGAAGGCAGATGGGACTGTCGCTCATTACCTGACCGACCGCATGCAATCGACTCGGCAGATGCTCGATGCTTCGGGTACAGTGTCAAACACCATCACCTATGATGGCTTTGGGAATGTGCTGAGCGAGACGGATGCAGCGTTTGGAGATCGTTGGAAGTGGACGGGACGAGAGTACAACAACTACACGGGATTGCAGTACAGCCGGGCTCGATATTTCAGTGGAGAGAGTGGGACGTGGGTAAGTGAGGATATGGCAAGATTTGCTTCGGGAGATTATAATATGTATAGATATGTTCATGGCATGACCACCAACTACAATGATCCATCAGGGTTAATGATCCCCCCCGATGATCCGCCAACCCGTCCAGGACCACCCAACTGGGGTCGTGGCCCTATTATACCTTCTCCCATACAATTACCTCCTGGTTTTGTAGTTAAGCCGAATCCTGGACCTATCTATCGAATACCAGGAATTGGAATTACAATTGAATTGGAACCACCAATTTGGTGGCCGAAACCAAAGCCACAACCTGGCGATGGGAGCATAATAGGTCCTGATCCCGGTCCAGGAAGTGGTCTACCTGATCCCGAAGCAGAACGAAGAAGGAAATGGTTAAAAGATCAAAAAGATCTGAAGATGTTTGAAATGTCCGAGGGGCTACACCAATTAGGAAATGGAGGCGGAATCCCAGGAATTCCTCGATAAAGCAGCAAGGCAATGGATGTGATTTACATCACATCCATTGTGAGTACATGATATGATAAAGACACGGCGAACTGCGACTATTGTATTGATACTATTTGCTAGTGTATCACTGCTATGGTATGCATACACGGTATGCACCGTGCATTATATGTGGGAAATTGTTTTCGATAATAACAAGATCTTATATCCAGTGTACACCTGCAGCAATGGCAAATGGATTGTCGTTTCTTCAAGAGATTACAATGATGGTTCAGCGTTTGGTGGAAATGAGAACTCTCTCATTGTTATTCGCGCGAAAGATGGTGCTATTGTAAGTGAAATAAAGCACCTCCCAAGCTCCGATAATGCACTTATTAGGTCACGACCAGTAATAATTAATGATACACTGCTTCGTTTTTCTAGGTCGTATGATGGCCAACATCATCGCTGCGAACTGCGTGCATTAAGACTTACTGAATCCAATGGCGAAGAAGTTCTTTATACATGGATATTTAATACCTCTGTCTTCGCAGCTTCATTCGGAGACGTTGAAAGGGAAACATGCCCCGTGGTGGTGCAGTACGGAATTGATGTCGCTTGGATTTGCAATACGGCTTCTTGGCAGCCCTTGTCATCAATGGCTTTGCGGTTTATGGCACACAACTGTAAAGATATAGACAAGAGGCTGATTGTGAGTTTCGTTTCCAGAGCAACGGTATCTGATAAAAGTATTTCTTTAGCTGCCGCAAAACATGCTACCTTGCCAATTTTACAATGGACTTGGCCTCCAATCATACTTCAAGATGGTGGTGTTTTACTGTACGAAAGAAAAGATACAGTACAGTCAAAAACTCGTGCCAAAATACTTAACTTCAAAGGCGACACAACAGTAATCGTGCCTCACGATATAATGCCATATGGTTCAATAACTCGCCTAGGTGAATCGTTATATTTTGATGGAAGTGGTTTTTATTTATTCAAGAATAATGCTATCAAGTCTGCGACATTGCCTGCAAAGAGCGGTTCCGCAATGTTAGGCAGGGATCTTATTTTCAATGGTCGAACTATTAGTGAATTAAACGTCGAAAGCCAACGATTACTTGTTTTCTCGGTGGATACTAGTTATATTGAGCGTTGTGCAGATTGGATCAAGGTAAATTTTTATGCAACAATTGCTGCCAAAGCAAATGGAGAATATACATATATGTTTGGAAAAACTGATTCTCGACCAATGCTAGTTCAGTCCTTGGCAAAAGCTATACCAATTGTGAACATGATGTGGAGTGAAAATATAACTGACGGAATATTGCAAGTTAATACAATGCAGAACGAAGCAAAGATTATTGCCTACAACGAGTACCCTGTCATTGAACGAAATGTGCATTCGCCGTTACTACTTACTCTGTCAGAGAAGTGGAACGGCGGCAAGTGTACTTTATGTGGGATACGTTGCAGGAATGCATGTAGCAGTGTGCCTATGTGTAAATTCAATTATTATGCGTTGCTAACTGTCATAATCACTGTCGTATTGTTATTTATATACAACAGGAGTAATAGGGCATTTGTTATGTCCAGGCGCCCGGAAGGTTGATGAGTATGCAGTGCCACGAATGTGGTGTATGCCATCTCATCCGTGGTGGTCGTCCCCGACCGAATTGTGATCAGAGCTTTGCCGAATTATCTGCGTAGAAAATCCGGCCTCCAAGAGGCCGAATTCCCGAATTGTTGCGCAAACTGGAGAAGAGGTATACGACGGTGCTGGTCAGGTGAGGAAGAGTGAGCATGGCGGTGTACGATCCCGATGGTTGACGGGTGGAAGAAGTAGTATTGCTAGTTCGATGCCAATGGTGATTCAGCGCAAGGCAACCGTAAACGATGCTGCTCATACATCCGGGTTAAGATGCTGACGGCAGTTTTGAAATCGTAGCCGAGGGTCAACAGCAGGTCGATGTTGTTGAGGTTCTTCTTGCAGCCGAAGCAGTGGGCCAGGTTGTTGCGGGGGTTGACGGTAGCGAGCATTTCCTGGCAATGGGGGCAGAGGAAGCGATAGCGTCCTTCGCTGCGTTTGGCAGGTGGACCATCGGTGCCGAGGGCGGCAATCGTGACGGGCATGGGCTGGTCGTTACGGAGGTATCTCTAGGACAAGCTGGTTCACAGCTATGGCCTTGAGAGAGAGGTTTTGCCTCAATACCTCTCTCCCACACCTAAAGACATAAGTTTCGTGGTTAACAGCGATTTTCAGATGCCTTCTGTAAGTCGTTATCCATCAACATGTTGCACTGACCCTTTTTCTCTCTACTTAAAGGAGAGAAAGTTTTGAAGCGCGCCTCATTCGGGGAGCTAATAAATCCGCATCGAGTGGCACGTGACAAGCGGGTTCACAAGAACGCCAGATAGAGAGTCTGGCGTTTTTTCGTTGGAATTGGGTTAGTTGTGGTTGTGATGGTGGGCAATGCGTGAGCGGTAGAGATGCATTTGCAACTCTCAAAACGGGCAGGTTCGGGGCTGACTGGCAGAAATCTCTCTGGTGGGCGGGAGAGAGGGGACAGGGTGGTTAACACTAGGCTATGCACAAATTATTCATATCTTTCGACGCGCCAGTTACTCGGTGGGAACTGTATGATGGTTAAACGATTTGGAACCTGAGTCGTCGAACAGATATGGTTTCTCCTTTGCAGCAAAGCTCCGTCAATGAAACTAGAGACGATGCATCTCTACTTCAACGATTTTGGAGAGAAGGAGACCAGCATGCTTTTGCCATGTTGGTACACCGTTATGGACCAATGGTGTTGGGAACCTGCCAGCGGGTGACGAAAAACCATGCTATTTCGGAGGAAGCATTTCAGGCAACGTTCATGGTCTTATTGCAACAGAGACCTTCTCTTCAACTCAAATCGCTTGCACCGTGGCTACATGGTGTAGCGAGGCGGATTGCTCTGAAAGCGATTCAGTCAGAGGCTCGGCGTCGCCGTCGGGAAGCTCGTGCTGCCAGCCATGAATTGGTCTCGCTTCCTGATCGTGCTGATGTGGACTTGCTTGCCAAACTGGATGAGGAAGTGGCAAGCCTGCCAGATCACTATCGTCTAGCAGTGCTATTTTGTGATCTTCAAGGACTGAGTCGGCAAATCGCAGCGGAACGATTGGGTATCCCGCAAGGTACATTATCCAGTCGATTAGCTGAAGCGAGAAAGCGACTCAGGGACCGATTAAGTTCAACCATCCAAGGCACACCACTGGTGGTGCCAGCCAGCTTGCTGGTTGCCACGGTATCGCAAGCGGGTTCGCCACTGGTACAAACATTGGCAAGGGAGATGGTGAGAACCATGAGCATATCCAGCCTTCTTCGTTCTGCGCTAGTGATCATAGGAGTTGCCAGTTGCATAGCACTTGGCACAGTGGCCTTGAGAGCATTCCCTAGCCAGCCACGTCCTACTAACGAAGCTCCAGTTGTAACACCAATCACTGCAAATGATCCGCACTTCTTCTGGCGTTCACCACATGTAATCACATTGCCTTTTGAAAGCAAGAATGTGCCTTATTTGGCGTTTACGCCTGATCAGCAATTTCTTGTCTTCCGCACAAGCTGGGATACAGTTCCTCGTGTCTGGAGCACGGAGAATCAGAAACTGATTCCAGTTCGTCTCGATGCTGATAAGTATCAGTTTGTAGGCATCCGTAGTGACGGGAAGGCACTCTGGTACCGCAAGTCCAGAGATACTCAGGATGGGATTAGCTATGAACTCCAAGCATCAACTTTGACTGGGGAGAATATCCAAATCATTGGCGAAATACCTGCTCGTCCTATCAACACAAGTTCAGGCTGTAATTTTGCATATGGCATCGAAGCAAAGAGACCCCGACCGAAAGATGAAAAAGAATATCCAGACAATCATTATGTCATCAACTTGAATACTGGCGAATCAACGCGTTTACCGAAGCCGCTTTATCATCGCCATAGCATAAGTGATGATGGCAAAACCATTTTTCTTGGCACAGGTACGGACTACGCAATCAAGCAAGAGCTTGGTGGCGAAATACAAACCTACGATGTTGCCAGTGGGCAAATCTTGTGGGACAGAAAGAAATTTAGTTCTCGTATCCCCAGTCAGCTGCTGAACGCTGGTTCCCTGCTGATGGTGAATCAGCGTGATGACAAGGGATTGGTAGGTCCTGTCTTGCTAGAGACCAAGACCGGTAGAGCGTATTTCCCTCCAGGTTGGAATATTCGCTCTCCCATTGCAGAGTTCAATCCTGAGAACGCATTGAATAGTCACGGAATTGGCATCTCTACTGATGCCAAATGGCTTGCATCTGTCATTTCCAAGAACAATGGAAAACTGGCAGAACTGAGAGTGATGCATATGGACTTAAGGTTAAGTAAGACACTTTCCGAAACACTTCCAATGAGACTGGAACCTTATGAAGATATATTTTCAGATGCCCTAATAGCGATTAGTCCAAACTGCAAGTTTTTGGCGGTGACTGCTATCACTCGTCGTCCTCTGAGCGAGGTAGGAGCCAAGGACCGTTCCACAGCAACCGAGATAGGCAAAGATGGGCGACTAGTCCTTTGTGAACAGCGTCTATATTTGTGGGCACGCGAAGATTTGAAATCGGGCTTAGCAGTTGATGCTGTACCTCCACTCTTGAGGGAGGCGTTGTCTCCCACTCCAATCATCCTAGCAGAAGCAGCAAATCGACTTATCAGCATGGGTGAGGAGATGGCCTATCATTCTCTCGATAGCTTCCTGGTTGACTGCATGAAGAACTCAAGCGGTATCAATGGCCAAATGATTCGCACTGCTTGGCTATGTCGGATGCTGTATGAACCGAAGAATGCAGAACCACTACGTCAACCGCTCTTTGGTGCTTTGGGCATGGTGCCTTACCAGTCGATGCCGTTAAAGGAATGGCCACAGTATCCTCTGATACGCTGGGGAGACTGCTATTTTGCCCTGGGCGAATCGTATACCCTCTTTGGACTGCCTGAGAATCCACGAGAGTATCTTGAGTACAGTCGAACCCAAGGTAAGTTTCGCACCACCCTCTTACCGGTGCCCAACAAGGAAGAAATCAAAACCCAATTGAACCTCTTTCTGCAGTCGCCACTATGGAAGAGTTTGAAATGGAAAGACGCTGGTAATGGTTGGAGTTACGAAATGTCACCTGACACATTGATGAAGTACCTCAGCAAACAAGCAGAGTAGAACTCGAGCATATTCACCCTACGCCAAACAGAAAGTCTGGCGTATTTCCGTTGGTAATAGGCTAAATGTGATTGAGATGTTGGTCAATCGCTGCTGGGTGTCAGAAGTCCATCAAGATAAATGTTGTGTGCTTCGCCTTGACGAGGAGTCCTCGGCCCCTCCCACAGAATGTACACTGGCGGTAAGAGGCATATCATCCGTTACAGGGAAAGTCTTAAGGCCCAAACATCTGACGAACTTCAGTCTCGCCTTCCCAACCCGGCCACAGTTGCTTATGAAGTTCCATGAACTTGACGGCCGATTTGATCGCTTCATCCTTTGACGTCAACTCACTACCTCCAATTCGGATTGCTGCAGTAGAGTAATGAAGTGGAAATGACTCCTCGCATGCTCCCCTCCCTTCCCGCTTGACGTGGGGCGGGGGCGAGGGGATAGTGGGTAGGCGACCTGGCTGGGATGGTGCTTGACTTGGGATGGGCGTGGTTGGAGTAGTGGTACAACACCGATTAGGGCAATCAGTGCGAAGACAATCCGATACAATATCCATTCAAGGAAGAGTTCGACTAGCCAGAGGAGGCAGGGTTAGGGTATGTTTTGTCCATCATGGCAAGATCAGATTTGCTCATATCACTTGTTAAAGCGAGTACTTCGGGAGATCAAACGCTCCTAAGGAAGACTGTAGAAGCTATTGTCGCTGAAGAACGCGGCAAGAACCATGAAGTGCTGGCTGACAGGCTCTCTCAGTATCTAACGCCGAGCCATCAGACTAGCTTATCCAATGGGATCAACGGTCACAAAATCTTCAACGGTCACGATCTCTCATTCGAGAAAACTCCACACAAGAAGCTAAGCGATATAGTATTGCCTAATGACGTACTTGAACTCGTGATGGAGTTTATCGAGGAGCAGCGACGTAGTCAGTTACTTAGAACTCATGGTCTTGAGCCAAGGCATCGCATTCTTCTGTCAGGAGAACCTGGAAACGGCAAGACATCGCTGGCCGAAGCAATCGCATATGAACTGGCTCTTCCCTTTGTCGTTGCACGTTACGACTCTTTGATTGGAAGCTACTTAGGCGAGACTGCTTCTAGGCTCAGAAAGCTCTTTGACTATGTTCGTACTAAGGCATGTGTCCTTTTCTTTGACGAGTTCGACACGTTAGGAAAGGAACGTGGAGACACGCAAGAGACAGGTGAAATCAAACGAGTTGTCAGTTCACTGCTCATGCAAATTGATGATTTGCCAAGTTATGTCGTTGTCATCACGGCAACCAATCATCAGGAGTTGCTAGACAGAGCAGTCTGGCGACGCTTTCAACTCAAATGTAACCTTCCTAAGCCTAGTACTTCTGAAATCGAGCAGTACCTAAAACGTACCAACGAAAATCTCAAGCCAAGTCTTGATTTGTCGTCCAAGTCAGTAGTTGAAAAGCTGAAGGGTGCTAGCTTCTCCGAATTGGAAGAATTTGCTGCTGATATTTCAAGGCGTTTTGTTCTTGCCATGCCGGAACCGAACTTGAAAAAGATACTGGCTACACGGCTTGTTCATTGGCAAAAACGTCTTCAGTCGAATAATAAGAAATCGTCAAAATAATGGGTGAATCCATTGCAACCTTTCCTGTTTCTGCCTCCGTATACCGTAGCTAGTAAGCAAAAGCGAACTGGCGGTGGAACTGGAGTCACTAAGCCAACGGCCGCTCAACAGAAGGCCCGGCTTGATGTCAAGTTTCAGAACATTGCTACAGGACTTCAAACTCTTCAAATCACTACGGTAGGTATTGAACCAGAGCAAGTGATTGTTTTTGAGACGTTGGGTGACTCCATCGAAAACTTTGCACAAGCTGCAAGCAAGATAAGCGGTCTCGAATGGGTTGGGGAGCTAGAGCTAGACGACGTTCAACCTGTGCATGGTTTTTCCATTTCTGGAAAACCCACTGATTCGATCGGGTGCAGGCTTTATGCTGTGTACACTAACCAACAAGCCATCCAGCAAATCCTAGGTTTGTGGAATGCCTGGACCAAAGACGCTAGCAAGAGAGCAAAGCAGGGCTATGGCCCTTACAAGAATTTGTTCGAACACCTGCTCGACGTCAGACGCTGGGGAGTGAAGGACCGTCTTGAAGATTCGCTTGCTTTCGAGAACTGGAAAGTCTTTCTTGAATCATCTGAATCAACACATCGGTTTGAGATTGAGCTATGGTGTCGGTCTGATGAGGGTAAACGCAACAGGTCATTTCAAGCTGTAAGCGAAATCGTTCGTGGCTACAGCGGCCAAGTAATAAGGCAGTGTGCAAGGCCCGAGATTCTATATCACGGATTGCTGGTGGAGTTGCCAAAGGCGGCACTCCAGAAAGTAGCTAGCGAGGTGACAAGCAAGAGCTACACCAGGCTCCTATTGTCGGAAGATGTGATGTTTTTTAGGCCTCATGTTCAGGCAGCTACAAAGACATTTAAGTTGGATGACGACTCTCACGAAATGCCAGTATTGCGAAGTAGTTCAGTGGCCAGGAAAACAGAACCTGTTGTTGCCTTGCTTGATGGTCTTCCTCTTGAACGACATCAAGCCTATGAAGGCTCACTTCTCATAGATGATCCTGATGACTTCCAATCCAGATACATTTCACCAGAAAGTCAACATCATGGCACTGCGATGGCATCTCTTATTGTCCGTGGTGATCTCGAAAAAGATGAAGAACAGTTGGGAAGACGCATCTACCATCGTCCGATCATGGCACCGAGACTGGATGCGGGCGGATCGATTGAGGAAATTCCTAACGACTCCTTGATTGTCGATGTGATCTACCGTGCAGTGCATCGATTATTTGAAGACCAAGATTCGCCTGCCAAGAAAATCAAGGTCATTAATCTGTCTATCGGCGACAGACGTTATGTCTATTTCAGGCAGTTGAGTCCTTTGGCTCGTCTGCTTGATTGGTTGGCATGGAAGTATCAAGTGCTTTTCATCGTCAGTGCTGGCAACCAATCGCAAGCAATAAGTTTGCCAGTCGAGACTCTTGATGGAATGGAGCAACTAACGGTACAAAGACTGACCCTTCAAGCTATGTATGAGGATAGACGAAATAGAAGACTCTTCTCTCCGGCTGAGGCTATCAATGTCCTTACTGTTGGGGCAATCCACCATGACCACGTTCAATCGGGTTGGCAAGACCAGAGAACCGATCTGCTTCCGCAGTTCACAAGCGTCAGCCCTATTAGCACAATATGCCATGGTGTGCTTCGTTCAATCAAGCCAGACGTGCTAATGACAGGTGGAAGGCAACTGTATCGTGCGAACCCGATTCCGAGAAATCCTTTGGTTTTCAGTGTTGCTGATTCTGTCAAGGCTCCTGGCCTAAAGGTAGCGGCACCTGGCACCTCGCCCATGTCTCTCAGTAACACCATTTACTCAAGAGGAACAAGTAACGCTACGGCACTCACGACAAGAGCAGCAGCAAGAGCTTACGAATGTTTGGTTGATTTGCAAAATGATGATGGGAACGGGATGCCAGATGCCTTTGTATCGTCGATGCTCCGCACAATCCTCGTTCACTCATCTTCATGGCCAGAATCTGTTGGGGTGATGCTTGACCAATTGTTCTGCAACAGTGCCATGCATTGGATTAGGAAAAAGTCGGTTCTCTCTTCATTCCTAGGTTTTGGTCATCTAGATACCACAAGAGTTACTGCATGTAACGACCAACGAGCTACTGCTCTAGGTTGGGGAACGATAAAAGAAGGTGAAGGGCATGTATTCGAGTTCCCACTTCCACCGTGTCTCGCGTCCATCAAGACCAAAAGGAGACTCACCGTTACGCTCAGTTGGTTTTCACCTACCAATCCTAGGCATCGAAAATACAGAAAAGCACTGCTCTGGTTCACGCTAGCAGATAATCTGCTCGGCCTTGCCACAACTGATGCAGATGACAAAGCATCCCAACGGGGCACCGTAAAACATCAAGTGTTTCAGAGTGAGCAAGTTAAGGTGTTCGATGATGGCGACACACTAAAGATTCAGGTCAACTGTGACAGCGATGCCGGAGTGCTAGAAGAAGAGGTGCAATACGCCCTGGCTGTCACCTTGGAAGTTGCGGAAGGAATCATGCTTCCACTGTACCAAGAAGTTAAAGCCCGAACCAAAGTGCCTGTGGCGGCACGGGTGGCAACTTAACATCAATTTAGTGAATCTGGACGGAATCGGTGTTTTAAGCGTGTCATCTTGGATGTCATACTGTTTGGTGAAGGGAAGGAAGGAAATGATCGAAGGGTTGGTGCCTTGGTTATGCAAAAGACCCCAGCCACCCAGCCGGGGTCGTTTGCATTCTCCGACCGCTGCTACACCGCCTCAAACTTCCCCCTCTCCGCCTTCCTGAACGCCGACGCCTTCCCCTGTTCCTTGATGATCCTGCTTATTGCAGCGTACAGCGTGTTCGCCGGCGTCTTGCCACCAGGCGATACCCACAAGCCCTCTGTCGCCATCACGTCAATCAGCTCCGGGCAGGTCATCGCTACCTTGCGTTCCTGAAGTACCTGCAGTGCCGCAGCCACCATGCTCAGCTTCTTGGGTGGGGCATCGGTTTTGACCTTGAGCTTGCGTGGTTTCTTGGGATTTGATTCTTCAGAAGTGTCTGGTTCAACCATTGCAACTTCATCTGTGCCGGTGGGTTCTGTCAGAGTGGTGCCTTCATTGGTCATTGCCGTCTCGTTCGCCGTGGCTGGCTCAACACTCGCTTCCTCGGAAGCTGTCGCCACCACGGGCGTCTCAATGGGTTCTGGTGGGAGTGTCGGCTCCTCTTGAACCGGCGTCTCAACCACCACTTCCGGCGTCTCTACCACCTCAACATCCTTCCCCTTCTTGTTCCCAGTCTTCGCTTGCCACTTGGGCTTCTTCTCGCCCTTCACCTTCTTGGTCGGCAGCTTCAGTTCAGTCGCTGCAGTTCCGAGTCTTTTGTTGGCCATCGCTCTATCTCCTGGTGCGTGCTGGCATCGTTGTGATGCTTGTTACGCACCATGACAGTTAGAGTGTGTGGGGAGTAAGGGAGGTGGTGGGTGATGGAATGTGGAGATACTGCTGCTTTGAATTGCTTGATTCGTGTAGAAGCCGACACGCCGAAAAGGATTCCGCTATCTCGTGTAATCTGGCTGTGCCGCAGGATCGGGAATTTGACAACCAGGGCTTTAGAGATGTTCGCCATTTAGCTACCCGGGTGGGATGAGCCGTTTACTAAATAGCACCAGCCGCCCCACCTCGCCGTACCCCAGTGCCCGGTGGGCGGCGTGGCTGACTTCGTTGGACAGGTCGGCGTCGGACCCCATCTCCGTGCACCCCCTCGCCCTCGCCCAGGCCTCAGCCGCTTCGACCAGACGGCGGCCTATCCCGCCGATGCGGCGTTCGGGGACTACATACCACGCCTCGATGTAGCCGACCATCCGTGTCTCGCACCCTTCAGCCCAGTCCCGAATGGAGACCTCGACGAAACCAACCAATCCCTCAGGCAACGAGGCAACCAGGACAGTGTTGCGTGACGGATCGGTAACGATCTCTGTCAGCTCAGACGACAAATCTTCCCGGGGCGTGTCAGGCCACAGCCGCTCACGGAGGCTGAGCCAATCGTCGTACTCATCGGGATGAAGTGGCCGAATCTCCACAGCCTGTGTTCCTCAAGTGAATACTGACTGTACTCCCAAACGATGAACTTCCACGAGTTGGGCCAAGGAGTTGCTTGGCTTGGTAAATAGCCTCTTTGAGCTGTACAAGCTCCTTTGACTCGTAGTACTGATGGCTGCTGTGCCAATATTCGGCCTGATCAATGACGGCTTGCAACCTCATCCTCAACTCCAGCCACTGCCTCGTTTTCAACATCCTCACGACACGTGGAACCTCATGTGCACGGTCCAATTCGTCTTTCAACTTGGCGGTTAACAAGCTGGCTTGGATGATATTATGCATTGACTGCCTCACAATAATTTCTTTGACCAGGTCATAATGCTCTCTAGAGCGGCGTAGTGCAAGTATTTATCAGTCCATTTGCAGTAGTGACAACTCGGCTTCTCAGCTAGCTGCACCCCATGAGAGCAAGTTTGACTCCATCTGATTCAACATGCCTATCTAGGTATGACATCAACTTCTTTGCCATCACACTGTCACTTCTGCCATCAACCATGCAATAGTCATGGCGTATCGAATCATCGATCTGAACAGTGATGCTTGCTTTGCCCATTAGCTCATGAATTGATTTCTTCAGATGAGGGACACGAGTGACAAAGGATGATGCGGGGCACAGGTAGACTTGTATCTTCATGGTGATGTCCTGGAGGAGCATCGACCCTAGCACGGTTCATAGTGTACAGGTCAAGAGGATTTGGCAGATTATTGAGGAGAACTTAATCTGGCCCACCTCTCCCTTTGCTTCCCCCAGTCCATTTCCAGACAATCGCTTGTATGAAACCAAAACCGGCTATTCCCTTTCCGGCAAAGGCTCCAGTTTCCAAGTAAGATCATGAGTTTGAACAGGTTGCAGATACCCACATTGAATATCGAAAATCACAAGGTGAGCTGACTTCGCCAGTCGCAAGATGTGCTCTTCGTTTGCCTGAATGGCTTGATACCAGCGGTCGAGTGGAATGATTGTTTTGGTGGAACGCATGTGCAAGCCGGAAGCAGCCTGGCAACAGTTAGTTGGACGCGAAAATGATATGAAGAGTCCCTAGGACAATTCAAGAGAAGAATGTAATCCGCCCCACCTCTCCCTCTGCCTCCCCCAATCCATCTCCAGACAAATCGGCTGCAGATGCTTCAGCTTGATCGGATCATGCCCTTCGAGCGTCTTGGGCAGGAACAAAATCGCCTCCTGAATATCGGGGGCCAGCAGCAGCAAGTTCATGATCTGCGTGATGCGTGCCCGTGAGACATTCCCCAGCCGTGCCAGCTCTGCGTAGTCTTTGACCACAACCGTGACTTCAGCACTAAATTGTAGTCGTGCTCGAGAGTTGTTGGGTCTGAACGAGAGAATGGGACGGAAGAGCGTAAATAGCAGACAGTGATATAGCTGCCCGTGGTGATGATCGTTGGTCTACCCCAAAATTCAGGAAATAAATTCAGAATCCCGGTGCAGCCAGATTGTGGTTTACGCCAAACAGTTCAGATCCGATGTTGTTACTGGTTGAAGAAGTACAGGTTCATCTTCAATTCGGTTCCGACTGTACGTCATTTTGTCGTGGAATCACACTGTCTAGGGAGTTATCGATGAAACGAAGTAAAAATGGAAATCGAGTCTGCCCACATCTATCTATCCTGGAAGATAGAACATTGCCAGCTGGAAACGTCCTTGCATCCATGCTTGGCACCTCATTATTCCTGACAGGTGATGAATTGAACAACAATGTCATCATCTCTCGTGGAGCCTCGCCGGGAAGTATTGTCGCGCAGGGAATCAATACCACACTGAATGGCGAACGAGCCAGGCTGACATTCGACAATGTTCGGGAATTGGTAGTTGATACTGCTGATGGCAATGACATGATTCTCACGAATGGATTATCGGTGGGTTCCCTAACGGTTTTGGGCGGCTCAGGTGATGACCTGATCTATCTTCGCAATACATCGAACAGCGATGCCTTTTTCTCCATGATGGTATCTGGGGACGAATCATATTCGGGATCGACCAGGGCCAACGGGAACGACTCCATCACCATTTCAGGCACTCAGGTCGAAGGCGAGTATGCCGATATTTCAATCAATAGCGACCTTGGTTACGATACTCATGCAGGTCTAGACCGCGTTACCATCGAACATACACGAGTAAACGTCAACGACTTCTTCTTGTACTACAGCAGTGAATATGCTGATGCCGGTCCTGGCAACATTGTGACCATAACTGATTTTCAGGCAAACATAGAGACATTTCACTCTTTTCTGTTTGTAAGACTTGAAGGAAGCAGCGGTGATGATGTCTTCTACATACGTGACGTCAACATCAATGTGGTGGTAGAAAACGACACTATGGTGGATTTCTTAGTTGATTCACCGATTGGAAACGACTCGGTGACCGTTTCAAACATGCACATCTATACCACAAACCTCGATACCGTCGATGACACTGCGGACGGATGGTTCTTTTCACTATCTAATCAGGCATCGGCTGGTTTTTTTGCGCAGAATGTTAACCTGGACAACTTTTCCCTTGTTGGCGGCGGTACATTTTACGCTCCTCTTATTGATTTGTACTATTTAGGAGGCAGCTTCCTCTACTTGAGCGGAAATGAAATCGACGCTCACAACGTATCTTTGCATACCAATGGTTGGGGCGGAGTTACCATTCTATCCCCAGAAATCTGGTTTGATGGTGTTGCTCAGGATGAAAGTGTGTCACTTTCGAACTTTGCCGTCTCCTCGGCTGACGGCACGCGGGGCGAGCTACTGATCGATATGTATGGTAAGGATGATTCCGTCCAAATACGAAATACCTCCTGCGAATATCTGGGAATCTCTTTGGGTAGTGGAGATGATTCACTGGTTATGACCAATGTCTCGGGAGATATACGCAGGGAAGACTGGTGGGCACCCGGGGGCATCTATGCTGATGAGGGCGACGATGAGGTTGAAATAACCAACTCCTCATTCCCGGATCTGATAATTGACATGGGGGCAGGCAACGATGCATTGACCCTCCGGAATAATACCTTTGGAGTCATCGATTTGATTGGTGGTGCCGGGATCGACTTTCTGGTTCGCCAGAATAATACCGGGTTGTTCAACCTGTATGGGTTTGAGATAATCTGAAATAACTGTTGAGTATTGAGTTAAAGGTGGAGATCACAGAGTGTGATCTCCATGAGGTCCGATACTGTACCGTTTCTATTTTTAATCGAAGGAATCACGTGACTCCCCAGGGAATGGTGCCGCAGGTGTATGGTGAATTACGACGCCTAGCGGCATCCAAGTTGCAACAGGAAAGAGTAGGGCATACGCTTAATGCAACTGCCTTGGTACACGAAGCATTCATCCGGCTTGGTGGTGACACGTTTGCAACGCGTAGCGATTTCTTTCGTGCAGCCGCAGAAGCCATGCGACGCATTCTGGTGGATCATGCGCGTGCACGAAATGCACAAAAGCGGGGCGGGGACCAGGAGAGAGTGAGTATCGCTGACATCGAAGCAAGTGGCCCCGAGTGTGATTTGATGTCTTTGGATGAAGCCCTTTCTGACTTGGAACGTCATGATCCACAATCTGCGGAGTTAGTAAAACTTCGTTATTTCTCCGGATTCTCACATACCGATGCAGCGGAGGTACTTGGTCTTACCCGTCGCCAGGCTGACGGGCTATGGGCGTTGGCCCGAGCCTGGCTCTTTCGGCGTCTCAAAGAGACTTCCTGATTTTCCGATATTCTGCGTGCAGATCGATGAGTGATTGCGCCAAATAGAGAGACACACTGCATCAATGCAAGTGAGGCATCCCATGGCCGACTGGAATCCGCGGGCGAATGAGCTGTTTCTGAAGGCGATCCAGCTGGATGAGGCTGAACGCGAGCAATACCTTGCACAGGCCTGTAGCTCTGAAGCCGATTTGCGGCACGCGGTGGAGACCCTGTTGCGTGCTCACCACCAGGCCGGTGAGTTTCTTGCGCAGCCACCCGTAGGCGTTACGGCGGAGTTCTCTCCAGGTAAAGCGTCTCCTGGAAGGATGGACTCCCCCAGTTCCGAAACTCCAGGCACCATCATCGCTGGAAGGTACAAGCTGCTCGAAGAGATTGGCGAAGGGGGGATGGGCACGGTCTGGGTGGCGGAGCAGACCGAACCAGTCCGTCGTAAGGTGGCTCTCAAGCTGATCAAGCCCGGCATGGACTCCAAGAGTGTGCTGGCCCGGTTCGAGGCGGAACGTCAGGCCTTGGCGATGATGGATCACCCGAACATCGCTAAGGTGCTGGATGCTGGTTTGACCGAGAATCGTCGGCCTTACTTCGTGATGGAGTACATCAAGGGATTGCCACTGACGAAATACTGCGATGATGTAAAACTCTCGATTGAAGAACGGCTGAAGTTATTCATCCAGATCTGCCAGGCGGTGCAACATGCTCATCAGAAGGGGATCATCCACCGCGACCTGAAGCCCACCAACATCCTGATCGCTCTGTATGATGGCAAGCCCGTGCCCAAGGTGATCGACTTCGGCTTGGCTAAAGCTTTGCATCAGTCGCTCACAGAACGGACGCTGCACACCGGCCACGAAATGGTGCTGGGTACTCCACTGTACATGAGCCCGGAGCAGGCGGAACTCAACAATCTGGACATCGACACACGTTCCGACATTTATTCACTGGGTGTCATCCTGTATGAACTGCTGACCGGGGTGACTCCCCTGGAGAAGCAGCGGTTCCAGTCAGCAGCCTGGGCCGAGGTGTTGCGGATTATCAAAGACGAGGAGCCCAGCAAGCCGAGCACGAAGTTAAGCCATTCGGAGAGCTTGCCATCAGTGGCAGCCCAACGGCAAATGGAGCCGAAGAAGTTATCATCGCTGGTTAAAGGTGATCTCGACTGGATCGTGATGAAGGCGCTGGCGAAGGAACGGGATCGCCGTTACGAAACGGCCAATGGTTTTGCCATGGACATCCAGCGGTATCTGTCGGATGAACCAGTCTCGGCGGGACCGCCGAGTGCCCGCTACCGGTTCAGGAAGTTTGTCCAGCGGAATAAAGGCATGGTGATCGCCGCCAGCCTGGTGGCAGTGGCACTGCTGACGGGAGTTGTCGGCACGAGCGTTGGTCTCTACCAGGCCAACCTGGCTAGGAGTGCTGAAGCCCGTCAACGGGAATTAGCCGAGTTGAAAGAGCGGGAGGCTAACAACGAGCGGTCAAAAGCGGTAGTGGCAGCCGAGCAGGAACGGCAGGCGAAGGTGCGCGAAGCGGCGCGGGCCAACGGAGAGAAGCAAGCAAAGGATGAGGCCGTTCGCAACTTGGCCTTCGCCAAGAAGGGGAATGAACTGCTCGGCTCGGTGTTCGCGGGGCTGGACCCAAAGAAGATCGCCGAGAGTGGTCGGCCGCTGCAGGACGTGCTGCGGGAGAACCTGGTAAAGGCGGTCAAGGAACTGGAAGGCTCGGCCATCGGCGACCCGCTGGAAGTGGCCGAGATGCAGAACACGCTCGGCGTGTCGCTGCTTGGGCTGGGGGAGGCGAAGCTGGCCGTTGAGGTGCTCGAAAAGGCGTGGGACACGCGGAAGACCAAGCTTGGCCCCGACCATTCTCTCACATTAACCAGTTTGCACAATCTGGCAGAGGGCTATCAGGAGATCAGCCAGCTGGACAAGGCTCTACTGCTGAAAGAGGAGACTCTCAAACTAAAGAAGGTTAGCCTTGGCCCCGATCATGTCGACACCCTCGCTAGCATGAATAACCTTGCGCTCGGCTACCGGGCCGCTGGCCAACTGGACAAGGCCCTGCCGCTGTTCGAGGAGACGCTCAAATTGATGAGGGTCAAGCTCGGCCCCGATCATCTCAACACGCTTTCCAACATGAACAACTTGGCCGATGCCTACCAGGCCGCTGGCCAACTGGACAAGGCATTGCCGCTCTTCGAGGAGACGCTCAAGTTGATGAGGGCCAAGCTTGGCACCGAACACCCCACTACCATCGTCTGCTTGAACAATCTCGCACTGGGATACCAAGCAGACGGCCAACTGGATAAGGCTCTACCGCTCTTTGAGGAGAACCTTAAGCTTACAAAGGCTAAGCTCGGCCCCGACCACCCAAGTAACCTCACCTGCATGAATAACCTTGCACGGGGATACCTAGCGGCCGGTCGACTGGACAAGGCCTTGCCGCTGCACGAGGAGGCGCTGACGCTGACGAAGGCCAAGCTCGGCCTCGACCATCCCGGCACACTTACCAGTATGAGCAACCTGGCTGCGGCCTACCGGGAGGCCGGCCAACTGGACAAGGCCCTGCCGCTCTACGAAGAGGCACTGAAGCTCAAGAAAGCCAAACTAGGGCCCGAGCACCCTAGCACACTCGCCAACATGATCAGCCTGACGACGACATACGTTCAGGCCGACCAACTGGACAAGGCCCTGCCGCTAATCGAAGACACCTTTAAGCTGACGAAGGTCAAGCTCGGCCCCGACCACCCCTATACCCTCACCAGCATGAGCACCCTGGCAGATGTCTACCAGGCCGCCGGCCAATTTGAAAAAGCCCTGCCGTTGAAAGAGCAGACGCTCAGGCTAAGGAAGGCCAAACTAGGCCCCGACCACCCTGACACCCTTACTAGCATGAACAACCTGGCATCTTGTTATTGGTCGATGAAAAAACTGGACAAGTCGGTGCCTTTGTTCGAAGAATTGCTGATAGTCGCGGAGAAAAAGCTCGGCCGCATGCACCCAGAAACCCAAAATTACGTGGCCAACCTGGGGGTGAACTACAAGGACACCGGGCGGTTGGTGGAGGCGATCCCGCTTCTGGAGGAGGCGTACCGGGCATCGAAAAAACTCCCCCGTATCAACTGGGTCGGCGGCCAGTTACTCGACGCCTACGCGAAGGCCGGCAAGCCCGTCGAGGCGGCGAAACTGATCGACGAACTGCTCGCCGACGCCCGCAAACAACTACCCAAAGACAGTCAGCACCTCTCCGGGATGATGGCACAATTCGGCATGAGGCTGCTGGAGATGAAGGGGTACGTGGAGGCCGAGCCATTGCTCCGCGAGTGTCTGACGATCCGCGAGAAGACCCAGCCCGATGCATGGACCACGTTCAACACGCAGTCGATGCTCGGCGGGGCGCTCCTGGGCCAGAAGAAGTACGCCGATGCCGAGCCACTTCTGGTCAAGGGCTACGAAGGGCTAAAGGCCCGCGAAAAGACCATCCCGCCGCAGGGCAGCACACGCCTCCCCGAAGCACTTGAACGCCTCATCCAGCTCTACACCGAAACCAATAAGCCCGATGAAGTGAAGAAATGGCAGGTGGAGAAGGCGAAGCTGGGTAATCCGCCAAAGGGAAAATAGTACTTTCTCCCATTTTCCGCGTGCAAAGTCAGCCTTGAATCCGCCAAATAGGGTGACATTGTAGCGTGTAGGCGAGGCATCCCATGGCCGACTGGAATCCGCGGGCGAATGAGCTGTTTCTGAAGGCGATCCAGCTGGATAAGGATGAACGCGAGCAGTACCTTGCACATGCCTGTAGCTCTGAAGCCGATTTGCGGCACGCGGTGGAGACCCTGTTGCGTGCTCACCACCAGGCCGGGAAGTTTCTCGATCAGCCACCCGTAGGTGTCACCGCAGACTTTCCTCGAGGCGATGCGTCCCCCGCAACGATGGACTATGCCAGTTCCGAAACCCCCGGCACCATCATCGCTGGCAAGTACAAACTTCGCGAGAAGCTCGGCGAAGGAGGTATGGGCAGCGTCTGGGTGGCAGATCAGACGGAGCCCGTGCAGCGACGAGTAGCCATCAAGCTGATCAAGGCAGGCAGTGATAGTAAGAGCATGCTGGCTCGATTTGAGCAGGAACGGCAAGCGCTGGCACTGATGGATCACCCGCATATCGCCAAGGTATTCGATGCCGGAGTAGATCATTATCAGCCCTACTTTGTGATGGAACTCATCAAAGGGGTGCCTCTCAACCAATACTGCGATGATGCCAAGCTCACGCCCCAGCAACGGCTGGAACTGTTTGTTCCCGTCTGCCAGGCAGTGCAGCATGCTCATCAGAAAGGGATCATCCATCGGGACCTGAAGCCCAGCAATATTCTGGTGGGACTCTATGATGGCAAACCAGTGCCCAAGGTGATTGACTTTGGGGTAGCGAAAGCGACAGCGGCGAAACTGACGGACCAGAGTATCTACACCGAGGTGGGGAGTCTGGTGGGGACATTGGAATATATGTCGCCGGAACAGGCAGAACTCAACAATCTCGACATTGATACGCGCACGGACATTTATGCACTGGGTGTGATTCTGTATGAATTGCTGACGGGGAGTGTACCCTTCAGTCGGAAGGAGTTGGCGAAGGCGGGGTTTGGTGAGATGTTACGGGTGATCAAAGAGGAAGAACCACAGAAGCCGTCGACGAAACTGTCAGGATCGGGGACATTGCCGAGTATTGCCGCCAACCGTCTTACAGAACCTGTCAAACTGACCAGGTTGGTGAAGGGAGATTTGGACTGGATCGTGATGAAGGCATTGGAGAAGGACCGAAGCAGGCGGTATGAGACAGCGAATGGGTTTGCTGCGGACGTGCAGCGGTATCTGTCAGGAGAAGCTGTACTGGCAGCGCCCCCCAGCACGGCGTATCGGTTGCGAAAGTTTGTGAGACGCAATCGGGGAAAGGTGATCGCGGCAGGTTTGGTTATTTTTGCACTGCTCCTTGGTATTGCTGGAACAACGGTTGGTTTGGTGTATGCGGAGCAGAGACGGGTTGAGGCGGACCAGGCGAAGCAGCGGGAGTCTGAACGAGCGGATGGTGAGAAAAGGGCGAAAGACGAGGCCCGGCAGGCTGCCATGATGGAGAAAAAGGCACGGGATCAGGAAGCCGAACAGCGGTCTAAGGCGGAAGCGGCATATGCCCGGACTGCTGACGTACTCGATGCGATGGTGTCGGAGGTAACTGGAGACTCTCTGGACACCCAAAAGACGATCAGTGCGGAGCAAAAGAAGTTCCTGGAAGGAGTACTTGGGTATTATCGAGAGTTCGCGGCAGCTAAAGGGGACGACAAACTTGCCCGTGCACGACATGCACGTGCTGCATATCGAGTGGGACTGATCGAGTCTCGCCTTGGGCGAAAGGAAGAAGCGATGGTGGCGTTCCGCCTCGCTCTGAACGGGAGTGCGGCGTTAGCAACTGACTATCCCGCAGTGCCCGACTACCGCTCGAGCCTGGCCACGAGCCACGGCAACTTGGGTATTCTTCTTCAAGACCTCGGCCAGAAGACTGCAGCGGAGGAGCAGTATAAGAAGGCCCTGGCGATCGATGAAAAGCTGGCAGCTGACTTCCCTACAGTGGTCCAATATCGCGAAGGCTTAGCCTTGAGCCACTACTACCTGGGACGATTGTTCGACGACCTCGGGCGAGAAGTCGCTGCGGAAGAGCAATTGCGCAAGGGTATGACGATCCTGGAAAGACTGACCGCCGAGTTTCCCGCCGTGCCCGAGCATCGCTTACGATTGGCCTTGAGTCACACAAGCTTGGGCGTTCTACATGAAACTCTTGGACGATGGGCATCTGCGGAGGAACAGCATCGAGCAGCATTAGCAATCTTTGAGAAACTTGCTACTGACTTCCCCAGCGTGGGTGACTATCGCATGGGCTTGGCTGGGAGCCACCACAACCTGGGGGTTCTGATCAAGAATCTTGGTCGAAGTGCGGAGGCGGAAGGGTATTACACGAAGGCAATAGCAATCTTTGAGAAGCTTGTCGTTGAATATCCCACTGTTCCCCAGTATCGGCAGGACCTGGCTAATAGCCTCACCAACTACGGGCTCCTACTTGAGGTTCTCGGTAGGCATTCGGCAGCTGAGGAACAGCATAAGAAGGCGATGATGATTGTGGAGAAGCTATCCACCGACTTCCCAACGGTACCCCGCTACCGCGAGTACTTGGCCAAGAGCCACGGCAACTTGGCGAACTTGCTCCGGGGACTAGGCCAGGGAGCGATGGCGGAAGGGCAGTTCACGAAAGCATTGGCAATCCAAGAGAAACTGGCTGCTGAATTTCCCACTGTACCCGAGTACCGCCGAGATCTAGCTGCAAGCCACGGCAATCTGGGGCTCCTGTTTCAGGGTCTTGGTCGAAAAGTTGCAGCAGAAGAGAAGTATGCAAAAGCCATAGCGATCGAGGAAAAACTGGTGGCTGACTTCCCAAAAGTACCCCACTATCGCTCGAACTTGGCCACAAGCCACGGAAACTTGGGGCTCTTGCTCCAGGGTCTTGGACGAGTTGAGGCAGCGGAAAGAGAGCACACCAAGGCTCAGACGATTTTTGAGAAGCTGTCGGTCGATATTCCTTCAGTTCCCGATTACCGCATGAACCTGGCCGCGAGTTATAGCAATCTGGGAACAATGTTAAATCGTCACGGCAGGCGCGATGCAGCAATGGAGCAGTTACGAAAGGGACTAGCCATCGATGAGAAACTGGCTGACGACTTTCGCAACGTGCCACTTTTTCAGTCAAGCCTGGGTATCAGTTATCTCAACATCGGCAGCGTGATCCGTGAAGGGGGAGACTCGGCCGAGAGTGTTAACTGGTTTGACAAGGCTATTGCCCGCTTGCAACCTGTTCACGACAAGGAACTGCGCGATCCCATTGTAAAACAGTCCCTGCGGAACAGCTACTGGGGTCGGGCCCAGGCATATGACCAGCTCCAGAAATATGCGGAAGCTATTAATGACTGGGATAAAGCAATCAAGCTGAGCACTCAGAATGATCTATGGGTCATTCGCGCAGGCCGAGCCAATTCGTGGCTGCGATGTGGCAAAGTGGCCGAAGCAGTGGCCGAGGTAACCGAGTTGAGAAAAACCCCGGGTGTACCAGCACCGTTCATCTATGACTTCGCTTGCATCTACTCGCTGGCGTCAACTAAACTTGGTAACGATAAGAAGAACAATGCCGACCAGGCAATGGAAATGCTTCAGAAGGCGGTTCAAGCGGGCTACAATGATGTCGCACATATGAAAAAGGACACCGACCTCGACCCACTTCGAAAGCGAGAGGACTTCAAGAAGTTCATTGCGGAGTTGGAGAAAAAGTTCCCGCCGAAGCAGGTAGAGAAGAAATGACTCTAGCCGAGTTGCTGGACTAAGGGCTACAAGGGGTTGAATGCTCGCAAGAAGACGATCCCGCAGGGCAAGATCCGCCTCCCCGAAGCCCTCGACAGCCTCATCCAGCTCTACTCCGAAACCAACAAGCCCGACGAAGTGAAGAAGTGGCAGGCGGAGAAGGATAAACTGAACAAACCAGAGCCGGCTAAGAGATAAATTATTGCCCATCATGGGAAGCGGTGAGTTCATTCCACCTCTCCCGCTGCCGCCCCCAATCCATCTCCAAACAAATCGGCTGGAGATGTTTCACCTTGATGGGATCATGACCTTCCACCACCTTCGGCAGGAACAAAATCGCCTCCTGAATATCGGGGGCCAGCAGCAGCAAGTTCATGATCTGCGTGATCCGTGCCCGCGAGACATTCCCCAATCGTGCCAGTTCCGCATAGTCCTTAACATCTCCCGATACCACCAAGCGTTCCAGATGATGTGCCAACGCCAGCAGCCGAGCGATGCGCGGTATTCGACCTTCCGGTAACGGTGCAGACAGCTTCTCGGTCGTGATGACCCGCTGTCCCTTGCGCTGTGTCTCAAAGCTCACGTTCCAAGTCTTCGTGATCATGCAGCGACCTCCGAGGTGGTGAGTGATTCCGTTAGCAGCGATTCCAACCCACTCGGATGGAAGTGGATGGTCACCTGCCCTGCTCTGCCATCGTAGTCGATCCGGTCAATCAGCAGGTTCAGTAGTTTCTGCTTCTCTGGTGTGGTCATGGCCTGCCACAAACCATCAAATTTTGCCAACATCGTGGCGACTTGTTGGCTGGTACCGTCCAATCGGCCAACCGGGCCAGGTTCTCCCGAATCTGGGCCAACCGTGGCATTTCGTGGGCCAACCGTTCCTGGACTTCGGCCAAGCGACTCGCCACCAGGGTATTCACCTCCCCTGCCCTGATCTGGCCAACCAGGTTCCTGGACTCCTGTTCCCACCGCTTGATCTCGCGGTCCAGCAGTCGTTCTTCAGCAGCCAGTGATTCCCGTTCTTCGTCGTGATGACGTGAGATAATCTGCACCACTTCGTCTTGAAGTCCGGGGTCAGTGCCAATGCTACGGATGCGATCCACCACGAACTGTTCGATCTGACCTGCAGGTATCGACTTCGACGGACAGGTATCCCATCCCTGCTTCTGGGCGTGTGTGCAGGTGTAGTAGCGGTAACGCACTTTGCGTATCCGTCCGGTCAACACCATCACATTGTGCCGTGGCTAGGCTTCCAATGCTGAGGCAGCAGCCCGCGAAGTTCTTCGCCAGTACATGGTGTAGCCAGTCGTTGCAGGACGTCACGGAGATAGGCCCAGGGTTCTACGTCATGGCGTTTGCAACTGGCTAACACACTGAAGAGGATGGCGGCGGTGTTGCCACCGCTGGGGCTGCCGACAAAAAGCCAGTTTTTCCTGCCTAGGGCGATACCACGCAGCGACCGCTCGGCGACATTGTTGTCTATCGCCAGGCAGCCCAACTTCGAGAAGAGACACAGTCATCCCACTGATTCAAAGCATAGTTTATTGCCTGGCCCCAGGGGCTCTTGGGCAACGCGACCTTCTTCTGCTCGTCCAGGAAGTGACGCAAGGCTGTCAACTCTGGTACCGTGAGTTCCTGCCTGATCTGCAGACGTATGGCATCGGCAGTCGCTCCCACGACGGGAGTACCTTGCTGCTTCGCCATCGTTTCCAACTGTGCCTTGATTTCCCGCTCCACCGCAAACAAGCGACCGATGCGAGCCATCACCTCGGCATACAGCAAGGGCGGAGTCGTCTTCTGGGCATAGTGGAAGTGACGGCGTGCGTGGGCCCAGCACCCGCCGCGCGGATTATCGCCACTGATGGCAATGCCATCGTACGCCGAGTAACCATCAGCTTGAATCGCTCCCCGATATCCCTTCAAGAACGAGGCAGGTCCATCGCGTTCGCGCGAGAGCGTGAAGTCAAACACCGTCAGCGGATGTTCATCATCGCCGATATAGGTCCAGAAGCGAGTCGCCACCGTCTTGCCGGGCGTGGTGTTGCTCTGCATCGACACTCTGGTGTCGTCCGTGTGAATCACCCGTGACTGCAGCACCACTTTGACCATCTCGTCATAGAGCGGCTTCAGCAGTTCGGCAGCAGCGGCCATCCAGTCGCAGGTGGTCGAACGAGGGATCTCCAGACCATGACGGGCGAAGATCTGCTCCTGACGATGCAGCGGCAAGTGATCACTGTACTTGCACACCGCCACGTGGGCGATGAGTCCAGCAGCAGGCAGTCCCTTCTTGATGGGCTGCGGTGGCTTGGGAGCGGTCAGCAGATGGCTCTTGCACTGCGGACATGCATACGTGCAGCGGATATGTTCATGCACGAAGAGGGAAGCAGGAATGTAGTCAAGTTGTTCACTGATCTCTTCGCTGATGGGTTCGCAGGTGACTTGGCATTCAGGGCATTGTCGCTGCTCTTCAGCCAGTTCGTAGCGGTGCTGTTCACGACGCAGAGACGACGGAAGCTGACGCCGACCGGTAGAGGTGACCTTCTTCGGTGATGGCACTGGTTCAGTCGGAAGAGGCTTCGATGGTGATGGCGGAAGCAGGTCTTTCAGTTCGGGGAACAGGGCGTAGGCCTGGGGATCGAACTTCTCGCCATGCGGGCCGTAGAGACGACGCAGTAGTTATTCGAGCTGCTGCTGCAGACCAACGTTCGCACGCTGTTCTTGCTGCAAGGACTTCTGGAGTTCCAGAATGATCTGATGGCAGAGGGTAACATCATCCGGCAGCGATGGGACATCAGGAGTGTGAACATCCTTGCTCATGCACTCTACTACGCACGAGAGCGAGAGATGTTTCACTGCCCTGATCGGATTGAGCCAATTATTCAGGAAGCATTGACAGAACCCGGTCACCTCACGTGGCCGAGGCAACCTGGGGAACCGCTCGCTGATACCGTGGCGAACGTTTGACACTGCTGAGGTCCACGCCATCCAGCAGCATCACCAGGTCAGCTGCTCGTATCGACAGGCCTGTCTCACCTTGCGTAGTACCCGTCGTGGGGAAGGTGAAACAGCCTTCCTCCAGTCGCTTGTACCACAAGGCGTAGCCATCGCCATCCCAGTAGAGCAGCTTGATCCGGTCGCCCCGCTTGCTCTTGAATACGAACAGGTCGCCTGCCAGTGGATCACTCGCCATCGTACTCGTGACCAGCATCGCCAGACTGTCGAAACTCTTCCGCATGTCGGTCGGCATCATGCACAGGAACACACGAGCCGGGAGGCGAAGCGTGATCATGGCAGCACCACGCTCCGTTGAAGGGCGCTGAGTATGGTCTCCAGACTCTCGATGCCACAGGAAATTCGCAGTCGGACTCCACTGGGCAACTGCACTTCGATGATGGGTGCGACTGGCTCCGTGAGAGTGACGGGCATCCACGTCACGGATGATGATGTCTGCGGCTTGGTGACCGATGTATCGTTGACAGATGGAGTTGCTGTGGCGCTCGCGGGGGAAGCCAGCTGATCTCGACGTGCCAACTCCCGACGCCACGCATGGAAGTTCGGCTCGCTCAGTTGATGCTGCTGACAATATGCCCGAATCCCCAACCCACTCGACTGCCAACCAGACACCCGCCCTCGCCAATACTGTTCCTTCGCTTCACTCCGCATGCGATTCGCCATATCTCGTCTCCTTCATCGTTGAAAAGAGATCGAGGCTAACAAACCTGTCAAGAATGGCGTTCACCGGACGCTAACTTTAATCTCGCGATCCAGTAATCGCACGATTTCACCAGCAAGCACATGTGCCCCTCGATCGATGCATTCTTCTCAATCTGGTTGACTGCTGGTGATTACTTATGCCCGATCCTGGCGATGCACAAGAGTTCCACGGTTGACTTGAGCCATGCGAGACCAATCGCTATCCCTGGGTCCTTTGTTGCATTTGCAGGAATACCTAACGCTTGAGCTAGAGCCTCCAACGTAAAGCCTCCTGCGAGGGAAGTACCAAAACCCAAGGCAGCACACAAAGTGTTTGGCGATTTCAAAGCGGCATTGATCTTAGAACTGTACTCTGCGTATTTCGCATCTCCAATAATGTCAGCAATGAAGCTTTGGATATTGCGTAAGAAGCCATTCTCAGCAAAGTTATTCAAGCCATATGGATCTCTTCCACTGATTGGATCGTTGCCAACGTAACGATACAAGTTTGCATCATCGCTGCGGAAGCCTAGCGGGTCTTCCTGCTGGAATCGACCTGTACTCGCATCGTACTGTCTGGCCCTGTAGTGATACAGCTTAGTGGATGGATCGTATTCTCTCCCTGTAAACAGAAATCGATCGGACTCCCCGGCATTACTTTGGCTGACCAGGTTACCGAAGCTGTCAAAGGTATTGTGATTCACCACAATGCCCTGGTGACTGAGAATATCGCGGACAGAGCCCTGACGATCTGTCAGATACCATTGTGTTGAAGAGCCAGCTTTACTCCGGGCAATCATGTCATCAGCACTGCGACCAGTCAAATAGCGTACTTGAACATTGCCATTTGATGAGTAATCCGCCCAGGGATTATCCTCATAGTAAAGAGTGTGCGTGATGCCTGCTGATGTCTGAACAATGATACGTCGGTTCCTGGCATCGTAGGTAAACAGGCTTTGTTCTAACAGTTGACCACCTGCGCTACGTCGCTCAGCCGACGTGAGCCGATTCCGGTAGTCATATGTGAACTGTGTCGATTCTCCAGTTGATCGATGTGTTCGCTGAATCAGATTACCTTCGTCATCGTAACTGTAATCAAATGCACCATCGGTAGTCAGTCGGTTTCCTGTTGTAAGGTTGTACTGCGATCCATGTCGCTGTGAACTAATGCGATTTCCAGCAGCATCATAACTGTAAAGTTCATCTGTCTGGGAGACGTGATTGGCACTTAACAACTGCCCCACCGAATCGTAAGTGTACTGCGTCAGTTGTCCATTCTCGGTAGTAGTTGCAACCTGGCCGTTGGGAGTGAACGAATAGTCATACCTTGCAAAGATCACATCGGCAGCAGAGCGTTCAGTGATTTGAGTCAGCTCGCCATCATCGTTGTAGCTTCGTTGAGTTCTGCTGATCAGTTGAGTACCTGCCAGATCGCTATAACGCGATATGGTAGTCTGCTGTCTCAACGCATTGTAGCCATAGTCCACACGGACCGAATCGATTCCCGGACCAGTCCAGGTTCGTGAGGTTACTAAGCCACGAATATCATAGGTGTACTGGGTTTCAATCCCCTGACTGTCTTGAACAGAAAGTAATTGCCCTGCTGCATCATAGTTCATCGTGAATACGACGTGTGGTACAAGAGGAGTACCCAGATTGTCTTCTGAGATCACACGGTTCAAGCTGTCATAGGTGAAAGTGTAGTGCGAATCGAGATCATCGATGCTTACTCGGTTACCTGCGGGGTCATATTGGTAAGCAATAGTGCGAACTACAGTATTGCCTGTGGCTAGCCATTGCTCTTCGGTCATCCGATTGTTGCGATCATAGACAAACCGACGAGTTCGGCCGTTTCGATCAGTGGTTTCTATCTGATTATTGTTCTCGTCAAACTCATAAGAAGTTGTTTTTCCTGACGCATCAGTGCTGGAGATAATGCGATTGGATGTATCATACTCGAATCGGGTCTGCTGAAGCAAAGGATCGGTAGTGGTCAGCAGATTACCGTTTGCATCATAGGTGTATTCAGTAATGCCCAGGTTGGCATCAATAACCTTGAGAAGCCTGCCTGTACCGCTGTAAACGTACCGGGTCACTTCGTTGTTTTCATCGCGCGTCAGGGTTGGCAAACCGTAGGAGTTGTATTCAAACTGGGTCACATGGCCGCTGGTATCAGTTACCTGAGTTACTCTGTTGAGTGCACTATCATAGGCATACAGTATCGCTGTTCCACCACAGCATGCAGCGTTGGTTAACGCAATCAATCTACCTTGATCGTCGTACTCAAAGGTAGTGAGAATGCCGGCGGCATCAAGCTCACGAATCTTCAGGCCAGTGGATGAGTATTCCGAAGTGGTTATTCGTCCTAAAGCATCAGTGACACGGATGACTTTGTTCTGAGCGTTATATTCATAGGTCGTCACGCCATTCAGTGCATCGGTCATGCTCGTGCGATTGCCTTGAGCATCATATCTAAAGATGGTGGTATGGTTATTAGGATCGGTTCTGCTGATCAAGTTATTGCTATTGTCATAGACATTGGTTGTCACACCACCTTCAGGATCAATCACCCGCTCGACATTGCCGCGTTCATCATAGAAGTATTTCGTGGTGTTTCCCCGGCGATCACGCACTGCTTCCGAGTTATCACCAGGGTCAAATGTCGAATGGAGGCTGTTTCCCTGAGCATCTACCAGACCAGTGGCACGACCTGTGACTGGATCATACTGCATCTGTAGAACAGTGTTTCCTCTGGGATCGATGAGTTTGGAAAGATAATGCTCATGCGTAGTTGAGTATTGGAACTGCGTCTTGTTATTGATCTGATCCATGACAGTGCTGAGATTTCCATTTCCGTCGTATGCATACTTAAAACTCTTCCCACTAGGATCGATTATTTCTGCAATTCGTCCCTGGGCATCGCGCAGGAACTGGATACTGACACCCAGACTACTAGTCACGCCATCTGGACTGAAGGTGAGCTTGTTGCCATTGGTGTCGACAACTTCCTTGAGACCAGTCTGCTGGTTATAGCGGTAGATAGTACCATTCGTCAGAGTGAGGTTGTAGTTGTCTGGATTGAACCGTCCGCCGAAGACGGCAAACGGCTGGCTGAAAGTCCCATCAGCCAGTTTGATGTAGAGATCGCCGAGCCCATTGTCTGGCTGAGTCAGCACATCAAGCTTTTCAACTACACCAGCGTCGCCAACAAATCTGGGACGGTAGTAGGTCCCAAAGAAGGGTACCACAATAGTATCCATCGCCAGGGTGAAGCCTACACGTTCGCCATCGGGAGTAGTGAGGTAGACCTTGGTGCCGACTTTGAATGGTGCCGCTTCCGGGCCGAAATAGCCATAACCGGCGTTCTGTGAAACCGTTTCTCGAATCTGTGGATCAGCAAAAGCCATCGTCCATCCATAGCCGAAATCGCCTTGTTGGCCTGCATTCAATGAGTCGTAGACGCGTCGTATCTCGATAGGGATACCCGCGAGAGGAATAGAAAGATCCGTGAATTCCTGTCGGAACCGGCCTAACTTCAGTTCACCCTGGATATTGACTGTGACATCCGCTCTGCTGCTCCTGTTCAAGCTATCACGAGCGATGACCCGAACGATGTACTGATCATTGGCGAGCAGTGTTGGATCAAGGGTGCCAAGAATGCCGTTGCTGACAGCACCCGTGCCACTGGCTATCTGACGGAAACTCGAACTGCCATACGGAGCCAAATGGACTGACCAACTACTGACCCCGTCAGCACTGTTGATGCTGCCAACGATGTTAGCAAGTGAAGTAATATTGGAGGTATCGCTGGGACTGGTGATCAGGATAGCTGGCCCTTGTCCCGTCGGATCAGCTTCATCGGTAATGACGATGTTGGTGGTGTAAACGCCCTGGTTTCCGGATGGATCAGTGGCGATGACCTGAACAGGCAGATTGCCTTCGCCGAGTGCTTCGTAATGAGCGGTGCCATCGGCTGCGAGTGGGATGACTACGCCGTTGATCCGCAGTACCAGTGATGCCACCCGGTCGTTATCGCTGGCAGTAACGCGAATCAGGATATCACTGCCAATGGTGGCCGGGTTGGGATTGATGCTGGCTGTGACCTGCGGTGCCTGAGTATCACCGGCGATGGTGAGATTAAAGTTCTGTACTGCAATACCACCACGTCCATCAGTCACGCTGATGCCAATGGGAACAGTTCCCTGGGCCAGTGGCACATTCCAACTGATTCGACCCGACTGGTCAATCGTCATCCCGGGTTGGAATTGGGTGAGAGCGTAGGCAAGTGTATCACCATCAAGATCGGTGGCACCGACATCGTAGCGATAGAGTGTACCGGGAGTGCCGTGCGTGACAGGACTTGAGGTAATGGTCGGAGCCTGGTTGTCAATCACACTGATTCGATAGGCCTGCTGGCCGAAAATACCGCTGGCATCGCGGGCACCAACCGTGACTAGATGCGAGCCGAGTTGTGCAGTCGTTGGCGTCCAGTTCACCAAGCCAGTTGCGGGATCAATGGTCATCCCCACTGGGCCGGAGAGAAGTGCATACACCAGTGCGTCGCCTTCAGGATCGCTAGCGACGATCTGGTAGCTGTAGACTCGGTTAATGGATGCCTTGAGGATAGGAGGCGAAGTGATGATCGGTGGGCGATTGAGGGCAGTTCCACTGACGACGATGTTGAAGTCTTGAGTAGCCACGCCACCTTGGCCATCGCTGGCAGATACTTGCACACTGAAGCTGCCGACCTGTGCTACTCCTGGATTCCAGGTGATGATGCCGGTGTTCGAGTCAATCACCATGCCTGATGGTGCGATGGGGAGTGCATAGGTAAGGACATCACCTTCCGCATCCTGGGCACGGACACGATATTCATAGCTCTGACTGACCGCAGCTTCGGTGATAGGGCTGGAGAGGATCGCTGGAGGAGTGTTGGAGCCACGAACCGTGATTGTAAAGTTCTGTGGGGTACTGGCTAGCATCGGGTCAGTGACTTGTAAGACAACCGTTTGTGGCCCCAATTGACTCTGCGTAGGACGCCAGCGGATGATCCCGGTTTCAGGGTCGATCGCCATCCCCACTGGTCCAGACAGCAGTGACCAGACAACCGGATCGCCATCAGCATCGCTGAACGTAGGAGTATAACGAAGCGTTCGGCCCAGCGTGGCTGCACTCGGTGGTGTGGAGGTAATCTCTGGAGTAGAGTTGGTTTCCTGCCCGACCACACTCAGCGTGAATGTTGTCTCTGCCGAACCACCCTGGCCATCGACGACTCGAACCGTGACCTGATGTGCTCCCAGTTGAGCAGCGGTGGGTGAGAAGTGCAACCGACCATCGTTGTTAATGGTCATACCATTTGGAGAAGTGGGTAAGGAGTAGGTGAGCGGATCACCGTCGGCATCGCTGGCGGAGAGTTGTGCCAGATACTGATCGCCTACTCGAACACTGGTACGCGGTGTGCCGGTGATTACCGGATTGGTGTTGGGAGCACTGGTGACCACATTCAACGTGAAGAGTTGAATGGCTTCACCACCTCTGCCATCGCTAACTTTGATTTGGACTAACTGACTGCCCAGTTGGTTGCCTGCTGGAGTCCAGTTGACAATGCCTTGCGGGGTGATGGTCAACCCAGCTGGGCCGCTATCCAAGGTAAAAGTGAGAGTATCATTCTCTGCATCTACACCGCTGGCACGATACTGCCAGGGTCTGCCGACAACCGCCTGGCGAGTGGGTTCTGTAGTGAAGGCAGGCGCTGTATTCCCCTGTTGTACCTCTATGGTGTATGACTGAATCGCGACCCGCCCCTGGCCATCTCGAACACGGACGACCACTGTCTGGAATCCTTCCTGCACATCCTGTGGTCGCCAGACAATCAACCCGGTGTTGGGATCGATGGCCATACCGACTGGCTTTTGAGGCAGATCGTAAGTCACGCCACCGGAACCGACAGCTTCTACGTTGTACCGGTAAAGATCATTGACTGTAGCGGTACGCACTGGTTCTGTCGTGAACGATGGACCGGCATCTGCCTTGCGACTATTGCCAAAATCCTTGTCAGGCTCAATCTCTCCCGCACTCAAGTCAACATTGTAGAATCCATCGCTGGCAAGGCGTTCGACAGTGCGGATGGCAAAAGTGAAGCCATGCCATTGTTCAAAAGTGGGGACTGTCCAACTGAAGGAAGAGAAGGTTCCAATAAACTGTATCGTGCCGTGTCCCTCGGTGCCTCGGAGAATATTGCCTGGCAATTGCACTAGATCGTTCTCGCCGCCTCCCCACCAGCCAGCACCCTGGCTTAAGATGGTGAACGGCGCGTCAAAGACGTAGTCGATGGGGAAGTTCGGTTTGCCCAGGCTCAGGATGGACATCACTGGATCGACTATGGGCTCAGTGAACGAAATCCGGTAGGTTTGATTGACGCCGCCTTGAAGTGCAAGAATATCTGTGCCTGGTGGAGCGTTCGGCACTTCAGGACTGATGTAAGGTTCAGAGGGTATCCAGTAGTTTGTCCCCGTTCCGTTGGTCTGGGCAGAGAAGAGATTGCCCAGGGTTCCATCGGGATTGATGGCTGCAAAATCGAGACCTACGGTCGAGCCATCGGGAAGTGTGATGATCCCAGAAGCAGTACCGCCTGGGACATTCGCTTCGATCCAATCCACATAGTTGGCAGGGCTTTGTCCTGTGGTATTCTCCACAGGGAAGGTCTGTTCCCATAGCCCCGTTTGACCCACGTTATTTACAGTAACTTCCCAATTGTCGATGCCCCATTCATTGAGAATTCTGAATCCGCTACTGCCTCCACCAGCAATGAAATGTCCATAGCCGAACGTGATAGGTGCTCCATTCGATGAGAAGTCAGGATGATTGCCTAGACGTTCTTCGGGAATGATCGCCGTGTCGAACTGATCAGCAGTAATGCCTTCAAACGTACGATGCTGCCAGGTGGTTTGAGAGTTGCTGAAAGGTGTAGCAAAGTAGACATTGCCGTTCTGCATCAAGGCTAATGTGAAGGCTGTTCCACCTGGGTTTTGTCCAGGCAGAGTGGGAGGGAACTGTATCAGATCGATAGCAAAATCGATACTCTCAATCGCTCCCTGCACATGGGGATCGTATACAGCAGTGTTGTTGATGTGACTGGTTGCAATCAGATCGCCCACACGGAAGTCATCACCTTGATAACGGTAGTTGCCCGTGTTGCCACCGGTTGTCCGCAGAGTTGGTCCAAGCACCGTTGGTCCCGAGAGCGATGGATTGGCATCACGCAGGAAGACGGTGGCATCGTTCCAATTGGTTGGGCTGAAGTCACCATCGCTGTAGAGATATGATTGTGAACCAATAGGTACTACTTCTTCCCGAACGACATACTGCCCTGGAGGAAGGTTGGTGAACTCGTAGTTGCCTTGACTGTCGGTGATCTGATACGACTCACCCGGGTCGCGGGCAGCATTGTTGTTTTGATCCAGATAGACAATGAAACCAGCCAGCCCCGTGTTTGGGGAGTAGGAAACTATTACATTGTCTAATCCCCAACTTTCATTCCCCACGGGTGAATCAGTATCACCGGTGAAATTGAGAGTCAATGGCCCGCCCGGATGATCGAAAGTGTAACTGAGATGGTAGACCGAATCACCCTGGAAGCCTGTACCGTAGCCAAGCGTATCTCGTTCATCTGCACCTGATTTAGCAGGGTTGTGGGTCACCGGGTTGGTGAACTGCGCGGGATACGATTGATCAAAAAGATTGCCGAACTGGGGATCAGTGTGATTGGAGAAAGTAGTACGTGTCAGTGTGGGGCCACCTTGCACGGCAAGTTGCCAGCTGTCAGGACCAAACGTTGTATTGTTGCCATCCCAGGTACGGATGATGTATAGATCGAATGCTACGGTGATTGATGTACCTGCAGGCTGCGATGGCAATGTGAGGCTGACAGTCTGATCGCCAAATTCACCGAGGAAGTTGCGGCCACTGGGTGTGATTGAGCGAGTACCGTCTGACCATTCTGGTAGCGGTCCAGCGGCTTCAAAGTTGTTGGTGTAAACAGCTTGAGAAGTCGTATCAAACTTGCGACCACGAATCGTGCCACCCTGATTGTACAACTGTATGGCAAAGTTCTGAACCGTTTCGCCGCCTCGGCCATCTGCTACCTTGAGAAAGACTTCGTACGCACCTTCAACAAAACCCGTCGTATTCCAGGTTACGACTCCTGTATCAGCGTTGACGGTTAAACCTGCTGGACCAGACACGATAGTGTATTGCAATTCATCGTCATCGGGATCAATGGCTAACGAATCATAAGTGTACGTCTGGCCAATTATTACTCCGCTCTTGGGTGGAACAGCGCGTTGGACCATGGAGATATCATCGATCAATATGCCTGCATTGTCGTTACCGGCATTGCTGGTCGCTTCGACCACGAATCTGGCAGTTATTGGTTGACTGATCACCACAGTTCGTGTGTATTTCGTCATCGGGCTGTCAAAGCCCAAGGTGAAATCTTCAGAGAAGGCTGAGCCAAGAGAAATCCGAGCAGAATCACTAGGGCTGAAACTTCGATGTGATCCACCCAAAGTAAATGTCAGATCGTAGGTACCGGGCTCTAGACTGATAATATTTTTAGTCTGAATGCGCCCTAACCCCTGATTCCCTGCCGATATGAGATCAACAGCCCAACCGTCAATTAGTGGAGGAAACGACAGAGCACCACTGGGTGTGTTGACATCGACAATGTCTACAGCGCCTGCTGTCACATCCCAATTGGCAAAATTCGTGTACGAAAAGACTCCTGGTGCCACTGGTTCATTGTTAAAAGTATCAACGAAGACAGCATGTGACGGTTGAGGGGATGTCAGGTTAGGTGGCACACTGACAAAGAGTGGCTCATTGTTCTCTGGTGGATTTCGGACGGAGACGGTGAAGTTCTGTTCTGCACTACCACCACGACCATCTTCCGCCACTACTGTAATAGGATGGTCACCCATCAGCGGCACTGATGCTACGACAGCCATGCCCGTGAGAACGATGCGCTGGAAGAAGTCATGACCAGTGTCAGTGAACTTCACATGTGTCAGTGTTTGATTGGCAAAAGTAGCCGGCAACGTGAACTTCTGCATATCGAGGCGGACTTCATTCAGGAAGCCAGAGCCTGTTTTGAAGACATTCGTTGCGATGGGGCCGGTAATCGTATTGGTAAAGACATTCTGCACGTAATCTCGGACATCACGATTGCCATCTAAATCATACCGGTAGAAGGCCCCATCCGACCCGTAGAACTCGACACTGGCAAACGTGGCTGGATCAAATTCACCCCAAATGGTGTTGATCAGCGTATCGACTTCGGTAACGCCATAAACGTTGACCGGCACATCAATCGAAGCAGGACTGCCTGCAATCCAGGTATTGTTACCATTCGCTGGGATGTTGAAGGGAACACCACCGAAGATCTGATCACCTACTGGGAAGTTGAAGGCATTGCCGAAGGAGAAAGTCTGGAGCCTGTTGTTGTAGAACGATGACAGATCAACACGGTGATAGACCGAAACGGTACTGGTTGCATTGGCTGTTGGTCGCCACTGAATGAGCCCTGTTACTGGATCGATAGTCATTCCTTCGGGTGACTGGGCCAAACGATAACTGACCGGGTCAAAGTCAGGATCAAAGCCTTCGACATCATAGTTGTACTCTCTGCCCGCCGGATCACCGCTTCTGTTGACATAGGCATCAACGATTGGCGTGCTGGTGATAATAGGCGGGCGGTTCGGAATGTCGGTGCGTACCGAGATGGTGAACCGCTGAGTGGTATTGCCACCACAGCCATCGCTGGCTTCGAGGATAACATCGTGGTTGCCCACCTGTTGCATAGTGGGTGTCCATGATACCAGACCGGTGTTCTGGTTGATCGAAAGACCAGTAGGCCCTGTCAACAGTTGGTAGCTGAGAATATCACCATCGGGATCGACTGCTTCTGAGTCATAGACATAGGTGCGACCCGGTGCCACATCGGGAAGGGCTTCAGTCGTAAAGTTGGGAACCCGGTTGGGCAGCGCCAACACGGTCAGGTTATAGGTGAAGGGTTTGGCACTGGGGGTGAAGAACTGCAGTGGCCTTACACCAGTAGTCGCCCCCGGGGCCAGCTTGCCATTGTTCAGGAAGCCTGTGAAGTTGAAATAAGCTCTGCCATCTGGCAAGAATCCATCAATACCTTGAGGGACGACAGTAGGATCACTCAAGTTGTCAATGACCACAATAGCGGGGCCACCGATGCCGTAACTGCCAATGTTGCGAAGTGCCAGGGTGGTGTAAAGAACGGTATTACCCGCAAAGTAACTGGATCGGCCATACTGCCCGACAAGACTTCCCGATACATTCGTGAGCGTACTCGGATCAATCGTGAGTGGCGTGGGTGTCGAAGTCAAACTGGCAGATGGTGAGCCACTGGGTGGTGTCAGGCTCGAATCGCTAACCAGGCTAACACGGTGAAGTGTAACCTGCGACTGGGTATCGCCATCGTTATTGAACAGGCGGAAGAAGAGTCGGCCCGTTGTACCTGCTGGCAGCCCAGCGAGATTTACACGGATGGTACCTGTTGATGCACTAGCACCGGGGGCTACTTGCTCCCCCTGTCCTTCGGTGGCGTTGTACCAGGCATCGCGAGTGAGGGCGAATGGTAGCACTCTCGTCTGGCCATTGCTATCCAGGAAAGCGACTTCAAATGCATCACGCAGACTATTGATGGCAGCGGTGTCGAACTGAGGACTTGTAAACTCGATATCCATCCGGGTTGAACCCGTGCTGAGAACCGCGAATTCACGTGAGAGGCTGATCAGGTAGGAGTCGCCTTCATGAATAGTGGCTGACCCATTGCTGGTGGTCACGAAGCCTTTTCCTGTAGGAGTGCCACCGAGTTCATCAACTCTCCAGCCTGTGAGGTTGTCGTCAAAGATGTGGACATCAGTGCTCTGCTCGTAGGTGACCGTAATGCTGGCTACACGTTCATTGCCTGCTACGTCAATGGCTTTGACCTGCAATGGATTGGCACCAAGAGTCAGCGAGATACCTGGAAGCGTGTACTGTCCCTGGTTATTGGCAGTTGTGGTGATGGAAGAGCCAACGAGTTTAACCGTGGCCCCTGGATCAGTCAGGCCTGTGAGAGCAATCGTTCCGAGTGAAGTGATGAGATCGCCCACAGGACCTGTATCTGATGCAGGATCGAGATTCACATTGAGCGCAATCTTCGAATCAAGGACGAAAGGCAAATTGAAGATGGACGAGGTATTTCCATGCTGGTCCACAGCCCGCAACATGAGTGTATGGGCACCATCTACAAGTGTGCCACCTGCCAACTGGTTGAGTCTGTTGCGATCAATCAGGAAGTTGCCATTGGCGCTGAGACTGCTGAGGACGCTCGTAAATTGGTTCGATTGGTCGAGCGATGCCTGGAAGGTTGTTATTTGACTTTGATCAGCAATCGTGCCTTGCACATCTACAATCGATGAAATGGTATCGTTGTTGGTGGTACCACCCGAAGCAGTATCCAATCTCAAGCCAGCAGTAATGACTGGTGGATCAGTCTCGGCTGCACCTTGAGGCGCACTCATCGTGAAACGGACAACGATATCATCGAAGTCTTTATCGCCACCGTTGTAGAGGTCCTCAAAGCCAAATCGATTGAACCCTTGCCACTGTTGGTGTCCGTATCGATCCGGATTGGCTACTTGCAGTGAAAAGAAAGCCAGTGGGGTTTTATTCTTGAGATTGTTAGGGTTTCGTTGCAGCAGATCAGCACTAGTGCTGTTCTGAATGATGTAGAAAACTACATTGCTACCTGAAGGTAGTGTGATACTACTCACTGAACCAACGCGTTGTCGATTCCCAAAGATGACCTGACGCGTTGTGCTGGAGAAGGCTTTCTGGGCATAACCAGCCTGGCCTGGCCTGACTCCATCAATGGTCCCAATCGCATCATCTACGAGGAAGTATCCCAACTCGTTGCGGAAGGAAGCGTTGCGTGACGTAACAGTAAAGGTAGTCGTGACCGTTTGCCCAGTCTGACCAGGCATCTTGAGAACAGAGCCGCGGACAGGCTTAATGGTAAAACTGTTGTCATTGAACAATCGGCGAACTGACGAACTGGTAGCATCTTCCCAGCGAACCTGGTATGCATCACCAGTCAGCGGCTTGGTCTGCACTGCATCACGCGACAGAGGGTTGGCAGCATCTACCGAAAAGAGGAGTAACGGTGACTGCTGTGGATTATTCTCCGGGTTGGACTGGCTCCATTGAGCAAGACTACCCCGCCTGACAAGCAGGAACCCATAGCTCTGTCCGCTTGGCAATGAAAGCTCACGTGGAGTTCCTACCGTTGCCGTGGCACTAAATAGTTTTTGAGCACGTGCTGCGGCAGCTGTTGCATATCCAACCTGTGAGGGAAGCAGTCCATCCACTCTCCCTTGTACATCATCCACCAGATAGATGGACATTTCGTTGTTGGCACCAGCGGCTTTGCCGTTCATCTTGAACTGCAAACGTACTGTCTCGCCTGGTACTCCAGGTACGTGATAGAAATCATTCGCCAGGACCACTCTGTCTTCCAGCATCTCCAGCAACGGACGATAGCGCGGCAGTGCAGAGGACTTGCTTCGTTTGGCAATACTATTCCACATTTCCAGCTCCCAGTTAAGGCTTGTGGTTTCTCTGGGTCTTCAGCCAATCCCAGATCAAAGTGTTCTCGCGAAGGGGCTTCCACATAGCATCAAAAGCGAATGCAACTCTGAGTAGATTCCACTGCTGATCAGTGCACGATTTCCTGGCTTGCGTCAGCCAATCCATGGCATCAGTCTGAAACTTGTTGAGCAAGACTTTCTGCTGATCCGCATGCAACGTTCGATCACGTTGAACTGAGTTGGCATTGATAACGTGACAAAGGGCCAGATATGCCTTCTGTTCATAATTGAGTTGTGAATACCTGCCAGCCTTTTCACAAGCTTCAGAACTGAGCCGATATTCGCCAAGGAAGGCATAATTGCTGGCGACAAACAACGAATAAAAATCCTTGTCGCCTTCCGCTGCATTTTGCACGACATCCTGAAATGCCAATGCTGCTTCCCGATAACGCTTGGCCATACTGAGAAAGTTGCCACGAGACCCTTGGGTTTCTAACAACCTCCCTTTGGCTTCAACATACTCCGGTTCTCTTTGAAGTAGTGCTTGAAGTGCAGTGAGGTTGGCATCCAGCATCTTCAACGCGGCCTGCGAATCCTTGATCATGTTGGCTCGATTGACTCGCAGACCGCAAAGGCTTAAGAGCACACGAAGGTTATTGGGATCGTCTGCCAGCGCCTGCTCCAAACGTTTGATCGATTGGAAGTAGTACTTTTCAGCTTTATCTGGCCTTTGCAGACTCAAGTTGGCCAGAATCAGATTAGATTCAGTTTCAGCCATTTCCACAGAGTAGTTTGGCAAAGCAATACCACGAGCATGCGAGGTTTCCAGGAGTTGATGCGACTTCTCGAGGTATGCCTCCGCTTCGGTGAATTGCCTCAGGGTCAGGTAGTTGGCCCCCACATTGTGCCAACTCATGGCCAGCATTTTGATGAGTTCAGCATTACCAGCATTGTTAGCGAGTAATTCTGACTGCAGCCGTGCAGCCTCAAGGTTCAAGCTCACATGCTCCTGGCCGTAGGAATAGGTTGCAGCCAGGGTGTTCAGAATGTTGCTGGCTTCCATCCGTCCCGACAGATCGTTGGGTTCTGTTACCAGAATCTTCGACCACCATTGCTGTGACTGCTTCAGATTGTCGCGAGCGGTCTTGACCTCTCCCAAAGACATGAGCAGCCGTGCTGAGGTGTAGTAGGCTCGGGCCACATCACGCATGACTGCAGGATCATCACTGGTGGCACTTGTAACGGTTTGCATGAACTTGAGTAGCTCACGTTGTTGTTCGCGTCGGAGTGCCTGCAGTTGTGGTATGTTGGCCCGGTGCGGTTCATCCAGCTTCGCTAACATCCGTTCCAGCGATTCGCGAGCCTGCCGATAGTTGAGACTAGCTCGATCCCGTTCAACTTGTGTTTCGTTTAATTCTGTCTGTAGTCTTTGCTCATATCGAATGGTTCCTGCCACAAGAGCGATCAAGGCCAGGGTTAGTAATCCGGTAAGCAACGCGAGGGCAGGCTTGCGACGAGCCCAACTGACCATCTTGACAAGAGGACCAGCAGGGCGAACGAGAATAGGACGCTTCTCCAGGTATCGTTCAAGGTCATTGGCTAGTTCCTCTGCAGTTCGATAGCGTCGAGCAGACTCTTTATCGAGGCAATGCAGACAGATGGTTTCAAGATCACGAGGCAACCGCGGTCGCAACTTACTGGGAGATAATGGAAAGCTGGATTGCACCTGAATCAATGTTTCCGCAATTGTCTCACCACGAAACGGTGGTCGTCCTGTAAGCAACTCGTACAGAATTGCTCCAAGCGAATACACATCCATCGTCGGGGCATGTTGTTCGGGTCGCTGCTTCAGGCTTTCCGGAGCCATATAGCCCGGTGTACCCAACACAACTCCTGTTTCGGTAATGCCATCCACTTCCATACGTTTTGCCAGACCAAAATCAGCGATCTTGATCTCTAGATTCTGTAGTGGACGATACTGGTCAGGCTTGTTCTTGATCGGAAGTTGTGCCATCAGAATGTTGGATGGTTTCAAATCACGATGGATAATTCCCTGCTGATGTGCATGATGTACTGCTCTAGCCAACTGCATCATCAATCTAGCACTGTCTTCAAAGTGCTGCGGTTGATTTCGAAGCACCGATGCCAGATCGCCACCAGCGAGGTACTCCAGAGCAAGGAAAGGACGGCCAGCCTCTTCGCCTATTTCAAAGATCTGTACGATTTGCGGATGCTGAATCTGCGCCAGCATCGCTGCTTCCGACTTGAACCGATCTGCACTGGTGGTATTCCAAAGTCGTCGATCTAAAATGATCTTTAAGGCAACTGAACGCTGTAGTTGTTGATCCCACGCTCGAAACACGATGCCCGTACCGCCTTCTCCGAGCTTTTCGTGAAGACGATAGTGTGCAATAGTATCTGGAAATGTGTTGGTTTCTGTTGTTCGGGGAGCGTTGACTTGAGTCTCATCACCTGACACTTTCGTGGATAGATGATGAGTGATCTTGCGATAGGAAGAATGAAGTTTCTGACGGAGCAAAGCAAACTCAGCATCTTCAGAAATGACTAACAGTGAGCGTTCACGGAGTGTTTCGACCAGCGCATCACTTGCATCCGACTCCGATATGATCTGAGCACATGCCTCGCATTCGAGTAAATGACCTTCGATGCTTTGGCTCTCATCTTCAGGTAAGAGACCCAAAGAGAAATCCAGCAAAACGTTCATGAGCGGACAATGTCGAATCACCTTCATGGTGAAGTCCTTCGCGTAGATGGATACCATCACGAAGACTAACACGAATGAAGATGCGCGACATGGGGGTATTCTGTCAGTTGTTGAATAAATATTGTCAGACTATTCGATAAGTCCCGCTATTTCTTGTCGTAACTTCCTGAGTACACGAGACTTAGCAAGATACACCATGTTTACCGTGATACCCAATTCCAGCGCTACTTCCTCAGCGGATCGCCCCTCGACAACGTTTTCCCAGCATGCACGCCATGTAGCTTCTGGAAAAGAATCTTTCATCAGTTGCAACAGTCTGTTTACCAGATACTGCCGGTATTCCTCCTCATCTTTGTCCGAAAGACTACTGGCCACATCCAAATCAATGGCAGCATGACTTGGGCTCTGCTTTCGCTTCCATTCATATGCCTTGTTCCTCAGTACGGTATGTAGCCAACCATGGAAGTGACCACGCCTGGTCTGCTGATACTCTGGGAGCTTGCGATAGAGTTGAACGAAAACATCCTGCAGAAGATCACCGGTATCCGCAGCTGGGATGTTGAATTCCTTGATCCAGTGATAGAGCAAGGGGGTATAGAGATCTACGAATCGACGCCATGCTTCTTCCGCTTGTGGATTGCACAGTTTATCGAGAAGACTCATTGGAGTTATCAGCATGTGTTCATCGTAAAAACCAAGCTGCATGTAAACAACGTCTTTCCAGTCGTTGCGGAGGTATCTCTAGGACAAGCTGGTTCACAGCTAATGCCTCAGGAGAGATGTTTTGGAGGCAAACATCTCTCTGCCACCTAAGGAGTTAGGTATCGCGTTATACCTACCACCACGTTTCGATCCTCCATTAATAGTACAGCACCAAACGGCACATTTAGTGTTCAAATAGCTACTACCGTCTACTACCGTTTTCCGAACTGCATTACCGCTAATACTCGCTTGTTTCTGCATTCCTTTGCATCAGTTTGCAACGCTAAATCACAACTGCTATAATGCATGAAACCACTGGTTTTTCAGGCTGAAATACACTTTTAGCGAGGAGCCTTTTGAGCGTTTCGTAAAGCGGGGGTCGTGGGTTCAAATCCCACGGGCGGCTCTCAAATCAGCCTGAAATATAGGGCATTCCGCTCATGTGAGTGGCGTGACTCCGGGCCAAACATGTGTAGTTATGTGGTAACTACACAGGGAGGTGGAGTTATGCCAGGTAGAAACGATCCCCGTCCTATTCCTTACCCTAAAGCCCATCCATGCGGGCAGGCTTACCTGCGCTGGGATGGCAAGTACAAGTACTTCGGGAAGTACGGCACGGAAGAAGCGGACCAGAAGTACTGGCAGTGGCGCCATGAGCTTGAGCATGGCAAGCAGGTTGATAATAGCTGGCACGTTGGGGAGTTGTTTGAGGCATACGAGAAAGAGTATCCCAAGCTGCAGAAAGACAAGTTCAAGGCTGTCAATGCACTTGGTGCTATCAGTGGGCTCAAGTGCACTGAGTACGGCCCGCTCACTTACCGAAAGCATCGCGATATCGTGGCATCGACTGGTACACGGTGCGCGCGGCACGTGAATGATCTCATGAGGCTGGTTCAGCGTATCTTTCGCTGGGGGGTATCCATGGGAAAGGTGCCTCTTGAGGTCTACTCTCGGCTCAAGACCGTGGATCCGCTGAAGGCTGACCAGGTGAAACGACAGTCGAAGCCTCGGAAGCCTGCCAAGCGTGCTGATGTCATGAAAACACTGCCCGAGCTGGCCGATATGCCTGCAGCAATCGTTCAGCTGATCCTGTTTACTGGTGCCCGCCCTGGCGAAATCTGCGCGATGAAAGCTTCAGAGGTGTCCAAGGATGGCCCTCACGATACGTGGGTGTACCGGCCTGAGAAGCACAAGACGGGCTATCACGGTAAGCGTAAATTCATCGCTTTCGGGGCCAAAGGCCAGGAGCTTCTGTCGAAGTGGTGGCCATCGGTGGGTGATTATTTCTTCCCGGCATCACAAGCGTTCGGAAACTACCGCACATCTAGCTTAATGCAGGCGGTAGAGCATGCCTGCAAACGTGCTGGTGTGCCACACTGGACACCCTACCAACTCCGCCATCTTCGCCTTACCGAAGTAGCCGTTGACTTCGGCCTGGAGACTGCTGCAAAGCTGGCCGGCCATGGTGAGACGGGAACCACGCAGGGGTATGCTCATCAGCCGGACAAGACGAAGCTGGATGAGGCTGCATAGATCATCAGGGCTCGTTTGTGAAGAATGGATTAGTGCACTGCGAGCTGTCCGTTGCCTGCTATCGCAAAAAACGTGGAAAACGGCCTGCTATTGCAACATTTCTGATGGCAGACCAATGAAAAGTAGAGAGGTGGCGCATTTGCTGAAAATGCGCCATTTTGCGCTTTTTGGATTACGCCGCCCGCCTCTTCCCAGCCCGATAAACCCACGTCTCCACGCCCTGCCTGACCACTTCCACGACCTGATCTGCCACCCTCCATCGCACATTCCAAGGCCTTGGGACCAGTACCGCATATCCACCGTGCCTTGTCCACTCCTGGCAATTCTGCTCGTTGTCATCAGGCTATCGGCTTCGGGTGTCTTGGGGAGCTGGTGCCAGAAGCTCATATCGCAAGGCTTCCAGAAGTCGCTCATGCTCATTTCCCAGAGTGTCCATACGTCCCAGATGCCTTTAGCGTGGGGCTGAACGTAGGGATCAGGGCGGTGGTGGGCTGCACAGATACCAGCGATGAAGCCAGCGAGAACGCCGTCTTGGTCCAGGTAGACTTGGGGGTGATTTGTCATGATAGTCTTGTCTCTTGAGCAGTTCATTTATGCTGCCTCCCCGATCCACCACCAACCATCCTGCAGGTGAATCATCACGCCGATAGCTGGATGACGTTCTTTCGATACCCGGAAGATATTCGGCAGCTCGTCTGCATCACTGCCAGCCAACTGCTTGAGCCGCTCGACTTTCACGCGAGGGGTGCCTTTCTCGTATTCAGCTCGCAGACATCGCACGATCGATGCTTGCTCCGGGGTGAAGTAGAACGTCTGTCCGTTCCATCTGACACACTTGCTATCAACTCCCCAGCGTACTGGGGCTGTCAAGATGACGATTTCGCTGAGTGGCTTCTTCAGCATCTGATCGTATCGCTTCTCTTCTTCAGCGATGCGTTGCATTAGGCGGTTGGCTTTGAGTACCAGCCTATGGAGCGTGATCTTGGGCTTAACGAGATGGGGTGGGGTAGGTTCCGTGGGGATGCGGATGACGGATGGCATTTCAATTTCTCCTGCCAGTCCCTCCCTCCATTTGGGAGATATGGCCTCAGTAACTTGTCGTCTTTGCTAGTGCTTCATGCTTGTGAGGTGAGGATAGCTCGTCTGTTCACGTTCGCTAGTGAACAAATGCGATTATTTGCCAGGTGGAAGAAACTGAAATTTGTTCACTTGCTGGGGGATGTATTTCGCTCTATTG